>Ga0181520_10013147_pt1 | contig 10494 bp, 9 predicted proteins | sample PEATcosm2014_Bin_29_FD_132451 | JGI IMG/M metagenome (GOLD analysis project Ga0181520, IMG submission 132451) | Peatland microbial communities from MTU Mesocosm Facility, Houghton, MI, USA - PEATcosm2014_Bin02_30_metaG | ecosystem: Environmental > Terrestrial > Soil > Wetlands > Peat | place... | reverse complement strand
TGCCCGAGCCGGAATCGCCGTCACCCTTCGAACATCTCGACGAGCGCAAGGCCGCGATTTACGAGAACCTCCGCGACCTCCAGTTCGAATACCGGCTAGGCAAACTCTCCGACGAGGACTATCAGGGCGCCAAGAAGGGCCTGCAGAAAGAACTGGCCCAGGTGCTGGCCGCGGTGGACAAGCTGAAGGCGCAACTCGGAGGCAACGGAACGGCGCCCGCGCCCAAGCCGGCGCCATCCGGCTTGGTGTGCCCTTCCTGCGGGGCCAGCTTCGAGAAGAGCCTGAAGTTCTGCGGCGAATGCGGCAAGCCGATGAAGGTAACGGCATGAGAAAGAAGAATGCCGGCAAGGATGCCGGCATGGCAGGCTGGAAGCCCGCTCTACGGATGGTGCTCGTCTGTATGGCGCTGTGCTGCGCCCCGGCGCTGGCCGCGGTCAGCGGCACGGTGGTCAACCGAACCGCCGAGAAGCCGCTGGCGGGAGCCGTGGTAGGCTTCTACAAGCTCGGCGAGAGCGGGCCGGAGCTGGTGGACCAGGCCACCTCCGACGCGCAGGGCGCTTTTACCATCAACCAGAACGCGGAGGGGGCCAGCTTGATCCGTACCGCTTTCGGCGGCATCACCTACACCAGGACGCTGCAGCCGGGGTCGCCCACGACTGGAATCGCGCTCGATGTTTACGACGCTTCCAAGCAGCCGGGCGGAGCGAAGATCACCAAGCACATGCTTCTGTTCGATCCCTCCGGCGGGCAGATGACGGTGAGCGAGACCTACCTGTTCACCAACAACGGCAAGACCACCTGGAACGATCCGGCGAATGGCACGCTGCGCTTCTACCTTCCGGCGGAGGCCCACGGCAAGGCGCAGGCGACTGCCATTGCGCCGGGCGGCATGTCCCTTGACGCGCCGCTGGTGAAGACTTCCAAGCCGGATATATTCGGGGTGGATTTCGCCATCAAGCCGGGAGACACCCGGATCGACCTGAATTACGCCGTTCCCTACGCCGAAGGGTCGTCTTACCAGGGTAAGATCGTCACCCGTGACGAGAACACTTACCTGGTTGCGCCCAACGGCGTAACGCTGAAGGGCGACCATCTGAACGACCTGGGGGTCGAGCCGCAGTCGCAATCGCACATCTACGGCCTGGACGGCGCGACCTACAAGATCGAGCTCAGCGGCGCGGTAGTGGCGGCGGCGGCCGGCGCGGAGGATGCCGGCGCTTCCGACGGAGCGCCGCAACTCGAAGAGGCGCTGCCGCACGCGATGGGACGGCAGACGCTGATACTGGGCCTGGCGCTGGGAATCCTGGCGGTGGGCTTCGCCATTCTCTATCGCATGCCGGCGAGCAAGGAGAAGGATGAGCGCGGTCGCGGTTGAGGGCGTTTGGAAGTTCTACGGCGATTATCCCGCCCTGCGCGACATCAAGCTCGAAGCCGGCGCGGGCGCCTGCCTGGCGCTGATCGGCCGCAACGGAGCCGGCAAAACCACGCTGCTGCGCGCCATGGCGGGGTTCTCGCGGCCGGGGCGCGGGCGCATCCTGATTTTCGGCAACGAGCCGCGGGAGACTGCCACGCGCCGGAGGATCGGGTTCATAGGGCACGGCATCTCGGTTTACGACGAGCTTTCGGCGCTCGAGAACCTGACGCTTTACGCGCGCCTGTACGGCCTGTCCGATCCGCGGGCGCGGGCCCTCGAATGGCTGGCTCGCACGGGCCTCGAAAAGGTGCGCGACGGGCTGGTGCGCGAGTTCTCGAGAGGCATGCGGCAGCGCCTGGCAGTGGCGCGCGCGTTCCTCCACGATCCATCCGTACTGCTCATGGACGAGCCCTTCACGGCGCTCGACGACCGCGCCATCGCGGTTCTGCAATCCCTGCTGCGCGATGCGCTGGCGCGCGGCAAGACCGTCATCCTATCGACCCACCAGTTGAGGGAAGCCCTCGAGCTTGCCTCGGATGTCGCGCTGCTGGTCCGCGGCCGGGTGGCGTTTCACGGCCCCTGCACGCCGGAAATGGCGGCCGATCCGGGGCTGGTTTACGCTCGATACGGCGAGGCCTGATGGAGTTTCTGCGGCTGACGATGGTGGTCCTGTTCAAGGATCTGCGGGCCGAATTGCGCACCAAAGAGGCGATCAACGCATCCTTCGCCTTCGCGCTGGTGATTCTGGTGCTGTTCAGCTTCGCCTTCGACCCGGAGGAAGATACCACCAAGGCCATATCGGGCGGTCTTCTGTGGATCGTCTTCGCTTTCGCCGGCACGCTGGTTTTCAATCGCAGCTTTGCGCGCGAGCTGCCCAACGACTGCCTGGACGCGCTGGTGGCGGCGCCGATTCCGGGGGCCGCGCTGTTCCTCGGCAAGGCCCTGGCGAACTACCTCCTGGTGCTGGCCATCGAGCTGGTCTCTTTGCCGGTTTTCGGTATCTTTTATAATGTCCACTGGACCCGCCAGTTCCCCCAGTTGATGCTGGTTCTGGCGCTGGGCACCTGGGGCCTGACGGTGATTGGGACCGTTTTCAGCGCGCTCACCGTGAACATCCGGCTGCGCGAGGTGATGCTGCCGATGCTGACCTATCCGATTCTGGCGCCGGCGCTGATGGCGGCCATGCAATTGACCATGCAATTGATTCAGGGCAATGCCATTGGGCCGGAGACCGTGCGCTGGCTGAACCTGCTGATCGCGTTCGACGTGGCATTCACGGCCGTTTCGCTGTACCTGGTGGAAACGGTGTTGGTGGGATGATGCTGAGTGGGGCGGGCCTCCTGGCCTGCCTGGGGTGTGTGATTAGTTAAGGCAGGCCAGGAGGCCCGCCCCACTGAGCGGCTGAAGTTTCTGAAGAGACGGGGGAACTTATGCGTGAGAAGATTCTTTACATCTTGGGGGCGGCGGCCATCGCCATCCTCGTCTGGAACATCAGCGCCATCGCGCGGCTGCCGGAAGAGACGCAGCAGGGCGTGACGTTCAAGATCATTTTCTTCCACGTGCCCGTGGCCATAGCCGCGGTTACGGCGGCTTGCGTTTCCTTCCTGGCCAGCGCGGGATTCCTCATTACCCGGAATTTCAAGTTCGACGCCGCGGCGGTGGCTTCCACCGAAGTGGGGCTGGCGTTTCTGGCGGCCAACCTGGTGACCGGCTCCATCTGGGGCCGCGAGATCTGGGGCATCTGGTGGACCTGGGACGCGCGGCTGACCTCGGCCCTGGTGTGCTGGCTGTTGTACGCCGGCTACCTGATGCTGCGGCAAGCCATCGAGGAGCCCACCCAGCGCGCCACCTTCGCCGCCGTGTTTTCGATATTCGCGTTCATCGACGTGCCTATAGTGGTCTTCTCCATCAAGTGGTGGCGCACCCAGCATCCCCAACCGGTGTTCTGGGCGGGTGGCAGCTTCCCGCCCGATTGGACGCGTCACTTTTTGTGGAACATGGCCGCCATTCTGATGCTGGGCATAGTCATGACCGCCGTGCGCTACCGCCAGGAAGAGGCGCAGCGCGAGATAGATTCCTTGCGCCGGATGGCGCACGCCATTTGAGAGGCACTTTATGCACTTACTCGTACAAATTCCGTTCCTGGCGCAGCTTGTCACCGAAGAGGCGCGCCTCCAGCATCAGTATGAATTCCTGAGTTACGGGCTGACAGCCGCGTGGGTGATTTTGGCCGTCTACGTCCTCATGATGGTCGGACGGGAGCGCAAGCTGAAGCGCGAAATCGCCGGCTTGCGGGCCATGCTCGAGGAAAAGCACGGCGAATAATGAAAACGCTGATCTTCGGAGCCACCGGCATGGTCGGCCAAGGCGTTCTTCGGGAATGTCTGCTTGACCCCGATATCGATGCCGTCCTGACGGTCGGACGGTCGGCTACCGGAGTGACCCACGCGAAGCTGCGGGAGCTTGTGCGCCCGGATCTGATGCGCTACCAGGAAATCGAAGCGGATTTGCGCGGCTTCGACGCCTGCTTCTTCTGCCTGGGCGTGTCGTCATTCGGACTGTCCGAGCCCCAGTACGAACACCTGACCTACGACATCACGATGGCGGCAGCGGAGACTTTGTCCCGCCTGAATCCCGGCATGACTTTCGTCTATGTCTCGGGCGCCGGGACCGATAGCTCGGAAAAAGGACGAGTCATGTGGGCGCGCGTCAAAGGCAAGACCGAGAATGCTCTCCTGCGCCTTCCCTTCAAAGCCGCTTACATGTTCCGGCCGGCGGTCATTCAGCCGATGCATGGAGAGCGATCGAAGACCACCGCCTACCGCGTCGGCTACAGTCTGACCAAGCCCTTGCTTCCGCTGCTGCGGCGTGTTTTTCCACGCTACATTCTGACCACGGAAGAGATCGGCCGGGCGATGATCCGCGTGGCCAAAACGGGCGCGCCGAAGAGGATACTGGAGAATTCGGACATCCGAGAATGCGCCGGATTTAGTGAATAGGAGCGCGAGTATTTATTGGCAGGCGAAAGCGCCTGCCCCACAAGGGAGAAGAATGCCGGCAAGGACGCCGGCATGGCAGGCTGGAAGCCCGCTCTACGAGCACCCGCTTGTTCCCCCGCAATTGCCGCACTTATAGCAGCTTCCGTTGCGGGTCATGATGGAGCCGCACTCGGCGCACAGCGGCGCGTCGGCCACCACTGGCGCGAACGGCAGTTCCTGCTGCGGGTTGGCTTCGGTGGGGCGCAGCGTGGTAGTCTCGCCGGCTTCGGTGATGGCGTATTCGGGACCCAGGAACTTGGCCCCCAGCCAGCGGAAAATGTAATCCATGATGGACTTGGCGTAGGGAATCTGCTGGTTGCCGGTCCACCCGCTGGGCTCGAAACGCACGTGCGCGAACTTGTCCACCAGGAATTTGATGGGCACGCCGTATTGCAGGTTGAAGCTCACGGCGGTGGCGAAAGCGTCCATCAAACCAGAGATGGTGGAGCCTTCCTTGGCCATGGTGATGAAGATCTCGCCCGGCGCGCCGTCGTCGTACATGCCCACCGTGATGTAACCCTCGTGGCCGCCGATGGAGAACTTGTGGGTGATAGAGCGGCGCTCGTCCGGCAGCTTCCGCCGCACCGGGCGATACACTACTTTCTCCACTGGAGCCGGCGCGGACGCGGCGGCCTTTTCGGTTTTGCCCGAGGAGGAGCTGAGCGGCTGCACGCGCTTGGAGTTATCGCGATAGATGGCTACCGCCTTGAGACCCAGCTTCCAGCTTTCCATGTAAGCGTTCAGGATCTCTTCCGCGGTGGATTCCTCGGGCATGTTGATGGTCTTCGAAATCGCGCCCGAGATGAAGGGCTGCACCGCCGCCATCATGCGCACGTGTCCCATGTAGTGAATCGAGCGGGCCCCGTTTTGCGGGCGGAAGCTGCAATCGAAAACGGGCAGGTGCTCGGGCTTCAGCTCCGGCGCGCCCTCGATGGTGCCCGTGGCGTCGATATGGGCGACGATCTTCTCCGCCTGCGCGGGGTTGTAGCCGAGGCGGATAAGGGCCTGCGGCACGGTGTTGTTCACGATCTTGATTACCCCGCCGCCCACCAGTTTCTTGTACTTTACCAGCGCCAGATCGGGCTCGATGCCGGTGGTATCGCAATCCATCATGAAGCCGATGGTGCCGGTGGGAGCGATGACCGTGACCTGCGCGTTGCGGTAGCCGAAGCGCCGTCCGGATTCGTAGGCTTCGTCCCACGCGCGCTGGGCGCCCTGGTAGAGGGCCGTGGAGACGTTGCGCCGGTCGATGCGGTTCACCGCGTCGCGGTGCATGCGGATCACTTCCAGGAAGGGCTGCTCGTTGGGCGCGTAGGCGGCGAACGTACCCGTGGATTCGGCGATGCGCGAGCTGGTGAGATAGGCCTGCCCGCACATCACGGCGGTGATGGCGCCGGCGATGTCGCGCCCCTGGTCGCTGTCGTAGGGTACGCCCATGGACATCAGCAGGGCGCCGAGATTGGCGAACCCCAGCCCCAGCGGGCGGTAGGCGTGCGAGTTTTCGCCGATCTTGCGGGTGGGATAGCTGGCGTTATCGACGATGATCTCCTGGGCCAGGATCATGGTGTCCACCGCGCGGCGGAAGGCTTCGACGTCGAACTGGCCGTCAGGCCCCACGTACTTGACCAGGTTCAACGAGGAGAGATTGCACGCCGAATCGTCCAGGAACATGTACTCCGAGCACGGGTTCGAGGCGTTGATGCGCGCCGAATTCTTGCACGGGTTCCAGCGGTTGACGGTGGTATCGAACTGCATGCCGGGATCGCCGCACTGGTGCGTGGCTTCCGCGATCTGGCGCATGATGTCGCGGGCCTTCGCCCGCTTGACCGGCTGGCCGGTGGAAACCGAGCGCGTCCACCAGTCTTCGTCCGCGGAAGCGGCCTGCATGAAATCGTCGGTGGCGCGCACGGAGTTGTTGGCGTTCTGGAAGAAGATGGAGCTGTAGGCTTCGCCATCGAGAGATGCGTCATAGCCCGCCTCCACCAGCGTATGGGCTTTCTTTTCTTCCTTGGCCTTGCACCAGATGAAGCGCTCCACGTCGGGGTGGTCCACGTTGAGGATCACCATCTTGGCGGCGCGGCGCGTCTTCCCGCCGGACTTGATGACCCCCGCGAAGGCATCGAACCCTTTCATGAAGGACAGCGGACCGGAGGCCCGCCCGCCGCCCGAGAGCAGCGCGTTCTCTTCCCGCAACGCCGAGAGGTTGGTGCCCGTTCCGGAGCCCCATTTGAAGAGCATGCCTTCGGTTTTCGCGAGGTCGAGAATGGATTCCAGCGAGTCTTTCACGGAGACGATGAAACAGGCCGAGCACTGCGGGCGCACCACGCCCGATTCGAGCTTGACCACCCGGCCGGCCGCCTGGTCGTAAATCCAGCCGTAGCCGCGCGCCTCCGGCACTCCCACGTTGAACCAGACGGGCGAATTGAAGCAGGCCTTCTGGGTGAGCACCAGGTGGGCCAGTTCCATGCGGAAGTTTTCGCCATCCTCGGGCGTTTTGAAGTAGCCATCCTTCAAGCCCCACTCGGTGATGGCGTCCACGACGCGCTGCGCCAGTTGGGCCACGCTGGTCTCGCGTTCCGGAGATCCCATCTTGCCGTGGAAGTATTTGCTGGCGACGATGTTGGTGGCGGTCTGGGACCAGTCCACCGGCGCCTCGACGTCCCTCTGTTCGAAAATAACCGTGCCTTTGTCGTTGCCGATGGAGGCGGTACGGGTCTCCCACTGGATCTCGTCGTAGGGGGTTTTCCCCGGTTCGAGGCGGGTGGTGAAGTGCCGGGGAAACGAAATTCCGGCTTTAGTTCCGCTATCCTTGTTTGTTTTCAACAATTCCATTTTCGCACTTGAATCGAGTGATAGTTGACCCATCCCATCCTCCTCGGGGTGTCCTACTTGAAGAAACGCCTTCGGTAATCTTGCCCCAATATATGGTGTCGCGTCAAGAACTTTATCTATATGAAGTGTGTTATGGTTACAGTTCGATCCGCGTGGATGCCGGCGAATTGCAGTTCGAGCCTTTGAGCACGGCTCCGCCGGGCGTGTAATTTGGCGCACGGGGCCTTGAAATTCCTTTGAATTCACGACGTTCAGGCGACGTTCGCGGCTTGCACTTTGGGGCGGGCCAACTCAGGTTGGAACTTGAAACGACGGCACGCGGAGGCGATCGCGCGCTCCACTTCGTCGCGGTCGAACGGCTGCGCCAGGACGTCGTGCGCGCCGAGATTCAGGGCTTCCGACCACAGAGCATCGTCGGCCAGCCGCGAGGTGACGATGAGCCGGGGAGGGCGGATGAGCCGCCGAAAATCGCGCAAGATTTCTTTCCAATCCCAGTGCGGCGAATCCCGCTCGGCCACCACCACCTCCACCGGGCTGCACCCCAGATAGCGCAGACCCTCACGCCGCTTGTGCGCCTCCAACAGACGCCAGCCAAGATTGCGGAAAATGTCGTGCAAGAGCAGGCGGTCGTTGCCGAACTCGCCTACCAGCATGGCGGACACGGACTCTTTGCGCGCGAAGTTATTCACAGCTTGTCCCCCCTTTGTCTGAGAACCAACAATAGGATAATTGTGTCTTTGTTTCAGGTTACAGTGAACCGCCGCGTGGCACAACTGAAATCCTCGTTCTAGATTCGGGCCATATAATAGGTCCGCCGGACGAATGGGTTTTGTGACAAAGAGCACACAGTTGTCCGAAGCTCCGTTACAATGAGAGGCGGCTCGCGATCATGACCCTTGCCTCCAGGAAGCCGCCAGTCCGCCTCTACGCCGCAGTCCTGCTGGCGGTCAATGTTGTGATCGCCGGTTCGCTGTTCGGCGTGGAATACTCGGCTTACAACAATTCCATCGAAGGCACCTTCATCGCCATTCCGCGCTTCATGGCGCGACACCCAGGCGAATGGAAGTGGTGGCCCCTGTGGAACTGCGGCACGCCCTTCGAAACTGCCTACCTACCCTTCACCCACTGGATGGTGGCCGCCTTGGCGCTCTTGACGCGCCTCTCGGCCGCCCGCTCGTTTCACATCGTGACGGCGGCCATCTATGTTTCGAGCGCGCTGGCCGTCTTTTGGATGGCGCTCGAACTCAGCCGCAAGCCGGCCGCGAGCTTCGTGGCGGCGCTGGCCTATTCCTGCGTATCGGTTTCCGCCCTGCTGGTCCCTGCAATCGGCGCCGATGCCGGAGGGATGCTGAATCTGCGGCGTCTTCAGACGCTGGTTTTCTATGGCGAGTCTCCGCACACGGCCGCTCTGGCTCTGCTGCCGGTCGCGGTGGTCTGCTTTTCCCGCGCCCTGGCCGCCAATGGCGCCAGATGGAAGATCCTGGCCGGCGTCGCGGCCGCATCGGCGGCCCTCTGCAACGCCTTCGGCATCGTCATACTGAGCGCGGCGCTGCTGTGCCTGTTGCTGGCCTTTCCAGGGCGCCCATGGTGGAAGGCGCCGGCTACCATGGCGGCCATCGGCGCTGCGGTCTACTGCTGGATTTCTCCCTGGATGAGCCCCGCCATGATTCGCGCCATCCAAGCGAATGCCTCCACCACAGGCGGAGACTTCCGCTACACCACGGCCTCCTGGATCGCACTCGCCATCCTGACCGCCGGTTTCCTGCTCCTCTGGCTGGCGCTGCGCCGCGCCAAAGCGCCCGCCTATCTGCAGTTCTTTGCGCTGTTCGGATACGTGCCCACCGGAATTGTGCTGGCGTGGTACTGGTGCGGGGTCGCGATACTCGCTCAACCGACCCGCTATCAGATCGACATGGATCTGGCGCTGCCGCTGGCGCTGGTGTTCGCCGGCGCCGCCCTCCTCGATCGTCTTCCGCGGCGCCCGCGCACGGTTGTGTTGGCGGCGGTGGCCGCCGCGCTGGCCCTGCAAACCGTCCACGCCGCGATCTACGCGCACGGCCTGATTCGTTCCGTCGATCCGGCTCAACTGGGCGAGTACCGGGTCGCCAAATGGATGGACGAACACCTGCACGGTCAGAGGGCGTTCATCTCCGGGTCGGGTTCTTTCTGGTATAACGACTTCACCGAAAACCCCCAGTTCCACGGCGGGCACGATCAGCACATCGTCAACACGTTCATACCGATCGCGACCTACGCAATTTACAGCGACGAAAACGCCGGCGCCCACGCCGCCGAAGACTCCATCTTCTGGCTCAAAGCCTTCGGCGTCGGCGCCATCCACGTTCCCGGACCGGAGAGCTCCGATTATTACAAGGCCGGTTTCGTCCATCCCTTCAAGTTCGAAGGCGTGCTCCCGCTGCTTTGGCGCGACCATGGCGACTCCATCTACCAAGTGCCTCTTCGCTCGCCATCGCTGGCGCACGTGATGCCCGCCGCCGCCATCCCCGCCCGGCGGCCGAGCGACGGCCTGGACTTCGCGCCTGTTCGGGCCTATGTCGCGGCGCTCGACGATCCCGGCTATCCGCCCGCGTCTTTCGAATGGCAGGGGATGAGCGAAGCGCGTATCCGGGCCACGGTGGCTCCCGGCCAGGCGATCTCCGTCCAGGTTACTTACGAACGAGGATGGGAAGCCTGGGCCAACGGGCGGCGGCAGCCCGTCCGCGGCGACGCCATCGGTCAACTGGTGATTGAGCCCGCCTGCCAGGGCGATTGCGAAATCTCCCTTCGCTACACCGGCGGCATGGAGGCCGTGCTCACCCGCTCCTTGAGCATCGGCGCCATGCTCCTGGCCGGGGTTTATGCGTGGTTGGGGAGACGGCGGGCCGGAACGAGCGACGCGCATTGATGGCCTTTTTCAAGAACCCCGGAGGGGTGAAAGACAGTAGCCCATGGCGCAAGCCATGGGTTGGAACCGAGATCATCCAAGCCCCGTCAGGGGCGAAAGAACCGAAGCAGGCTCTGCGATGCGATCTTACGCCCCTCCGGGGCTGCGGGGATGACGCACGTTTCCCACGGCTTGCGCCGTGGGCCTGGAGTTTCTACATTTCTGAGAGATTGTCGGCCCGATTGGGGCACTTGACTTGGTGGGGCAGGCGGTTCCGCCTGCCCGGCGCCAGGCATGCCCGAGTACCGCCGAAGATTGCCTCATTT
>Ga0181520_10013146_pt1 | contig 10496 bp, 4 predicted proteins | sample PEATcosm2014_Bin_29_FD_132451 | JGI IMG/M metagenome (GOLD analysis project Ga0181520, IMG submission 132451) | Peatland microbial communities from MTU Mesocosm Facility, Houghton, MI, USA - PEATcosm2014_Bin02_30_metaG | ecosystem: Environmental > Terrestrial > Soil > Wetlands > Peat | place... | reverse complement strand
GCGGATGGGCTGTAAACAAAGAAGGCCTGCGCTACCGGGTCGCGGAAGGCTGGGTAGCCCAGATTCTTGAGCTCGCGAAACGCCTCTGTGCCAGGCTCGCCGCTCGACTTTGCGGGCCCGGTTCCCGGTTGAAACAGCCCGTTGTTGGTGTTGGGCACGCCCTTCCAGCCGTGGCCGTAGAACGGCACGCCCAGCACGAGCTTCGCAGGCGGAACGCCGGCCGCCAGGTAGTCCGTTACGGCGCGGTCGATGTTCCGGTTTGCAGTGTCGGCCGGCTCAGCCGGATTGGCGAAGAGCGCGGCGTGGTGATTGGTGACTTTCTCCCACGTTCCGTGTAAGTCATACGCCATCAGGTTGATGTAGTTGAGGTATGGGTGAACGGCGTTGAGATCGAGAAGCGAGTACTGGTCGTGACCTGCCGGCGTAGCTACCGTCAGCAAGTAATGTTTGTCTATGAAGTCGAGCTGCCGCCGGAATTCGGCCAGCAGCAAGGTGAAGTTTCGCGGATCGGCGGGCGAAAAAGCGCAGGTGTTGCCGCAGGCGCCGGGATATTCCCAATCGATGTCGATGCCGTCGAACAGGCCTGAGATCGACAGCCCATTGCCGAGGTCGCCTTTGATGAAGAGGCCGACGCAGGATTCGACGAAAGCCTGGCGCGAAACGGCGCTCGACGCCGCCTCCGAGAAATGGGATGAGAGCGTCCAGCCTCCCAGTGAGACGAGCACCTTCAGCCGTGGATACGCAGCCTTCAACTTGAGCAATTGACCGAAGTTACCGCGCACAGTCCGCGGCTCCGCGCGGTCGGCCTTCCCGTCCACGCTGTCGGCGGCATCATACGCTTTTTCATAGTCGGCTTGCGGGTTCGAGACGGCGCACCCGGTGGCCGTTGGATTGCCGAATGCGTACATCAGGTGCGTGATGCGCGCCGCTGCGCCGCTGGTCACGATGTCCTTGGGGTGGTAAGCGTTATCCCCGTTATAGAAATACGCGATGTTGACGCGCTGTGCGTTCGCCGCCAGCGCGAACACGAGTAGCTGACCCACTACAGAGACAAAATGCCGCATGATTCATCCCATCACTACGGTGACTCGATTGACCGAACCTGCCGGCTGAGGCGGTATCGCGCCGTCCACCGGATCACCATTCAGCGTAATCAACTGGACACCCTTCTGCGCCCGGTTGGGATTGGCGACCGCAATCTCGAAAGTGGCTCCACGCCACTGGCGCGTCACGCGGAAACCTTTCCACCCGGCTGGAATGCAGGGATCGACGATCAAGCCATCGAAACTCAGCCGGACGCCGAGGATCCAGCGAGTGGCGGCAGTATAATTCCATCCGCCGCTGCCGGTCAGCCACGGATGCCGGGCGCGGCCAAATGCCGTGTGGTCCCGCCCCATTACGAACTGGCAATAGGAGTACGGCTCCGCCTCGCGAATCTCGATCTTGTCATTTTGGTTGGCGGGCAGCAGGGCGTCGTAGAACTTCATGGCTCGATCGCCGCGCCCGAGCTTGCACTCGGCGATGACGGCCCAGGGATTGGGATGGCTGAAGATGGCTGCATTCTCTTTGATGCCCTTGTAGACGCGCGTGACAAATCCTATATCGTCATCGGGCTTGGAAAACGCCGGCCACAGCAGGTGGATGCCGTATTCGGAGTAGAGATGGCGGTCCACGGCGTCCATCGCCAGCCTGCCGCGCTCCGCGGAGGCCGCATCGGAGACGACGGCCCAGGTGTTGCTTTCGATGAACACCTTGCCTTCCTCGTTCTCCCGCGTGCCGATGCGGACTCCCTTGGCCGTGAAGCCGCGCAGGTACCACTCGCCATCCCAAAGCTCCTTCTCACAGGCCGCTTTGACTTTGTCCGCAAGGGCGGCGTATTCGTGGGCATCCTGTGCGCAGCCGAGGTACTGCGCCGCCTCGACGAAAGCGCGCAGCGCCCAGTGATGCAGGAAGGAAACCATGGCGCTTTCCCCGCCGCCCAGGTTCAGGCAATCGTTCCAATCGGCACGCAACCCCTGGCAGATGCCGTTCGAGCCGACGTGGCGGGCGGAGAAATCGAGAGCGCGCTTGAGGTGCTGGTAGACGGTGGCCTCATCCTGGTCCGCGAACGGAACCACCTCCGCGAACAGCGCGTCGTCTCCGGTCTCTTTGACGTATTCGCAGATCGAGACCACCAGCCACAGGGCGTCATCCGAGCAAACGTCTTCGAGACCGTGGATGAGGCTCTTGCGCTCCGGCGTCCGGGTCACCGTGGGCGATTTGAATTTGGGGGCCTGCTGCTTGGCCGGATCGAACCAGTCCGGGTCGAACAGGTGCAGCCCATAGCCCTCGCTCACCTGCCCTTGCAGCAGCTCAATGATGCGCTGCCGGCATTTGCCGGGATTGGTGTGCACCACGCTCATGAGGTCCTGCGACGTGTCGCGATATCCCAAGCCGGTGCGTCCGCCCACCTCGATGAAAGATGCGAATCGCGACCATACCACGCAGGTTTCCGCCTGGTACAGCGTCCAGGTGTTGATCATGGTGTCGAGAGCCTGGTGCGGGGTCTTGCACTGGAACGCCGCGAGTTTTTGTTCCCAATACGATTTGAGCGCCGCAAACGCGCGGTCCACTTCGGCCAGGTCCGAGTACTTGGCCTTGGCTTCCCGCCCCTTGGCGCGCGGGCCGACGCCGAGCAGGAAAATGAGCCGCGTCGCATCGCCGGGAGCGAGCGTCAGGCGCTTATGCAGCGCAGCGCAATGATTTCCGCCCAGCTCGGAGCTGCCACTGCACTGTCCGCTCTCCACCGCTACAGGGTTGGTTTCGGTCCGGTAGTTGCCGAGGAAACTGTCCCGCATCGAGTCATAGCTATCCGGCTCGAAGTTCGAAGCGAAGTAGTGAAAGGTCCACGGCTCGTAAAAGAAATCGTATTCGATGATGCCGTCCTGGTAGTTCGCCCCGGAGGCGTAAAGGCTCATCTGCAGGTTTTGGTTGTCGATTTCGATGTGGTGGAAGGAGAACTCGACGTATGAAAACACGCTGAGGTGGCGCTCACGCGAGCCGGTGTTTTCGATCCGAACGTCCCACAGCTCGGCATCCTCGTCAATAGGGATGAAGACGGTCTGCTCCGCGTGGAGGTCCTGGTAATCGCAGGAGAACTTCGAGTACGAGAGACCGTGCCGGCACTGGTAGCTGGCCTTCGCCAGATCCTTGCCCACGGGCTGCCAGGAGATGGACCAATATTCGCCGGTATCGTCGTCGCGCAGGTAGACGTAGCTCCCTGGCCGGTCCAAGGGAACGCCGTTGGCGCGGAAGCGCGTAATCCGGTGGTGCTCGGCATTTTGATAGAAGGAGTATCCGCCGGCGTTGTGCGAGATCACCGTGCAGAGATCGCGGACTCCAAGGTAATTAGTCCAGGAGACCGGCACATCCGGCCGCTCGATCACATATTCCCGGTTCTCATTGTCGAAGTAGCCGTAGCGCAAAACGCACCTCACACCGACACAAACTGCCTCAGCCAGCCCACCAGTTCCTGTGCCTTCCGCGGCGAATCGGCTTCCACGACGAGCCGCAGCACCGGCTCAGTCCCGGAGAAGCGGAGCAGGGCCCAGTTATCGTTCTCGAGCATCAACTTGGTTCCGTCCAGGTGCGAAATCCCGATCACCGGGTAAGGCCCGATCTCGGTGCAGGGCGCTTCCTTCAGCCGCCGCGGAATCACGATCCGCATCTCCGGCGTGGCCGGCAGGCTCTCCTCGAAATCGTAGAGCCGCCCGGTGAGAACGCGCACGCGTTCGAGGAGAGGAGAAATCCTCTGGCCGGTGCGCGCCAGCATTTCCACCACCAGGGCCGAAGCGAAAATACCATCCTTGCCGAGGATGTGTCCGCGGATGGTGAGCCCGCCCGAAGATTCGTCCCCCAGCAGCGCGCCGTGCTCCGCCATAGCGGCGGTGATGTGCTTGAAGCCTACCGGAACTTCGTAGCATTGCTCACCGAGCCGCAGGGCCAGCCGGTCGAGCAGGTGCGTGGTGGCCAGGTTGCGCACCACTCCGCCGCGCTCGCCGCGCACTTCGTGCAGGTACCAGTAGAGCAGCACCAGAAGGTCGTTGATGGAGATGTACTCGCCGCGGTCGTCCACGATCGCGATGCGGTCGGCGTCCCCATCCATCGCCAGCCCCAGGTCGTATTTGTGATCCAGCATCTGGGACGTCAGCAGCCGCAAAGCTTCCAGATTGGGAGCGGGGGAGCGGCCGCCGAACAGCGGATCGTGCCGCTCATGGATGAAGGTCACGCGGCAGCGGGCCTCCGTCAGCACCGTGCCCAGCGTGAGCTGGCCCACGCCGTACATCGGATCCACGATCACGCTGAGCCCCGCTTCGCGGATCGCGTTCAGGTCGATCAGCTTCTCCACCGCATCCACATATTCGTTCGTGAAATCGCGCCGCTCGACAATGCCGGCCTCCAGGGCGAGGTCCAACTCGACCTTGATGACCTGATCCGGCTGGAGCGCGTTGGTCTCGTTCTCGATGATGCGAGTCTCGTCGTCGAGCAGCAGCGATCCATCGCCGCGAAAGACTTTGAGCCCATTCCACTCGGGAGGATTGTGGCTGGCCGTGAACGCCAGGCCGTACCCCGATCCGCGCGCGGCCGTGGCGTAAGTGATCAGAGGCGTGGGCGCGTCTTCGCTCAGCAGAATGGTGCGGATGTTGTTGCCGGCAAACACCTCGCAGGAAGCCTCGGCGGCCTGTTTCGAAAGAAAGCGCCGGTCGTAGCCGACAATCACCCCGCGCTTCTCCTCGCCGCGGCGCGTGATCCCGTTGGCCAGGGCCTGGCTGAGCCGGCGAACGTTGTGCATGGTGAAACCTTCGCCGATGATGGCCCGCCAGCCGCCGGTGCCGAACGTAACCAGGTTCTGTTCCTCCTGGCGCCGCGGGCGGAATAACCGCTTCTCGAGAATGAATTCGGCCCGCGCCAGGTCCGCCGCCGTGTTGATGCCCTGCACTTCGTCCTGATCGTAGAGTTGATAGCTTTCCACGCGGCGGCCGGATCGAATCAACTCGTGGACCCAATCCGTGAGGCGGTAAGCCGGCGAGACGGAATTCGCGGCGCCGGCATCAATGGCGTATGCGCCCACATTCACTTCGCGAATTTCGCGGACGGCGGGCGAGGCCTCTGTGTCCTCGATAATGTCGATGATCTCGCCGGCGGCGCTGCGGACGATGCGCCCATAGGGAAGGGCCCGGTCGACGACCGCCGTGAGCAGGGTCAAGGGGGCCTTGCGCAGGCGGTGCCGGTTGAGCAATCCGCGGACGGAGGTTGGGCGGAACAACGGCGTGTCGCCGTAGAGGATCAGCAGGCTGCCATGGAAATCCCGCAGCAGCGGCAGCGCCTGCAAGGCTGCGTGGCCGGTGCCGAGTGGCTCCTCCTGCAAGACGTAGCGAACCTTGTCTCCCAGGTGCGCCCGCACTTCCTCCTGCCGGTACCCGACCACCACGTAGATATCGCCAGGGCCGGCCACACCGAGCGCATTCTCCACCACGCAATCGAGGATGGTGCGATTTCCCAAGGGTTCGAGCACCAGCGGGTGGCCATTTTCCGCGAGCGCATGCCTGCCGGCAGCCAGAATGATGACTTTGGTTTCCGCGGTCCCGGCCGGCGTGGCCGCTTGCGCGGTCTCATCGAGCGTCAGCGCCATTGCGGCGCCTCCTCCACGGGCTCCGTCGCGACGGCCGGCGAACTGGCGCCGCCACGGATGGGGATCAGCCGGGAGAGGATCAGCGCCGGGATTGAGGACAGCAGCACCCAGACAAAGAAATTCCGGTAGCCGACCGCCAATTGGATTTTCCCGCTGACCGTGCCCGGGATCAGGAGGCCGAGATTCATCAACGAATTGGCGAAGGCGTAGTGAGCCGTCTGGAACTTTCCGGGCGCGATCTCCTGCATCATGAGCAGGATTACGCCCACGAAGCCGAAGCCGTAGCCGAACATTTCCAGGCTCAGCGCCGCCGTGATGAGAAGGTGACTGGTGGGGAGCGCGGTGCTCAAATACACGTAGGCCAGGTTGGGGAAATTCATCGCACAGACCAGCGGCAGCAGCGCGCGCCGCAGGCCCAGCCAGGAAGTGAAATAGCCTCCCAGGATGCTGCCCGCCACGAAGGCTATGGTCCCGAACGTGCCGTAAATCGTCCCGAACTGGTCCGTGGTCAGGCCCAATCCGCCCGCGATCCGCTTATCCACCAGGAACAGCGGACCAATCTTCACCACCTGGCCCTCGCCGGCTCGGTACAAGACGATGAAGAGCAGCAGCAGGTAGATGTTCGGCTTCTTGAGAAAGCTGACCACCACCTCGCGGAAGGTGGCCGCCATCTCGCGAATGCTTTCCGAGCGCCGCTCGGCCCCTCCACTGGGCAGCATCCGCGCGTGATAAATGCTCAGCGCCATCAGGATCAGCCCCATAGCCGCGAAAATCGCCATCCAGGCGCGCGGCACGCCCACGCGAAGTTCGAGGTATCCCGCCAGGATGATCAGGCCGCCCTGCGAGAAGAACCGCGCCGCGTTGTAGAAGCCGCCCTGCCATCCTGTGTACGCGGCCTGCTCTTTGGGGGAGAGGCTGGCAATATACAAGCCATCGGCGGCGATGTCATGGGTCGACGAGCAGAAAGCGACCACGGCCAGCAGAGCCAGCGTGTACCCGAAATATCCCGGCAGCGGCAGGCACAAGGCCACCAGCGCCAGGCTCAGTCCACCGGCCAGCTCGAGAGCGACCACGAAAAACTTCTTGGTCTTGAACATCTCGATGAGCGGGCTCCACAAGGGCTTGAGCGACCACGGGAGCAGCAGCAGACTGGTGTAAAAAGTGATGACATCGTTGCGCAGCCCGAGGCGCTTGTAAAGGATCCCGGCGATTAATGCGACCGCGAAAAACGGCACGCCCTCCGCGAAGTATAGCGTCGGCACCCATCGGGCGGGGTGTGTGCGATCGGGCGTCCGGGTGCTCGTCATTAGCGTTCCCCGGTCAGGCTTCGAACAAGGCCCAGACAGCCTGACCGCTCCCTGCGATGGTGGCTTGGGACTTGCCAGGCTGTCCAGTTCACAACGGTTGTGGAGACGTTATGGGAGGTTTGTTACCTCCACCGAACATCCATAGAATCTTAACTATCGGCCTTGGCCAGGGGAAGCGCGTTCGGCGCCCACTCCGCCTCCAGCTAAAATAGCAGTTTGAGAGCGAGCTGGATGCTGCGCGGACCGCCGCTGTTGAATAGAGGCAAGAGCAATCCGCCGCTCGACGAGTTAGCCATTTCCTGGGAGAGGCCGAAGGAACTTCCCGCCGTCAGCAGGTTGTTCCCCGATGCGGCAGGCGCCGCGAAATTGGGGTGATTCAAGACGTTGAAAAACTCCGCCCGGAACTGCACGGAAAACCGCTCGCTGGCCTTCACCGTCTTGTGCAGACCCAGATCAAGCTGGTTGAGCCCGGAAGCTCGCAGGATGTTGCGTCCGGCATCGCCGTAGGCGCCGGCCACCGGGAGGGCGAATGCCGCCGGATTGGCGACACGGAACGGTGGCGCGGGAGACGCAAGATAGAGCGGCTGTCCGGTCACCAGGTTGGGACGCTGATTGTTGGCGGCGAACTGATCGCCGTTGCCGGCAATGTCCTCGCCGAGCAGGGGAGTGTACGGCACGCCCGTTTGCGCGGTGAAAATGCCCTCCAGCGACCAGCCTCCCAGGAGCCTCGCGGCCATGTTTTGGGAGCGCGCCGATTTGCCCGGCAACTCGTAAGTGAAAGCGGCCACCAGGTTGTGGCGAATATCGAAGTCGCTGGAAGCGTACTCGGCGCGAAAATCGTACGGATTCGAGCCGGTGTATGAGGAGTTGATGGAAGTGCCGGTGGGGTTCGAGGCATCATCGAGCGAGTGCGCCCAGGTGTACGAAGCAGTCACTTCCAGGCCGTGACTCAGCCGCCGGGTGACATTTGCCTGAAGCGCATTGTAATTGGAGACGGCGGTGGTTTCAATCAGCTCGAGTGCGCCTGCCGAGAAGTTCGGATTGGGTGCGGCGCCGGTTGTTGGGTCGAGCAGGTTCAGAGGCTGCATGTGGATCAGGTTACGCCCGAGTGACCCGATGTAGCTGGCCTGGACGACCGTCTTGCTATCGAGCTGCCGTTGCAGGTTCAGGCTGTACTCATAAGTGAAAGGCGTTCGAAAGCCGGTGGGATCGTAAACCGTGGCGCTGCCGAACGGCGGCATGCCGGTGATTGCGGTAACCAGCAGCGCTGGATCGACAGGGACGGTCACCGGACCTCCCAGCGCGCTGCCAAGGAGAAAGTTGGTGATCTTGAACGGCGGCCCAAACGCCAGTTGCGTGGCATTGATCGTCGGCAGATCGTAATAGATGCCGGCGCCGCCGCGGAGAACGGTCTTCGAGTCGCTGGTGAGTTGGTACGCGAAACCGGCGCGGGGGGCGAAGTTATCATAGTTGCCATTGTGCACGGGTGAGCCGGGAGTGCCTAAGGTTGCGGTGGCGAAGTTATCAAGGCCGACGATAGGGCTGAAGCGGCCGTGCGCCTCAGTCGGTACTGTGTCAAGCTCATAGCGCAGGCCGAGGTTGAGCTTCAGACGGGGCGTGATGCGCAAGTCGTCCTGGCCGTAAAAGGCAAGGTTGGTGAATCGCACGCCGAAGCCGGTTTCCGCGGCTTGATTGAAAAAAGACACGGGATTGTTGTTGATTAGGTCGTTAACGGTATTGAAGAAGTATACGCCGCTCGAAATCGGCTGGAGGCTGACATTGCCCTGTGTGCGCCGTACCCAGAAGCCGAACTTGAGGGTATTCGGCCCGTGGACGTAAGTCAGGTCGTCATTGAAGCTGAATAGATTATTGTTCTGCACCTCGGGAGGGCTGGGCGATTCGGCGAAGGGCAGGCTGAAGATATCCATCCCGGGCAAGGTGGCGTCGCCCGCCGCATTCAAGGGAATCGGCTCAGCGCCGCCGAAGCCGTCGGCGGCCCCGACGGTAGTATTGGCGCTACGCACGAATCCGAATCGCGCCTCGTTAAAGAGATCCGGCGTGATGCGGTGCACTTCCGAGAGACTCAGGCTTTGCAGCCTAGAACGATTGCGGAAAAGGGTATTGAGATAGAACGACCGGAGCAGGCTGAACGAGTCGCTGAACGAATACCGCGCGAAGAAATCGTCGTTATTGGAGAAACGGTGGTCGAGACGAGCGCTGAAATCGGTTTCGCCGACCAGGTTGGTGGCGGTTGCGAAATAGGCCGCTGTTCCGTCACCGTTGTCCGGACCGGTCGGCAGCGGGTATTCGTCGATCAGGGGCTGAATCTCCGGGCTCGCCTCGGCGCGGGCAGCGAGCGAGGGCACGCGCGCGTTGGCATTCACCCCGACGCGCTGGCGCAGTCCCTCGAACGAGGCGAAGAAGAAGGTGCGGTCCTTGCGGATAGGGCCGCCGATGGCGCCGCCGAAGAAGTTATTACGAGTGGGCGTCCTCGACACGCCGTTGGCGTTGCTGAAGAAATTGTTGGCGTCCAGGTCGCTGTTGCGAAGGAATTCGAAACCGCTGCCATGGAATTCGTTGGTGCCGCTCTTGGTGGTTACATTGACGACCGCGCCGGAGAAACCGCCGAACTCCGCGGTTTCGATCTGCGTCTGCACCTTGAACTCGGAGACCGCGTCCACCGACACCAGCGCGACGCTGCTGCCGGACTGGCCGACGGCAGGATCGTTGCCGGTGGCGAGGCTGATGCGTCCGTTGGCGCTGCCGCCCGCATTTACGTTGATCCCGTCGATCAGAATGTTGTTGGAAAGGTCCCGTTGGCCGTTGACGTTGAACGGGCCGGCCGGCGAGGCGGGATTATCGGTGGCGCCGGATACGCCCGGAGCCAACCTCGCGAGCCGCAGAAAATCGCGCCCGTTGAGCGGCAGATCGCCGATCATCTGTCCGCCGACCACGAGGCCCTGTTCGGACGTCTCGGTCTCTACCATCGGCGCCACCGCCTCCACGCGCAGGCTTTCCTTCACCTCCGGCAGGGCCAGCCGAAGATCGATGTGGCGCGTCGAGTTGACCAGTAACTCGACGCCGGTTGCGCGCGCTGGAGAAAAGCCCGCGGCCGAGGCTTCCACCACATATACTCCTGGAGGAAGAAGGCCGAGCGAATAATCGCCCTGCGGGTTAGTCTTGACTTGCCATACGAGCCCAGTGCCGGCGTTTGTGGCTCGAACCGTGGCGCCGTTGACGAAGGCTCCGGAAGGGTCGGAAACGCTTCCCACGATGCCGGCGAGCTGGGCCGCCAGCCGGGCGGGCAACCAGATCGAAAACAGCAAGGCAAGGACAATTGTCGGAAGTACGGATCGCAGTCTGTTCAGTGTCACTCATTCCCTTATAACCCGCCTTGGCGATTTGCGCGTGTAACAACCTACAGCTAATAGTCTGGTGCAGTCCATAACATAGCTGGAACATAGGTAAACTCTGCCGTAAACTGTCTTGCGGTCTGAAGGATCGGCCGCAGCCTGCCG
>Ga0181520_10013144_pt1 | contig 10497 bp, 8 predicted proteins | sample PEATcosm2014_Bin_29_FD_132451 | JGI IMG/M metagenome (GOLD analysis project Ga0181520, IMG submission 132451) | Peatland microbial communities from MTU Mesocosm Facility, Houghton, MI, USA - PEATcosm2014_Bin02_30_metaG | ecosystem: Environmental > Terrestrial > Soil > Wetlands > Peat | place... | reverse complement strand
TCTACCACCACAGCAACCGGTGTGAGCTGCCGTTCCTGGCGGTGAACTGCGCGGCGATTCCCGAGCAACTGCTGGAAAGCGAATTGTTCGGCCATGAAAAGGGGTCGTTCACGGGGGCCACGAACCAGCGCATCGGCAAGTTCGAGCAGTGCAACAAGGGCACGATTTTTCTGGATGAAATCGGCGACATGACGCCGCCGACGCAGACGAAGATTTTGCGGGTGCTGCAAAGCGGCACGTTCGAGCGCGTGGGGGGGAACGAGCCGTTGAAGGTGGACGTGCGGGTGATCGCCGCCACCAACAAGCCGCTGGAAGCCGCGGTGGCCGCGCGCCAGTTCCGGGAAGATTTGTTTTACCGGCTGAACGTGGTGCGCCTCCAGATTCCGCCGCTGCGGGACCGGCGGGACGACATCCCGCTGCTGGTGAATTATTTTCTGAAAAAATTCGGGCGCGACCAGCAGCGCGCGCCGAAATCCATCGCCGCCAGCGTGATCAAGACGCTGGAAAAATATCACTGGCCGGGCAATGTGCGCGAACTGGAGAATGCCATCCGCCGCGCGCACGTCATGGCCAAGAGCGACGCGATCCTGCTGGCGGACCTGCCGCCGGAAATTTCCGGCACCGGCAACCTGCCGCCCATCTCCGCCGTGGCGGGCGAAGCCGCGGCCACGGACGCCGCCGCGCTGGCGCGGCAACTGTTCCAGTGGGCCAAGCGCGATCCCAAATTGAAAATCATTCCGGCGGTGGAACGCGAACTGGTGATTCAGGCGCTGAAAGAGACGAACGACAACCAGGTCCACGCCGCCAAGCTGCTGGGCATCACCCGCGCCACGCTCCGCAAGCGCATCGAAAAATTCGGCATCCAGCGCGAGTTGAGCGTGAAGTAGCGGGCCGGTAAATGTGGTCATTGATTTGCAAAGCCAGCAGGCGGCCCAAAAAATGGAAGGCGCTGCCGCGCATGAGTAGAATCCTTTTTGCCGTAAAGGGCATTTGTTTCTGTCTGGCCACGGCGGTCACGCCGCTGATGGCCGGCAATGTCCTGACCAATCCCGGATTTGAATCCGATGCCCCGGGCCAAAGTCAGAATCTAGCCGGTTGGACGTGGTATGGCCAGGCGTGGGGAAACACGTTCAGTGAAACCGGCCCGGATGCCCACAGCGGCAGCAATTATTTCAAGGTCTTTCAGGGTTTCACCGGCGGTGTCAACTACAGCGGGATTTATCAGGACTATATTTCCGGACCAGGGGCGAGTTACACGGCGGATGGCTGGGCCAAAACGATTTCCACGGATGCACTGGCCGGCCAAAACCTGGCGTGGCTGGAGGTTACTTTCCGTGATGCCAGCGCCAATGCGCTGGCGCTGTATCGTTCCAGTGTGATTTCGACCAATGCCCTGCTTGCCGGCGCTTTTCCGATAAACACCTGGATGGATTTGCCGGCGACTAATCAGTATGACCCGAACACCTACGCGATAACCAACACCACTGCGACATTGGTCGCGCCGCCGGGAACTTACTTTGTGCGCTATCAGGTGGTGTTCGAGGGTGACGCGGCCGGCTCGACAGGCTCGGTTTATTGGGACGACCTTGATTTGAATCTGACCAGCGCCGCGCCGTATGGCAACTGGAACATCGTATGGAGCGACGAGTTTAACGGCACCGCGATAGATACGAACACGTGGGCCTACGATATAGGCAACAATTCGGGCTGGGGCAACAACGAGCTGGAGTATTACACCTGCCGGACCAACAATGCCTATGAGGTTGGTGGATTGCTGCACATCGTTGCCCAAAAAGAATCCACCAATGGATTTAACTATACTTCGGCGCGGATGAAATCGCAGGGACTGGCGGCGTGGCAATATGGACGTTTTGAATGGCGGGCCAGTCTGCCGGCGGGCGCTGGATTCTGGCCGGCGCTCTGGTTTCTGGGCACCAACATCAACGCGGTGGGCTGGCCGGGCTGCGGCGAAATGGACGTGATGGAAAACAGCGGGTCAGCCCTGACCAAGGTGCAGGGCAGCCTGCATTCCGGCAGCGATGAGACGGCGGTTTACACTTTGCCGGACAGCGGTTCGGTGACCAATTTCCACAACTATGTCCTGGACTGGAGTTCCAATGCGTTTCTATTTTATGTGGACGGACATCTTTATGAGATGCAAACCAACTGGACGAGCAAGCTTGGCGCGGCCTATCCGGCGCCGTTCAACCAGCCCTGTTTCATGCTCATGAATCTGGCGGTGGGCGGCAATTACGTGGGCAATCCCAGCGTGGACACCATCAACACCAACGGCGGGTTTCCGGGAGAATTGCAGGTGGACTATGTGCGGGTTTACAACCCCACCCCGCCGTTGAAAGTTTCCCTGATACGCACCAACAACGCCTTGATTGTCTCCTGGCCCAGCAATGTCGTCGGTCACTTGCAGGCGCAACTCAATTCCAGCGGCAGCCTGGGATCGAACTGGTCGGACGTGACACAATATTCAAATCCTGCCCGGGTCAACCCCACCAACGGGTCGGGTTTTTACCGGGTGCTGTCTCCTTGAGAAGAATCCTGCTAAAACAACACGACCAAACGATGGCATCGGGTGGGATTTCTTTGATTTTGCCGGTTTAGCAAAAGGGGTGGTCGCAGGCATTCGCGACCACCCCGTTGAGTGTGCTGAACTTTACGCTTTTATCATTGCAGGCTGATCGCGTCAATAAAGTCGGTGCTGTCAACGGCGGCGCCGACAGCGGCGAATTGCACGAGATGGTTCCCCGTGGCAGTGATGGTGACAGCTTTGGTGTAGGAGGTGAAGCTGGTCGTGGTGGTTGGGGCGTAGTTTCCCACCACCGTGCCATCCACCAGCACGTTGAAGGAGATGGCTCCATTATTGGGAGACGCCCTTAACGCGGCCTGGAAGGACAGAGTATGGGTGCCGGCGGAGCAAAAAACCATCTGGGACATGGTGCCGTTGGTTGAGCCGGTGGTGCTTTGCAGAAAAGCGGTCTGCGTGCCGGCGGGAGCCGTGGGCGCACCGAACGCGCTGCCGTTGCCCTGAATGCCGCTGGCGCCGCTGAACACCCAACTGTATCCATTGGCGCCGTACACATAATTCGCCCCGAGACTTGGCGCCTCAAAGCTGCCGTTGGCGATGCCATAAATGCTGATGGCATCAATAAAGTCAGTGCTATCAACGGCGGTGCCCACGGCCGCAAACTGTATGGTGTGGGTGCCCGTGGTGGCGATGGTGAAGGGGCTGGTGGTATAGGCGGTGAAACTGGTGGTGCTGGTCGGCGCGCAGGTGCCCACCACCGTGCCGTCCACCAGAATGTTGAAGGAGATGGCGCCATTATGGGGAGATGCCCGAAGCGCGGCATCAAAGGACAAAGCGTAGGTTCCGATGGAACAATAAATCACCTGGGATATGCTTCCGTTGGCCTTGCCGGTGTAACTTTGCAGGAAGGCGGTCTGGGTGCCGGCAGGAGCCGTGGGCGCACCCCACGCGCTGCCGTTGGCCTGGATACCGCTGCTGCCGCTGAACGTCCAAACGCCTCCCGTGGGGTTATATTGGTAGCCAGTTCCGAGATTCGGCGTCTCAAAGCTGCCGTTAAGGAGACCAAATGGCGGGCCACCGCTGGCGGGCCGGTAATAACCCACTTTGAACACTCCCGGATCAGGGTCGGTGAAGGTGGTATTGTTGAAGTTGATTGTCCCAATTACGTTGTTACTGAAGATATAATGCCCGCCGGCGCCATAAGCGACGTCGGTCGGGACCGTAAAGGTGTAGGATTGGTTCTCAGCCACACATGAGTTATAGGGCATGTAGTAACCGGCTTTGACCACTCCGTAGTCAGGGTCACCACCAAAGGTGTTGGTGTTAAAGGTGACGGTGCCGGAGATGCCCGGAAGGTAATAGTATTTTCCCTGGGCGCCGAACGCAGCTTCGACCGGGACGGTGAAGGTATAAGACTCATTTTCCGCAGCGCAGTATTTAAATGGCCGGGCGTAACCCGTTTTAACCACGTCGTAATCAGGATCGCCGCCGAAGTTAGTGGGATTAAAGGTGACGTTGCCGCTTTGCGCGTATTCATAATAGTAGCAGCCATTGGCACCGAAGGCGAAGCTGGCACCATAGGCGACATCAACTGGCGTGCTAAAGTTCACCGTGGTGGCTGTGCAATTGGTGTACTGGGTCAGGCCGGCGAGATCGTTGATCAGTGCCTGTCCCGTAGGCGTCCCGATTCCGGTGACGAGGTCATAACCGACGGCACACTGTGCGCCGCTGTTGCCAGAGGTGACATCGTGAAAGTCCAGCGTATAGTTTGGTCCCTTGAAAATGTTGTAAATAACGGGATTGATAAAGCCGGCCGTAGGATTGCCATAGACTGCGGCCTGCTGGTTGGCCAGGGCCACAAAGCCCGCCCATAAGGGAGCCGCACCGCTCGTGCCGTCCGGCGAGGGCATGGATACGTCCGGTATATTCCGCATGGTTGTGGATCCGTTGCAGGCAGTCATGTTGATGCCTTGTTGCCAGCTCGGAATGGCAAAGGTTGGGCTGATACCGCCGGCACTGCCACTCCAGCCGTCCTCGTACAGCCACCCGCCAGTGGCATTCTCGCCCAGAACCGTGCCGCCCACGGAGGTTAAATAGGGGCTGTCGTCCCAGCCAGTGAAGTAGCCGTTGAGCCCGCTGTCGCCACTGGCATCGAACATGGACTGGCCCTGGGCCGCCATTTGCTGCAGGATCTGGCTGAACGTTGAGGGCGCGGGGCTGAAGCTCCAGGAACAGCTTATCGTTTTGCAGGTGTTTTGCGAGGCCATTGAGTTCAAAATATCAACCGCACTTTCTCCGTTATAAGTGATAATGGCAGCCATTGGCGCCATGCAATAGGAATTATAGATATCGAGGTCTTCTTCTCCGCCTCCGGCACCGCTTCCACTGACGGGGGGAGCCACGCCATCCAGGAGAACATACGAATAATTTATGGGCGGCCCGCCGGAAGTGGCATTGTAGTCGGCAATATCCACGACGGGGTCGGCAGGACTGCCTATTTCGAACAGCGCAATGCTCTGCCCGGTGCCGTCCCAGAAAACTCCGGGCGCAAAAGCGGGACGATAAACCCAACCGTTGGTGGGGCCCGCACCGTCGGCGTTGGACACAACCAAGCTTGAAGGTTGAGGCAGGATAAAGTTGTCAAGGCCCTCAACGGCCAGGATGGGCACCCCGGTATCCACCGACGGCGCCTGGTCGGGCCCGAAAAAGGTGCGTGCTTCCGTCGGATGCTCATACTGGAGCAGTTCCACACTGAAGGCTTCGGACACCGCGCTGACCGGCCCGGTTACGTCCACGACCATGCGGTTGGGATGAATTGCGGTCACGGTCAGGCCATGCTTCTGGGCAAAGTTGACGACCTGGTTGACGTCCTGCTCCGTCGGGCCAAACTGCTGGACAAACTTCTCTGTCGTCAGCCAGTGATGATAATTGGGGCTGGCCTGGTTATAGAGGTCCGCCAAGGTCGCATCCAGCGTTGACTGGTTGTGCAGGGGCAGGCTGATGGCCAGGCGCATCGGCTGGTCTGCCGGCAGGAGGCCGCCTAGAATGGGTTTTGATTGAAATACGCCGGGATTGACGCTGTCGGGCAACGCAAATTTTTGCGTTTGAGCCGGGGCGATGCCCGGAAAAAACAACATTGCAAACATGGCAATAACCAGTCCCCGGATGAACCGGGGCCATATTTTTCCAAGGAGGAATGGCAGCGCTTGACCACCCGCGCAATGGTTCATTTTCATAGAAGTATGCCTTAATTTGTCGTCGGACTTATGCTTCGCCGAGCATTTGGTTGATTGTCGTGTGCTTTCAGGCGCACACGCAAAGACGCGTGCGTCCAAGGTTGGTTCCCAGCAGGGGTATTTGTAGTAATGATATAGTATTAACGTTTGTTGTCAAGCATTAAGCAATGGGCGGTTTTCATTTTTTCATTTTATTTGCTGATTTCCCCGCCCGCGCATCGTTGCCGCCACTGTTCCTGCTGCCAAATCAGCCTTTCGGCAGTGGTTTCAGCGGGGTGGTTTAAGCGGCATCCCATCGCAATCAGGGGACGTGAGGAACAGTTTTTTTAATTTTACCGTCCAACTGACATATACCATTAGCAGCCGCCTTTTTTGAAAACCACCGCGCTGCATGAAACTCAAAGCCAAAAAGGCAGATACTTCAAGGGCGGGACGCTGGATGCCAGTCACTTTTGTTGCAGGGAGACCACGCCAACAAGCAAAAATATTGTTCCCAGGAAGCGCGACGTGTTCAGGGAAACCTGGGCAACTCCGAAGGCGCCAGTGGAATCCAAGATGAGCACCGCAATCATTTGGCCAGCAATTAGGGGAGGAAAAGACGCGGCGGCTCCTAATTTCGGGGTTGGCGATCAGGGACGCCACCAGGTAATAGGCCGCGAATATTCTACCGAACCAGGCCGGGCACGGAATTCCATTCAGAATTCGGGCCTGGATAAGCGGCCTGATCGGAATGCAGGTGTAAAATTTAGCCCTGCCCAAACCGTTCAGTCATTCCACGGATTGGCGGTAACTTCGATGAAGATCTGAATTTGATCGGCGCGGAAGGCGAGACGTTCGAGGCCGCTGCCGGGTTCGATGGGGGTCGAGAGGTCGTCGGTCATGCCCACTCTGGGCGGCTGCAATTTGCAGTCCAACCCGGCGTCGCAGAGGTTGGATTTGAAATTGCCGGTCATGATGTTCAGCAGTTCGCCGGCGGCATCGCGGATTTCGTCGTTGCCCAGCTCAGAGGCGTCCAGGCCAAGAATGCCGGCGGCGATGGCCTTGGCGGAGAGGGAACTTGTGCGGAGATAGACGTGGCCGTTGACCTTGCCGGAAAAACCGATGGAACCGCGCATGTGTTCCCCCCGGAGGCCGTCCAATTGATGGATATCCACGGATTCCAGATCCAAGGAGAGCATGGTCTTAAAAGTCTTGGTGAGGGCGAGCGACAGGGGCGTGCCCATGGCCAGCAGGAGGGCGCAGCCAATGCCGTTGCGCATGAGCGCCTCGTCCACGGTGCCCACGGTGTATTCCGATTCATCGGCGGCGCGCGGGTTGGCCACGCGCAAGAGTCGCGCGCTCAAGCCGGGGTCTTTCTCGATGACGCGGACGATTTCATCCACGCAGGAGTCCTGCCGGGCCACCAACTGGGTCAGGCGTGAAACGCTTTCGGGCGTCGCGGCAATGCCATAACGGCGCGCAAATTCCTTGTATTGGTTGATGTCGGGTTGGCCGGGCATCAGGCGGGAGTGGCGACAGGACGTTTTTGAAGCGTGACACAACGACCGGCTTTTTCAATGAGCTGGTCTTCCTTGAAGGGCTTGACCAGGTAATCGCGCACCCCCAGCCGGGCAATCTGCAGGACATTTTCACGGCCGGATTCGGCGGTGAGCATGATGACAGGGATGCCCTTCAAGTCCGGATCTTCCTTGAGTTTGGTGAGCATGGTGACGCCATCCATTACGGGCATGGTGACATCGAGGATGATGAGTTCGGGCCTTTCACGGGTGGCAGTGGCCAGGCCCTCCTCGCCATTGGCAGCTTCCAGAAGGACGACATCATATGGTCGGAAAGCTTTGCCGACGATAAGCCGGATGGTCCGGCTGTCGTCAACGCTTAAAATTTTAGTGGCCATAAATTATTTCCAGCATGAGGTTAACCAATTTTTACGTGTATTTCAACTACAATGCGGTTTTGGTTGCAGTCAAATACGAGCCATTGCCGTTCCACGTCCGGGACCGGTTCAATGACAAAAGCCGAACCGCGAATGATGGCGGGCGTGCTCACGGCGCATTCGGCGCCGGAGTCGCAAAGCCAGGATTTGAGTCCGCCGGTGAGCATGTTGGTGGCTTCGCCCACCACGTCGTTCACCTCGGCTTCGCCCAAATCCGCAGGGGTCAATCCCAGCATGGCGGCGGCGACCTCGCCGGCAAAGCGCGTGCTCAGATGCAGATAAACGGCGCCGTTGATGTGGTCGCCGGCAAAGGCGACACTGCCGGTAACGCGCTCTTCAAGCTGCGGCGCGCCGCCGTCCGTCAGGGGGGTGGCTTTCATGGTGAGCATCGTTTCAAACACGTCCACGAGGTGGCGGTTCATGAATTCGCAGATGCTGGGGAGCTGGATGGTCTGAGTCATAAATCTATTTTGGTTGCAGAGTGCCGGGGGATTGGGGGGCGTGTTCGCGCAGCGCGTGAATAATGCCATGCGGCATGTGGTCCAGAGGCAGCACGCGATCCACCACCCCGAGTTCCACGGCGGCGCGGGGCATGCCATAAACGACGCAGGTGGCTTCGTTCTGCACGAGGTTCACGGCCCCGGCGGATTTCAGCGCCTGCATGCCCTGGGCGCCGTCGCGGCCCATGCCGGTGAGCAGCACGCCGACCGCATTGCGGCCGGCGCATTGGGCGGCGGAATTGAACAGCATGTCCACGGCGGGCCGGGTGAAATGAATCGGCGGGTCCTGCCGCAGCCGGATGCGATAGCCGGTGGCCGCCCATTCCACCACCATGTGGTAGTCGCCGGGCGCAATCAGGGCGGTGCCGGGGCGCACTTCATCGCCGTTCGCGGCCTCACGCACTTCGAGCGCGCAACATTCATTGAGCCGTTCGGCGAAGGTCTTGGAAAAAATCGGGGGAATGTGCTGCACGATGCAGATGCCGGGCAGCTCGGCCGGCAACCGCGAGAGCACGTCTTTGATGGCTTCCGTGCCGCCGGTGGAAGCGCCCATTACGAGGAGCTGGCGGGGTGAAAAATGAATGCCGGCGGTGTTTTCCTTGGGGCCATTGGCCGGCGTGGCCGGGTGCAGCAGCGAGAGCCGCGCGCGCGCGGCGCCCTTGACCCGGTGCGCCAGTTGTTCGCGCAGGCTGCCGATGTTCCAGGCCGAGCTTTGTTTGGCCATCACGTCCACCGCGCCCAGTTCCAGCGCCCGCAAGGCCAGTTTGGAGCCTGCGGCCGTGAGCGAACTGACGATGATCACGGGCATGGGGCGGTGCTCCTGAAGAATTTTCAGAAACGTCAGCCCGTCCATGCGCGGCATCTCGATGTCCAGTGTCAACACGTCCGGCTCGCATTGTAAAATCATGTCGCGCGCGACGTAGGGATCGCAGGCGGTGCCGACCACTTCGATTTCCGGGTCCTGCCCGAGGGCATCGGAGATCATGCGGCGGACGACCGCGGAGTCGTCCACGACCAGTACGCGAATTTTTTTCTGGGTGCTCATGCCATGTTCATAAATTCATCCACGCGTTCAAACGCGTTGCGGACTTCGGCCACCAGATTTTCGAGTCTGGTCTCATCCAGGTTCAGGGCGGCGACGGCGTGGGGATCCACGCGCACGGCAAAGCCGTCCCAGCCGGGCGCCGAACCGGCAAGGTGGGCGAGGCAGTTGGCGAGATGCGTAATCAGCGAAAGTTTGGGGTGGGGCTCGCAGACGGGCTGGTGATGATTGGCCACGGCCTCGATAATTTCATCCGGCAGGTTCCAGCTTTTGAGGAGGCAGGCGCCGATTTCGCCGTGGTCAACCCCCAGGATTTTTTTCTCCGCCTCGGTGCGGGAGCAGCCCTGCTGTTCGATGTGCAGCCGGATTTCATGCTGGATTTCCGGAGTGATGGCCTGGCTCATGGCCAGTTTGCCGATGTCGTGCAGGAGACCGACGGTGAAGGCAACGGGCATTTCCACATTCATGGTGTAGGCTTCGGAGGCGACGATTTCGGCGGCCGTCGCCGTGAGCAGCGAGTGCCGCCAGAGTTCGTTGGCCTCCACGGCATAGCCGGGCAGGGGCACCACCATCGCGCTGCCGAAAGCGAGCGTGAGGACGATGTGCAAAATTTGCTGATGGCCCAGCATGAGCACGGCCTGGTCCACGGAAGCGACCGGCTCGTCGAGGCCGAAGTAGGGTGAGTTGCAGGCGCGCAGCAGTTTGGCCGTGAGCACGTTGTCACACTTGATGACCTGCACAATTTCGTCGTTGGAGATGGAGGCCTGTTCGAGCAGGTTGACCAGTCGCAGGGCCGCCTGGGAAATGGGCGGGAGGTTTTTTACCTTGTTGATGATTTCTGGTGCGGTCATAGCGAGTAGAGCGTTGAGCCGGGAGTTTTGACGGTGACGTTGCCGGTGGTGAGATCCAGGCGGACCGTGCGGGAGGACAGTCCGCCGACGTCGGTGGCATGGGCTTTGAGGCCGTTTTGCGCCAGCAATTTTCCGAGGGCATCAAAGTTGCGGATGCCGATGTTGAAAATTCCCTGTTGATCGAGCAACTGGGCGCCGCCGGCCACCTTGACCATGAGCCGGTGGCGGTCGGCGCCGAGATTATAGACGCCGTGAAACAGCCGCGGCACGCCCGTATCCACGAACATGAACGGGGTGCTGACGGCCTTGGCCGCGTCAATATTGGAGTCAGGCAACATGATATGGAGCAGCCCGCCGATTTTTTTGACGGCGTCGTAAACAGTGATGCCCAGGCAG
>Ga0181520_10013143_pt1 | contig 10497 bp, 5 predicted proteins | sample PEATcosm2014_Bin_29_FD_132451 | JGI IMG/M metagenome (GOLD analysis project Ga0181520, IMG submission 132451) | Peatland microbial communities from MTU Mesocosm Facility, Houghton, MI, USA - PEATcosm2014_Bin02_30_metaG | ecosystem: Environmental > Terrestrial > Soil > Wetlands > Peat | place... | reverse complement strand
GCCGCTGCTGTCGCATTGGCGGCGTTGGCTGCTGGGGTCGCCGCATTAGCAGCCGCAATGGCTGCCTGTGCGTTCGTGTTGGCATCGCCGGAACGGCTCATGGCGATACCCGCCAGAACGGCCGCCGCACCGCCCGCGCCCACCGCCGCAATTTCCAGAGCGGTGCTGCCGCCGCCACCGCAGCACGCGCTGGGGTTGCCGGATGCAGTCTTCGGAGCGATTACGATAGTTTGCCCTTTGGTAACATTCTTCGTGGCGCCGTGATCGTCCACATGCAGTGTGCCTTCTTTCGAAGTCACAACCACAGAGCCATTCAGCATGGCAACCTCGCCGAGCGTCTTAAAGCCCGCCGCGGGGGTCACGGAAACTTCTCCCGCCTTTACTCGCAGGAGAGTTCCTTGGTTGGGGTGGAGCATGGAAACGTTGCCTTGGCTGAGCACAACGGTCACTTCATTCGAATCCCGCAGGAAGGAGGCAACCGTGTCGCGACCGAAGATCACGCGGCTGTTATTGCCGACCGCCACGACGGCGACCCCGTCTCTTACTTGCAGGCTATCTCCGCTGAAAATCGTTGTGTTTGGAAGTAGCGACTGGCCGCCGACAGTTGCGTTCATGCTGCCAGCCACGGAGCCAATCACCGCGGAGCCAGCTAGTGCCGGTACCGTTGCGACCGCTCCCACAAGGAGCGCAAAGAGAGCCAGACGTAACGTTGTAGTCTTCATCGTCATCAGGAAAAACTCCTTTTCCGGTATCGGAAGCTCCTTACTACTCCCAACCCAGGGTGCAAGTTTGTTTTGAAACCAACCCGCTTCGGTTAGGTAAATTATAGCCTCTTGGCACTTTTGTCAAGTATTTTTTAAAAGAATTTTAACTTTCGTTGCGCCGGTCGGCGACCTGCTCTCCTCACTTCCATAGCAAACACGGTGTTCATATAACTTAGTGTAAAATAATAATTTAGGCTCGACTCTCAGGGGATTGGACACTGCCGGGGTTAAGTTTAAGGGTATACACCACGCCAAAAAGTTATCGTTCTGATAAATTACGAGCCTTAGTACTTTAGTACTATGTGCGCTAACATCGCCGATTTGACTTGTCCTGAATCTACTTTCTTGACGTCCAGGTCCCGATTTTCTTGAGGCGGGGCGTTGAGAGTCCTCAGGGCTTTTGACATTATGTCATGGGCCAAGAATATTCGTACCGAATCTGACCCTAAACCCAATATATTTGGATCCTTAACCCGCTCGTGCCGAGGGCTTCACAAACAGCACCAGGTCAGCTTCGAACGTCACTTTGATACTCCACTTACCTCGGATTAATGCGAGGTCCCAAGATCATGAGCCATCTCAGCATAGGCAAAAGGGGCTTTACTCCGGCGCCGCAAAAGGCCAAAATGAAGCGTCAATGAAGTCTTGGCTTAACTCCCTTCTTTCTCTCAACCAAACCGCTCGCCGCCTACTGGTCGGGACGGCGATGGCCGCGCTCCTTTGCATTTACGTCGTGGAGGTCACAAGATCCTCCCGTGATCTTTCCGCTGTTTGGGACGAACCCACCCACATCCTGGCGGGTTATCGCTATTGGCAGGCAGGCGATTATGGCCTCAATCCTGAACACCCCCCCGTGGCGAAATTGGTCGGGGCGCTTCCGCTGCTCTTCATGAACTTAAAGGTCCCACACCTGTGGCACGACGATTCTAAGCCCGCATTGGTCATCGAGGGCAGGAGGTTCATCTACGGGAACAACGCGGACGCGCTGCTGCTTCGGGTGCGCTTGGCCGAGGCGGCCATGGGCATGCTCCTCGTTTTGATTCTGTTTGAGGCCGGGCAGCAAATGTTCGGAGTCGGAGTAGCGTGGATCGCCGCCGTGCTCGCGATTTTTGAACCGAATCTGTTGGCCCATTCCACGGTGGTGGGCACCGACTTCGCTTTCACTTGCTTTGATATGGCGGCAGTTTATGCCCTCTGGCGGGTGGCTGAGCGGCCTTCCCTGCTCCGCCTGATGGGGTGTGGCGTGACGACCGGATTGGCGCTTGCCTCCAAGCATTCCGCGCTACTCTTGCTTCCCACACTCGCGGTTCTGGCCGCCGTCGAGGTTGCGTGCCGCTTCAAACGGGTACCGCCGGAGGATGCCGCCCGGGGGCCGATCCTCAAGCGTGAGGTTCCCATTTGGATTGGCAGATTGGCCGTCATCTATGCGCTTGGCCTGCTGATTCTTTGGAGCTTCTACGCGTTCCGTTTTGCTGCTCGTCCCGACGGCTTGCCGCTTTGGCAGACGATTCCCAATTACGCCACTCTCTTGAAGGGGCACATCACCCCGCTTTTAATCACCACCGCGGCGCGATTCAAGCTGCTCCCTGAATCCTATCTGTTTGGACTCATCGACGTCCTGCTTGTCACAGCCGGTCCACGCCTATCGTTCCTCCTGGGTCATCTTTACCCGCACGCCGTGTGGTATTACTTCCCTGTCGCCTTTGTGATCAAGTCCACGTTTGGTTTTCTGGCGCTGTTGGTCCTGGCCGTGGCTGCGGTCAAGCTTTGGGCGGGAGAATGGTACCGCAAGGCGGCCTACCTCCTGATTCCGCCTGCGATCCTGATGGGCGCGGCCCTAACGGCGGGCACGAACATGGGCGTCCGCCACGTGCTGCCGATTTACCCTTTCCTGATTCTCGCCGCCGCCGCAGGAGCCGGAGCGTTGGCCAAACGACATCCAGCCTGGGCCGTCGTCGTGGCGGCCCTGGTGGTGTTTCACGCGGCCTCCTCGCTCCATACATGTCCCGACTACCTCGCTTATTCCAATGAACTTTTTGGGGGAACCGCAAACACTTATCGCAGCCTTTCTGATTCCAACGCCGATTGGGGCCAGGGACTGCGCGAGGCCAGCGAATATGTGGCGCGCCAAAACATCAAGGATTGCTGGCTGGCTTATTTCGGCACGGCTGACCCCGCCTACTATCATCTTCCCTGCAAACAGTTGCCGGATCCCTACCTGCGATGGTGGCATGACCCTATACCCATTCCCCCGGAGATTTATCACGGCGTTGTACTGATTAGCGCGACAGAAATGGCTGCTCCCTATTGGGGTTCGGAGGCTCTGAATCCTTACATCCACTTTTTGAGGATGAAGCCCGTGGCGAATATCGGCGGCTCGACGATGGTGTTCGAAGGAGACATCGATTTACGTCGAGCTTCGGCTCTGGGCCACATGTACAGAGCCTGGGATTTGATTACCGCCAAGAACCAGGAGGCGGCCATCCAAGAGGCGCTTCAGGCGGAGGACATATTCCCCACCCATCCTGGGCCACCGTTCATCATTGGCTATATCCTGGCCAAAGCCAAACGAACAGAAGCAGCCCGAATCCAGTTCGAAACATCGATCAAACTCGCCGACGGCGCAGACCCGGCATTTCAGTCACTGTGGGTCCTCGCCAGCAAGGCGCAGCTCGCGATTCTGCCCTGACCGGAATCCTATTCGATTCGGCAATTCCCAAGATTTCTCGGTCCCCATCGCATCTCAAGTTCGTGGACGGGCTGGTGGGGCGGGAGGTTGTGTCTCTGAATCCGTGTTGGCGGAAGCGCCAAACATCGATGTGGCACTCGGTTTCGAAGGGGTTGGTACCGCCTTGGGCGCCTCGGCCGCCGGACTCGCCGCCGACGCAGATGGAGCCCCCGACGGCGTGAGCTGGGCGGCCGCTCCGGGAGTAGCTCGAGCTGCGCCGGGTCCCGACGACCGCACGGCCTGAAGGCTGCGGCGTAGTTCATCGGCCAGTAGCGAAGCAGTCGCGGGACTGCCGGGGGCGGTCTGCGTTGAGACTGGCGTCGGTCTTGTCGCCAAGGCAATCGCTTCCGCCTTCCACTGGTTCAATTTTTGGAGTCTCGCTTTTACCTCATCACTGGGATTTGCTTGCTGTAATTCCGCCAGGATGCGGCCGGCTTCGTCAAACTTGTTTGCGGCGAGGAGCTTCTCCACCTGGATGAGTTCCGCCGTCAGGCGTTGCGCATGGTCGCGCTCTTGGCGATCCGCCTTAACCTGAGCGAGCAGCGTGGACGCCTGGGAGTTGGCCGGGTCCAGTTGCACCGCTCTTTGGAGCTCTTGTTCCGCCACCTCGAGAGACCCTTGACGGACGGCACGCTGTCCCGAACTTATTGCATCGCGGACCTGACGCAGCCGGTCGCGCTCTTTGACAGCTTGTGCCTTGAGTTCCGGCACGCGCGCGTCGCTGGGGTCCAATTCCTGCGCTTCGTTGAGCAAACGGACGGCCTCGCCAAACTCACCCTCGCTATAGGCCTGCTGGCTTTCCGCAAGCAGCCGGGCCATCTTTAGCTGGCGTTCAAGCACCAGCAGCTTCTGGCCGACCGGAGTGGACGCAGGGAATTCACTCTGCATCTCGAAGAGGGCGATTTCCGCCTCATCGAACTTCCCCGCGGTCAGATTATCGTCGTAGCGCTGGAATGTCGCGCGCAGCCATCCTTCCCGGTTCTGCGGGGGTTGGGCCGGATGGATCTGCACCGCCACAGGGGCCGCCTGCTGAGGGGTGGAGTCGAGTTGAAACGCCTTCTGAAACTCCAGGTCCGCCGCTCCATCCTCTCCCTCGCGAATGACTTGCTGGCCAGTGTTCGTGGCCGCGCGGACTACCCGCAGCCGGTCTCGCTCTGCAATCGCGCGATCTTTAAGGTCACGTACATCTCTATCGTGCGGATCCAACCTCAGCGCCTCGGTGAAGAGCCGAACGGCTTCCCCAAACTCGCCCTGCTGGAAAGCGTGCTGGCCTTCCTGCGCGAGTTCCCGCACCCGGATGAGCGGGCGCAGGATTTGCAGCTTCAAGCGGATATCATCTGAGTCGGGAAATTCTTTCTGCAATTCCACGAGCTGCCCGTGGGCGTCTTCATAACTCCCCGCGTATACCAGATCGTCCGCCTGCCATAATGCTTCCTTCAGCCGGAAGTCTCGCTCGCGCCCCTGCCGGTCCTGCTGGATACGGCCCAGTAGCTCGGCGGCCTGGGAGTTGTTTTGGTCGAGTTGTAGAGCCCGATTCAGGTCCTTCTCTGCCCCGGTCAGGTCGCCTTGCATCATGGCCTTCTGGCCGGAACCCAGAGCTTCACGCAATTCGCGCAGGCGGTTCAGCTCGGCGACGGCCTTCTGCATCAGATTGCGCGCCTGGGCGTCCGCCGGATTCAATCCCTGCACTTCCGCCAGAATCCGCAGGCTCTCGGCAATATCCCCGCGATTGAACGCCTGCTCCGCTTCGGTTACCAATCGCCTGACCTTGGCGTCGGGTGCGAGTCGAAGAGCCGCCTGAGAAATCTCCGTTTGCAGGCGCTTCGCTTCCCCGTGAGTACTGTCGAGGATCAGGGCCGCCCGGACCTTGTCCCTTGCAGCGTTGAAATCTCCCTTGTCCCGAAGGTCGCGCGCTTCCACAATCAAGTCGCCGATAAAGCTCTGTTGCAGGCCGCGGGAGATGGGGATAAGGTCGCCGAGCATTTCGTCGAGCGACTGATAGCGATCGTCGATGTTCTTCCTCAGGCCCTTGCTGATGATCGGATCGAGCGCGGCAGGCACACCCGGGCAGCAACGGCTGAGCGGCTCGGGTTCGCGCGTTAAAATTTTACCGATGACGGCGGCGACGTTGGAACCATCAAAAGCCCTCATATAGGCAATAAACTCGTAGACGACGCAGGTTACCGACCAAAGGTCAGACCGGCTATCGACGTGCCCGTCATTGATCTGCTCCGGCGAGGCATAGTGGATGGTTCCCAGGAAGGTGCCGGTCTTGGTGATATTGGCGGCGGAATCCAAGTGGACGATACCGAAGTCCACCACCTTTACGTTGCCGTCGTGGGTCACTAGAATATTTGCGGGCTTCACATCGCGATGAACGAAACCAAATTTGTGCGCGTGGCCAAGGCCCTCGCAGAACTGCTGCACCAGTTTCAGCTTGGCGGCCAGGGGAATCCGGGCGCGGCGGTTGATGATACTCTGGACGCTTTCGCCCTCGACAAATTCCATGGCGATGTAGGGGAGCCCCTCCGCCTCCCCCAAATCGTAAATCGTCACGATGTTCGGGTGCTGAAGAGTCCCGGCGGACTGCGCCTCGCGCTTGAAGCGCTGGAGGATTTCCTTGTCGGAGACCAGCTCGGGAGCGATCGTCTTGAGCGCCACCATGCGTCCGATGAACGGGTCCCGAGCCTTGTAGACAACTCCCATGCCGCCCTGGCCGAGCTCGGCAACGATTTCGTACTTGCCGATTTTTTGCCCAACTTTTTGGCCCATCAGCTTGTGCCTTCAACCGGGCAGATCTCCGCCAGGATCACCGTGATATTGTCCGGCCCCCCGCATTCATTGGCGCGCGCCACCAACTTTGCAGCCTTTTCGGGAATTCCCGTTTCGAGCTCCAAAGTCCCCACGATGTCTTCGGGTGAAACAACTTTGTACAGTCCGTCGCAACATAAGAGAAGCAAATCGCCGGGATCCAGGTCCACCGCCGTCATGATGACTTCAATTTCCGCTTGCGCCCCCATGGCTTGAACCAGCATTTCCTGGATCTGCACATCCACCTGGGCGGAGTCCTCACCGCGGTTGCGCAACTGGTTCCCGATGGTCTGGTCTTGCGTTAACAGAATCAAGTTTCCTTCGCGGAAAAGATAGGCGCGTGAATCCCCCACTTGCGCCACCTCCGCGCGCCTGCCGTGCAAGAGCGCCGCCGTCAGCGTGGTTCCCATCGTCAGGTTCTCGGCGTAAACTTGCGCGTGGGCGAACAAGGCCTTGTGTGTGACTTCAACGGTTTTTTGCAGGGCGAGAGGCAAATTCGGCTGGCCATTCGTTGAGGATTGGATCTGCGCGCCAATTTCTTTGGTGAGGTTTTCCACACACAAGCGGCTGGCCACTTCGCCACCATAGTGCCCGCCCATGCCATCCGCGACGGCCACCAGCAAATGGCCCTTCGCGAACTCCAAGAATCCCTTCTCGCCATCGGACGGAGCGCCGTTTTCTTCCAAAGGGAGAACCAGATGATTATCCTGGTTGTTGTGCCGCCGGAGGCCTACATCGGTAACGTCAGCGACCCGGGCGCCGAGACGCGCGACAGCCTTCTCTTCGCCACTCGATGACGATACGCCGGGATTCTGATCCACCACGAGGGAGGCTCCCTTCCCTACTTTCGTTCGTTATATGACACTTCTGCCGGGAATCCTGTACTAGTGAAGTGTAACCAAAATTTACGGAAATGCAAGCTGTAGGACCAAGCCGGATGAGGGTTCATAATTAGCGTGCTGATTGGTATGCTTACAGGGGAGAAGTTATGCGAACTCGGAGCGGCAGACGGATGTTTCTCGCACTCGTGATCATCACCGGATTCTCGTCTTTCGCTGGCTCGATGGGTCGAACCCCTGACGAAACCGGCAGAGTTGTTAATTCATCCCAAGCTGCCATTACCGACACCGGTGCTGGCAAGCGGTATACGCTGGCAGAGGGGCTGCGCGCCAACGTCAGTGAATCGGCAACACAAATTCCCAGAGAGGAAAAGGAGGGGCGGGGCGACGCGATCGGCCAAGTTGTTTCCTCTTCGGAAGCGACCCTGAATGGGAAGCCCCTCTCCGCGGGCGAGTGGATTCTTGACGGCGACACGGTTTCGACGGATGTGACGGGCCGCGCGGTCGTTAAATTATGGCCTTCGAATCAAGCTACAATCGAGGGAAACTCTTCTGCCAGCTTCACGAGACCTGTGGAACGAATCTGGCTACAACTCCAGAGGGGCACGATTGATGTCGAGAATACAGGTGAGAGTAATATCCTCGTCACCACGGCAAAATTTCACATCGAACCATCCAATGGGGCCGCCGGGAGGATTGTTTTAACGATTAGGACTGACGACTGCACTTACATCGACGCCAGAGCCGGCGATGTCAGAATCGAGGATGTACAGTCACAAAAGTCACGCGTATTGGCGTCTGGAGCACACACGCTGATTCCCGCGAACACGCCGATCATCGCCGACTTACCACCACTCGGAACACCCGGTGCTCCGATTCCATCAGCACCAAGCCCACACCGGCCGGCGCCGCAGGGGGGAGCAAAGGTGATTACCGTATGGAAAGTCGGAAACCCTTATACGGGCGCCGCTCCCGGTGTGGACGTCCCTCGGAGCCTTGAACTCGCCGCGGAGAAACTGGGTTACGGGCTGAAGGCCAAAGCCTTCCGCATCCAAGATTTCGCTGGTTCGTTCTTCCGCGCTTTCGCCAATCGTCAGCCGCCAGACATCTTGGTCTTCAACAATTCCGGTGTTCTCGATGGTGTCTCAACACCGCTGGGAAGATTTAGGGGCGTAGGCACCGATCCAGCGATCCATGCGGCATTGGTTGAGGTTACTGAGTCGCTCCCGGCTTTCGGAGGGCGGGGTTGGGAGTACTTGATTCGCACCTCGCCGAACTTTGAGGCGGCACAAGCGTTGGCGTTACGGCCGCCGGAATGCGCACCCAGTCAGGGTGCGGCGCTGCCGCCAGACCTTGGCGAAATTACCGTGCAGTCAGCCGGCGCTTATCTCGAGAACAGCCCCTCACTCAGAAACTTCGAAGATCCTGACCGCCTTCACACTGACGCGGCAAGGCAGAAGGAACGCCACGTGCAGACGGTCAAGGCCTGCGGCTACTTCGGAACGGATCACCTAGCTTTCGTGCCTGCCATTACGAGTTACACCTCGCCTGGGACAATCGGCTGGGTTAGCAGTCTGATGGTATTCCGAAAGCAAAGTGACCACTGGCGCCTCCTGGCAGCGAGCACCGACCCGGTATCCAATAAGACATTCGTGGGCCAGATGCCCGCCCTAGTTGGTCTGATCACCAAACCGTGGACTCACAGCGACGACCCAGAGCCTCCTAGCCTGCTCTCGCCGCAGGACGCAGCATTTCCCGCTGCCGCTCCGGGTGCGCGGTTCGGCAATTTCATCTGGCACCCCAGCCCATCAGGCGGCGAGGTAGCGGAGATTGTCGAGTTCGCTAACCATAACGATGCGCGATTGCTCGCGATTCTATTTTCCGGACCTGCTCCGGCCACTGAGCACTGCTCGGCGGGGACGCTGGGGACTGCCGGCGGCATCTGGAAGTGGCGGGTTTGGTCGATCTCAGAGTCTGGAGGCGTTTCATTCTCGCCGTCTCGACACTTTACTCAGTAAGCTTGGCCCCAGCGAGCACATCTTCTTGCATCACCTGATCGGAAAACTGTCAAATTTAAAGGAAGCATCGACGCGAACAACGTGAGGTCCCAATCCGATCGAGTCGGATCGTCAGACCGTTTTATCGGGGGAGTCGCAGAGGGTGGCGAGGGGGCACTCCGCGCAGAGCGGGTTGCGGGCGACGCAGATTTTTCGTCCAAACCAGATGACCTGATGAGCGAACGAAACCCAGCGGTCTTGCGGCACCAGTTTCATCAGGTCCTGCTCGACTTTTTCCGGCGTCTTTTGTTTGGTCAGCTTCAGGCGGTGGGTGATGCGGAAGACGTGCGTATCCACCACCACGCCGCTCGCGATGCCGAACGCCGTCCCCAGTACCACGTTGGCGGTTTTTCGTGCTACGCCCGGCAGCGGGAGGAGTTGTTCCATGGTACGCGGAACTTCTCCGCCGAAGTCTTGCACGATCTTCGTGGCGGCGCCGATGATGCTCTTTGCCTTGTTGCGGAAGAAGCCGGTGGAGCGAATCTCCTTCTCCAAGTCCTCTTGCGGGAGGCCGACGAAATCCTGAAGCGTGGGGTATTTCCGAAAAAGCTCCGGGGTGACTTTGTTCACGCGCTCGTCGGTGCACTGGGCGGAGAGGATGGTGGCGACCAGAAGCTGGAAGGCGTTCTCGTGCTTTAGCGCGCATTCTGCGTGCGGGAACAGTTGATCGAGCGCGGCAAAGATTTTCTGCAAACGCGCGGGCGCGGTGTAGGATTTTGGATTTTGCCTCCTCGAATTTGTGTTGGTGGTCCTTCTAGCATTCTTCTTCGGTTTTGTTGGCATGATAATTCTGGGCAGCGGACCGATTCAAAATTCAAGATTCAACATTCAAAACCAAATCCAAGGCCAAATCGAGAAATCGAACCAAACCTACGGGTGATGTCTTAATCTTGCATCCGGTATCCCGAATTCGAAATTCAAGATTCGAAATTCAAAACCAAATCGAAAGCCAAATCAAAAAATCAAATAAAACAAGCAAACCTAGAGCCAGTGTCATTATCCCCAGCCCGTGGCCCCGGTTCCCTAGTTCCGACCACCGACTACCGAGTTCCGAATGCCGAACTCCTAATCCCTAACCTCGAATCCCTAATCCCTCACTCCGAGTCCCTCGCTCCGACCACCGACTTCCGAGTCTCTAATCCCTAACACCCAATCCCTAACACCTAATTTCACCCTCCCAGCAAATCCAGCACCTCATCCAGTTCGCGGTGAATGCAGGTTAGCGTGGGGGTGTCGCGGACGGTGTAGCTGGTGGCCTCGCTGTGGCGCAGTTCCATGACGAGGTCGACGAAGTGTTC
>Ga0181520_10013142_pt1 | contig 10498 bp, 5 predicted proteins | sample PEATcosm2014_Bin_29_FD_132451 | JGI IMG/M metagenome (GOLD analysis project Ga0181520, IMG submission 132451) | Peatland microbial communities from MTU Mesocosm Facility, Houghton, MI, USA - PEATcosm2014_Bin02_30_metaG | ecosystem: Environmental > Terrestrial > Soil > Wetlands > Peat | place... | reverse complement strand
GCAGCAGTTCCCTGCTGCGCGGGAATCGCCGTTTGCCTCTCCCCTCCCGGAACGGGAGGGGTGGCCCGCCGCAGGCGGGACGGGGTAGGGCCGTCGCCTTTTCATCGTTCCAGAGTGCCGGAAACCGGCATGAGGACTGCCTCGAAAATCGCCGTTAGCCGGGCGAACGGCAACCTCACCCCCGGCCCCTCTCCACTCGTGGAGAGGGGAGAACGGCAGCAGTTCCCTGCTGCGCAGGAATCGCCGTTTGCCTCTCCCCTCCCGGAACGGGAGGGGTGGCCCGCCGCAGGCGGGACGGGGTAGGGCCGTCGCCTTTTCATCGTTTCAGAGTGCCGGAAACCGGCATGAGGACTGCCTCGGAAACGGAGTGGGCGTGACAATCCTGTCGTGCGTGGGGCTGGCGTATCGTCCGCCGATCTCTGCTCCCCTCCGCTTCACACCACAAGCTGTCCCTCCGTAAGCGATGCCGCCTGCCGCAATGCCGTCGCGATGCCGTCCATCTCAGTCACGACCACCGTTTGCAGGCCGATGCTCCGGCAGCGCGCCGCAACCGGCTCGGCGACATCGTTCGCGCCTGCGGGGTCGATGACGAACACGGTCGGCAGAATCCCATGAACGCCACAGAAGGCCAGCGCATCGGGCACTCCGCCGCCTGCGCCGGTTGTAATGACGAAAATGGCGTGAGCGCGGCCGGCGGAGCGCACTTGCTCCATGACCATTGCGGAGAAAGGGCTTGCCCCTCCCGCCTGCACATCAGCAAGCGCCTGCAGGGCGCGGGACAGGTACGCCTCGCCTCGCGAAGCCAGCCCGAGCGACGGCGACAGGCCTTCGCCGATGAGCTGCACCGTGTAGTCCGCCATGATGAAAGTCTGCAGCAGCGAAGCCGCCACTGATACGGCGATCTCTGTGCTCGCGCCCACTCCCTTGCCAACGACCCCTGCGGCGCTGAGGTCCAGCCACACCGCGATCTGCGCCTCCTGCCGCTGCTCGAACTCCTTGATGGCCAGCCTGCCGGTGTGCGCGGTGGCCTTCCAGTGCACGTACCGCAGGTCATCGCCCGGCGCATACTCGCGGATGCCGCCGAAGTCCCCTGCGTCGCGCCTTCTGCCCCTCGCCACGCGCCGCCCCTCGGGCGACAGCAATTCCCACGCGGCGATCCCAGGCGCGCTGAACACCTTCGGCAGGGCGACGAAGTCCTCGTGAGCCGGGAACCGTCGCGGGCGACGGAACATGCCGATCGGATCGGTGCCCTCTACGGCGAGGTGGTTGATGCGATACCGCCCGCGCGCGGGGCAATCGACGGTCACGTCGATCTCCTGCGTGGCGCGACCGTCGAGGTTCGGCAGGACGTACCGATACGGACGGTCGACGCCGGCAACGGTGGCGTTGGCGATCTCGAGAGTGACGGTCGGAGTGGGCCGCGTGACGCCACGCAGGTTCGCAAGCTGCAGTTTGACCGGAATGCGCGTCCCCGCCGTGCCCCGGCGTCGGCTGAGGCTGACCTGCAAGTCCAGGCCCGAAACGGCCAGCCTCGAGAGCACATAGCAACCGAGGATCACCGCCAGGGAAGCGCCCGCGAGCACATACATCGCCCGGGCGTCATTCACGCCGCCGATGAAGTAGAAGATGATCGTTGCGCCGATAAAGAGTTTGAGGTTTCGTGTCACGGTTTGATGGTGATCTCAATGTGTCGGGAACGGCCCTACCCCGCCCGCTGCGCGGGCACCCCTCCCGTGCCGGGAGGGGAGAGGCTAACGGCCACGGCGTCGGCGGGCGAGACTCCATCTCCACTTGCGGGGAGGGCTGGGGTGGGGTTGCCGTTGCCGTCCGCCGTGCTCCCCCTCTCCGCTTGCGGAGAGGGGGCCGGGGGGTGAGGTTGCCGTTATCGCGCCGCGCTCAGCAATCTTGCGTACTCCTCCGCCACCTGCAGGTCCTTCACCGCGTCGCCCATCGGGGCCCTTGGGGTGTCCTTGCCTTGCACACACGCCACGAAGTGCCGCGCCTCCTCGAGAAACGCCCAATGTGGCGGGACAACCGGGCGCTCGTAGACCTGCGTCTGCCCGCCGGTGAATAAGACCTCCAGCGCCCCGCCATTCTGCCGCTGCATCGGCGAGGGGATCGAGAGATCGATCTTCCCGTTATCGAAAACCACGCGGTAGGTCTCCTCCCATGCGTCCCGCAAGCCGTAGCCCTGCATTTCGAGGATGATCGGCACGCCGCTGTCGGACATGGCCCCCAGCACCGCCCCGGACGGATCGGCCCAGGTGACATGGAAGTCCTCGCCCAGCAGGTAGCGGATCATGTTGACCTGGTGGATGTAGTAGTTCACGAACGCATTGTAGATGTTCGCGATGCCCTCCGGCATCCACGCCGGCATCGGCTCGTTGGTGACGCCTTCGTAGGGCGGCGGCGCATCGCCCGCGCCGACCGGACCCTCGATGCTCATGATCCAGTCGCCGGGGGGCATACTGGCGCGGATGTACTTCATCCCGCCGGCTTGCCCCGAGGCCTTCCACTCGCGGATCTTGTCCACGGCCATCCGCGCCGCCGGGGTCGAGCGCTTCATGTAGCCGATGTAGTACAGCGACCCGGAGGCCGCCGCCGTATCCACCATGAACTGCGCGTTCTCGGCGCCGACGCAGATCGGCTTCTCGGTGAGGCACGGCTTGCCGGTCTTGAGGATGTCGGGCACCACTGACCTGTGCAGGCCGTAGTACATGATCGCGACGACGGCGTCAATGTCGGCTTTCTCCAGCATCTCGCGATGATCCGAGTACACCTGCGGGATGTTGTACTTGCGCGCCACTATCTCGGCGGTCTGCGCGCGGCCCTCGGCGAGGGCGACGATCTCGCATTCCGGGATCGTGACGTAGTTGTCCATGTGGGCCTTCTGGCCCATGTACCCGCAGCCCACGAACCCGATTCGCAGCTTGTCTCCCATGATGGAATACTTCCTCCCTACTATATGTCAGGCCTCACCCTGGCCATCTTTCAGTCCGTGCACGCCAGCCCTGGCGAAGGACTCGGACTGCCACGGGCCCCACGCGAAAGAGAACTTCGCCGCCTCCCCTGCCCCCTCCTTCGCCGGCCGGCAGGTTTAGCCTTGGCCGGGAACGAACCAGTCTGGTATCCAGCCCGACGTGGCTGGGGTCAAAGGCGAGATTGACCACAAGGACACAAGGACACAAGAACACTATACGGCCAAACCGCTCTTATCTGACCTGCCCTGTCGCTTTGTGTCTTCGGGTCTTCGTGGTCGAAGTCGTTTGTCCGCCCCCTCGGTCCTGCGCGCGCCGAGCCCAGATCGGGTTTCAACGTGCTATCGGGCAGCTCAGATATTTGTGAACTTTACATAGACAATACGCGGCTGTAATATGTACCCGGTGTAGGTTGCCCTGCTCGCGAGGATGAAAGGAGAGTTCTGGCTGCATGTCGGAACGCGCCATTCCGAAGCTCGCGCCGTGCCTCATCGCCGCGATCGCGCTCGCCGTTCCGGCGTCAGTCGCCTCGGCCACGCCCGTCGGGGCCGGGTTGCCGGTGTCGGCGTCCTCGATCTCGGAAAGCTACCTGCCCGAGTTCGCCCTTGACGGCAAGGCGGACACCCGCTGGGCCAGCGACACCAACAGCGCGCCCCAGTGGCTCCAGATCGACTTTGGCAAGTCCATCCCCATCCCTGCCCTGACGATCCACTGGGAACACGCCTACGCTCAGGAGTACGAGGTCCAGATGTCGGACGATGCCCGGCAGTGGCGAGTTCTCGCCCACCGAACGGACGGCTTCGACGGAACTCAGACGCTGGAGAACCTCGGGGGGCAGGGGCGATACCTGCGCATCTGGTGCATCAAATACAATCCGTGGCCGCTGTTTTCGATCTGGGAGGTCACCTCGCCCGACAAAGCCACCGCCGAGGCGCTGCTCGACGCCGGACGCAGGACTGTCGAGGCGAAGGAGCGGTCCGCGCAGCAGGCGAGGCAGCGGCTCGCGGACAGTCTGAACCGGGCGACGTGTCCCGACATCATCTTCGCCGTGCGCCAGCCGTGGTGGGATGGGCACTGGTACGCCAACTTCGGCTATTACGCCGCCGACGCCAACCAACATGCCTACCAGACCAGCGGCGGGAAGCTGTGCCGCCTGAACCTGGCGAGCGGGAAGGTGACGGCTCTGGTCGACGACCCGCACGGCACCGTCCGCGATCCGCAGGTGGACTACGACGCGAAGCGGATCGTCTTCTCGTACCGCAAGTCGGACAGCACGCACTTCCACCTCTTCGAGATCAGCCCCGACGGCACGGGCTTGCGGCAGTTGACCGACGGCGATTGCGATGACATCGAGCCGGTGTGCCTGCCCGACGGGGGCATGATGTTCTGCTCCAGCCGCTGCAACCGGTGGGTCAACTGCTGGCTGACGCAGGTGGCAATCCTGTACCGCTGTGATGCCGACGGACGCAATGTGCGGCCGATCTCCAGCAACGCCGAGCAGGACAACACCCCGTGGGTTACCTCCGACGGCCGGGTCATGTACACCCGCTGGGAGTACGTGGACCGCAGCCAGGTGGACTATCACCACCTGTGGACGTGCAACCCCGACGGCGCCGATCAGATGGTGTTCTTCGGGAATCTCAACCCCAGCACGGTGATGATCGACGCGAAGCCGATTCCGGGCAGCACGAAGGTCGTGTCGATCTTCTCCCCCGGCCACGGCAGGACCGAGCACGAGGGCCAGGTGGAGATCGTGGACCACGGCTGCGGGCCTGACGACCGGGCGTATGCGAAGACCATCACCGCCGATCCGTTCTATCGCGACCCGTTCCCGATCGACAGCGGGCGAATGCTCATCGCGAAGGGCACCGAACTGCAGCTCATGGACATGGCCGGCGAAGCCGGCACTGCCGTCACCCTCTACGCCCTGCCGGAGGAGGCTGCGAAGGCGGGCATGTGGCTCCACGAGCCGCGCCTCCTGGCGCCCCGGCCGCGCGAGCCGGTCGTCACCTCGCACGTGGACCTCACCAAGACCACCGGGCGGTTGCTGTGCGTGAACGTGAACGATGGCCGTAACATGACCGGGGTCAAACCGGGCGACATCAAGAAGCTTCTCGTGCTCGAGACGCTGCCCAAGCCAATCAACTACACGGGCGGGATGGAGCCACTCACCTACGGCGGCAGCTTCACGCTCGAGAGGGTCGTGGGCACCGTGCCGGTCGAGCCGGACGGCTCGGCATACATGGAGCTTCCGGCGCTGCGCAGCTTCTTCTTCGTCGCGCTCGACGACGAGGACAGATCGGTGAAGCGGATGCAAAGCTTCCTGACGGTCCAGCCGGGCGAGATGACGGGTTGCGTGGGATGCCACGAGCAGCGCACGCGGACCTTCCCCCAGGGCGTGAGGCCGATGGCGGCGCGGCGCGCCCCGTCCACGATCACGCCAATTGCTGGAGTCCCGGATGTGTTCGACTTTCCGCGCGACATCCAGCCGATCCTCGACCGGCACTGCGTGCAGTGCCACGACTATGAGCGGGCGACAGGCGCGGACGGCAAAGCGCACGGCCCGCGTGCCGGCAGTGTGATCCTGTCCGGCGATCGGGGCCCGATGTACTCGCACAGCTACTTCACCCTCACCTGGCGCGGGCAATTCTCCGACGGGCGCAACCAGGCCGTCAGCAACCGCCCGCCACGCAGCATCGGCGCGGTGGCAAGCCCGATCATGGCGAAGGTCAGCGGCGGGCATCACGGCGTCGTCTGCTCGCCGCAGGAGATCGACACGGTCCGCTATTGGATCGAGTCCGGCGCGCCATACCCCGGCACGTATGCCGCCCTGGGCAGCGGGATGATCGGCGGGTACTACTCGAACGGGCAGACCGGCGCCGACCAGGACTGGCCCGAGACGCGTGCCGCCGGGCCGGTCATCGAGCGGCGCTGCCTCACCTGCCACACCGGCGACCGGGTGTTGCCGCGCAGCCTCTCGCAGGAATTGGACGGCTGGGTCGGCGGGCCGGGGCACGTGGACCCTCGCTTACGGTTTAGCCGGCACATCGTCTTCAACCTCAGCCGACCCGAGAAGTCGATGATGCTCCTCGCCCCGCTGGCGAAGGAAGCCGGAGGCTTCGGGCTGTGCCGCGTCGATGACGGCAAAGGCGGGGCCTCGCCGGTATTCGCCAGCCGGGAGGACGCCGGTTACAAGGCGATCCTGGCGATGTGCGAGGCGGGCAAGACACACCTGGATGAGATGACACGTTTCGACATGCCGACCTTCCGCGCGCCGATGCCGTATCTGCGCGAGATGGCCCGTTACGGGATCATCCCGGCGATGCCCCGGACGGACGAGAAGGTCGACTCCTATCAGCTCGACCGCCGGTACTGGGAATCCTTATGGTTTCACCCGGCGGAATCCAACAAGCTCAGTGTGAGCGGCGGAGAGCGCGATGCTGGTCGCTCTCTGACCATGCTGCCGAAGGAGTGACAGTGATGGGCTGTAGTGAATCTCCACAGGATACGGCAACGCATTTCGCTCCGCCCGAACGCGCGGCGCCCGAGACCGTTGCCGCCGAGAGGGCGCAGTTCCTCGCCAACGAACTCGCGGTGACGATGTTGGAGGCCATACCGGACCTCGCCGCGGTGCTGAACGCGCAACGGCAGGTGATCGCCGCTAATGCAAGGATGTTGGCGGCGCTTGGGATCGATGACCCGGCCGGCGTGATCGGGCTTCGACCGGGCGAGATGCTCTCTTGCGTCCACGCCGACGAAGGCCCTGGGGGATGCGGCACCAGCCCGGCTTGCGCCGTCTGCGGCGCGGCTAACGCGATCCTCAACTGCCTGGACAAGCGGGCGGTCGACTCGCAGGAATGCCGCATCAGGACGACGGGCCAGGAAAACGGTGGCTCCATCGACGTGGAGGCCCAGGCGTCGTTCCTGACGATCAACGATTGGGAACTCGTCGTCTTGGCCCTCCGGGACATCAGCTCCGACAAGCGCCGCCGGGTCCTCGAGCGCACGTTCTTCCATGATGTGCTCAACATCGCCGCCGGCTTGCAAGCCATCTCGGAACTGCTCAGCTACGGTGAAGAAGACGCGCAAACCCACGATGAGTACATGCACGATCTGAGCCGGATGTCCGAGCAGCTTGGCGACGAGATCATGGCCCAAAGGCAGCTTCTGGCTGCCGAGCAGGGCGACCTCAAGCCCGACATGACGCCCCTGTCGGTCCCGGAGTTGCTCGCCTCGGTGGTGGAACTATATCGCAATCATTCGGTCGCGCGAGGTCGTACCCTAAGCCTTGGCGAATGTCCCGACTGTCAAATCGAGACGGACCGGACGCTTCTCCGAAGGGTCTTGGGCAACCTGGTGAAGAACGCTCTCGAGGCCACGGCCGACGGCGGGACCGTGACCCTCGGCGCGACGGATTCCGGCGATCAGATCGAGTTCGCCGTGCGCAACCCGGGGGTGATGCCCGATCATGTCCAAAAGCAGGTCTTCCAGCGCTCCTTCAGCACCAAGGGCGGCGCCGGACGCGGAATCGGGACGCACAGCGTCAAGTTGCTGACCGAGCGGTATCTGGGTGGCAAGGCCGGGTTCGAGAGCAAGGAACCGAATGGCACGGTGTTCACGGTGACGCTGCCGAAGCTGGCGGGGTAGGGCGCCTCACCCCCCGGTACGGTCTAACGGCAAACCTCACCCCCCGGCCCCCTCTCCACGCGTGGAGAGGGGGAGAACGACAACGGCCTGCCGCCTGCCGACGCCGTGGCTGTCAGCCTCTCCCCTCCCGGTACGGGAGGGGTGTCCCGCGAAGCGGGACGGGGTGGGGCCGTCCGCTGTTCCCCCGCCACTCGTGGGGGGAGAACGACAACGGCCTGCCGCCCGCCGACGCCGTGGCTGTCAGCCTCTCCCCTCCCGGTGTACCTGTTTAGCGACTTCTTCCCTTGGACCCTGTGGCAGCGCGATTCAGCGCGCTAAATGCGGGGCGAACTGCCATCCGCGTATCACGCCATCGGCTACGGGTAAGCATTTCGTCGAAGTAGAAGCGCAGGTAGCTATACGATGTGATTCGCGCGATGAATCGCGCTGCCACATGATTTGAAGGAGAGATCGCTAAACACATACCTCCCGGTACGGGAGGGCTGGACGGGGTGGGGCCGTCACCTCCTGCGAAACACTATTGTTCGTAGAGCACATCGCATCGAAGAGGAGCAACCATGAACGTCTCGCCCCAACTGCGCGGCAGTTGCCTGCGCGCCTCCGTCCTGCTGTCGCTTATCACAATGCTGGCCGTCGCGGCCTCCGCCGCGCCGCAGGTCGTAAACGGCGCTATGGCGGGGCCGGGCAATGACCACTCCGACGGCAAGGGGCTACTGGTCACTCCGGAGGGTTGGACGCCGGTCAACACCGACGTGAACCGCGGCGACCGCCTCTCTGTGGAGCCATCCGACCGGCCCGGCGGCGGGCAATGCCTGCACATCAACACCTTCGCCGACGATGCCGGTGTGTACCAGTCGATTGCCCCGCTCGACAAGGGGAAAACCTACTTCGTCTCCGCATGGGTGAAGCGGCTCTCGGGCGAAGCGCGCATCGAGGCGTATTCCCTGGCCTGGGGTCCGGCCGTCATGCGCGCGTCGGACAAGGCCAGCGTCGGGTGGGTGCACTGCATCATCCCCCTGACGCCTATCGATGGCGGCGCGCACCTGTACCTCGTGGCTGCCGAGCGAGCGGACTTCTTAATTGACGATGTCGAGATTCGCGAGGCCCAGGTCACCGTCGGCGCGCCGGTGGCCCAGCCGTATGACTTCACCGATCTGGTGACTTATCGGGTCAGCCTGTCGGCATCCGAGGCGGCTCAGCAAACGGCCCCGCGCGACGTCATTGTCCAGGCCGTCGATGAGGCCGCCGTGCCATCGCCCCTCTCGCCGGCCCAGCGCGTGAAGCTCTACCCGGCGAAACCCGCCACGGCCGAGGTCCGCCTCCCTGTAGCCGAGGGGGATCGGTACTTCAGCGTGCGGGTGTGCGACGCGCACGACAACCAGGTTCTCGGGGGTTCCACGCTTGTGCCGCAACTCGGCACCGCCTGGGATGCGCGCTTCCCCTATAAGGATACACTCTACTCGACCACCGGCTACCGCTGGCCGATGCGCATCTTCGTCAGGCGCGCGCCGGAGATCGCCATGAAGCGCCTGAGCGCCACGGCCACCATCCGCGATGACGCCGGCAAGGCCCTCCGGTCTTGTGTATCGACCCTGGCCGACGGGGCGCTGCAACTGCCGATCTCTGCGGTAGGGATGCCGGTCGGCGACTACAAGATCGACGTGGCGATCACCTACAAGCCCGGACGCGTAGTCTACCGGGCCTCGCGTCCCCTGAGGGTCTGCCCCCCTGCCGCCAACGAGGTGGTCTGCGATGCGACGGGCCAGGTCCGCATCGGGGGCAAGCCCTTCTTCCCCATCGGGATGTACTGGGTCTTCGCCGATCCGTCCGGCTGGAAGCCGGGGCCGGCTCGCAAAGACGCGGAACTGCGCGAGCTTCGGCAGGCAGGCATCAACACCCTCCACACGTATGCCTTCGAGCACAACAACGCCGATGACACCGACGCGAACGCCCTCGCCTATCTCGACATGGCCCAGGAGTTCGGGTTCAAAGTGATGCTGGGCATCCGGCGCGACTGGTATCAGGGTGACAAGCTCGATCTCGCGGCAATCGAGCAACGCGTGAAAGCGCTGAAGAACCACCCGGCGCTGCTATGCTGGACGCTTTGGGATGAGCCGAACTTCAACTCGGCTTTCTCGACGCCACGGCTGAACGCGATGTACGCCCTCATCAACCGCCTCGATCCGTACCACCCGGCCATGCCCGTGTTCGGGGGACCGAGCGGCGCGGCCTTCCACGACTGCACCGACATCTTCCTGTTCGACAACTACCCCGGCCCGGGCGGCGCCGACCAGGTGACGCAGTCCATGAAGCGAGCCGCCGAGGCCATGCCGGACAAGCCGGTGTGGTTCGTGGGCCAGGCTTTCGAGTGGCCGCAGGGACGGCTTCCCAGCGTGGCGGATATGACGGCATATTGGCGCAATGCCATCGCCGGTGGAGCGCACGGGTACTTCTGGTACAGCTACGGCGGCGACGGCAAGGACTGGGACAGCGTTCGCCGCACCCCGGAGCACTGGGCGAACGTGCAGCGCGTGAACCGAGAACTGGCGAAGGCAGTGGACCCGAACTGGAAGGGGGAGTAAGGGGCCGGGCACCCTTAACGCGTGGGGCGGGCGCCGTCAGCGCGTGGGGCGGGCGTCTCGCCCGCCGACGTACTCAGTGGGCTCTTCCTCAATGTGTATGGGGCGCGACCTCGAACTGGTCTTGGCCGGGGTCTTATATCAGGGCGTAGACGAAGCCGTTGTCGTCGCGTCCGCAGACGCTTGGCGCGAAGCGCCCCTCAGCCGGGCGCTTCAGCGCTCGGTTCTGGGCCGGTAGCAGAGCCGTTTCCGTCTGCCAGGACGGTCGGCGGCGCAGCCGCCCAAGCCGTCGTG
>Ga0181520_10013139_pt1 | contig 10502 bp, 18 predicted proteins | sample PEATcosm2014_Bin_29_FD_132451 | JGI IMG/M metagenome (GOLD analysis project Ga0181520, IMG submission 132451) | Peatland microbial communities from MTU Mesocosm Facility, Houghton, MI, USA - PEATcosm2014_Bin02_30_metaG | ecosystem: Environmental > Terrestrial > Soil > Wetlands > Peat | place... | reverse complement strand
ACCGCCACGGATTCCCCCACTACTTTGACCTCCACGCCGACGTCAACTCCGACCCCCACAGCCACGGTTCCCGGTGCCACCGGAACCAAGACGCCGACCTCCACGGTCACGGTAGTGGTGGTCACAACCCCGGTCGCCACGCAAACAGCTACCGAGGTCTTCACAGTGGCCAATCAAACCAGCGGTGACTTCGGCGTTTACTTTGACGGAGCCCCGATGATCTACGTGGTCCCGGCTGGCACCACGGGCCGGTTCCAAATGAATTATGCCTACCACAGCATCCAGGTCGTCGGCAATCCGGGTTGGGTCTTCAACGTCGCCGGATACCCCAACACGGTAACCATTCAGGCCTGGGATGGCATCTTCATCAACTGGGATTACAGCCTGCCGTCGCCGAAGTCCTGCTGCCCTTACAAAGTCATCACCAGCGTCTTCTAGGAGTCCCATGGGAGCAGAAGTCCGACCCAAGTCCAGGCAGGAAGAATACTCGCGTCAGGATGCCGAGGCCCGGTGGTTCATGGTGGAATACTTTCGCCGTGGCCTGGGCCTGCTTGACTTCACCGGGTTCACCGGCTTTGGTGAAGACCACAATTTTCTTGTCCCGGCTGAACTTGGTCTTAGGTCCAAAGCGTTCCCTGGTTTCTATTTGACTCTTAACGGTAAAATCCATCGCCAAGTCGGTTTCCTGCGGACCGTTGCCCTGCTGGAGAAGAACGTCGACGCCAGCAGCTTTGCCTTCACCACCTATGGCTTCCACCGGGACGTGGTTAGGCAATATGACTTGTATTCCGGCATTGTCACCTTGCACCCCCACCCCATGGTGGACGTTGAAATCAATGGGAAGGTGCAGATACCTGAACGCTTCTATCCGTTGAATGACTTGCCAGGAATCTATGCCGCACAAGGCTTGATTGATTCCGTGCGGATGGCCGTGGACTTTGACTTCAAATTGACTTACCGCTATGACAGCACGTTGAAAGAGGGCACAAAACAACTGGCGCTGCCCGCGCACTTCACCCAGGAGGGAGCACGTGGCTGAACCCGAAGTCGATCCCCAATATGAGCAAGACGAAAAAGACATCCAGGCCATCATCCGGCCCCTTACCGACAAAGTAGTGGCCGACTTAGAGGCCAGGTTTGGCAAGCAGCGCTATGACGTCGCCCTGCTGGTCAACGCCCGCGTGGTCAAGCCCGGAGCCGACAAGCCCGAAGGCCCGCAGCACGCCGTCCAGTTCTTCCACGGCAGCCTGACGGACCTGATCGAAGTCCTGGGAGTCTTCCGCGACGCCCTGATCCGTGAGCAGAACACTCGCCAGGTCATGCACCAGTTGAACCTGCCGCTTCCGGGGATGGTCATGCCTCAACCCGGCGAGCCCCCCAACCCGTTCCGCCCCACACCCAAAGCCCCAAAGCCCAAGAACAGTCATCGCCGGAGACGGTGATGGCCCAGGTTCACAGCCATTTTCGGAACCTGGCAGAGATTGAGAAGATTCTACGCCCCTACATGGGGCCTAAAGGCGAGGTTTTAAGCTCTATGGGATTGCAACCAGGACCAATGAGGAGGGGGACCAATATGGCAAATCCGACGTCCCGCTGGGGTGGCGAGGCACCGCTCAGCGCCCGCAGCAGCCGGTATTCCATCCACATGGGAGAGGATGGCCAGCCAACCATCAGGATGAAGTCCAATAAGCCCATCACGCCCAAGGAATACAAGGAGCTCCGCAGCATGATGTGGACGCTCAGGGGAACCCACCCAGACTTCCGGTCAGAGGAGGCCTATAACCAATTCCGCTCCCGCTGGAAGGCTGAATCCAAGGACAACGCCCTTGAAGAGCTTGCCCGGAGGCATCCGGAATGGAAGGTCTTGCAGGACATCGTGGCCGAGGAACGCCGGGTCAAGCTCACCTGGAGACAGCTCCTGCACAAGTTCATGGTCTGGTTTTTCAAGAAGCCCTTCACTCAAAAGAGGCCAGCGGATGTCCAGTCTACCTCACCATCACTCCGAGTATCTACCCATGGGAATAAATCCGGCAGGAGAACCAAGAGAGTATAAGGGCTATCCGTCGCTTCCCTCGAATCTTAGCGCGGAGCCCGGTGTCTTGGACGACGTGCCACCGCTTGTCACCAGTGGCCCCAGGCACTCGGATTCTCCGGTGGCATGGCCGGGCCGCGACGTCGGCGGCATGAACATCAGGGGCGTCAGCCCTGATGGAATGTTCTCCGACTTGGTTCCTAAGAAGAGACTTCCGCCCAGCACCCCAGCCATGCGTTACGTCTTGGAGCAGGCCATAGTTGAAGGCTCCCGGCAGCGGTCAGGGCAGGCCACGGTGACCGTCATGTCCGCCGCAGCCGAGATTTATGAAAAGGACTCAGGCCTCATCAGTGAGGAAAAGATCGTCACGGCGCTGCTGGTCAAGCTCTACTCATTTTATTCGCAGCAGAATCGGGAAAACCGGATTCCAGCCAAGCCAAAGCCTTTCAACCACATGCTGTGGTACCACTTCAAGTGGTTCTTCGGCATCAAACCCAAGCCAAAGGATTCCAGTGATGACCGGCAGCTTAGTGGAGGAAGTGGGGACAATTCCCAGTCAGCCCCAGCCGAAGAATTATCCAGCCAGCAAAACCATGGTGAAAGCCAGGGGGCTGACGTCTCCAAGACCTGATGACGTCATTGTTTGCCGTCGAGCAGGTGAGCCAGGGCTTTGGAACATCATCACCTTTGGAAGCGATGGCATCGAGTGGGTAGACAAGATCGCCCAGAGCCATGACGAAGCCCTCCGGGAATGGGCAGCCCCTGGGAAAGCCACAGCAGTGCCCACAATGCCATCAGCTCTATCCCGGAAAAACCTACAACATCACAGTGCGTGCAAATAGCCATGTGGGTTGACAGTCGTAGTTTAATGTGATACAACGCCAGAATACTTTTACCCGGAGGTCTTATGTCTTGGAGACGAAATGTTCTTAACATCGCGGCCATGCTTGGTGGCCTTGAATTTATTTTCATCCTTTTCCTTAGCCTTGGCTGTGGCACACAGCCGGTGAAGCCGGAAGAGCGCAACCTGGCCTGGGCCAAGGAAGAAGCCCAGTTGCTCATTGCCCAGGAAATGAAGGGAAACTACTTGATCTCCATCTGCCTTCCCGATGAAGGCGAGTTCCAGATCAGGACGTGGGTGGCCAAAGAGAATGGCTGGACCCCGGTGAACTATAGCGATGCCGTGTTCCCTAAGGGAGCCTTCTGCCAGATTTTTGCCAAAGGCCCGGAGCTCCAGAAGATTCTCGCCACCCAGGTTGCGCCTGCCACGCCTGCGGCCAAGGCCTCCCAGGTCATCAGCTTGAAAAAGAAAAAAGTAGGTCATAAGAAAAAGGCCGTGGCTCCGGCAGCGGTGTCTCCCACGGCGAAGCCCACGGAAACCATGTCCAGCCATCTTTTTAATTTGTTCCACAACAGCGGAGCCCAGAAATGAGCGCCGAGGAGGCGACACCAGTAGAGGCCCTTCGCACCTGCGAATGGAGTGGTTGTCGCAACAAGGCGGCGTGGTGGGCCAAGACGCCCTGGTTCAAAATGGCTATTTGCACGCACTGTAAAGATACCGGGGATGTCAAAAGTTTGGCCGCCATGAACTACTGCTCCACTGAACAAAAAGAAAAGCTAACCGAGATCAAGCGAGAGACCGGAAAGCCCGAAGTCGAAGTCGAGTTTGTGCCAATCTTTAAATAGTGGGCTTGGCCTCGGCCATATAGGACATCCTCCTCCCGTTGGATCACGCCTGTGGAGCCCGATGTCTAAACCGGAGTTCTCCGGTGCCCGCTGTTCCCTTCCCCTGGAGGCAGTATGAAAGATCAGAAAGGATTCACCCTGATTGAACTGATGATCGTAGTCGCCATCCTTGGCGTGTTATTCGCCGTCGCGCTACCCAAGCTATTCCCAAAGAAGGTGCAGGGCACGCAATACGGGAAGCTGGTATCCTGCCAGGTCAGCGATGACGACTGGACAGGGACCGTGGATCAAGGCAACGGCAAGTTCTGGGAGTTTGTCATCTTCAAGTCAAAGAACAGCCGGGAGTTCACGCCCATGCCTTCCCTGGGGGAAGACCTGAAGTCTTACCTGGGCAAGACTGCGCAATTCGACTATGAGCACTATGGCAGTGAGAACTGCGAGTGCAGCCAGAACGCCGTGGTGGCCATTCGATTGCAGTGAAATTCTTGTTGACATTCGTAGCAAAGGTGGTATAGTTTTTCTACAACTGAATCAGATTAGCTGCCGGGTCGCAGTGCAACGGTTATCTTTGGTTGAGGGCCGCAAGGCCTGGGGGTTCAATGCCCCCTTCCGTTCACACCTTTTATCTGGCGCAAACTTGACGGGTCGACGGTTCTGGGTTATCTACCCTTGACGAAACCCCAGAACACCACCACACTTATCCGTCATTCCGTAGTCCTGCAATGTCGGGGACTTTTTCACGGGGCAGCTCGAAGTTTTTGAGCTGCCCTTTTTTTATTCCGGAGGCCTCATGCCTGCCAAGTTTAAGCCCGGAGACCGCGTGCGCTTCGTCGATGTCCTGCCCCTGGGGCAAACCCATATTCCCCTGGGTTCCGAAGCCTACATAGAAAAGTGTGATGACCCGGACAACGAAGGCCCAGGGCCATACCAATACAGCGTGATCTATGCCAACCTCTCCAACATCGTGGCCTGGTATGCCGAGAGCCTCTTTGTTTTGGTGGAACCCGGTGACTACAACAAGTTGGCCGAGGTCAAAGCGGCTTATCGAAAACTGAAGACCCGGCCCGATGAGCCCAAGATGTTCTACAGCGAAGCCGATACCGAATTTATCCGAAGCTGGCTGTCGAGTCTTGTGGGCCGGGAGATTCCCAAAGGCGATGACAAGGCCTTGCAAGAAGCCAACAGGGAACACATCTATGCCAGCATGTATTTGGCCCTAACCCATGGGGACAAGGAAAGCGAAGACTCCAGAAAAATGGCTTATGCCTTGGCCAGAGAATACGTTTTAAATCATCCAACTCCACAGGAGGCAGTATGAACTACAGCAAGCACGTCAGCACGAAGTCCACTCCCCAGACCCAGCCGGTTCGCGGCAAGGCCATGGTGGCCAACAGCGCCGGGGGCTATGGCTTCAATATCAGCCCCTGGAGCCAGCTTGAGCGGTTCCTCTTGCTCGGCTGCGCCGGGGGTTCCTTCTACGCCGACGCCCGCAAGATGACGCTGAAGTCCGCCGAGGGCCTTGACGAGTGCCTCAAGGAAGACGCCCTGCGGGCCGTCAAGACCATTGTCGACACCAGTGTCAAGGGTCTGGCTCTGTCCAACGAGCCCGCCATCTTTGCCCTGGCCTACGTGACCGCCCATGGCGTTCCGGCGGCCAAGCAGGCGGCTTACGACGGCGTGGCCAAGGTCTGCCGCACCGGAACCCACCTGTTCCACTTCTGCCAGGCCATCCAGGACCTGCGGGGCTGGAGCCGGGGCCTGCGGTCGGCGGTATCCCGGTTCTACACCAGCCGGGGGGCCAAGGAGCTGGCCTACCAGCTCATCAAGTATCGCCAGCGCGATGGCTGGGCGCACCGCGACGCCCTCCGCATGGCTCACCCCAAGGTGGGGGCCGTTGAGGACAGCCGGGAGATCAATTCCCTGCTGAGCTGGGCCGTGGGAAAGACCAAGCACTTTGCCATCCCCACGGTCAAGCACCGCAAGACGGTCAAGGGCCACCGCAAGATGGTGGACGTGCCGGTGCCCCTGCATGAGTCCCTGGCCATGGTCAACGCCTTTGAGGAGATCCAGGCCTTGACGGGCAAGACCGCGCCGGAAGTCAAGCGGGCGCTGGAGCTCATCGCGGCCTATCGCCTGCCCTGGGAGGCCCTGCCGACGGAGCTGCACAAGGCTCCGGAGGTCTGGGAGACCCTGGCTCCGACGATGCCGTTGATGGCGCTGATCCGGAACCTGGGCCGCATGTCCACCCTGGGCATCTTGGACTCCAAGCTGAACCCCTTGGTGAAGACCATCATGGAGCGCTTGGTGGACGTCGACCTGCTGCGGAAGTCGCGGATGCACCCCATCAGCGTGCTCAAGGCCGTTAAGACCTATGGCCAGGGGCACGGTGACAAGGGCAGCCTGATCTGGCAGCCCGTCCAGGGCATCCAGGAGGCCCTGGAGGCCGCGTTCTATGCCAGCTTCAAGGCCGTGGAGCCCACGGGTCAGAACTGGCTGCTGGCGCTCGACGTCAGCGGTTCCATGGGCTACAACCAGAGCACGGGCATGGACATGAGCTGCGCCGAAGTCGCCGCAGTCATGGCCATGGTCACGGCACGGATTGAGGCGTCGTCCGAGATCATGGGCTTCAGCCACAGCCTCCGGGACCTGGGTATCAGCTCGCAGGATACCCTCCAGGTGGCTTTGAAGAAGGTCCAGCGGTCGGACTACGGCGGCACCGACTGTGCGCTTCCCGTGGCCTGGGCCTTGGCTCACCCCAAGGCACGGGTCGACACCTTCGCCATCTACACCGATGGCGAGAGCTGGGCAGGCCATGAGCATGTGTTCCAGACCCTGAAGGAATACCGGTCCAAGGTGAACGCGCAGGCCAAGCTGATCGCCGTCAGCTTGGTGGCCAACGAGTTCAGCATCGCCGATCCCAGCGATCCCGGTATGCTCGATGTCGTCGGCATGAGCCCCGACGTTCCCCAGGCCCTGGCGGCGTTCTCGCGCCAGAAGCTGGGCTGATCGAAGTGCCCCCGCAAGGGGGCATTTTTTTGTTGACATTTTACTACGAATCGGATACCTTGAGCCTATTCGTAGTAAAATTAAAACCTACAACCCACAGGAGGAAAGTATGCCCCCGCCCACAGCAGGTGATTCATCCGAAACCGAAACCCCCTGGACGCCGAGTCCATTTTTGCTGACCATTGCGGTCATCCTCGGCATCCTCCTTCTCATCGTCTTCTTTGGCTCCTGGTTCAACGTCGGAGCCGGTGAAGTCGGTGTCGTGTTCAACAAGATCAACGGCCAGACGGAAAGCACGACCAAGGGCTTCCACATGAAAATTCCCATGGCCCAGGCGGTGACGTTCTTCGACGTCCGCACGCAGAAGCTGGAATACACGGAGAAGTCGTCCTCGAAGGACCTCCAGGATGTCACCATCCAGGTCGCCCTGAACTACCACCTGGACTACGAGCACGTGGACCAGCTCTTCGTGAAGGTCGGCAAGGACTACGAAAGCCTCGTCATTGACCCCAATGTCAATGAAAGCGTGAAGGCGGCATCGGCTCAGTTCGACGTCGAGGAAGTCATCGTGCAGCGCGAAAAGCTCCGCACCTTGATTGAATCCGCGCTGAAGTCCAAGCTGCTGGCCTACTACATCGTCGTGGAATCCGTCAATCTGACGCACATCGACTTCGACCCGGAGTTCAACAAGGTGGTCGAGGAAAAGCAGATTGAGCAGCAGAAGATCAAGACGGCGGAATACCAGAAGATGCAGGCCGAACAGCAGAAGCAGACCACCATCCTTCAGGCCGAAGGCGAAGCCCAGAAGCAGAAGCTCCTGCGGCAGAGCGTGGATGCCGACATCATTGCCCTGAAGTGGATCGAAAAGTGGGGCGGCGACGTTCCCCAGGTCATGGGCGGCAGTGGTGGCAACAACATGCTGATGCTGGACATGAGCAAGCTGGCCTCGCACAAGGTCAAGAAGGAAGCCTCGGATGACGACAGCGACAGCAAATAAGGCCTTTACTTTCGTTGTTTAGAGTGGTAAAAGGGTGGCCTGAGAGCCACCCTATAGGTCTTCAACGGCATCTGGCCCTTTGAGGGAAGCCACAGGTGCCCGTGACGGGTTCTGATCGGCTAGTCAGGACTCTGCCGAAAGGCTTTGAAGACCTATAAGGTGGCTTTTACCAATATCTGGAGGGTTCATGGGTAAGCTGAAAGTTACCGGGTTCCAGTGTGGGGTCTGCCAGACATGGATCAACAACAAGTTTAGGATCAATCTCATCTTCCGCGTTGACGGCGTGGATCAGAAAACCTGCGAAGCCTGTGCTGCCACGATGTTTGAAGCCCTCCGCGATAAGCTCATCCGCGAGGGCAAAAAAATGAAGACCGGTGTCCCCAAAAATCCACATGAAAAAACTTTGGTCATCCTGACCGACGCCGTGGATTACGTCGAGATCAAGGGCTTCGTCAAACCGGAGTCCCAGCTCGTCACACCCAAGACCAATCCAGAGCTGTTCAAGTCCCAACAGGCCGTGGACAAGATCAACGCCCAGTTCACCCCTCCCAAATTGGTGCGGTGATGAAGACGAGCAGCCCTGACAAAGCCTGGCAGAAATTCCTGGAGTCCTGTGGGGACGTTTTTGCCTATCATTTTGGTTATGGCAACATTTCACTCTACCGGATTCGCCGTGAAAAAGGTGGCTGGTTTGTGGAGAACAACAACTGGAATGGGAAAAAGCTGAGTGGAATCTGGAGGCCATACTATGGCATCAAGTTTAAGACCGGCTTCAAAGCCATGGAGCATTTTTTCCGTGATATGTCCGGTCTCTGGATGGAGCCCGGTGCCAGCTTTCCAATCTTTGCCAGGCAATCTGGAGAAAAGGTTTTCAATCAATATCGAGCCCGACCCACCCTGCGAGAGCTTCTGGAGCAAGGTGAAGACAGGGCCAACCATGAGGCCTTGCAATCTGCTTATGGCCTCATGGGATTGAACGCCACGGATGGAGCCGGGAAAGCCATGCAGGAGCAGAATCAAAAGTATCTGGAAGACCTGAAAGCCTTGCCGCAGAAGCCAGTTTTAAATCTGGCGGAAATTGAAATCTTGGAACAGCTCAACACACCCCCACCAATAGTGGTCAAAGTCGAAAGGAAAAAGAAGCTATGATGAATTACATCAACATCGTTTGGAATTTTATTTTTGGCTACCCCTTCCGGATGTCCCTGGGGGAGTTTCCCAGCGCCCTCCATGGCAATGTCACCCCGCTGCCAAAATGGTATGGCGTGGGCTACCGCAGTGCCAAGACCACGCAGTTCATCTGCTATCCGATCCCCTTCAACTTCTTTGTTCAGTGGTGGCTGGACTTCTATCGCCGGATGAAGTGCCGGGACATGGTTTATTGGGAAAAAATTGAGCAGAATATCCGACAGTTTGTGATCCAAGAATTTCTGATCCAGCAGACCATCAACAACCTGAAAGCCTCCAAGGACCTTGCCGGGGCCGCCGTGTGGGAAAAGAAGCTCCAGCGGGCCTATGAGGTCTGGCACGGTGAAAGAGACAAGATGATCCTGGAACAGTCTGGCTCGCCGAAACCAAGTGCCCCCAAAACTGAGGAGAACGCCGGTGCCAATGATCCCCTTCGGAAATAACGTCATCATCAGGCCCAAGACGGCCATGGAAAAAACCACGGCTGGTCTCTACCTCCCGCCCTCGGCAACCAAGGAAGGCCCGCTGGAAGGCACCGTGGTGGCCGTCAGCAAGACCAAGAACCTTGGCCCAGAGGACTTCAAGATAGGCGACGGCGTGTTGTTCAACAAGCACAATGGCCGGGCGTTTAAAGACGGAGACCAGGAGTTCTTCCTGATTGACATGGAAGACATCATCGGCGTCTGCGTCGACATTTAGGAGGCGTCATGGACATCAAAAGATTGAAACGCACCTACCCAGTCATCATGGAATCCGGTGAACCCCTGCTGAAGGAACCCCTGATTCTTGTCACCGCCGACGGCTCCAAGAAGAAGCCTTTTGAAACCGTGACCTCCCGGTTCATCGATGCCGTGATGGCGCTCAAGTCCGGGAAACCAAACTTCTTTTGCGAAGGTTTTCCCAGGGTTCGCGGCACCGAAGACGGCAAAGGCTTGGTGATTTATGTCCACGGAGCCTGGAAATGAAAACCAAACTGACCACAGAGCTCGTGGAGCAGATCGCTATCGTAGACGGTCTGCGGAACAAAATGCAGCACCTGGAAAATGAATACCGGAACAGCCGGGGGAAATTGGAGACCAAGCTGCTGCTGTGGGAACGCCGGGCGCGGTGGACACGGGCGAAGCTGGAGGAGCTGAGCCATGGGAATCGCCAGAAAACTCGTGCTGCAAAGAATAAGAAAGCTACGAAGGCTTGAGCAAATTGCCAGAAACTGGTATGCTCATGTCGTTTTGCTGGCCATCTTCCCGGAGCAAAAACCTGTTCGGCTGAAGAAGCGTGACCTGGAGAGGCGGCTTCTGGAGGCCCTTGGAGGCGTAAGACATGGCGGAGACAACGGTGGTAAATAGCGTCGTTAAAGACATTCAAAGAATTTACGTCCAGGGCGAGGATGGGCGTCGACTTGGCTGGAAAGACTTTTGCGAGACCGTCAGGAATTACTGCTTGGAAAAAAGATTGGATCAAGCGGAGACAGCCAAGGTGCTGGCCGCATTTTTAATTTCTTAGGAGGTCGGCATGATGGCTTTCATCAAGCAGTGGATCAACTCGGTTTTGCTTCCGCTATTTACCAGCAAGAAGGCCAACGTCGGCGTGATT
>Ga0181520_10013136_pt1 | contig 10503 bp, 6 predicted proteins | sample PEATcosm2014_Bin_29_FD_132451 | JGI IMG/M metagenome (GOLD analysis project Ga0181520, IMG submission 132451) | Peatland microbial communities from MTU Mesocosm Facility, Houghton, MI, USA - PEATcosm2014_Bin02_30_metaG | ecosystem: Environmental > Terrestrial > Soil > Wetlands > Peat | place... | reverse complement strand
GGCGGCAGCCTGTTTCATCGAGAGATCCTTCGGCTTCTTTGCGAGCCAGGACGACGGAATCGCAAGGAACTTAGCGTGCGCTCAGTCGCGAGTAACGCCGAAGCCTGCCCCGCTACCCCAGACCACCGGGATATCGCCTTGGATACCCTTCCTCCGTTAACCCTCGTTGGTGGTGAGACTGTCAGCGTGCTCCGCTGGCAGTCACACTCAAGATGTCATGTGGAATGAGGTAGATGCAGGGTCCTCGGTCTTTGGGAGTCCATTAAGACGTCGAAGAAGGAGTCGATCGAGGGCGCTAACTTATTGAAAGGATGGAGCGGGAGACGGGGATCGAACCCGCGACGTCCAGCTTGGGAAGCTGGCATTCGAGAAAGGCGCGGTAAGCGGATCTCGATATGCGGTGAGAACAGCCCAACCCACCTCTCAAGCTGGATTGGGAATGCCCTTTGCGGATGGCAAATCGGCCCATCCTGCTTCCATAACCGGTTGGTCAGGCCGATTCCCGCAACCCTCATTGCGGGCAGAAGGCCACACGTATGAGTTAGCGATAACCTGCGCGCTCAGTCTCGACACCTATGGAAGGAGCCGGATTTCTTCACTCCTCCAACTCGAGTAGCCGGACCGGCGCTGAGACAAAGTTGGGGTGTGCCTTCTTCATCGCATTCTGGAATCTAACCATATAGGCCGGGATCCCTCGCTTGCTGAGGTCGAAAATGCCTGGTGATGCACTAGAGGGAAGAGCCTACGTCCAAGTACAAAACCGGTACAACTTGAGCGTTCCGACGGTGCTTTTGTGTGCTTTTGGGTTGCCAACCGTGCCGCAAAGTCAACGAGATACCCTAATTCATGTGGCTTCCTAAACCGTGGGTCGGGGGTTCGAATCCCTCCAGGCCTACCAATTCCCAACTTGTTGTCTGCGACTTTGGGGTCAAGAATTCCTGAACCTCAGCACTTGTCCGCGTTGGCCACAGTCCGCGGTGAGCACGTTGCCTTTTAGGCAAGGAGCAGCTAAGCTCCAAGACCGGACGAAACCTCCTGCCGGCGGCAAAGCACGAGGCGGAAGCAGCCACACGCCATTTCGAGCTCTGCGCAATGATGATCACCCCCTTTCCCTGCCAACGTACTTCACCCAGTCACGGGCGCGTTCCTCTCGTTCACGCCGGGGCCTTGCGGTCGGAGGACGAGGGCAGTAAGACGATCTCCACCCCGGGGGGGCTCCCAGCGGCCGGGGCAGCGGGGCCGGGGCTCGCGTCCCATGGCTCCTTTGTTGGAGTTTAACCTTACGGAGGCGTTTGTCGTGATCAGATTAAATCGGCGTGAATTCATACAAGCATCCACCGCTACCTTATTCGCGGAGGGCACGAAAGTTTCAGCGTCGCCACGCAGCCCGGCTGAGAGTGATGGCAATTCTGCGGCGTTTGTCCGCACGAATGCCGAGGGAAAAAGCTGGACGGTTGGCAACTCTCTCGTGGATCGAGAAATTCGCTTCGACCCGATGCAGGGCCTGCAAACCGCGAGCTGGCGGCACCTGGTGACTGGGACTGATTTCACCACGGCTTCCCCCGTGATGAGGGGAAACCCCGGCGCGGAGTTCTCCCTTTGGGTGGATGGCCGCTCCTTACGGGGATCGGACGAGTCAGCTTGGGACCTGGTTGAAGCCAGGACGGAGAAGGTCACACCCTTAGGACAGTCCCTGATCATCCATCTGCGGGCGAAAACAAAGACCATTGAAATCAAGGTGCATTACGCCGTTTATGATTTGCATCCTGCCATTCAAAAGTGGATCGCCGTCACCAACGTGGGCGCTGCTCCTGTGGTCCTTTCGCATTTGAGTTTTGAGAGCTTGAGCATTGCCCCGGGTCCCCAGGAGGTGTTGCAGGCGTCGGGGTTTTATGCCGGCCAGCCGCGCGAGGTTTTCTTCACGGGGAGAGTGGACGATACCGCCGTTCTGGAAAGGAATTCCCTCACCGGGGAAGGCTACATTGCGATGAATGGGGCGCCGGGTTACACGAAGCGGACGGAACTCGCGGGATGGGGCGAGGGCGTGCAGCTAATGTATGACACAGACCTGTTCCCCTTCGAGCGCGGCTTGCAGCCCGGTGAGACGTTCACCAGCGCGAGGAGTTCGATCGCATTTTTCGCTGATGGTAAGGGGTTCGCTGACCCTCGCTGGGTGATGTCCCCTTATGCTTCGCAGGTCTTGATGAAGAAGGGAGCGGCTTATCAGCCACCTTGGATTTACAACACCTGGGAACCGTTCGAGCGCGGAATCACCAAAGGCATCACCATGGATTTAATTGCCGCCGCGGGGCGCATGGGGTTGGACGTCTTCACGATTGATGATGGATGGCAGGCCAACTACGGTGAAAATGCCATCAATCTTAAACTCTTTCCCAACGGCCTGGACGAAATCCAGGCCGCCGTAGAACAAAAGGGAATGCGCCTGGGCCTGTGGGTGCCGCTGGCCGCCATCAGCATGAATACAACGATCGCAAAGGAACACCCCGAGTGGGTTTGCAAAGACATGCATGGGAAACCCAAGTTCACGGGGACGATGGAGGGCTCGGATGCCGTCATGTGCCTTGCCACCCCCTATCGAGAGGTGGCGGCGAAGCGGATCAGCGAATTGATTGGCCGCTATCACCTGGCGTATGTCAAGGCCGACCTCACGACGGTGTTCAATGCCTACGGCGAGTCTCCAGGCTGCTACGCCCAGGGTCATGACCACAGTTCGTGGGCGGAGTCCCTCGAGCGCATCTATGAAGGCATCCAGTATGTGACCGACCATATTTACAGCGAACACCCCGAGGTGTTGCTGGACCTTACCTTCGAACTCTGGGGACAGAAACATATCATCGACTACGGCTTGCTCGCGGCAGGTGACTTGGATTGGCTCAGCAACGTGGATGATGGAACGCCGGGGGCGGCCGGTCCGCGCCAGGCTCGGACCCTGCTCTACCTGCGCTCGCTGGCGATTCCGAGCGAGACAATGCTGATTGGCAACCTTCAGGCGGAAATGGCGTCAATCGAGGATCGCCTGGCAACCGCCATGGGCGCAGGCCCGCTTTTCCTCGGCGACTTGAGAAAGTTGACGCCCGAGCAGCAGGATTGGTATGGCGAGAAAATTCGATGGTTCAAGGCGTTGCGCAAGGGTGTACCACTACTGGAAGGATTCTTCCCGCTTGGTAATTGGCAGCAGCCTGGAGCCGGGACCTGGGATGGATTCGCCCGCCTGAGCCGCCAGGGTGAAGGAATGATTGCCCTGTTCAAGAACGAGTCACACCTCGATCGGGTGGCCGTAAGGCTGCCCGTTTATCCGGATGGAACATTCCATATCCGCTCGGCCATGACCGGGAAATCACTGGGCGCCCGCACGGGTGAGCAATTCCGCCAGGGGATCGAAATTCACCTTCCGGCGGAGCACCAAGTGGACATCTTGGAAATCCGAAAGGTGTAGGTTCCAACGAAATCGCTGGGCATCCCAACGTCGACGAATGGTCGAGCGATACGTGCGCTTGATACGGCTTACGGCTTAGAGTATGCTGGATGGTAAAACTAATCTCTAGGGGGCATCTATATGGCGATCACACGGCAAGTTATCACCTCGCTCATGCACGACGGGACGGACATGCTCGGGACCAAGAGTCTGGCCGTGAAGATTGCTGACGAAAGCATTGTTTCCGGTTCCCTGCTCACGGTTGAAAGTAATCATTTCTGCATCTTGAAATCGCGCGGCGCGGTCTTGAATATTTACGAGACTGGACAATACCCCCTAACGACTCCTGACAAACCCCTGCTCGGTTCGATTGCCCAAGGGTTCTTCGGTGGGTCGTCTCCGTGGGTTTTCGAGGTTATTTACATCAACCGATCGAAGCTGCTCATCCGCAGCGAGGGGGTGGCCACCAGCGAAGAGATGGCCGAAATGGCTTACCAAGTGGATTACTACATCCACGTCGACACCAAGGAAGCTGCACTCCAATTGATTACCCATCTGCCCTTTAACGGTCATCTGATTGACACGAAGGAAGTGGCCGAATACGCGGGGCCAGCCATCGAGCAAGCCATCAACCAGGTCGTCCAAGTGACGAAGATGGAAGACATCAATGAGCACATCAATGAAGTTCGCGAGCTGGTGAAGACCCATCTTTCCGACTTCCTGAAAACGTATGGCATTACGCTCAATGATCTGAAGATCCTCATCATGCCGAAGGACGAGCGCATGCGCGAGCTCATCTCGTTGCAGGCCATCGGCCTTACTCCGCTCGAAGCGGTGCGCTACTATCTGGCGTTGCGGATGGCGGAAAGAGGCTTGGTTTCTGCCCCCAATGCCGCCGCGGGCTTGCCCTTTTACATTGGTGGTCAACCGACCGGATTCTATTCCGTCGGCCCCGAGACGGGATTGTCCGTAGGAAAATCTGGAGAGAAACCCGGAGAAAAATAGTGTCGAGCCATGGGTTTTATGACGCCGGCCTGCTGCGACAGGTTGCGACCAATCTGTTCTATGGCTGGGGCTACAACTTCTACCGCGTTGAAAACCAGTTGCGCGCGGACGACCAACTTGTGCGCAGCAAGGCCGCAGGGCTGCTCGGAATCGCCATGGCCAGCGTGGGCGACGCCGAGACCGAATACCGGCGGGTGTATCTCCCCCCGCCGTCCCGGCAGAAGCCCTTTCCGGATGCTGCCGCGGTCGCAGCGGCCCAGCGGCTGGAGCGGCTCGCCCAGGGGATTGGCGCGCTGGAAGCCTTGATCCAGCAACAGCCTGTACCCGAGAACGATCGCGTGACCCAACGATATCGCCAGGAAGCTCCCACACTCAAGACCCTCATCCACTACGATGAGCAGCTCGTGGGTCAGTGCGACCTCCTCCGATCCATGGTGGATAAGCAGGATGGCGCCGCGATCCTCGCAAAGCTGCCCGATCTTGAGGCTGGTCTAGAAGCAATTCGATCCACCTTGCAAAGTCGCGAAGCTGTCCTGCTCGACTGCGCGCCATAGACCGATGAAATTTTGCGGTATCGACTAGCCGTGTCGGCTTCATTACGGAACCCCAAAGTCAGGCGAGCCTGGCCTCCCCCCACATATTAATCGTCAGTTGCGGCATTGGAGCTTGTTCATTCGTCGCCGATTACTTAAGTACTCTTCCTTTTGTACCACGCAAGATTAAAATCACTTCAGTATTTCATTTGAGCAAGAAGTCCGTTGAATTAATATGATACCTCTAGCGGCAATCATCCTCATTGGCGCAATGGTCCTGGCTGGCCTCATCCTGGTTTCTTCTACGTTGCTATTTTTCTTCTATTTGGTGGTTACGTTTCAATCGATTCTCCGCCGCAAGCGGTAGCCCGGGTACAACTGCATAGGGGGTTTGAGAGGGTTAGGACTGCAATTTGTATGGAATTCTCTATTTCCCCTGGGTGTATGATGACCCGTGTAAGGGGAACGCTTGGATCGAATCTTCGGCTCGTTGGAGACACGCAATGAAAATCTATTACGTCATCATCGGAATGGCTGTGGTATTGATCGCGGCTCTCGTTGGCTACGCTGCCTTCCAAGATAGTCAATTAACTGACGAGAGGACTCGCAATACCGAACTCCAGAACAAGGTTGATTTTCTGGAGAAAGAGGTGGCAGCGCTGAAGGAAACTCCTGAGAACTACTTCCAGAGGGGGGCTGACGCACAACTCGCTGGTAACCTCGATGACGCGAAAACGGATTTCGAGGCAGTCATTAACAAGTTCCCCTCAAGCGATCTCGCGGCGAAAGCCCAAGAGCGGCTTATATTTGTCAACTCGGCGATGGCACGTAATCAAGCACAGCCAGCGGCAGGAGCACGCAAACCTGATAAGGGAACAAAGTGACTTGATGGAATGCGGTTTCTTTCATCGTTAACCTCATAGACGAATCGATCCCCGACCGTATATGATCCAACTCCAAACCCGATTGGAGGGACCCTCATGAGCCGTATCCACACTTTTTTTGCTGCGATTCTTCTCCTCGCGTTCGCGGGCGTTCTCTTTGCCCAGGACACAAGATTTGAGCCCGAAGAGGAACAGATTCCGGGGCCCGACAATGCCAAAACCCGTAATGGGGATTGCTGCTACCGCGGAGGTGAGACAAAAGATCCCGCCGATGCGTTCAAAACCTGGATCGAGGACGTCAAGCATTGGCGGCGCGAGCGCTTGATTCGCATCGCGTACAACGGCTCGGAGTACGAACGGCCGGAGCTCGCGTGGACACAGTCGTCTTTCATCCAGCCGCAGATGATGATCGAGGACCGGTACTTCTACGATCCTGTCGCCGGCAAATATACCGTGGATCGTTATCTCGATGACCTCGAGAAGCGTTACGGAGGCATCGATTCCGTCCTGATTTGGCACACCTATCCCAACATCGGCATCGATAATCGCAACCAGTACGACCTGCTCAACGACATGCCAGGTGGCGTCGAGGGGTTAAGGCAGATGATCAAGGACTTTCATCGCCGCGGGGTTCGGGTTCTTTTCCCTGTCATGGTATGGGACCAGGGGACGCGCGATGTGGGGGTTCCGAATTGGGAAGCCACAGCGAAGGCCATGGCCGATATCGGGGCGGATGGAGTCAATGGCGATACGCTTGACGGAATTCCGCGCGCCTTCCGCACCGCGTCGGACCAGACGGGCCACCCGATCGCGCTGGAACCGGAGGGCGGTCCGTCCGACGAGGCCCTCCAGTGGAACAACCTGACCTGGGGATATTGGAAATACCCCTTCGTGCCCATGATCAGCCGCTTCAAATGGCTCGAGTCCCGACATATGGTGAATGTCTGTGACCGCTGGAATCACGACAAGACCGACAACCTTCAGTACGCCTTCTTTAACGGAGTCGGGTACGAAAGCTGGGAGAACATTTGGGGCATCTGGAACCAGATCACGCCTCGTGACGCCGAGGCTGTGCGGCGCGTGTCGAAGGTTGAGCGCGCTTTTGCCGCGCTGCTCATAAGTCCCGGGTGGGAGCCGCATACGCCCACGCTTCGCTACGGTGTGTTTGCCAGCAAATTCCCGGGCCAAGGCCAAACTCTGTGGACCATTGTCAACCGCAACCAATATGGCGTGGACGGCCACCAGATTACGGTTCCCTACACGAGTGCAGTGCACTTTTACGACGTTTGGCACGGCCAGGAATTGAAGCCCGAGGTGAGTGGGTCCACTGCGACGCTGAGCTTTGGCATCGAAGCCCACGGGTTCGGCGCCGTGCTGGCTACCGACGGGGCCCCGGCGTCGGACGGCACGCTAAAACTTCTCTCCGCGATGCATGAGCTTGCCGGAACGCGCCTCCAGTCGCTATCCCACGAGTGGAAGGTTCTTCCCCAACATCTGGTGGAGATCACCCACACAAAACCTGCGAATTCCGCGCCTCCGAGTATGGTGAAGATTCTCGAGGCCGATTTCGAATTCCATTCCACTGGCATCATGATCGAGGGTGGGAACGATGTCGGGGTCGACGTGCAATACCCCTGGGAGGACGCTCCGCGCCGCTATCACCAGTTCAAATTGCACATCGGGTCCTTCTACATCGACAAATATCCGGTAACCAATGCGGACTTCAAGAAGTTCATGGACTCAACCCACTACCATCCTCGCGATGACCACAACTTTTTGCGCGATTGGAAGAACGGTGCATATCCCGAGGGATCGGGAAATAAGCCGGCAACGTGGGTTTCTCTCGAGGACGCGCGCGCCTACGCTGCCTGGGCAGGGAAGCGTCTGCCCCACGAATGGGAGTGGCAATATGCCGCCCAGGGAACCGACGGCCGCACCTATCCTTGGGGTAATTCGTGGAACGCCTCCGCCGTCCCGACGCCAGACAAGGGGCGCGAAATGGGTGCTCCCGCCGAGGTCGATGCCCACCCCCAGGGCGCCAGCCCGTTTGGAGTTATGGACTTGGTCGGAAATGTGTGGCAGTGGACCGACGAAGTCGTCGATGAGCACACGCGCAATGCGATCTTGAAAGGTGGCAATTTCTATCAGCCCCAGGGTTCATTATGGTATTTCCCACAGGCGTACAAGCTTACCGAGCATGGCAAGTACTTGCTGATGGCACCGAGCAAAGATCGCTCCGGCACGCTGGGCTTTCGCTGCGTCGTCGATACGGAGTGAAGGGCTTGGTTGCGGGGCCGGCTGAAGGCGAAAGGCCCTTTGCCACCTTGACCGCGCGTGATCAAGCTGCTTCGGTGCGTTTGGGCCTAAACCAGTGCAGCCGCTTGCTGGACAGTCTCGTACATGGCCACAACATTTTCAGGAGGCACGTGGGCCAGGATGTTGTGTACTTGCGAGAAGATGAATCCGCCACCAGGGCTGAGGATCCGCACTTGTTCAGTCACGTGCCTGCGCACCTCCTCGGGAGTGCCATAGGGTAGGATCGTCTGGGTATCGCAACCACCGCCGCAGAAAACCATCTCTCTCCCGAATTCCGCTTTGAGTTCCCTGGCGTCCATCCGGGCGCAAGAAATCTGAACCGGGTTAATGGCGTCGAGGCCCGCGTCAATCAGGTCGGGCAATAGTTCGCGGACTCCGCCGCAACAGTGGAGCATCACTTTCACGTTCGCCAGTTCCTTGGCGCGGGCCCACATGAGTTTGTGACGGGGCTTAAAGAATTCCCGGTACATCTTCGGCGAGATTTGCGGGCCGTTCTGCATTCCCAGGTCGTCGCCAAATTTGACAAAATCGATAAACTCTCCCGCCGCTCCCAGAAATTGTTCCAGGTTCTTCAAGTGGATCTCAACAAGGTCGTCCAGGAACTTGTGCGCCTTCTCCGGTTCCGCCGCGAGGAGCATATAGAAGTTGTCATTGCGATAGAAGAATTGGCCGGTCTCCAGCAAATTGCCGCCAAACCCGCCCAGAATGGCCTTATCCGTACTTTCCCGCAAACGCTTTGCCCCTTCCCGCAGGTGCAAAGCGTCGACCCAAGGCCCCGGAGGGCATCCCACGGTGTGCCACATGGACTCACGCATGGCCTCCGAAATGGTTCGGGGGCCGTTTTCATCTACAAACGGAAAATAGGTTTGGTCAAAATAGAGGGCGCCCTCCGGCATGTGGGCAATCTCGCGCCCACTCTTGGAGCGGAATACCCACCTTCCTCCCGCCTTCTCCGGTAAGGCCCAAGCGGGCATCTTGCACGGGGTGCCATCCGGCAGGACCCAGTCTGCCCATGATTTTTCATCAAGCGCAAATCCGCGTCCCAAATCGATCATATCACCACCGAATTTCTCCAACACGTCGTCGTCCACAAGGGCCAACTGTTGAATAGGGTCGTAAACGCGTAGAATCCGTCGGGGGAGACCCAGATACTTGCGCAACTTGGCATATGCAATGGCCGCAATCCCGGAAGAAGGATGAGAAGAGAGATCAACTGGTACGCGGTCGGGATCGCGATGATTGCAAGCGGTAAGAATTCGTTCTCTCGAGGTCATGGGATACTCTCCGAACTTGCACGGCAGCCAAGCGACAAGGGGCACCCGGGCCTGCAGGTCGATGAAGTCTGCTCCTGCCTTGACATCAGGGAGATTATAGGCGCCGCCGCCAAAAATACAACCGTGTGGATTAGGCGTCAGCGGCTTCGGTATATTTGCGCGCCAAGGCGCAGGGCGGGCAGAAATAACGCCGTTTGGACGGTGGTAGCCGAGCATTGCCCACGCGGGGGTATTTTCAGGGGCACTCCGCCGGGGCGGTTGGGGCGAGGCGGAGCCAAGTTATTAGGGGGCCGGGCAGGGGGGGAGGTAGAAGCTAAGTGGAGTCGTGGGGGGTTGGCCAGGACAAGCTGAGCCAGAGGAGTTGCCAACGGGTGATGGCTTGACGAATGGGGTGGGTACCGCGGTGGAGGTAACGAATTCGGTAGAGTCTTTCGATGGTCAAGGCTAAGGCGGTGAGCAGCCAAACCACCAGCAGGCTGTGGCGCTCGTGGTGGCAGATATGCTCGAAACCGTAAAGTTTCTTGGCGGCATTGAAGCCTTGGTTCTCGACCTCCCAGCGACTCTTGGCCATGCCGAAAATGGCGCGACTGCTCACCCGCTGGGGAGGGAAGTTGGTGAGCCAGTAGGCCTCGAACACGGTGCCGTTGGGCTTGTGCTGCCGGTAGCGGATCACGCGCACAGTTTCCCAGCGGAGAGTTTCCCAAGGATCAAAGTCGTCGGCGTCCCAGATTTCCACCCGGTCCTGGCCGTGGGAGAAGACTTGCTGCGGCGGCTGATGACGAAAGCGCTTCTGGGCTGCCGCCAGCAATTCGGGGAGATGGTCTTTCAGCCGGGCGACGACGGGGAGACCCAGGTCTCCCGCCTCGTGCAGGAAGGGGGCGGTGGCGAACTCGCCGTCGACGACCCCGTAGTCGGCAAAGCGCGGGCCGAGGTTGCCCACGGCGCGGCGCAGCAGCCTTCGACCAGCGTTGTACTCGCTCTCCCCGGGGCCGTAAGGTTCCACATCCAAGGGCAAGGTCAGGCCGGTTCCTACCACGCTGATCATGACCAGTTGG
>Ga0181520_10013135_pt1 | contig 10503 bp, 4 predicted proteins | sample PEATcosm2014_Bin_29_FD_132451 | JGI IMG/M metagenome (GOLD analysis project Ga0181520, IMG submission 132451) | Peatland microbial communities from MTU Mesocosm Facility, Houghton, MI, USA - PEATcosm2014_Bin02_30_metaG | ecosystem: Environmental > Terrestrial > Soil > Wetlands > Peat | place... | reverse complement strand
GTGGCGATGGAGACCACCGCGCCGGGCGCAAAGCCGAACTGCGCGCCGTAGTTGCTGGTGATGACCTTGAACTCCTGAGTGGCGTCGGCGTTCGGGAAGGGCGAGGTCAGCAGGTCGTAGTTGTCCATGTTGGTGACGCCGTCAAGCATATAGAACGTGCTGCCCTGGCGGCCGCCGGCGGCGCTGGCGCCGGTCTCGGTCGGGAAGGAGAAGCCGGTCTGGATGCCTTCGCCGCCGTGATTCAACACATTGACGATGCCGGGAGCCAGCAAAACCAGGCTCGATGGATCGCGTCCGTTGAGCGGCAGCTCGGAGATGGCGGCTTCATTGACCGTCGATCCTAGTTCGGCCGAGGAGGTATTGATCAGCTCAGCATCGGCCGTGACAGAGATTGTCTCCGCCTTGCCTGCGCCTACCTTCAGGCGCACATCCTGCGTCGCGGCCAGATTGACCGTCAGGACGATGCCCTTCTGCATATAGCGGGCAAAGCCGGCGGCCTCGATGGTTAGCGTGTAATTGCCGATCGGCAAGGGCCGGATCAGGTACGTTCCTGCACTGTCCGTTTTGGCGGACTGCGTCAAATTTGTGTCGATATTGGTGACGGTTACCGTCGCTCCGGCCACTGCCGCTCCGGATGGATCGGTGACGTTACCCGTCAAGCTGGCGCTGGTGCCTTGTCCATATGCGAAACCGGCAAGGCCAACGAGGATGACGAGCAGCAGTGTGCACAGATGCTTTGCATAAATGAATCTCACAACAGCCTCCTGAGTGTAAGTTACTGGCGTTGCATAGAGTGAGTAGCAGCGATTGTAAGCTCTCTGCTATACCTTTGATACCGTCTACAACCCCTCGCCCGCTCTACCCAGCCGTGAATGTTCAGAACTCTCCATTCCCCTCCCTTTGGCCATTGCCAAGTCGGTTGAAATGAAGATTTGTGAATCGAGGGAATCCTACGCTCGTGCGATATCAATATGAATCAGCCAAAAGTAGGATTGGTAGTTTTTTTGTTTAATCAGATGTTTTGCTAGTAATGTAGCCTTTTCAATAACTTCGTCCTGATGTGCAGCATGACCAGATGATGAATATTCGCGGTACGAAATCCCACTGTGTCTGATTACTTGTGGATAGGCCGTGTTTCCTGCGCATGGTGAGTTCTAAGCGTCTAATAATTTCAATAACTTGTTTAGAATCAGTGCGCATCGGTAGCTGGAATCTCTTTTCATTCGCCATGTAAGTCGTCATTTATCAATAACTTGCATTCATATTCAGTTTGACTTCATCCGTATTACGCTATTGTCAGCGCTCTTAGTCAGTCAGATGCAACCAATACCACAACTCTTCTGAATTTACTGCTGGGCAGGGCTCGTCCCCGGTGGGTACATTGGATTTGAGGTGTCTTATGAAGCAACCAGACAGCTGCATCGGCAATGTCACGATAAATTCAGGGCTCGTCGAAATGGCAATGGCATATTCCCGCAGCCGTGTGCTTTGCGCAGCGGCGCGTCTCGGCGTTGCCGATGCACTTGGAGACGAGGTGCGTAGCGTCAACTTCCTGGCCGAAAAGTGTCACGCAGATGCCAATGCTCTGTTCCGCCTGCTGCGCGCTCTCGCTAGCATCGGCGTCACGGAAGAGACGACGCCAGAACACTTTCGCCTGACTTCCTTAGGCAATCCCCTGCGCAGGGATGTGCCTCAGTCCGCCTGGCCAGCCGTCATCTTTTGGGCGGATCTGCTTGCTGACGACTGGTCTCTGCTTACAGAATGTATTCGCACCGGTAAGCCGGCCTCTCAGATCCGCGATCCGAAGATACCTTCCCGCTGGTCGCAGGATCCTGAAGCTGACTCAATCTTTCGAGCCGTCATGGGTACGGTGCCGGCAGAAGATTACGCGCCTATCGCTCACGCGTGGGATTTTTCCCGCGCCAAGGTGGTCGCCGATCTCGGCGGCGGCGGTGGATCGCTCATTCTTGCAGTATTAGGGCTCAACCCGCATCTGCGTGGCATGCTTGTGGACCTGGAACCCAGCGTGGATGCGGCCAAATCTCGCTTCGCGCAGGAAGATCCTTCCTCCCGTTGCCAACTGATCGTCGCAGATCTGACGCAATCGGTCCCGGCGGGCGCTGATGTATACATGCTCAAACATGTATTGCACGGAGATCAGGACGAGGATGCCATTCCTATTCTCAAGAACTGCCGCGCAGTCATCCCTCAGACCGGCAGTTTGTTGATCATCGAATTCATCCTTCCTCCGCTCGTCTCGCACGCAGACCCACAACTGGAAAGCCATCTGATGAGCGACCTCAACATGCTTGCGGTCACCGGCGGCAGAGAGCGCAGCGAGCGCGAATGGAAAACGCTTCTTGAGGCAGCGGGCTTCTCACTGAGCGGAGTATACCCGGTCGGAGGCGACAATCTGATGGTGGGCAACGTCGGCATACTCGAAGCAAAGCCGGCTTAGGAACATTCACGATCAGCGCATCCTACTGAGCAAGGCTTTGGGCCGGCGCAGGCCAAACACAATGAAGAAAGACCTTATCTAAAAAACGCGTCTTTGCCGCACGCGAAGAGGGTGCGGACATGTTTATCCTTCTACCGCACAATGTCAGCATCATTTGCCACTTGATTCACTACTTGCTGTATCGAGCCTTGGGTAATCCGGGTTAGCAGGCGCCCAGTCCTATGGACTGGACGCCTGTAACGGTTGAGGGAGGCTCCGCTCAACCTCGCTCGCCATGGGCTCAGAAGACGAGCTTAAGCGAGAATTGCGCGATGCGTGGATCGTTCGTTGTGTACGTGCCGGACCAGTTTTGAGGGTTCGTGCTTGTGATTTTGCCCAATGACCCGCCAACTGTAGTGCCGGGATCGCCAAGGTTGGTGTGGTTCATCAGGTTGAAGTACTCGGCTTTGAATTGCAAGTTAGCCCGATCCCTATAGACTGGGAACTTGCGCACAATACTCGCGTCCCAATCGACATAGCGCGGGCCTACAAAAGAACCCTTCTTCACGGATCCATAGGAGCTGGCAACCATAGAACCGGCATAAGTCGGATTCACAAAGCTACTCTGATTCAGCCACGACTTGCATTTTGTGGAAGCGCCGCAAGCTGTACTGGCATAGGGAGCTCCCGTTTGCACCGCGCGATCACGATCTTGTTCCGATCCGGAGACGTTGTTATTGCTTGACCAAATGGTCAGCGGATCGCCACTGCGGAACTGGAAGAGTCCTGAGGTTTCCCAGTTATTCACTAAGTAGCGCACCGCATATGGAGCATCGTTCAGAACCTTCGGTTCCTGGTACACGTACGACACAGCGCTTACAATCTTATGGTTGAAATCCGACGGCCCGTAGTCCAGGCTCTTGAAGTTCGGCATGTAATACGGGAAGACGTAAGAGTTGTTGTTGCCAATCGAGGTAGACGCTTGATTCCACGGCTGATTATCGAGCGACTTTGACCACGTTAAATTGGCTAGCAGCGTCAAGCCATAGCGCACCCGTTGCTCGGCCGAAAGCTGCAACGAGTTGTAGTTCATGTTGCCGCCGGTGTTAGCCGCCGTGATCGTCCCCGGGTAGCAACTTTTGCCAGTCGAGTCTACTACGCTGCTGCTTGAGCAGCCCGTTTGATAGTAAAGGCGCGTATTGGCGATGGCGGGATTCAGCTCGAATGGCACCCACTGGTGGCTGCCATGCGTGGCCACATAGGCGGCACGCGCGGACAGGCTCCTGGTCACCTGCTGTTCTAACGCCAGGTTCCAGGCGTACGTAAGCGGGTCCTGGAAACCATGGAACGGGTCGTAGGTCAGCCACGATTGGTTGTTGGAGATTGGTGCGGATGGCCCAGGAGGCGGTGAGTTTATCGGTAAGGTCGCCGGGAAGGGATCAGCAGCCCCGAAGCTGGTGTACGGATTCGTGAAATTCATACACACTCCACCCGTGACCGTGCAACTCGTTGTGGTAGGTGTACCCGGATTCACATTCTGAAAACTTACGCTAGTGATAAATGGAGCTAGGTTGGAGTAAATATTGAACAAAGTGCTGTTGATGCGGCTGTCGAAGAACATGCCGCCGCCGCCGCGCAGGCTGGTCTTACCGTTGCCGAAAACATCCCATGCAAATCCGGCTCTGGGCATGAAGTGCAGATATGAAGATGCTATCCCGTTCTTATTGAACCCCGGGTCTCCGGCAAACTCCATTCCCGCGGGCGCATTGGGATACATGGTGGACTTTGTATTACTCGCCCAAAGCGATGGGAAGAAGCTTCCCATCCGCCCCTGTATCTCATGCCAGGGAACAAACGGCTCATAGCGGACGCCAAAGTTCAGCGTCAGATTGCGAGAAGCCTTCCAACTGTCCTGAGCATATGCGCCCTGGAACTTGCCTCGTGGGTTGAAAAACTGCCCCGACGCCTGCACAAATTGTGCGACATACCCAAACAACAGGCTGGCGTTGTCGTCGCCGGTGTAGTTGGAATTGAAGGTGTACTGTCCCGGCTGTTCGTAGAGATTGTTGATGTCGATCTTGGACACCTCGCCGTGGTAGCCCAGGTCGATGTTATGCCTTCCCTGCAGGTAATGCAGATCGTCGGTCAGCGTATAGTTGCCCCTGACAAAGAACGCCTGCGGATTGGCGCCGATATTAAAGCTGCCGGCCCCACCTGTTACCTTGATTTGATTGATCTGATGGAACGCCGGCTGCGGGATGGTGGCGCCCAGGTCATCCACGGAGATGGCACTCGAACTCGGCCCGCGCGAATCTCTATCCCATTGATTGCTGAGGATAAAGTTGTTGACGATGTGATCGTTGAAGGTGTGCGTCTCAGAGAGCAGTGAGTTGTAGTAGTGGTTCGCTGCTCCGTCGGCATAGGTGAGCAAATCCGTTGGTTGGTACACGCCCGTGAGAATGTATGCATCGGAGAAGAAGCGCAGCGTCATCTTGTCCTTGGGCGTCAGCTCGGTATCGCCGCGAGCCGTGATCTCAGCCTGGGTATAGATGTTCGGCAGCTGGATGGTAACAGCACCTGATGCGGTTAACGCCGGAAGGTGTTGCAGCAGGTTTGCTGTCACCGGATCCAGTGCGGCGGGTTTCCAATGATCCGAATACCCCGTCGCGCAAGTGAGCACCGAAGTATCAATAGCCGTCGGATTCAGCCAATCTGTGACGCACGTCGGAAACACCAGGTCGTTTGTGCCTGCCGATGTGCCTGACGTGTTCGCGCCTGCCTCGGCAATGGTGGGCAAAATGTTACTAGAGCCTCCGGCTGCGCCATGATTGATCGTCCTTTGATATCCAAAGAAGAAGAATGTCTTATTGCCTTTGAGGACGTGTGGGATTTCCAGCGGCCCACCGATCGTGCCGCCAAACTGGTTCCGCTTGAGCGGGTCTACAGAGGTGGCAAAGTAATTCGCGGCATTGAAGTAGCGGTTGCGGACATATTCAAGCAGCTTGCCGTGATACTGGCTGGTTCCGCTCTTGGTGATGATATTCACTACGCCGCCGGCGTTCTGGCCGTATTGGGCGTTATAATTGCTGGTCTCGATGCTGAACTCCTGCACCGAATCGGGCATCGGAAATGGCATGTTGACGTTGGTGTATTCGTCCACGTTGTTGCCGCCGTCAAGCATGTAATTCGTTTGTCCGACTCTGGTGCCGTTGGCCGAAATGGTAAAGACCATGGGAAATGACTTGGTATTCCCTTGGTCCGCCTGGGCTGAAGGCGCCTGCACGATGCCGGCCACTTCCGCCGTTAGGGCGGCAGCATTGCGGCCGTTCAGGGGCAGTTCGTTGATCGACGCTCCTCCAATCACCTCCGAGAGCGTTCCGGTGGTTACGTCAACCTGGGCCGTTTCGGCGGTCACAGTAATGGACTCGGTCGCGGCGCCTGTCTTGAGAGTGATATTGGTCGTCACCGCCGCATCCGCGCGGACTTGGACGCCTTGCTGGGTGTACGTTGCAAAGCCGGCGTGACTAACGGATATGTTATAGTCCGATGGCGCTAATGTCGGAAAGACGTAAAGCCCTTCCCCGCCGGTGGTTGTTTTAATCGTCAGACCAGTGCCGGCTTGTGTTGCCGTTACCGAAGCCCCTGAGACCACGGCGCCGGTCGAGTCGGTCACCGTTCCTCGTATGCTGCCGTATCCTTGTGCCCATGCTCCGTTGCAAGCGCAAATCATTGCCGCACAAACAACGAATAGGCTTCCTGTCAGTTTTAGAAAGGTTCTCATTGTAGCCTCCTGATGTATTTTGCTTGTGGACCTGAACGACTTCCCTCGGTTGGCACACGAATAGCCGGGGATAGTTAGTCCACGTGTTTTTGTTTGCCACACGAATTTGTACGTGGCTCGACACGAGGCAGAAAAGACAGATACCGTCCATGACCGTCAGGAATCGTTCTATTGTATTTATTTTGAACAATATGCAATCCGAGCCCAGAGCAGAAATAAGCCGTTTCGCAAGGCGGCTTTTATTCCTGGGATACGGCCAGAACCATGGGAGGGCCTGGGGTTCCGTCGGTAACCGTAGTGCCTATTACGATCTGTAGATTCTGGTTGCCGGAGCCCATCCGCGATGTACTGCCAAGGGCTTGCATTAACTGGGCATCGGTCAAGAACTCTCCAGCGGATTGGGTTCCGTAAGTATACAGACCCCCTATCACAACCAGAACATGCCCGGTCTCGGAATTCCGAATACGAGAGATCAGCGCATAATCGTGCAGAACCGGGCCGCCCCGTCCTCCCACGAGATTGGTCGGCTGATTGGTCCCCCAGCTCCATGCCCGGGAGGTGGGATTTTTCACATCCTTAATATAGATGAGGTGATTTACGGCATCCAGCGCGAGAGTGAAGCGCAACTGGTGAGTAAGACGCAGGCTCCACTCGTTGTTGAAAGCCCCGATAAGAACGACCGGGCCTTCACGTAGATCCGAAAAGGAACTGGCGGTCTCCTGGCGGATCAGAACCTTCTTGCCATGGGATTCCAGAACCCCCACGACCCTGGCAATCGTGACCGTATCGGCAAATGGGACAGATCGCGTCGAATCGGACTGGGGGATTGCCGAAGGTAAATTCTGGCTCTCTTCGGCCGTCACCGGCACAGGCGGCCCATGTGGAACGTCGCCCACCGCCAGTAGCACAGGCCCCGGAGTATCGAGCACCGGTTTCCAGAACATGTATTCCGGGGTCTCCGAATGAAGCCAAAACCACCAGCACATCCCGGCAACCAGTACCGCCGCAAACAGCAGAGATGCCGCCATCCAGTTTCTTCGCCGATGTGTCTGGCTAATGGACGCGAGGTCGTATTCTGTGTGGAGATTGGCCGACAACCCGTCTTCCGGCGCCTCCTGAGCGACCTGATGAGCATGCATGAATCTTGGGATATAGGAGCCGGGTAAAAGACTGATCCTCAATTCGGCGCGATGCTTTTCGTCCCCGTAATAGATTGCCAGTCTTTTGCGTAATTCAGTCGCGGCTGTGCGGACAACGTGGTCTAGATTCGTGTCATAGGACGAAGACCGGCCATACACCTCCATGCCGATCGTGCGTTCCTTGATCTGGTCCTCGGAGCCCTTCAGTGTCTCCTCAACTACAAACCTCAAAAACGCAATAGACCTCTTGCTGGCGCTGAAAATCTCGTCCCGAGTGAGCAACTGAAGTTGTGCCCGAATCATTTCGGGGGTCAAATCCGCGGGGGTACCGTGCTGGAGGACAGGTTCTGTCATTTGCTTCCGATGCGAGCGATTCTAGCACCTGGTACGACCAATGACTAAGCCCACTGTCCGCTGGCCGGCGCAGGACTCGATGCCATGGCAAAAAAATAACCGCCCTTGAACGCGCTCAAGCCGTAGCGTGATGATGTTGTGAAACAGGTTCAGCGAGGGTGGCCAGGTAGCGATCGACGGACGCGGCGGCCTTGCGGCCTTCGTTGATGGCCCAGACTACCAGTGATTGTCCGCGGCGCATGTCTCCCGCGGAAAAGATGTTTTTGACTGAGCTCCGGTAGTCGGCGCCGGTGGCCACGTTGCCGCGATTGTCCACTGCCACGCCGAGTTGCTCGATCATGCCCGAGCGCACTGGGCCAAGAAAGCCCATCGCCAGCAGCACAAGATCGACATCGAGGGTAAACTCGGAACCGGCAACCGCTTCAAACTTCGGCGGAGGGCCAACGCGCACCGCGTGCAACTGTTTGACGTTGCCTTTTTTATCGCCGGTGAATTTGACGCTGTTGATGCTCCAGTCCCGGATGCCGCCCTCTTCGTGCGAAGTTTCCGTGCGCAGTTGCAAGGGCCACATCGGCCAAGGCGTTTGGGCGGCGCGCTGCTCGGGCGGCTTAGGCATAATCTCAAACTGGTGAACGCTCTTCGGGTGTTGGCGCAGGCTGGTGCCCAGGCAATCGGCGCCGGTGTCTCCACCGCCGATGATAACCACGTGCTTGCCCTCGGCGCTGATGGCGATGGAGGGATCGATCATGTCGCCCTCGCACCTGCGGTTCTGCTGCGGCAGAAACTCCATGGCGAAGTGAATGCCTTTCAGTTCGCGCCCGGGGATATTCAGGTCGCGCGGCTGCTCGGAGCCGCCGCACAGCAGTATCGCGTCATAGTGACCGGTGAGCGCGTCGACGGGTACGTTGACGCCAATATGCGCATTGGTGACAAAGGTGATACCTTCGGCGCGCATCTGCTGGATGCGGCGATCAATAACGTGCTTTTCCAGCTTGAAGTTGGGAATGCCGTAACGCAGCAAGCCGCCGATGCGGTCGTTCTTTTCATAGACGGTGACCGAATGTCCGGCGCGGCGCAACTGCTGTGCCGCGGCCAATCCCGCAGGCCCGCTGCCCACCACCGCCACGCGCTTGCCCGTGTTCTGTTCGGGAGGCTCGGGATGAATCCAACCCTCATCCCAGGCGTGCTCCACCACGCTGCGCTCAATGAGCTTGATGGAAACGGCCGGTTCGCTGATGCCCAGAACGCAGGCCGCCTCGCAAGGCGCGGGGCAAATGCGCCCGGTGAACTCAGGAAAGTTATTCGTGGCATGCAGGCGGTGGATAGCAGCCTCCCACCGGCCGTTGTAAACAAGGTCGTTCCAATCAGGAATCAGGTTGTTGACCGGACATCCCGTGTGGCAGAACGGGACGCCGCAATCCATGCAGCGCGCACCCTGCTGGCGCTGCTTCTCCTCGGGAAATGGCTCGTAGATTTCAAACCAATCCTGAAGCCGCTCCTCAACCTTGCGGCGGGATGGTTGTTCACGCTCGATCTCCAGAAATCCTGTCACCTTACCCATGGACCACCTCGACTGCCGCCTCCCGGTGCGACGAAGTTGTGGGAGAAGAATAAACTGCCTCGGCGCGCTGCATGCCGAGCACGCGCTTGTACTCGTGAGGAAAGACCTTGATAAAGCGCGGCTGCGCCTCGGTCCAGTGCCTCAGAATCCACGCGGCGCGCGGACTCCCGGTCAGGTCGCGGTGGCGTTCCAGCAGGCCGCGCACCTCGGCGGCATCCTCTTCCGAAGCCAGCGGTTCCAAATCGACGCTAGTGGTGTTGCAGCGGCGCGCGGAAAAATCGCCCTGCTCGTCGTAAACAAAAGCACGCCCGCCGCTCATGCCCGCGGCAAAGTTGCGGCCCGTGAGCCCGATGACAATGACCGTGCCGTTTGTCATGTACTCGCAGCCGTGATCGCCCACGCCCTCCACCACCGCGACGACGCCGGAGTTGCGCACGGCGAAGCGCTCGCCCGCAATTCCATTCAAAAAAACTTCGCCGCTGGTTGCGCCGTACAGCACCACGTTGCCCACCAGAATGCTCTCTTCAGGCAAAAAGCTAGACCCTTTCGGCGGATAGGCGATGATCCGTCCGCCAGAGAGGCCCTTGCCCAAATAATCATTCGACTCGCCTTCCAATTCCAACGTGACTCCATTGGGAACGAATGCGCCGAAGCTCTGCCCCGCCGACCCGTTGAATTTGAAGTGAATTGTCTCGTCCGGCAATCCTGCCGATCCATAGCGGCGCGCGATTTCGCCGCCCAGCATACCACCTACAGTGCGATGCACGTTGCGGATAGCGAAACTTCCCTTCACCGGCGTTCTGGATTCCAGCGCCGGCGCGGCCTTCTCGATCAAAACGTGATCCAGCGCCTTGTCAAGGCCATGATCCTGGGCCTGAACCTTGCGACGCGCCACGCGCGAGGGCACCGTGGGCATGTAGAGAATCGAGGAGAGGTCGATGCCCTTCGCCTTCCAGTGATCGCTGGCAATGGCGGCATCGATTTTTTCCACGCGGCCCACCATCTCATCGAAGGTGCGAAAGCCCAGCTTGGCCATGTATTGGCGCACCTGTTCGGCGAGGAAGAAAAAGAAGTTGATTACGTGCTCGGGCTGACCCTTGAAGCGCGCGCGCAAGATCGGGTCCTGCGTGGCAATGCCTACCGAACAGGTATTCAAGTGGCACTTCCTCATCATGATGCAGCCCAAAGAAACAAGCGGCATGGTAGAGAAGCCGAACTCTTCCGCGCCCAG
>Ga0181520_10013134_pt1 | contig 10504 bp, 8 predicted proteins | sample PEATcosm2014_Bin_29_FD_132451 | JGI IMG/M metagenome (GOLD analysis project Ga0181520, IMG submission 132451) | Peatland microbial communities from MTU Mesocosm Facility, Houghton, MI, USA - PEATcosm2014_Bin02_30_metaG | ecosystem: Environmental > Terrestrial > Soil > Wetlands > Peat | place... | reverse complement strand
GCGAGTCCAAGCAGCCTCTCGAAGTCCTCTTCGTCGGCAGGCTTTCCTCGCAAAAGAATGTTGACGTCATCCTCCGTGCCCTTGCCTTGCTGAAACATGAGGGCCTTTGCCCGCGCCTCAGAGTCGTCGGCGACGGCCCCGTCCGTCGAGACCTCGAGGCATTGACGCACGCCCTCGGTCTGGACCAGCAAGTCGTCTTCCACGGCGCCGTCCCGCAGGCCAAGGTCTTGGACCATTATGAGCAGGCCCGCATCCTCGTCCTGGCCTCGGAGACCGAGGGCTGGCCCAAGGCGATCGCCGAGGCGATGGCCTTTGGCTTGGTTTGTATCGGCGCCAATCGCGGTCTGGTTCCCCAAATGCTCGGCGAAGGCAGGGGATTGCTTGTCGAACCGGGAGATGCCGCCGCCCTGGCGGCGCGGTTGCGACAGGCGGCGGCGGATACCGCGGAGACGGCTGGAATTGCCGGGCGGGCGGCTGCCTGGGCCCGCCAGTTTACGATCGAGGCCCTAGAGGCCGCCCTTCGCAGGCAATTGGAGCTCTCCTGGGCCACGTCCCCCACTGAGCCTTGAAATCGATCTCCGTGTTGCAGGTCATAGACTCCCTCGCCGTGGGCGGCATGGAAACGGTGGCGGTCAACCTGGCGAACCTGCTCGCGGAGCGCGGGATAGGGAGTGTTCTCTGCTTTACGCGCGCCGGCGGCCCTTTGGAGGACCGGCTTTCACCCTCGGTGACTCGCCTGGGCCTCGGACGAAAGGTCCTCCTGGACCTGTCAGCCCTCCGGCGCCTGGTGGGTTTCATCAATCAGCGCCAAATCAATATCATCCACGCCCACGGCTCTTCCCTGTTCTTCAGCGCACTGGCGAGCCTCTTCGCGCGCCGGGCTCATCTGCTGTGGCATGATCATTTCGGCCGGTACGCGACCGAGGAACGTCCCGCCTGGATTTACCGGATTGCCGCCCGGCGTTGCGCGGGCGTCATCGCCGTGAATCAGCCGCTGGCTCACTGGGCGCGCACGCGGCTGAAAGTCCCTGCCACCCGTGTCTGGTACGTGCCCAACTTCGTGGCTCGGGCTCCAGGCGTTCCGCCTTCGCCGACGGACCTGCCCGGAACGCCGGGCGCGCGGATTGTGTGCGTCGCCAATCTCAGGCCCGAGAAAGACCACGCCACCTTGATCGAGGCCATGAAACGAGTCAGCCAGGCTGTCCCGTCGGCCACCCTGCTCCTGGCAGGCGACGGGGCGAATAGCACCTACGGCTCCCTGCTGCGGGAGCAAATCCGACGTCAGGCCCTGGCCGATCACGTGTTCGTTCTGGGCGGCCGCCCGGATATTCGGGCGATCCTCGGTCTTTGCGACATCGGCGTCCTTTCCTCCGTTTCCGAAGGAATGCCCCTGGCATTGCTCGAGTACGGCAGCGCCGGCTTGCCGGCGGTGGCCACCGCCGTCGGGCAAGTGCCCGAAGTGCTCGACGATGGACGCGTCGGGTTACTGGTTCCTCCACGGCAGCCCGCTGCCTTGGCTGAGGCCCTGCTCAAGTTGCTCCGCTCACCCGAGCTCCGTTCCAACCTCGGCGCGGCCTTCCAACGCCGTGTTCAGGAACTGTACAGCGAAGAGGCCGTCCTCCGCCAAATCACCTCCATCTACCAAACTCTGACATGCGCGGCGTTCTAGCCATCCCGTCCAGTCCCGCGATGTCTCGCTCCAGGAGACTCGCGGGGAACAACGGCCTGAGGCGTCCGCAGGCCGCCGCGTCGGCCAGACCCCTGCAGTTCAACTGGGTCCTCGGCATGCTCTTCTTGCACGCCCTACTCGGGGTGCTCTTCAAGCGTAGCGGCTCCATCGCCACGCTTCACGCCCTGGGCACGTTGTTCTTCGGCCTGTATCTCGCCATTGGCGGGCGTCCGATGTTCCAATTGGCTTGTTGGGGCATGTACGCCGCCGGCGCCGAGGTTTTGTGGAGAATGACGGGCGCCAACTTGGTTTGGGAATACGGCAAGTACGCGGTCTCCCTGGTGCTGTTCATCCGCTTCTTTCGAGGCGGGCTGAAGACCATCTACTGGACCCCGGTCATCTACTTCATCCTGCTCATGCCGGCGGTCCTCCCGACTATCCTGGGTTATTACTCCGCTCACGGATTCGGGGACGTGCGCAAGCTGCTGAGCTTTAATCTCTCAGGACCGCTGTCACTCCTCGCTTGCTCCCTCTTTTTCTCCAGAGTTCATTTGACCGACTTGAGGACCCGGCGAATGCTGGTTTGGATGGTGCTGCCCGTCGCCGGCATCGCCGGCGCGATTCTCTCCGGCCTGACCTCGCTCGAACACCTCGAATTCAGCGGAGGTTCCAATATTGTGGCCAGCGGCGGATTTGGACCTAACCAGGTCTCAGGCTTTCTTGGAATGGGGGCCTTTTTCGCGGTGCTCCTGGCACTCGACACGCGTCTCAATGTCAAGCTGCGGATGCTTTTTTTGGCCCTGGCCCTATGGTTTGCCGCTCACGCAGCGTTGTCCTTCTCCCGCACGGGCATTTACCTGTTCGGCGCCGGTCTGGCGGTGGCGCTGCCCTTCTCCTCCATCCGCAACTTGCTCCGTCCCAAGACGCTCCTTCTCGTGGCCCTGGCGGTTGGCGCGAGCCTGGTTACTTGGGCTTTCCTCATGCGGTACACCGAAGGGAAGATCGGTGAGCGTTTTTCCAACACCAGTCTCACCCGCCGCGATCTCATCGCTGCGCAGGACATCGCTCTCTGGAAGCAAAACGTCATCCTGGGCGCCGGGGTTGGCAGTTCCAGCATCGCCCACTCGGAGGGCACCGCCGGCCGCATTGGCGCCCACACCGAATATACCCGGCTGCTCGCCGAACACGGCTTGCTCGGAGCCATGGCCGTGCTCCTCCTCCTTAAGATGGCGGTGCGCCCCTTGTTCACCATGCCTCGGGGCCTCACCAAGGGGGCGTTGCTCGGAGCTACGGCCATGACTCTCATCTGGATGGCCGCCAGCGCGATGAGAAACGCCGCTCCGGGCTTGCTCCTCGGCCTGGCTGCCGCCCGCTTCAGGCGCCTTCGCCCACGAATTCTCAGACAGCCGGCCCCAACCGCCGCCGCGGCGCCTCTGGCCCCGCGCCGCCCGCCCTTCGCGCCCTCTTGATGCAATGGAGAGCAACCGATCTGTTCTCATCATTGGCAACTTCCTCTCCGCCTCGGGAGGCTCGCGCGGGGTGTGCGAAGAGTTGGCCGGCCGCCTGCCGGCTCTTGGGTGGCGGGTGCTCACCGCCTCGAACCGGCGCCCAAGGCTCCTCAGGCTGGCGGACATGATTCGGACGATCGTGAGATACCGCCATGATTACGCGGTAGCCCAAGTGGACGTATTCAGCGGACCGGCCTTTTTCTGGGCCGAGGCGGCCGCATTTGCCTTGCGGGGCCTGCACAAGCCCTTTGTGATGACGCTCCACGGCGGCAACCTGCCGGCCTTTGCCGCCCGCTGGCCGGAGCGCACCCGCCGTCTTCTGAGTTGCGCCAAAATTGTGACCGCCCCTTCGGCTTACCTGGCAACGGGGTTGCAGCCCTGCTGCGGGCCTATTCGGGTCATCCCCAACCCGGTGGAGATTGCCTCGTACCCTTGCCGCGAGCGCATCGCTGCCCAGCCCAAGTTGGTGTGGCTTCGGGCCTTTCATGAGACATACAACCCTGTCATGGCGGCGAAGGTGGCTGCCTCTCTGGTCCAGGACTACCCGGCCCTGACTCTTGCCATGGCCGGTCCGGACAAAGGCGACGGCAGCTTCCAGCGGACCAGGGCGGCGGCGGACGCGGCCGGCATGAATGGGCGCATCCGCTTCCTTGGCCAGGTGGACAAGCGGCAGGTGCCGCGGGTGCTGGACGATGCGGATATATTTCTCAACACCACCCATGTGGATAACACCCCGGTGAGCGTGATTGAAGCCATGGCGTGCGGGCTTTGCGTGGTCAGCACCAACGTGGGCGGCATCCCTTGCCTGGTTCGCCATGGCCTGGAGGCGCTCCTGGTGCCGCCAGGCGATGCCGGCAGGATGGCGGACGCCGTGCGCCGCCTGCTCCAGCCGGGCGTCCTTTGCGGCTCTCTGAGCCGCAACGCACGGATTGCCGCTTGCGCTTTCGACAGTTCGCGCGTCATGGCATCCTGGAACGACTTGTTCGAGAGCCTTCTCTCCGCGAGTTGCGCCCCGCGCCCATGAAGTCCCGATTCAGTGTTCTGGTCGGTTATTCTCTCGCGGACACTCCTGTATCCTCGTTTTTCTCGCGCCTTTGCATGGAGTTGGCTGCGCGCGGGCACCGGGCCAAGGCCTTGGTCTGGATTGCCAACCCATTGGAGACTCGCATCGATCCTACGCTCGACTTCGTCTGCTGGCCTTCTCCGCGGCCAACCCATTGGGTCGATGCCCGATTTTATTGGAAGGCGCTCAAGACGCTCCGGCCTGATGGCGTTATCGCCAACTTCGCCTCCGTCAATTGGATGATACTCCTGGGCTGGCTCCAACGGGTGCCGCTGCGGGTCGTCCATTATCACACCCTCAGCACCCAAATCGGCTATGATACCCGGAAGAGCAAACTCGAGTCACTTTGGCTGCGCCGCCGCAGGAGGCTGCTCTATCGGCTGGCAACCCACCTCGTTGGCAATTCCCTCGCAGCCGCCAAAGACGCCTCCTCCTCCTACGGAATACCCGGCTCCAAATGCCTCGTGCAATACTTCGGGCTGGAGGACCCTCTTGCGCGGCTCGCTCCTCAGCCTGCCGCCGGCCGCTCGTTGCGTCTGGTCTGTCCTGGCCGGTTGGACTACTCCAAAGGCCAGGATGTGCTCGTCCAGGCGCTGCCCACCCTCATTGGCCGCTTTCCCGGTCTGCAGGTCCATTTTCTGGGCGACGGCCCTCAAAAAGAAAAGCTCATGGAACTGGCCGCGCGTCTTGGCGTAGCAGGGGCGTGCCGTTTCGTGGGCGTGGTCCCGCATGAGCAAGTGCTCCAGGAGTTGTCCCATTGCATGGCCGCGGTCGTCCCCAGCCGCAGTGAGAGTTTCGGCCTGGTCAACATTGAGGCCCTCTCCGTAGGCACGCCGGTCGTTGCTTCCAATGTCGGCGGTATCCCGGAGATTATCCGGGCTGGCATCGATGGCTATCTGGTGCCGCCCGGCGATCCCGTTGCGATGCAGACCCGCCTCGGCGAGTTTCTCACCGATGCTGAGCTGCGCGCCCAAGCCGGCCGCAACGCCCGCGAGCGATTTCTTTCCACGTTCGAAATCGGCGAGCGCGTCAGACATTATGCCGATTGGCTCGAGGTGGAACTGGACCGTCGCGTCGGTCGGCCTCACCGGATGCCTGATGCCTCGGCGGAGGCTGGCACTGACCAGAGCCGCCGTCGACCTTGATATGGGCCACCTGGCCTCTCAACTCTACCCCTATCTGCCGGTCTGGTTACAGAATCTCGGCATTTCTCTCTATGGTTATGCCTGGAAACATGAACGGCTTGGCGGACGATTCACCGATTACGTCGAGGAGTTCAAGGCGCGCGAGCGATGGAGCCCCGACCGGTTCGAGCAATACCTGGTTTGCCGCCTCCGATGTGTCCTGGCAAACGCTTATGCCCAAGTCCCTTACTATGCCCGGGGCTGGCGCCGGCTCGGACTCGACGAAGACGGCCTGCGGCGGTTTCAACTGGCCGACCTTCCTCGCCTGCCGGCCACTCCCAAGCAGCGACTCAGAGAGTCGGCGGCGGATTTTGCCACGCGGGATAGCCATCGACGCGGCGACCTCCGCCGCTACGCCAGCAGCGGCACCACCGGAACGCCGATCACCGCTACCTACACCGTGGACGGCCATCGTCGATCCATCGCCGCGCGCGAGGCCCGCTCCTTCGGTTGGGCAGGCGCCAGCATCCTGAGTCCCCGCTCGATGATCGGCGGCCGCCTCGTGGTCCCCAAGGCCGCGGCCCGGCCTCCTTTCTACCGCTACAACCGGGCGGAACGGCAGGTCTATTTCTCCGCCTTCCACATCTCGCCCCGCAACACACCCGACTATGTCGCCGCCTTCAACCGTTTTCAGCCGAGGGTCTTGACCGGCTACGCCTATTCGCACTACTTGTTGGCCCGCATGATGCTCGAACAGGGATTGACCCTGAATTATGAGCCGGACGCGCTTATCCTGGGCAGCGAGAAACTCACCCCGGAAATGAAGGCCGTGCTCCAGCGGGCCTTTCGAGCCAGGGCCTACGAGGAGTATGGCTGCGTCGAAAACTGCGTCCTCGCCACGGAGTGCGAGCATGGCCGCCTGCATGTCAGCCCCGACTTCGGAATCCTGGAAATCGTCGATGACCAGGGACTCCCCGTGCCGCCCGGAGTTGAAGGCCGCATTCTCTGCACCTCGATGCTCAGCGAGGTTCAACCGCTAATCCGCTATGAAATCGGCGACCTCGGCGCCTGGGCTTCGGAGCCCTGCCCCTGTGGCCGCGTCCATCTCCCGGTGCTCAAGGAAATTGTCGGCAGGCTGGAGGACCTGGTGACCTGTCCTGACGGCCGGCAGATGGTGCGGTTCCACGGCATCTTCATCGACCTGCCCAACATCATCGAGGGCCAGGTCATCCAGGAGGCCCTCGACCAGTTCACAGTGCGGATCGTGGCCCAACCCGGCTTTGGAGAGCGCGAAGAGAACATCATACAAAAGCGGTTTGCCGAACGGCTTGGCCTCGTCCACGTCAAGATCGAGTTGGTGCCCGACATCCCCCGGACGGAGCGCGGCAAATTCCGCGCCGTGATCTCGAAGCTCAAAACCCCGGCCGGACGCGAATGAACCCACATTCTACGCGTTGCCCTGCCACGCCCACCCCGGATGAGCCTTCGTCGGTCGCTCGCATGCCCGCTGAGGACCCGGAAGCCCAACGGATCCAGCGCGTCTATGCCGGCTATGCCGCGCGGGGCGCGGCCGAATCAAAATGGTCGTTGGCGAATCCCGGCAACGCGGCGATGCGCGAGGAGAGAATGCGGGTGCTGGCGCGAACGCTCGGGCGTGCGGGTTTTGCGTCCCTGAAGAATCGGAAGATTCTCGAGATCGGTTGCGGCCAGGGCCGGGTACTGGGTGAATTGGCCGCCTTGGGCGCCGCTCCCTCCCTCTTGTCCGGAGTGGATCTCCTGCCCGATCGCATCGAGTCGGCCCGGCGCGCCTGCCCTCTGGCCGACCTCCGCGTGGCCGACGCCCGCTCGCTGCCTTTTGCCGCCGGTTCCTTTGACTTGGTCGCCGCGTTCACCGTCTTCTCCTCGATTCTGGACCCGGAGATTGCCAGGAACATCGCCCGGGAAATGGACCGGGTCCTCAAGCCCGGAGGCGCGGCGGTCTGTTACGATTTCAAGTATAACAATCCCCGAAACCCGAGCGTTAGGGGCGTCCGGCGTTCCAGTCTCGAATCCTGCTTTCCGGGCTTCTCCTGTCACTGGCAGAGTCTCACGCTCTTGCCGCCCCTGGCCCGCAACCTCGGAGCCTTGACTGCCTTCGCTTACCCGGTGCTGGCCGCCATCGCGCCGCTTCGAACGCATTTCCTGGGGCTGCTGGTCAAACCCGTGGCGCGTTGAATCGCAACCACCCCATTACCGTTGAATCGGCAACACAACAAAAGCATTGAACTCCGGCCCGGTCGGCTTGGCTTTGCCTTCCAGGCCGATCGGTTGGGCCATGCTCAGATTAGTCATCGGCAGCGGGACCGGTTGGCCCGTGAAACGTCCTTTGATGACGGCAGGCCCGTAGAAATCCTGCGCGTTTCGCACCTCGAAGTCCGTTCCCTCGGCCAAAACGCCGCGGAGGTCCACCGGGGCCGTGTCCTGCCCGCTCCAGTTGAAAACGACGATGTTGGCGCGGTTGGTCTCATAGAAATTGCGGCGCACAAAGACCTGCGTCGCCGCCGGACGCCCTTGGACCAGGCGGCTGCGGGTATCGTAACCGGTGCGCGCCTTCCAGTCCGCAAAGCTAAACCCCGCCCCCTGGTAGCCGAAAGGGGCCGTGCCCGTGAGATAGTACTCGTTTTGGTCCCACTGATAGGGGCGGGCGCCGGGTCCCGGGTCCAGGCCGACCCCGCCCGTGATCAGCGCAAAGGTGTTGCCGCGCACGATCATATTTGTCCAATACTTGCAGACAAGGTTGCCTCCCGCGATGTAGTTGCTTTCAACCAAGACATCCCCATTGCCATAAGTGATCTGGCCCAGACGAATCGGCTGGTAACCCAGTCCCAGGTTGCCTCCTCCTTTGCCCGGGGTGTCATAGCCGAAGTTCTCCCGCAACGTGATGTCCCGGGCCGGCTTGAACCCGCCAACCAGGTAATTGTCGTAATGCTCCCCGTCCCGCGTCAGCACGCCGTTATTGAAGGCCACATTGCCTTCGATATCAAAACCGTTGAGGGCGCCCCCCTGGGTATATGCGTGAAGCCCCCAGCCGAACTGGTCGAACATGATGTTGTCGCGGATCAACTTCTTGCCCTGGTTGTTTTGTGTATAAATGGCATGGCCGTGGCCCCGGTCGCCCGAGTCGCCCTGCCACCCGTTGAAGTAAATCAGGCAGCCGTAGATCTCCGAGTCAGTGGCCGTGCTCCAAAAGCCGATGCCCACGCCTGTATCATGGATCAACACGTTGATGATCTTGATATCGGGACCGTAAATGTCCAGTCCGACGCCCCGCGTGTGCGTCCGATCCGGCGAGGTGTTGCACACCTCGAAGCCCCAGTACCAGGTCCAAGCCCCGTTGATGTTCAAGGGCGGCGTATTGGACATGGTGCCATCGATCGTTGCCCGCTCGCCAGGGAACTGGCGCACGAGGATCGGTTGGTTTGGTTTGCCGGTCAGCGTGCTCGTAAACGCGCCCCGGTAGGTCCCTCCGCGAAGCCACACCGTATCGCCGGGTTTGACGGCCTTGGGGTGCGCCAGCGCCGCTTCCAGCGTCCAGGGCTTCTGCGCCGACCCGTCGCCCTGGGGCGTCGCGGCAGGGCTGACATAGTGCTCTGCCGCTCCCAAGGGGCTGGCCACCATCGAACCCAGTACCAGGAGATAACCAAGGAGCTTCGTCATTTCGGCAGCGTAGGGTCGCCGGTCCCCCCGGTAAAGTCCGAAGTCACCGGAGCGCGCGGCGACCCAACGGGACCGTCGAACGTCGCTTGCCCACCACTGTTCGAGAGCAGAATATGAAAATCGTTGTCTTCGGAGCCGGTTATGTCGGCTGCGTCACCGGGGCGTGCCTTGCGAAGTTGGGCCATCATGTGACCGTCACCGATACGGTGGCCTCCAAGGTCGAAACTCTCCGCCAAGGCAGGAGTCCCGTCCTCGAATCCGGCCTGGATGAGCTTATCGCCGGGGAAACCGTCCAAGGCAGGCTCTCGGGAGACCAGGACTCGAAGGACGCCCTCTTGCAATCGGATATGGCGCTGGTCTGCGTCGGCACCCCTTGCCTGCCCAACGGACTTGTCGAGACTAAGGCCCTTTATCGGGTCCTGCAGTCCATTGCCGCCCAGACTGCCGACCGAGCCGCCCCCCTGCCGGTGGTCGTCCGCTCCACCATCCTGGCCCCGATGCTCCGCCAAACCCTGGCGCAAATCCAAAGTGACCTGCCCACCTCCACCATCGAGGTCGTGGTCAACCCGGAGTTCCTCAGGGAAACCACCGCGGTCTTCGACTTTTTCCATCCTCCCTTCATCGTCGTCGGGGGCGACAACGAAAAGACTCTGGACACCGTGCTGGAGCTTTACCGGGGGATCGAAGCGCCGCGCTTCAAAATGAGCCTTGAGACAGCGTCGGTGCTCAAGTATGCGTGCAACGCCTTTCATGCGCTCAAGATCGGGTTCGCGAATGAAATCGACACCCTCGCCACTTTAATCGGAGCGGACGGGCGGGAAGTGATGAACTTGTTGACGAAGGACAGGGTTCTGAACATTTCGCCGGCTTATTTGAAGCCGGGTTTTGCCTTTGGAGGTTCATGCCTGACCAAAGACCTCCGGGCCTTGGAGGCCCTGGCCCGGGAGCACCATGAGCCGTTGCCCCTCCTCTCTTCCGTGCTTCTCAGCAACCGGCGCCGGGTTGAGCAGGCCCTCGACGTCATCCTCTCCAGGCCGGAGCGCCGCTTGGCCTTCATTGGCTTGAGCTTTAAGGTCGGCACGGATGACCTGCGCGAAAGTCCGTTCGTCGAGTTGGCTGAACGGCTCCTTGGAAAGGGGTTTGAAATCCGCATCTACGACCCGGATTTCGAGGCCGCGCGCCTTGTCGGCTCGAATCTGGCCCAAGTCATGGCGCGCCTGCCGCACCTGGCTCGGGTCCTCGCGACCTCACCCGAGGAGGCCTGCGCCGGGGCCGAGGCCGTCCTTCTTTGCAAGAAGCTCCTGGGAAGCGCGGCGGTCCAAGAGCTCGCTGCCCGGAACGTTGTCATTTACGACCTCGATCGAATGGATGCGGTGCATAAACTGGCCCATGACTGAGCCTCAGAAGCCCCCGTTCCGCAAGATACTGATTTTGAGCCAGTATT
>Ga0181520_10013133_pt1 | contig 10504 bp, 17 predicted proteins | sample PEATcosm2014_Bin_29_FD_132451 | JGI IMG/M metagenome (GOLD analysis project Ga0181520, IMG submission 132451) | Peatland microbial communities from MTU Mesocosm Facility, Houghton, MI, USA - PEATcosm2014_Bin02_30_metaG | ecosystem: Environmental > Terrestrial > Soil > Wetlands > Peat | place... | reverse complement strand
TAATGAGAAATATTAGAAAGTTTCGAGCCACCATAGCTTAATTGGGAAAGCCGTTGATCTGTAATCAACAGAGAGGGAGTCCGATTCTCCCTGGTGGCCCCAGAAAATTGGAACGGGACACCTGGCGTTCCAAGAGGCAGTAAAGTGTAGTAAAACCGCAGTAAAGCGACTACAAACCTCTATTCTGGATTTCTCGGCTACTGTGAGAAATCCAACCAGGTATAAATATTTTTCTTGACTTCCATATATAAATTTGATATAATCGTATTATGAAGAGATATTTAAAGTGTAAAAGGTATTAAGCCATGTTTCCATAGTGGTTGATTGGGGGAAACCCCACGGGCGTTCAATAGCCCACATGGCTCCAATTGGAATGGGGCACCTGGCATTCCAAATCCGTCGTCATACAGCGGATCCTCCACCAGGTGTAAATATTTTTCTTGACTTCCATTTAAAAATTTGATACAATCGTATCATGAAAACAAAAGAAGATTTTTACAAAGATGGTGATCGCGTATTAGTACATTCTTTTGGAGATAAAGAGAATGCTACTTGTTTGGGCACTGTTGTTGGTTTAGCATCGGATTATATTACTCAAATTTATATTGTTGAATTAGATAAACCAATTCCTAAACCATGGGGACGTTATAATTATAGATGTATTAATGTTCCTGATGGCTGTTTATCTATTAGTGAAGAATTTACTATGGAAGATTGGAAAGGTAAAGTAAAGGATTTAATGCAGGAATGTGATGATTATGTAAAAAGAATTAAAGAACTGGAATTGGCTCTCGAAAATGCTCAATCATCATTAATAATGTGGCAACAGTCACATTATACATGTGATTCAGTGAAGTAATTATTATGAGAGATTATAAGTATGAAATGCAAAGGGAAGCCGATCGCCTGGTAGAGGAACGTTACGGTGAAGATGTAGATTTTTATGATTTGAATGAAGATGAAAAATATAATATATTCCGCGAAGCGGAAGTGAATTGGGCGTCTGATAGAGCCACGGCCGCGGAAGATTTATATGATCGCTTAACTGGAAATTAAAATGACTGAATCAGATACTTGGTATAAAGCGGCTGAATTATTATTAGAAATTTATCCGAGTGTCGTTTGCTCCGTAAATATAACGGAAAGAAATGACATAATTACGAAATTACATTCAGACTTTATTGAAAATGGATTAAATGCATTCGCTAACCGAAATGGTATAAATAATGAAACATACTAAAGATTTTCCGATTTTATATCATAAAGGAAAGACCGGCGCTATGGTTCAGTGGAAAATCTGGACTATCGGAGATACCATTTATACGGAACATGGACAAGTGGGCGGTAAACTTCAAATATCACCAAAGAAAGCGACTGTAAAGAATGTTGGTCGTGCGAATGCTACTACTGCTACAGAACAAGCAGTATTAGAGGCGACTGCTATGTGGGTTTTTAAAAAAGAACGTAAGTATTCGGAGACTAAAGAGGCAGCACAAATAGAAATCTTTTTGCCTATGTTGGCACATGATTTTAAAAAGAAAAAAGGTCGTGGAATTGAATATCCGTGTGATTGCCAACCAAAATTAGATGGTGTTCGAGCAATGGCTTATTGGGAAGATGGTCATGTAGTTCTTGGAACTCGCAGTGGAAAAGAATGGACGGCACCAAAGCATATTATAGCTGATTTAGAAAAAGTAATGCCACAAGAAATGGTTCTTGATGGTGAATTATATATTCATGGTGTGGATTTTGAATCTTTGACTTCCTGGGCCAAGAAGTACCATAAAGGAGAAACCGATCAATTAGAATATCATATATTTGATATGCCAATTGATGAAAATGGTAAGCGTGATATTTGGAAAAATAGAAAAGATAATTTAGAGAAATTTTTTGATAAATTAAATCCTGATGCACCAGAATATGAAAGTGCATATTTGAGATTAGTTCCGACATATATCATATATAATGAAAAGCATGTTTTGGAAATGGAAGAAATATTTATTGAAGAGGGATATGAAGGTGCAATTGTCCGTAATTTAAATGGAGAATATTTATTTGGCCATCGATCAAGTGACCTTCAAAAAGTAAAATCTTCACAAGATGCAGAATATAAGATTGTAAATTTTGAACATGGTGTAGGTAAAATGGCAAATTCAGTTATTTGGATTTGTAAGACTGAAAATGGTAAAGAATTTAAAGTTGTTCCTAAAGCATCGGCTGAAAAACGAGAAGAGTATTTTACAGATGGAAAGAAATATATTGGTAAATTGCTTAAAGTAGTTTTTCAGAATTTGACCAAAGATGGAATTCCAAGATTTCCAAGGTCGGTTGGATTTCGGGACCCACGTGATAGGTGATGATATGGATTTATTTACTAATGATGGAAAATATATGTGTTGGTCTATTGAATCGGCAATTAAAGAAGCCGAGTTAAATGGATTTGAAGTAATACATTCCGAAATAGATAGGCTTTTATTGGATTTAGATGACGAACAAGCATTAAAAACTTATGAAAAAGTTTTGCCTGTAGTTGCTGTACAATTAGAATTAAAGGAACTTGATCGTTGGAAATCTAAATCCGGTACTGGTACACATGTAATATTACAATGTAAACCATTGAGTTTTACAAAACGAGTAGCAATTCAAGCGGCACTTGGATCGGATCCGATTCGTGAATGTTTGGCAATTTCTATGGAAATTGATGGGTTAATAGAACCGAGTGTATTATTTAAACCACCAAAGGATTATAATTATGGAACTATCTAAAATAGAAAAAGATGTAATTGAAAGATTGGATTGGAGTATTGATTGTTTTTCTCCATTAGAAATTTCAAATAAAGATGGAGATTTTGCAAGTGGTGAAGCTGCTCAAATTGTAATTGATTATTTATTAGAAGCAACGATATGACCGAGTATGAGAACTAAATAATATTATGAAGACTTATAAAGAATTTCATAATCAGGCATATCAAACTTCCATTTTACGGAGTCATGGATATAGAGGACCTTATAAAGGTGCCGACGGTCATATTTCATTTTTATATGGAGATTATCAAGAATTATTGATTGATCTTCCTGGAAATGAATGGCATTTTATGTTTGAGGGTGTTGTTATATGTGTTGGTTCGATGGATGATAATTCACTTAAAGATTTTTTAAATAATAAACCATCAAAATCAATTGAAACTGAAGAAAAAGAAAAACCATACCGGCCACGTGATAAGGAGAAAGAATTACATAAACAGGATCCAGAAGGGATTTATCAGCCGGATGGTGGAAATTATTCTGGTGCTTCTCCTTCAAGTATGGGGTGATTTAGGGGGTTAGTTCAATGGTAGAACGGAAGACTTTGGATCTTCATGTTAGAGGTTCGAATCCTTTACTCCCTGCCAATTTTGCGGTTGTGGTCTAATGGTTGGGCCTGAGATTTCCGATCTCAAGATATGAGAGTTCGATTCTCTCCAACCGCTCTTTAAATTGCTCCCGGATCGTTCAATGGTAGGATATTCGGCTGTTAACCGAAAGATGGGGTTTCGAATACCTCGCTGGGAGCCAGAAATTAGAATTAGTTTGACATCCAATTGTTTATATGTTAATATTTGTTATATTATGAAAATTACATAATAAGGAAGCGATTATTTTGAAAAGAGGATAAAATTATGTCAGAAACATTTAAGAAGGTTGGTTTGATGATTGAAGGTTGTTATGAATTTATAGATCAATCAGAATCTGATTTAAAGAAACCATCTGTATTGAAGGATTTATTGGATGGTGATGATGATGATGATGGTATATCGGTTGGTGTATATGAATTGGTAAGGGTTTATGATATTAGTTCTAATTTTAAACCATCAGCCACATTGAGAACAACTGTTCAAAAAAAGAAGTAAATGAAGAGTAGCCCTGTCAGGGCTACCATAAAAAATATTATGAAAAAAGAATTGAAACGATTTCGATTATGTAAGTTTAAAAAGATAATTGCGTCATTTGATACATATCAAGAGGCATGTGATTATGTGGAAAGACTTCCAGTTGGTCAAATAGGAAAATGTATGGTAGAAGATTCTAATTATTTTCCAGTTAAGAAGAATGAAACCGAAAATTAAAAAACAAAATGGTATGTGGGAATTATGGTATCATGGAAGTCTTCATATTTATTGGACTTGGAAAGAAGCAATGAATAGCCATATTTTTACTAATCGATTAAATCGATTAAATACAGATTAGATAAATAATAATTGAAAGGATAGATGTTTATGAAAATAGTAAAAATTACGGCCACGAATGTCTATTCTTGGAGTCCTCATTTTTGATTCCATCTGGCTTTATAGTTTAGATGGTAAAGCGCCGGTCTGAAAAAGCCGGATACGTGGGTTCGAGTACTACTGAAGCCACTAAAATGGGGGTGTCGTTTAACGGTAGGATAGCGGATTCCAAACCCGCGGATAAGGGTTCAATTCCTTTCGCCCCCGCCAATCATAAATATAATTATATGGCAATAATAATCGAAGCACCTAATGTATTTGGAATAGCAATTGATAGATTTTCAATTTTTTTAGCTGGTTCTATTGCAAATGGAACCGCAGTAAACTGGCAAGATAAGTTATCTAAAAATCTATCTAATTTGGATATTGTTATTTTAAATCCACGCCGCAAGAATTGGAATCCTGATGCAGATAAAACTTTAATAAGAAAACAAATTACATGGGAGCAAGAAGCAATTCATATATCTAATATTGTAATATTTTATTTTGATCCATCCAAACAGAGTCCAATATCTCTTTTAGAATTGGGTCAATGTTTGGGTTCTGGTAAAAAAGTAATTGTTTATTGCCCTCCTTCTTATTTTAGATTTGATAATATTGAAGTAACATGTGCCAGATATAATCTCAAACCACATTCCGATTATCAATTATTTTTAACGGATATTGTATGTGCAATATCGAGGTTATAAAGTGAAACCATTAACATTAAAAGATTATCAAGCGGAAGTAGCCGATTATCAAGGGACTGTTATATTATTTTTTACAGCCACTTGGGATACAGCCGGTATTGATTCTAAAAATTATTTGGAATCACAGATAGAATCAAATCCAGATATAAAATTTTTCTCGGTTGATTATGATGTTGAAAGAGAATTGGTAAATAAATTTTCTGTTAGATTTATGCCATTAATTATTGTGTTAAAAAATGGACGAACTATTTCAATGAGATATAGTTGTACGTTTATAGATCAATGGAATATATTAATAGGAAATAAATGACACGATTTATTTTAATAACCAAAGGTATAATGTTTTTGTGTATTGCTTTTGCATTTGTGTATACTCCATTTATCATTAACCACCAATTGACATCCTTTCATCAAGATGCTATAATACAAGTTAGCGCATTAAGAACAGATACAGTTAAATTAATTGATACACGCGCAAATAGTCTCCAAGAATTTGCAACTAGATTATTCGATAAAACGAATAAGAGAGTTGGTAGTATTCAGGTAGATACTTTTAAACGAATTGATAATTTAACACCTGTAATAAATAATTCAAACCAAATTTTAAATGACCAATTGGCATTGTTTAATAAAAATTTAAATAACCAAGAAACAACTTTAAATACCAATATTGCAACATTAACAGCCGTTTATTCAGTGGTTCCTGCACAAGTGGCTTCAAGATTTAATATGCAAACAGATTGTATGGTAAATGAATTATGTTGGCAGAATTTAACAACGGATTTATTAACAAATTTGAGATATACGGCAAGGGATGTTAGTGATGCTTCCAAAACATTTAATACCGGTTTTCCGGCGCTTATGAAAGATTCCAATCAGATTGCATCTAATTTTGATGCGATTACTGGTAATTTTAAAAAATTAACTAACCCACGTTGGTACGACCGAATTATCGGATATGGAATGAATGCAGCGGTAATATATCGTAATTTAAATCCAGTAACAAGTGTTGCGATTACAGGAGCACAATTGATTTCTTCAAGACCATAAATAAGGATATATTGATGATTATAGATAATGAAATTTTAAACCAAGGATGTATCATGCTAGAAGATCTGGAATGGGTCCGTGTAAGCAAGCAATGCCATACATTGGTTGATCCCGATAATAAAATATGGGCGGTTGTATTTACTAGTTACGATGAATCTGATGGCGATGAATTTTTTATTTGGGAAGTAAAAATCGAGGATGAAGACTTCGGTGAATATGTTAGCCTTTATTCGGCAAAGATGGCCGTTCAAGAGCAAATCCTAGAATGGGATGAAGCCATCGCCAGAGCGAATAAAAGATCCGCATCACACACGCGCAAGAAAAAGTTAAAGAAACAAGTGAAAGTGTAGAAATATTATAAATAGTAGTATGAACCGGTGCAGTGTATTACCATTGCACCGGTTCTTAACATCGCATAAAGGAAGTTTTACGCAAATGTCTATTATTATTTATCAAGACGCAAAACACAAAATCCAAAGAGAATTTCAGAGAAAATGGTATCTTGATCACAAAGAACAAATTAACGCGCGTATTGTAAGATGGCGTTTGGCAAATCCAGAAAAGGTCAAATCCAGAAAAGTACAATATCACATTGAGCACAAAGAACAAATTAACGCGCGTAGTGCCAAGTGGCAAAAAGAAAACCCAGAAAAATGTAAAGTAAATTATCTAAAATGGCATAAATCACATCCAATTGAAGATCAAGTATCTAATAATAATGGAAATTATATAGATGACTACATCAAAATCTTGCAAGCGTAAGACGTGGCGATGTTTCCACTGTGATGATGTCTTCCGATCCCGAAAGGCTGCTTGGGCGCACTTTGGGCCAGATCAGGATTGCGAAAAGCTACCACCCGCCTGCATCGATCCGTTGAGAGCCGACGAGAAGGCCCGGCTAACTGAACTCCGCGAGGCACAGGAGTACGCGTTTCAGTGTCAAGAGAGCGCAAATGGCAAGGAGGACCGTTTAGATGGTCTGGAATGGGAGCTTGCTGAATTTAAGAGTCTTACAAAGTGCGACTCCATTCACGCGTTGCGGATGGCCCTCGATTCGGCAGAGGGTGAACTGATAACGGCGCGTGCCTTGATCGCCGCCGTCCGAGAGAAAGCCCCCGAAGTGTATGCCGAGGTGATTCAGTTATCGGCGATGTAGTCAAGTAGGCACTCTGCATATAGACCATATCATTCCTAAATACTTAAAAAGTGGAAAAGTAAATCCCAAATGCACCAACAATATTGATAATGTACAGCCGCTTTGTTTATTCTGCAATTACACCAAGCATGATAAGACAATCGACTACAGAAACTAAATATTAAAAAAGTGGTGTTTAAGTAAGAAATATTGTACGTTCTTGGTTTCTACGTGATAATAATCCAGGACTTTGTTTTCCTTGCGAAAAACTCCATTTTGGAAATTCATCAGCGGCCGCTTGATAATTTTTCTGGTTAAGTAATTTAAGCATTGTAGATGCTTCAAATGCTCCAATTCCCATATTATATGTAAATGATGCAAGTGCATCATATTGATTTTGAGTTAATGGAACCGTAATGACTTTTGTAAATGCATCTTCAATTTGTCCAATTTTACCCATCATCAATAATGCCGCTTCATCACGTGTAATCGTTACATCTGGCTGTTTATATTTGGCAAGTAATTCTGGAGTATTTAAATTTGTGCCAAAACCAATAGAAAAACCATTTGCATCAGGATACGCGTGATCGACAAATCCTTCAAAGTATTGTATTTTAATTAATCCGTTTTGAGATACTATCATATATCAAATATTTATGATTGACATATGATTGCAAATATGATATAATAATCTTAGTAGAGGTTGAATGAAATTCTATACAAGTGCCCACCAATACGGAAATAATATTTTACTTAAAGAGATAGTAAATGGTCAAAGAGTCCGACGCAAAGTGGCATATAAACCATCTTTATATATTCCAAACTGTGAGAAAACTACTAATGAATACAAAACATTAACCGGAGAGCCGGTTGATAAAATTGACTTTGATTGTATTAAAGAAGCCAAACAATTTTTTTCTGATAATGAAGATGCTTCAAATGTCCAACCGATTTATGGAAATACTCAATTTCATTATGCTTTTATTGCAGACGAATATCCTCAACATGAATTGGAATATGATTTAAATCAACTGTCTATTGTAACCATTGATATTGAACATGAAAATGAATATGGTTTTAAACAAGATGATGCTCAAACGGCGCGTGAGCGAATAAATGTAATTACCATAAAGGATTTTAATCAAGATAAATTCCACGTATTTACTTTTGTTGATGATAAATTGTATAATAAAAAGAATAAATTTGTTCCAAAAACAGATAACATTATTCATTATGAGTTTGAAGATGAAAAGGAAATGTTATTAGGATTCCTAAAAGTTTGGAATAAATTGGATCCTGATATTATAACTGGTTGGAACTGTCGTGCATTTGATATTCCATATCTTTATAATCGTTTGGTTTTGTTATTTGATGACGAAGGTAAAACAGCAAGGAAACTTTCATCATGGGGAATTGTTCAGGAAATAACAGTTAATTTCCAGCATAAGGATCGTCAGTGTTATGAGTTATATGGAGCCGCTCAATTAGATTATCTTCAAATATATAAAAAGAACGTAATGGAACCCAGAGAAAATAATAAATTGGATTACATTGCCAAGGTGGAATTAAAAGGTGAAGGTAAAATTGATTGGCATGAAAAATATGAAACACTGAAAGAATTTTATACCAAAAATTTTCAATGGTTTGTAGAGTATAATATTCAGGATGTTAATTTAATTGAGTTATTGGAAAGGAAACGGAAGTTAATTGAATTGACCGTTTCGGTCGCATACTTGGCAAAGGTAAATTATATTGATGTACTCGCGCAAGTGAGAACATGGGACGTATTGATTTTCAATTGGTTATATCAAGAGAAGATTGTTATTCCACAAAAAGAACATCAATCTAAAAAGGACCAATTTGAAGGAGCATATGTTAAGCCACCCATTCCAGGAATGTATGAAGATGTAGTATCATTTGACGTTGCATCACTGTATCCAAATATTATTAGAGTATTGAATATTGGTCCAGAAACCAAGAATGATAATTTAAAAGTTGAAGTAAGATCTGATGATTTCCTTTTAGAAAATGATGAATGGGAAGAAGCGTTTAGTAGAGCAACCGCTAATGCTTGTACATGTGCCTGTAATGGTGTTTTTTATAGTAAAGAAAAACAAAGTTTTTATAGCCGCATGGTTGAGACTATTTTTAATAAGAGAAAAGGATATCAGGCGGATATTAAAAAGGCAAAAAAGGAATTGGAGAGTTGTATTGATCCGGTTAGAAAAGAACAACTTGGAAATATTATTTCTTCTTTAGATATTAGGCAACGTGCTACTAAGATTTTGCTTAATTCGTTATACGGTGCGTTTGGTAATCAATATTTTAGATTTTATGATTTAGAAAATGCTGAAGCGGTTACAATGACTGGTAAGTTTATTATTCAATATATTCAAAAAGGATTGAATGAATATTTTAATAAATTGTATAAAACTGAAGGTTTGGATTTTACCATTTATTCGGATACGGATTCTGTATATATCACTTTAGATAAATTAGTTCAACATGTATTTAAAGGTGAAAAACCGTCTGTTGAAAAATTAATTCATTTCATGGATAATGTATGTAAAGAAAAATTAGAACCGGAGATTGATAGATTATTTGAAAACATAACTTATAATTATATCAATGGAATGCGCGCAGAAAAACCAATTTTAAGCATGAAGCGTGAGGTTCTTTCTGATAGAGCAATTTGGTCTTCCAAGAAACATTATGCATTACAAGTTTGGAATTCTGAAGGTGATAATTATTTTGAATGTAATGATTGCCATAATGAATTTTCAGGACCATCAGAACAAGCGCCTCCATGTAATAAGTGTAAGAGTACAAATACCAAAAGAGTTTCTAAATTGAAAATTATGGGATTTGCTTTAGTTCGAGCAAGTACCCCGCAATATTGTAGAACTGCAATGAAAACTGCACTTCAAATTATGATGACCGGAACACAATATGAATTGGCGGATTTTGTAGAAAAGACCCGATTGGAATTTATGAAACTTCCGATTGAAGATATTGCATTTCCTCAAGGTGTAAATGATTTGGAGAAATGGGAAGATGAGGGTGATGATGTATATAAGAAGGGAACTAATATTGGTGTAAAGGCAGTTCTGTTACATAATAGACGAATTGAAGAATTGAAATTACAACATAAATATGCTCCAATAGAATCATCTGAGAAGATTAAATTTGTTCATTTGAAAACTCCTAATCCTATTGGAGATAAAGTAATTGCTTTTAATGGAAAACTTCCTAAAGAATTTGGATTACATAAGTATGTGGATTATGTAGAAATGTATGATAAGACTTTTATTAAACCACTTGAAAAAATATTGGATCCTATTGGATGGTCAGTAGATAAAATGTAT
>Ga0181520_10013132_pt1 | contig 10504 bp, 12 predicted proteins | sample PEATcosm2014_Bin_29_FD_132451 | JGI IMG/M metagenome (GOLD analysis project Ga0181520, IMG submission 132451) | Peatland microbial communities from MTU Mesocosm Facility, Houghton, MI, USA - PEATcosm2014_Bin02_30_metaG | ecosystem: Environmental > Terrestrial > Soil > Wetlands > Peat | place... | reverse complement strand
GGACGCTGAGCGCAAGGCGGCCATTGGCCCCTACCGGCTTGTGGCTGGACACGACTTGTGGGGCGGCTCCTCATGGCAGAGCCTCGCCCGCCAGACAGGCAACATCGAGGCGGACTGGCTGAACGGCGAGATCGTCCTCCTCGGGCGCCTGCACCAGGTCCCGACCCCGGTGAACGCCTTGTTGCAGGCGACGGCGAACCGCATGGCAGCCGAGGGGATCGCCCCCGGGACAATCCGGGGCGAGGACCTCCTCGCTCAGCTCTGAGCGGCTTCGAGCAGGCCGAGAAGCTCGGCTGAGCGCTCGGGCGGCGTCACCCTCTCGAGGGTGATGGCGTCGGCGCCGACCCAGCGCGCCGCTTCGACGAGGGCGGCTGCGACATAGCCGGGGGCGTCCTTTGTGTCCAAGGAGACGTGCTTGGCCACGAGTGTGCGTCCGGCCCGTGCTGGGTCCACAAGCCCGACGAGGCGGTCGCCGCCGAGCACGGGCATGGAGAAGTAGCCGTGCACCCGCTTCTCACGGGGCACGTAAGCCTCGAGGCGATGACGGAAGCCGAAGAGCCTCTCGGTGCGCTCGCGGTACCAGGTGAGCGAGTCGAAGGGGGAGACGAGCCGTGCCCGGGCCCGGAAGCGCCGAGCGAGCACGCCGAGCGCGCCCTCGGCGAGGTAAGCCGGCTGGCTCCATCCTTCGACCGCGGCCGGCAACAGGGCAGTCCTAGGCGCGGCCTTTTCCACCTGAAGACGGGTGAGCCCGTGATACGCGGCGATGTCGCTCGCTGTGGCGACACCGAGAGCGGCACCGGCCGCCTCGATCAGACGGGTGTGACAGGCCTCCTCGCCGAGCTCGACGGCGTAAAGCTCAGGGGGGACGGCGCGCTCGGCCAGGTCGTAGATCCGTTGGAAGCCCTTTCGCTGACGGCAGACGAGCTCGCCGATGTCCAAGAGCCACTCGGCGGCGATTTTGGTCTCACTCCAGTCCCACCAGGGGCCGCCCTTTTTTGCGCCCCCCAGCTCGCGAGCCGAGAGCGGCCCCTCCAAGCGGAGGCGGTCGCGGACATACGAGCAGCTCTTGTCCGCGTCCTCTAGGCGGTGCCAACGTCGCCCGCGGGCGATGCGGGCCCGGCGATGGGCACCGTAGACGGGCCAGTCCTCGATCGGCAGGATGCAGGCGGCGTGGGACCAGTACTCAAAGGTGGTGCTCGTGGGTCCCCAGTAGCCCTCGTCGATGCGGGCCCTCCCGATCGGTCCGAGGCGGGCGAAGGTGACGAGCTCGTGGGAACGGGCGAGGACCGAGATGGTGTCGAGCTGGACAGCCCGGACTCGGCGGAGCATGGCTTCAAGACCGCCCCCAAGGCGCGGACCCGACAGTCCTTGGGCGCCGAGTGCGACGCGTCTGGCCTCGCGGGCGCTCAATGTGACCTGTGGCTCGAACACCTCTACTTACTACTCGTCCGACAGCCCTCCGCGCCCCGCAAGGTGCCGGTGCCCGACGCAGTGACGGGCCCGCCCCGAGGTGCCAGGCTTGTCGCCATGCTGGATTCTGGCGATGTCCCGAGGATCCCGGCGTCCACCGGGGCGCTCATCTTCGATCCGTTGGGCCGCCTGCTCATCTTGAAGCCCACCTACAAATCGGGCTGGACGATCCCGGGCGGGCAGGTGGAAGCCGAAGGAGAAACGCCCTGGGAGGCCTGCCGTCGCGAAGCACGAGAGGAAAGCGGGGTTGAAGTCAGGGCCGGGAGGCTCGTGTGCGTTGACTTCCTCCGTCCCCGCCAGGAAAGACCGGGGGGAATGCGCTTCCTGTTCGACTGTGGGGCGCTCGACCCCGACGAAGTAGGCCGCGTCCGCGTGCAGCCCGAGGAGATAGCCGACTACCGCTTCGCGAGCCTGCCGGAGGCACTCGCGCTCTTGAGCGGACCGCTTCGCCGCCGGGTCGGGGCCGCAGCCGGGGCGGCACGGTGCGTCTACCTCGAGGACGGAAGGCCCGTCCAGGAGGTGACGAGTTGATCGCTCGCCCCGGCGACGAGGCCGGGGCGGCGTTCGTGGAGGCGATCGGGGCCGAGCTTGGCGATGGTGCCCGGCCCGAGCTGTTTGCTCCGGCATCTGAGCTGTCACAGCGTTACCGCTCGGCTGGCCGGGCTCCCAACCTGAGAGGCCTTGACGCCGCCGAGCTGCATGCCTATCTCGCCACGCGGGTTCCGGCCACCTTCGCCGCGACGAGGAGGGTGCTCGGTGAGATCGCGACGGTCAAAGCGGACTGGGCACCTAGGAGCCTGCTCGACCTCGGGTCCGGCCCGGGGACCGCCACATGGGCTGCCGCAGACGTCTTCACCTCCTTGGACAGCGCTCTTCTAGTGGAGAGCGACCCGGGCATGGCCACGATTGCCGCCCGGCTGGCTGAAGGTGGCCTGAGCCGGTTCGTTGGCGAGCTCGACTGGGCCAGGGGCGACGCCGCTTGCCTGGAGCTGCCCCCGAGCGATCTCGTCGTGGCCGGCTACGTGCTCGGCGAGCTCGGCCACGAGCGCGAGGAACCGGCGCTTCGGAGCTGGTGGCACGCGACGCTGGGCGAGCTAGTGATCGTCGAGCCAGGGACGCCGGCAGGCTTCGAACGCCTGCGGGTGGCGCGGGACAACCTCATCTCCTGGGGCGCACATGTCACCGCGCCGTGCCCCCATGACGGGCGCTGCCCCATGGAGGGATCTGACTGGTGCCATTTCGCCGTGCGCCTGGAGCGCTCAGCGCTGCACCGGGACCTCAAGGCCGCCAAGCTCGGCTACGAGGACGAGAAGTACTCCTACCTCGTAGTCTCGCCGGATCGGTCCTCGTCGCCCGCGGCGCGCCTGGTGCGGTCCCCGCGCCCGCACAAAGGACACGTGCGCCTCGTCGTCTGCGAGCCGGCCGGTCTGAACGAGCGGGTAGTCAGCCGGCGAGACAAGGACATCTATCGCCAAGCCCGCGAGGCGCGCTGGGGAGACCGGTTACAGCTCGACCGCTGATAGGATGCTTGCTGGCAAGCAAGTAAACGGATCGAGCGAGGATGGCGTAATTGGAGACATTGGGCGGGGCGGGGGACCGTAGTGGTCCAAGGCCCGGAGACAAGCTCGGGGAGGCCGGTTCTGGTGCGGGTACGGAGCTGAACGCAGCCCGCCTTCGAGTCGCGATCGCCCGACTCTCCCGCCGCTTGCGTCCCACCGAGGCCGCTGGCTTGCTCACCGCGACAGAGGTCGACGTGCTTGTCGCGGCCGAACGACGGGGCCCGATCCGGCTCTCGGACCTGGCGAGCTTCGCCGGGCTGAACCCGACGATGCTTTCCCGCCTCATCCCCAAGCTCGAACGGGCCGGGCTTATCCGCCGGTTGCCGGACGAAACGGACCGCCGTGTCTGTCGTGTGGAAGCCACTTTGGCGGGCAGCGCCCTTCTTTCGCGCATCCGCTCCGAACGCAACGACGTGCTCTCGAACAAGCTGTCCGAGTTAGCCCCACTGGAGCGGGAGTCCCTCGCAGTCGCCTTGCCGGTGCTCGAGGAGCTGGCAGAAAAACTCGCGGCCAGTGCCTGGGTCCAACGCGCCGGTGACGGTCGATGAGCCGGCTGTTCTCCATCCTCCACCGCACCTTCTCGGCCCTCTCGGTGCCGAATTTCCGGCGTTACTTCCTCGGCCAGTCCACATCTTTGATCGGGACTTGGATGCAGACCGTTGCCCAGTCGTGGCTCGTCTACACCCTCACGCACTCAGCGACGGCGCTCGGTTTCGTGGTGGCCCTGCAGACGCTTCCCGTCCTCGTTCTCGGCCCGTACGGAGGTGTCATCGCAGACCGGGTGGACAAGCGCCGGCTGATGATTGTCCTGCAGTCGCTCATGGGGTTGCAGGCTCTCGTCCTCGGTCTGCTGGCTGTGACCCACGCCGTGCGCTTTTGGGAGGTGTGCGTCCTCGCCGTCGTGCTCGGGCTCAACAACACCTTCGAGAACCCGGCCCGGCAGTCCTTCGTGCTCGAGATGGTGGGTGCGCCTCAGCTGCGCAACGCCGTGAGCCTCAACTCGACGATGGTGAACGCCGCCCGGGCGGTCGGGCCTGCCATAGCCGGGCTTTTGATCGCGACCGTCGGCGAAGGCGTCTGCTTCCTTGTGAACGCGGCGAGCTTCATCGCGGTCGTCTACTCGCTTGCCTCCATGGACAAGGCGGCTTTAAGCCCGACCAGCCCGACCGGCCGGCACAAGGGCCAGCTGCGCGAGGGCATCCGCTATGTCAAGAACGAGCCCCGCCTCGCCGTGCCCCTCGTCATGATGGGCCTCGTCGGGACGCTCGCCTACGAGTTCCAGGTCACGCTGCCCGTCGTGGCCAAACAGACCTTCCACGGTGGCCCGGCGACCTACGGTTTCCTCACCGCCGCCATGGGGGCCGGAGCCGTCCTCGGCGGTCTTGTCACAGCCGCCCGGGGTCGCACAGGACTGAGGTACATGACCTTTGCCGCGGTGTTCTTCGGGCTGGCGATCGGTTTTGCTTCCCTGGCCCCTCTCCTGGCCGTCGAGTTCGTCGCCCTGGCCGCTGTCGGCTGGGCCAGCGTCACGTTCCTCGCCACGGGCAACTCGACGCTGCAGCTCCAGTCCGACCCCTCGATGCGCGGTCGGGTGATGTCTCTCTGGGCGGTCGCCTTCATGGGCTCGACTCCTGTCGGCGGTCCGCTCATCGGCTGGATCGTCGCTTCCACCAGTGCCAGGATCGGCCTGGGAACGGGCGGGATCGCCTGCCTGCTCGCGGCCGGCATTGGCTATCTCGCCATGCACAAGCTCGGGATGCTCCGCCATCATGGGCAACAAGCCGGCGGAGCTGAGGTGGCCGTGACAGGCTCCGGCGGGGAGCTGGCCGCCGAGGCCAAATGAGCGGGGGGTGCCTGCGGCCCGCGAAGTGGCCCTCAGCGCCTCTTCGGCCCCTTGGCGGGCAGCTGGCGAGCGAAGGCGTAAGAGCGCATCACCCATTTTTCGACTTGCGGACCGTTAGTGACATCGCCGGGCACGACGACGTAGTGCTTCATCGGCCTTCCTGGCATGGGCTCGAAGGGCTTTCCACCCACCTCGTCTAAGAAGTTTGCCCTGTCCTGCTCTGACAGGCGCAGGACCAGGTAGTCGTCGAAGAGGCTCATGAACATGTTCCCACCGGTCACCAAGGAGCGGTAGCCGAACATCGGCCTGGCTGTTGCCTCGGGAACGAGCCCAACAAGCTCCTCGAAGCGCGCTACCAGCTCGAGCGGCGATTTCTCGAGCCCCGGCATCGGTGAAAGGGCGCCTGCTATTTGATCCCGGCGTACCAGCCGTCGGAGCTCAGCACCCAGGGCCCGATCGGTCGACCGATGAGGGCCTCCGCGCTGGCGCTGTCCGGCTCAACCTCGTCGTTCCCGTCCCCGATGATGCCGGGCACGCTGAGGACAGGCCCATCTGTTGTCGCGAGCAGGTAGAGGTAGCCCGCGTACTTGCCCGCGAGGGCGTTCGGCACATAGGCGACGGTGGCAACGGACACGTCCTCGCTGACGAGGAGGGGACGCAGGTCTGACTCCAGCACGGACAACCCCCTTTTGTTCACAGATACCGTCTGCTTGTCTACCCCGATTGCAAGATCATCCACCGAGAAGATCTGCTTTCCCTTAGAGCCACCCAGGAAGCTGGTGTCAATTGGGCCGGCTGGCCGAGACCAGAGTCTCGGATGCTCGTGACGAGATCGTGCCGACGGGGCTCAGACCCGTGAGGCAGGTCAAGGACCATGGCGCCTCCAGCGCCCTGTTCTCAACACACAACAATTGCTGGCTCCTAGGCACGGTCACCTCGGCTTCGAAAGTGTCCTAGCTATGCGCCATATTGTCGGTCGGCTGTATCACCGAGGATCGGGAGCCTCGCACCGATCACCTATTAGAAATCAATACCTGATTGTGCGTTGTAAAGGCCGGTTCTACAAGTGACAGTCTTGTTGCGCACGGTTACGGGACCTTCACGCGCCAGCCCCTGGGCGTACAGGTCGAGGACCTTTCGTGAACCCTCAACCTGATCAACAGAGACGCCGATTGTTCCAATCGATGACACTCGGCTACACAATTCTCATGTCATCGAGCCAATCTCCAGCGGGCGGTGCCCGAAGCATCGCCTATTTCTCGATGGAGATCGCCCTCAAAGACGAGATCCCGACCTTCAGCGGGGGGCTCGGCGTTCTCGCCGGTGACCTGCTCAAAGCCGCTTCTGACCTGGCCCTGCCCATCGTAGGCGTCACGTTGCTCTACCACCACGGTTTCTTCCGTCAGGAGCTGGACGAACTCGGGCGTCAGGTCGAGCATCCCGTGAGCTGGACCCCCGCGGATCATCTTGAGCGGCTAGACGCCCGAGTCGAGATCACGATCGGCGGTCGCCCCGTGGTCGTCGGGGTCTGGCGCCGTATCTTGCGGGGAGTAGGGGACGCGTCGGTCCCCGTCTACTTCCTCGACACGATGCTGCTCGAGAACGCTCCGGTGGACCAGGCCATCACGGACCGGCTCTACATCGGCGGCCCGAGCCAGCGCCTGAGCCAGGAAGCAGTCCTCGGCCTCGCCGGCCCTGCGATGCTCCGGGCCCTCGGCCATGAGGAGATCACCACCTACCACCTGAACGAGGGGCATGCCTCCCTCGTCCCGGTCGCATTGCTCCGTGAGCGCCTCGGCGGGACGGTGGCGGGTGCCTCACCGGCTGACATCGAGGCCGTTCGCGAGCACTGTGCGTTCACTACCCATACGCCGGTCCCGGCCGGCCATGACCGTTTTGAGATGCCCCTTGTGGCAGAGGTCCTCGGTGATGAGCTGGCCGAGGGCCTGGCGGGTCTCGGGTGCCTCGCAGGCGGGGTCCTCAACATGACTGTCCTCGGGATGTTCTTCTCTGGCTTCATAAACGCCGTCGCACACCGACACCGAGAGGTCTCCCAGGCCATGTTCCCCGGCTACCGCATGCAGGCGATAACCAACGGCGTCCACGTGCCCACCTGGGTGTCGCCGAGCATGGCCAAGCTCTTCGACCGTCACCTGTCTGACTGGCGTCAGGACAACACCGTGTTGCGTTATGCCTCGAGCATCCCTCTCGAGGAGGTGCGCAGCGCCCATCTGCAGTCAAAGCGCGTTCTCCTCGACGAGGTCTCCTACCGCGCCGCGGTGCAGCTCAAGGCCGAGCTTTTGACCATCGGCGTGGCGAGAAGGGCGACGCCCTACAAGCGCAACAACCTTCTTTTGTCCCGGCCTGACGAGCTGCGTTCGCTTCTAAGGCGGGCGGGCCCTGTCCAGATCGTCTACAGCGGCAAGGCGCACCCCGCCGACGCCGAAGGCAAGACCATGATCGAGACCATCAACGCGGCGGTTCGCGAGCTCGGCGACGATCTGGCCGTCGTCTATCTCGAGGACTACGGGATGAGCCTTGCGGCTCTGCTGGTCGCCGGCGTAGACGTCTGGCTGAACAACCCGGTGGCGCCCCATGAGGCTTCGGGCACAAGTGGCATGAAGGCCGCCCTCAATGGGGTGCCGAGCCTGAGCGTCCTCGACGGCTGGTGGGTGGAGGGCCATGTCGAGGGCATCACCGGTTGGGCGATAGGGACCGATCTCGGCGCCCACTGCGATCTGCCCGTCGGCGACCCGGTGCTCGACGCCTCGGACGGAACAGAGCTTTACCGTGTCCTCGCCGAGGTCGCGACGTGCTACTACGAACGGCCGGAGGACTTCGCAGCCGTGAGGCGGCACACCATCTCATTGAACGGCTCCTTCTTCACCGCCCAGCGCATGGTGCAGGAGTACGCCGCCCGGGCGTACAGGCTCCCCCGCCCCTCTCGCTGACCGAGACCGCGTGGTTATTCCGAGTCGGCAAGTGCTGCGCGGGGAGTGAGGGAAGGCGCGCACATATAGGTGATTCTAAGTCGGTACACCGCCACTTCGGCAGCTACGGGAGCCTCCGAGATGCGACGGTCCCATTTGCCAGATGTCGGCCTCGTCGCACTTGTCTGAGCCTCCTTGCTGCAGTTGTTTCGCCTGTTCGATGCCTGTCTCACTATCTTTGCTGAGCCACTAGAAGAGGCAGCTCGTACGTGGCACCGCTACGACGGGCGGGCTTTTGTATCGGCGCCAGGTAGTAAGCAGCCAAAAGTCCCTTGATTAGATTCTTCCCCCGAAGAGAGCCGACATTCTTGCGCAGTCTGGGCAGGCTCTCACGCGAGTACAACTCCTTCTCGGTCACGAGGCTGACTGTAAACCCGTGATCGTCCAGCCTTTTCGTGAGGGACTCCAACAAATGACGTTCCTCCCGGCCTTCTAGATGCATTTCGCCGACAATGGCCGAGATGGATGACAACTTTGTGCAAGCGTCGATCGTTCTGTACTCGGCACCCTCGATGTCGAGTTTCAAAAGGTCAATGCGTCCGACCTCAGTGATTAAGTCGTCAAGGCTCAAGCTCTCGACAGCGTTATGGGGAGAGCCGGGGTCCGGTTCATCGCGCACTCGTCCACAGCCAGAGCTCCCGGTGACCTCCAGGCTTAACGCCTCTCCGGACCGACTCCAAAGAGCGCGATTACGGGCATCGACATTCCTTATTGCGTTCAGATCAATGTTAAGTTTCAAGATATCAAAATTGACTCTTGAAGCCTCTATTGCAACTACCTGACTTGCCCATTGGGAAGCTTGAAGACTGAAGATGCCAGCGTGGGCACCTGCGTCCACTACCGTCTTCATGCCGTCCCGAAAGGTCACACCCGCTCGCTCGTAGATTCTGTCCAGTATCAGCTCCCGGGAGAGCGTAAAGACCTGGTCGTCAGGACAAAGGGCAGTGATCGGATGCCCGCGTTCGAGTATGTGTAGCGCCACGAGGTCTCCTCGGTGGCGTGACGCAAGGGTTTTTAGCTGAGACTGTGCTCTCTGCTGCCAGACATTCAATTGCATGCCTCCCATGCTTCGGTCCCACGTCCTACTTCTAGAGCCGGTATATCTTTCGAGATAGCTCCACTACTGGAACTCTGAACTTGACTTACTCGGCACCACGTCGGCCCCGCCCATAACGCTCGTCGAATCATCATCGGTGGCAAGGAATTCAACAAAGCCTGTGCCGAGGGATGTGAGCGCACCAGGGCGAGCCCGCCACTGGGGCTGCCGTAAAAGTAGTTTTCGCTGGTTGATTGGCCGGCCTACTCATCGTGCAAAATCGCTTGCGCCAAGAGTGGCCAATGCCGGTATGGTGTCGATCGCCGTCACCCGGCCTGAGGCCGCTGGAACACCTGAAGAACCAGTTTTCACGCCAAATGCCTCCGCGGTGATGCTATCGCTGCGGTGATAGGGAGACCCGGGCTCGGACGGCGAGCATGCATAAGGTCGGGCTTGACCCTGACCAGGAGATAGCAAGGGAGCTACCGACTCCGCAGTCGGCTTCACCTCAGCATCGGCTGCTCTCTCAGTCATGGCAACCTAGGATCTCGGACCTGCGGGGCCCCGAGGGCGTCTCCCGCCCGGCACGCGACCTGAGCGGCCGGACGGTCGGGGAGGCGATCAAGGCGACTGAGACCGTTTGAGGTCGCCCTCCAAGCATGGCACTCCGGCTAAGTGTCTAGGAACGGTGCAGGATGGGGCGATGACAGACAAGGACATTTTCGAAAAAGCCCTCCTCCGGCTCCAAGTAGAGCTCGTCGCGATGCAGCAGTGGGTCCGCGACGAGGAAAAGCGACTCGTGATCGTCGTAGAAGGCCGTGACGCCGCAGGCAAGGGAGGGGTGATCAAGCGGATCACCGAGCATCTCAACCCTCGCTGGTGCCGTATCGCCGCCCTGCCGGCGCCGAGCGACCGTGAGAAGACCGAGTGGTACTTCCAGCGCTACATCGCCCACCTGCCCGCGGGCGGAGAGATCGTTCTGTTCGACCGGAGCTGGTACAACCGGGCCGGGGTCGAGCGGGTCATGGGGTTTTGCACCGACGAGGAGTACCACCGTTTCTTCCGCCAGTGCCCCGCCTTCGAGCGCATGCTCCTCGACGACGGCATCATCTTGGTCAAGTACTGGTTCTCGGTGAGCGACGAAGAGCAAGAGCGCAGGTTCAAGGACCGCCTCAATGACCCGCTCAAGCGCTGGAAGCTCTCCGACATGGACCTCGAGGGCCGTAAGCGCTGGGTGGAGTACTCCAGGGCCAAAGACGAGATGTTCGCCCATTGCGACCTGCCCGACTCGCCCTGGTACGAGGTCGAGGCGGACGACAAGAGGCGGGCCCGGCTTAACTGCATGGCCCACCTGCTCTCGCTCGTCCCCTACCAGGAGCGCAAGCTGCCCAAGCCCAAACTGGAGCCTCGGACGCCTGTAGGCGACTACAAGCGGCCCCCCCTCGACAGGTACCGCTACGTGCCCGACTACGCGGCGACCCTCGTCAAGGCGGGCTCGTAGTAGCGCCCCGTTGTCGGCGCGGGCAGACCTGGCAGGCGTCGCACCAACGACGCGTGCTCATCCATGCCAGATCTCCTAGCTTGTTGCAACGCGGACGCTCACCTT
>Ga0181520_10013131_pt1 | contig 10505 bp, 13 predicted proteins | sample PEATcosm2014_Bin_29_FD_132451 | JGI IMG/M metagenome (GOLD analysis project Ga0181520, IMG submission 132451) | Peatland microbial communities from MTU Mesocosm Facility, Houghton, MI, USA - PEATcosm2014_Bin02_30_metaG | ecosystem: Environmental > Terrestrial > Soil > Wetlands > Peat | place... | reverse complement strand
GGCGGGCCGTTCATCGGGTTGCTCGGAACGGTCTGGGGCGTCATGTCCACCTTCGCCGGCATCGCCGAAAGCAAGGCCGCCACGCTCACGGCGATGGCGCCTGGCGTGGCCGCCGCGCTCGTGGCGACGGTGACCGGCCTGCTGGTGGCCATTCCGGCGATGTTCGCCTATAACTTCATGGTCACGACCATCCGGCACATCACGCAGGAACTGGACGGGTTCGCCAGCCGCTACGCCAACCAGATCGAGCACGTCTATGTGGATCACCGCCCGCTGGCGGACGAAATCCGCGACGCGAATGACCGGCTGGCAGGACAAATCGCCGGGGCCTTGAAGGACCAGGAAACGCCCGCGCCGCTTTGAACCGGGAAAGTTTGACCCATGAAAAAGTGTTCGCGTCCAGTGCATCATTCGCTGACGGAGTTGAACATCACTCCGCTGCTGGACCTTGCGTTCGTGCTGCTGGTGATTTTCATCATCACGACGATCCCGCCGGTGACGGACCTGGACTTGAATCTGCCCACGGCGTCCAAGCGGTTGAAAGACCCGCCGCGCGAGGCCAACTACATCACCGTCCAGGCCGACGGCAGAATGTATTTGAACAAAAAGGAATTCACGTCCACGGACGAGATGGTGGCGACGCTCATCCAGATGCGCGAGGTTGTGCAGGACTTGAGCGTTATTATTCGCGGCGACGGCAAGACGAAATACAAACAAATCCGCGCCGTGCTGGATGTGTGCCAGCGGGCCAACGTGCCCAAGGTGAATCTGGCCACTGAAACCCTGGACAAGAAATAAAACATGCTGCCGCAAACACAGGCGCGCAAAAAGCGCAACTCATCCAAGGTGAATTTTCTTATTTCATTCGCCTTCCACATGACGCTTGCGTTGGTGATGCTCTATTTTGCCGCGCGCCAGGGCTGGCTGGGCAAAACGGCGCAAAATCTTTCCGTCACACTGGTGAAGCCCAAACCGCCGGAGAAGCCGAAGGAGCCGGAAAAGCCGAAGGAAGAACCGCCGAAGGTCGTTGAAACGCCAAAACCGGTTGAAACGCCCAAGCCGGTCGAGACCGTCAAAGCGCCGCCACCGCCGGCTCAAGAGACCGTTGCGCCGCCTGCCGCCGAACTGCCATCGCTGGTATTTGAAGGCGGTGCGACCGTCGTCAGTGGTGATCCGGTGGATATTTACAAGTATGCGCTCGAGAAAGCCTTCCGCTCAAAATGGAACCGGCCCGAAAACATGGCCGACGACAGCTACGCCGCCGAGGTGCAGGTCTCGGTGGGCCGCGACGGACAAATCGGCGATTCGGCCTGGCAGAAAGGCTCCGGCGATTCACGATGGGATGATTCGGTGCGCGCGGCCATTGCCGCCGTGACAAAAATGGACTTTCCGCCGCCCACGAATTTCCCGCCGCGCGTGACCATTCGATTCGATGTTCAGGAGGAAACCGAACCCGTGCTGCAATGAGCCTCAAGAAAACATCGCGCTCGCACCACAGTTCGCTGACCGAGCTGAACATCACGCCGTTGCTCGACCTCGTGTTCGTGCTGCTCGTCATTTTCATCATCACCACGCCGCAGATGATGAACAATCTGGAAATGAACCTGCCGTCCGGCAAGCCGCCGCAGCCGCAAAATGAAAAACCCAAGATCAACAACATCGTCGTGAACACGAAAGGGACATTTTTGAACGATGAGATCGTCACTGTCGCCGTCCTCAAGGACAAGCTGCAACAGCTCAAATCCGGCAATCCGGATTTGAGCGTCGTCGTCAAGGGCGCGGACGATGTGGATTACCAGAACATGGTCAACGTCCTAGACGTCCTCCAGCAATTGGACATCACCAAGGTCGGCCTGGCCACGGAAGCCGCGGCAACCCCATGAACAGGCACGACTTTATTGTTTCAAATCATTCCAGGCCGCGCCGCAAGGCTGATTCCGCTTGTCCGGTTGATTCCGTCTCAAATTGTCCGCAAGAATGGCAGGCGATTTGAAATTTCCGGAAAATTTTCTCTGGGGCACGGCCACGTCGCCGACGCAGGTGGAAGGCCACGTCGCCAACGAGTGGACAAATTATGTCGCGGCGGACGGCGGGCATTGCCGCGTGGCGTGCGACCATTATCATCGCTACGCCGAGGACGTGGACTGGATGGCGCGGCTCGGTGTGAACGCCTATCGCATGGGCATCGAATGGTCGCGCCTGCAGGCCGCGCCGTTCGCTCCGCTGAACCGGACGGAACTGGAGCGCTATGTCCATCTGCTCGATTGCCTCAAGGCGGCGAACATCACGCCGATGGTCGTGCTGCATCATTTTTCCAATCCGCCGTGGATCATGTCGGCGGGCGGCTGGCTGAATCCGGCGGCGATTCCTGCGTTCGTGGATTATACGTCGAAGCTTGTGTCGGCCTTGAAGGAGCGGGTTTATTTGTGGAACACGTTCAACGAGCCGGATACTTACGCGTCGCTGACATATCTGCTCGGCGGATTCCCGCCGTTCCACAAGTGGCGCTTCGCGTCCTACCGGAAAGTCATCAAGCACATGGCCGAGGCGCACGCGCAGGCAAGCCGTGTCATCCGGCAAAATAAATTTGCCCGCATGCCGGAAGTCGGCATCGCCAAGAACTGGACCTGGTTCGAGTCTTTCCAAAAATTCGCGCTGTGGGATCATCTGCTCGCGGGAATTTCACATCACGCCTTCAACCGTTTTGTGCTGGATGAATTTCTGGGCGGGCGGCGGCGCGGGGCGTCCACGTTTCTCGGCGTCAATTATTATGGCCGCGCGCGGCTGAACCATTTTCAGGCGCAGGTTCCGACGAACGGCGTTTCCCAGGAACGGTTGAAGCAACTGGGCATTGTCTGCGATGACATGTTCGAGCGGCATCCGTCCGGTTTCGGCACGCTTTTGAAAAAATTCCACCGGCGATACCGCCTGCCGCTTTACATCACCGAACACGGCGCGGCTTCCAGCGACGAGGACTTCCGCATCCGCGATCTGAAGGAGCATTTGCGCGAACTGCGCGCCGCGATGGACGGCGGCGTGGACGTGCGCGGATTTTTCTACTGGTCGCTGCTGGACAATTTCGAGTGGCAATTCGGCTATACGAAGAAATTCGGCTTGCTGACGGTGGACTTCAACGACGAAAAACTTCCGCGCAAGATGACCCGTGTCGGGGAATTTTATCGCGGCGTCTGCAACAGCTTGCAGGACAACGATTCCAGCCTGTTTTGAAATGGTTCTGCTGGCAAGAAAGGGGCAGCGGGATGCCCGTCCTGTCTTCCTGTGAATAACAATGTGAATGGAAGTTCACCTGTTCGACACATTTCCGTAACATGCCCCGTTTAGATTGTCATTGTCCGACCATGAAAAAGATTCTCATCCTGACGGCCGGATTCGGTGACGGACACAATGCTGCCGCCCGCAGCCTGCGTGACGCCATCGAATTTCTGGATGAAGACGCGCGCGCGGAAGTCCTCGACCTCTTCGCCGACAGCTACGGCGCGTTCAACACCCTCGCCCGCAAAACCTATCTCGGCATGGTCCAATACGCCCCCAGCCTTTGGGGCGGCATTTATTCGATGCTGGAAAATCCCTTCGTCGAAAAACAGCTTGGCGGTTTTACGCGGCTCCAGGTGATGCTGGAAAAAATCCTGAATGAAGCCCAGCCCGATTGCGTCGTTTCCACCTATCCAGTCTACGGCCACGTCATCAAGAAGATTTTTGACGGCCACGAACGCCCCTTCAAGTTCATCACCGTCGTCACCGATTCCATCACCATCAACTCCGCTTGGTTCCGCGTGCCGAGCGATTACTTCTGCGTCGCCAACGGCGCCTCCGCCGACGTTTTGATCAAGGGCGGCGTCGCGGAAAAAAACATTCAGACGCTCGGCTTTCCGGTCAACCCCATTTTTGCCGACAACTTGGACGCGCTCCCCGAGCCGCTCGTCAACGAACCCCGTCGCGTCCTGTATATCATCAACACCGGCCGGAAAAAGGCGGGCAAGGCCGTTGACCGCCTGCTTGATCTCGAAAACGTCCATCTCACCATCACCGCCGGACGCGACCCCGAACTGCGCGCCAAGCTCATCGAACGCACCCGCGACTTCGGTGACCGGGTGAGGGTCCTCGGCTGGACGAACCAGATGCCGGAACTCATGATGAGCCATCACCTCGTCATCAGCAAAGCCGGCGGCGCGACCGTTCAGGAGGCCATCGCCGCGCGCTGCCCGATGATTGTCAATCAAGTCATCCCCGGCCAGGAGGAAGGCAACGCCGAACTCATCACCAAATTCAACCTCGGCGCCGTCGTCGAGAAAAACAAGGAAGTGGCCGAGGCCGTCGAACTCGCCTTCGAAAAGCGCGCGACGCTCTGGCACGAGTGGCGGAAGAACCTCAAGAAAATCTCCCGGCCTGACGCCGCACTGCGCATCGGTGAACTTATTCTCGAGGCCTCCGGCCACGACCAGCCCGGGCGCAAGGACATCAAGCTCTTTGAAAGAGCCCCGGATCGCGTCATGCGTCCCGCCCCGGCGAACGGCGACGGCCATCACGCGCAGATGCTCCTTTGCGATTTTCACATCCACACCAACTATTCCGACGGCAAACTCTCCGTGCCGGAGGTGATTGACTTCTACGGCGAGCGCGGGTTCGATTGCATCTGCATCACCGACCATCTGGCCGACCCGAAACGGCTGCTCGGCAAACTCGTCGAACTGTCCAATATGACGCTCGCGCAGGAACAGATTGAAGAATACTTTACCGTCATCGAGCGCGAACGCCAGCGCGCGTGGCGCCGTTACAAGATGCTCGTCCTCACCGGCATCGAGTTCAACAAGGACGGCTACACCCGCAAAACCTCGGCGCACCTGCTCGGCATTGATCTGAAGGCGCCCATTTCCGCTGCGCTCGACATCCCTGACATCATTGAACAAATCCATCGCCAGGGCGCGCTCGCCGTCGCCTCGCACCCGCACATCATGAAAAGCGAGTGGGGCAAGAACACCCTTTACTTCTGGGAAAATCAGGAGCAATTCGCACCGCTGCTGGATGCCTGGGAAATCGCCAACCGCAACAACATCTTCAACGATATCGGCCTCAAGCGCCTCCCCTTCATTGCCAACAGCGATTTCCACAAGCCCAAGCACATTTATTCGTGGAAAACGCTCATCCATGCCGGGAAAGACGCCGAGGCCATCAAGGACTGCATCCGCCGCAACGAACACGTGGCCATCACCCTTTACCGCGACTTTTCCAATCAGCCTTCAGCCTTGAGCCTTCAGCCTTCTTCCAGTCATCTCCCCTATTTCCAAGATCGCCTGCCATTGCACGCCATCAATGGTTAGGTGGCAGCCGACGCGAGTCGGCTCATTTCAAAATCAGCGGAATGTTAGAGCGGACTGGCAAATTTTATTCCGCTGGAGGCCGGAACGCGGCCACGACTTTCGGGCGGAACATGAAAATCAGCAGCAAGACCGGAAAAATCATTCCGAAGCAACTGCCAAATATCCCGCCGACCGCCACGCCAATCAGTCCGGCGGCTTCCGGCCCCGATTTTTGCGAGGCTTGTTCCATCAATGGACGCATGAGGAAAATGTAATTGAACATCGAGCCGAACAGTCCGGCCACAATCGAATAAATCGCATAACCGATGGACAGGGTGCGCCCCCAATTCTTCAATTTGAGCAGGCCGATGCCCGCCGCAACGGAAACGCCGCAGGCCAGAAAGCCGAGCGGGATCATAATCTTCATCAACGCGGCGTAGCCCGGACTGTTCCGCATGATTTCAAGGGCGGGATTGTTCGTGGTGGGGAGCGGCAAAACGAGGAGGATGATGGTAAAAATCATCCCGAACAAGCCGAGTGCGCCGAACACGATGTTCAGCACGCCGAAGACGGTGACGGAAACAGGTCGTTGCATGGTTGCCTTTCAGATGATTGATTTGTGCCGGTGACAGCCCGAAAAATCTGCCTGTTGCCTAATTTTGTCCAGAGCTATTTTTGGGCGAACCCCCAAGTGGTGACGCAATTTGAAGTTGGCGGGTGCGTCGCTGCTGCGACGCACGGCGGTGCCGCAGCGCCGCCGCCACCGAATTAAGGCACTCCCCTGCCGGATGACAATTTGCTTTTTTTGCCGGGAAGGGATAGCATTCATTCATTATGGAACCGACAATAGCTCAAAGATCCCCAATCGTCCAAAAGGTTGAACCCGGCGCTTATTACTGGTGTTCCTGCGGCCATTCCAAAAGCCAGCCGTTTTGCGACGGCGCGCACAAGGGCACAGGCTTCGCGCCATTGAAAACGGAAATCCCCGTGGCAAAGACCGTTGCGTGGTGCGGCTGCAAGCACACGAAGAGCGCGCCGTTCTGCGACGGCAGCCATGCGAAGCTGGCGTGATTCGTTGAATCGTTCGCCAAATCGTTGTATCATGACAACGGTTCCGGTTCGCTGGTTTTTCGCCATTCGCCATGCGGAATTGTCTTGAGTTTTTCCGGCATTGGCGTTAGCGGTTGTGCATCGGAATGGAAGAGAGACATAAAATCCTGGTGTTGGACGACGACGGCGACTGGCTGGACATGTGCCGTGACTTTCTTACGCAGCTTCCCAGCAAGCCGGACGTCCGCACGGTGTCGTCGGGCATGCGCGCGTTGTCACTTCTCGACGCGCAGCCGTTCCGGGTGTTGCTGTGCGATTTGAAGATGCCGCGGATGGACGGTCTGCAGGTGCTGAGCATCGTGCGGCGGCGGTTTCCCGAATTGAGGACGGTGGCGCTGACGGGGCTTCCGGACAGTGAATTCCGCTCGCGCGCCTACGCGCTGGGCGTGGATTTATTCTGGTTGAAGACCGACATGCAGCAGAATCCCAAAATGTTTCTGGACTGTATCGAGGCGCTGCTGGGCCGGGACGATGGCGGGTTTCGGGACGTTCAAAGCAAAAGTCTTCTGGACGTGATCCAGATGGAATCGGCGTTGCGCAATTCGAGCGTGCTGCGCATCACGTCCGGTCAGGAGACGGGTCAATTCTGGATTCAAGACGGGCAAATCATTGACGCGCGTGCGGCAGGGGCGGACGGCGAGGCGGCGTTCTGGCGCATTTTGAAATGGAAAGGCGGCACGTTTGAAAGTCTGCCCGCCGAAACCGGCCACATCCAGACCATCACCAAATCTCTGGACGCGCTCCTGCTCGAACTGGCGCAGGCCGTGAAAAAAGCTTCCAACCCGACCCCCGCGCAGGAGGCCGAGGAGACGACGTTCATCACCCGGCTGACGGCGGTGGCCTACGAGGGGGCGGAATTCGTCGTGACCGTTCCTGCCAAGAAAGAGGACAGTGCCAAAGGATGGGGCATGAGGGATGTGGACCGGCTGGCCGCGTGGACACGGCTGGCGGAAAAGGCGGCGCAGCGGCTCGGCGAGAAATGCGGCGCCGGCCCGTGGACGCATATTGCGGGGCATAATCTGGAACGGCACCTGCTGTTGGTGCCGGAGAAAGGCAGGACGTTTGCCATCGGCTGGCCGCCGGAGGCAGACCCCCGCCGTTTGTTTGAACAAAGCAAAAGACTGGCTGACACATGGGCTTCTTGAACTGGTTTGCCAAACCCGAACCGGCTGTTCAAAAACTGCCGTCGGGAAGCTTCACCGTGGACCGCCACGGCAACGTGATGACGTCCACCGTCGGATCCGATTATCCGCAACGGCTGCTCGATGAGATCGCTCACGAAGTGCTGTCGCTCTTTCGCGAGGCGCGCTCGGCGCAGATGCCGCTGACCGGACTCGACATGAATTTTGCCAGCCTGCGCGTCACGGCGCGGGAGATGCAGGGTGGCGCCATCATTTTTCTTACGCCCCAAAACACGTTCACGACTTTGTCGCCAGCCGGAAAGGACAGCCCATGAGTGCCAAACGCCCCGACCAGTTGATCGCCCACACCGAAACCCACATCGAGTGCTGGAAACAGTTCAACCATTTCGTCAATGTCGCCCGGTCCAAAAAGTTCGGACCGGAGGACGAGGCGCATTTTCTCGAACTCAAAAGCATCATCGCGCAGGACTTGGAGACGATTTTTGCCTCCATCGAGGTCCAATCGCCCACCAAGGAGGAAATCATCACGCTCATCGGCTACGCGCCGTCGCTGCGCTACTTGAGCGAAATGGGCGAGGGCGATTTGCGCGGTATCGAAAACAACTGGCACAAGATTTACATCGGCTGGCATTCCATCCTGGGGCAGCTCAAAATCAAGCAGCGCAACGGCGAAACCTCGTTTTTCGGCAAAAAAAAGTGAACGGCGCGTCAATTCTTCCCCGCCGGTAGCGCCGCGTTTTGCATTAGAACACCATGCTGAACTACTATTTTCAAATCCTGATTCTGGCGCTGATCCAGGGCGCGTGCGAATTGCTGCCGGTTTCCAGTTCGGCCCACGTCATCGCCGCCGAAAAAATCATGGGACTCGATCCGTCGAGTCCCGAAATGACCATGCTGCTCGTCATGCTGCACACCGGAACCATGTTCGCCGTCATCGTCTATTTTTGGAAGGGCTGGCGGCGCGATTACTTCGTTTCCACCGGACAGCTTCAATGGTTTGCAATTCAAATCGTCATTGCCACCATTTGCACCGGAATCGTCTACCTGGGATTGAAAGCTGTCATCGAGAAAATCATCATGCGCGGTGCGGACGATGCTGAAATTGAAAAACTGTTTTCCAATCTGCCTTTGATGGCCGGCGCGCTCGCGGCGGTTGGCGTTTTGATTATTTACGCCGGCTGGCGCGAGGAAAAAAATCCGCGCCATTCGGAAATCCAGCCCGCGCATTCCATTTGGATCGGCCTCGTTCAGGGAGTTTGTGTGCCATTTCGCGGCTTCTCGCGCTCCGGCGCGACCATTTCCACCGGCCTGCTGCTCGGACTGCCGAAACAGAAACTGGAGGAATTCAGTTTCGCGCTCGCCGTCGTTTTGACGCCGCTCGCAATCGCGCAGGAAGCACACCGGCTCATCAAGGCGCATTCGTTGAGCCAGGAATCCGCGCTGCATCTTTTGATGCCCGGCCTTGTCGGGATGATTTTCAGCTTTGCCGCCGGATTGCTCGCGTTGAAATGGCTCTCGCGCTGGCTCGAAGGCGGACGCTGGAAATTTTTCGGCTTTTACTGCCTCATCGCGGCGGCGGGCGTGCTGCTGATTCACTTCAAATTTCCGCGTTGAACCGCGGATGGCATGGATTGCACGGATAAAAAAGCTGCGTAATCCGCAGTTGAAAATCATTGCGGCTTCGGGATGAAAATCTTTTTCCCGACAATCAAATTTTTCGGATTCAACCCCGGATTCGCGGCCTGAATTTGTTCCGGTGTAATTTTGATCTTCAACTCGGTGCTGTATGCCCTGGCGATTGCTGTAAGCGTGTCCTTGTCTTGAATTGTGTAATAGTAACCATTTTGCGCGCCGTCGGCGGCCGGGGTTGGATTGTCAATTGAAACGATTGGCGGCTTGCGTCCCGTCGCCGGAATGCCGCCGGCCTTTTCCAGCTTCTCAAGCTCCTTCAAAACCAGATCGTTGTCGTCCTGCTGTTTTTTGGCGAGGTCCTTCACCTGTTCGGCGAGCTTCTTCAAGTCATCCGCGCTCGCGCCGGTGTCCGCAGTGGGCTGGTTCAGCTTGTCCTGCAAATCGCCAATGCTCTTTTCCAGCGAGGCGAGGCGTTTGGCCTGTTGCGTCTGCGAGTCGAGCAAATCCTGAATTCTGCCGTTGATCTGGTCAATCTGCTGCTGCGTCGCGTCATCCTGCCCGCGCGCGATGTCGGATGTGAAAGCGGCAAAAGCGAAAATAAAAAGCCAAAACGAAATCTTTCTCATGCGCTGAAAATAAACCCCTGCGCGGCGGCGTCAAGCCGCGTTCAATTGGCTTGATTTGTAAGAATGAGTTCTCCTCCTGGGTGTGAATTGTCTCCCAATCTGAAAATCGAGCCTTTTGGCCATGTTCCGACCTTGCGAGTGAGTTTTGCTCCGGGTGAAATATTCAAAGGATTGATCATATAAATTTCACCCGCTATTGGAACAGCCAAGCGGCCTTGTGTGGCTGATGGCAATCCCACATAAGGATTAAGGTCGTGCTCGTTGGGCTGATTGGTAAGTTGCAGAACCAGTTCGGCGTTGGTTATGCCATGTTCAAATGCCCATTCATATTTCGCCGCTTCAATAAAGCGAAGATTGTCGATTATGTAATTCTGCTTACTTTCTCCCGTCCATCTAAAGACGGATGCGGCAATCGTGCCAAGAAATCCGAGAATTCCAATAACAACGAATAGAATGAGCAGATGAAGCCAATTCCATTTGCCAGTGTTTTTTGAATTTTCGCTCATCTGATTTCAACTCTACGCCGAAGACATTTCACATCAAGCGAAGAAATGTTCACGCCAGCTTTCCGTATTTCCGGATCTCCGGCCAGAGCCATGCCACAATCAGCACCACCAGAATCGTCCCGATGCCACCGGTCACGGTGGACGCAATCGCGCCCGTCGCCGGCGCGTCGC
>Ga0181520_10013129_pt1 | contig 10507 bp, 8 predicted proteins | sample PEATcosm2014_Bin_29_FD_132451 | JGI IMG/M metagenome (GOLD analysis project Ga0181520, IMG submission 132451) | Peatland microbial communities from MTU Mesocosm Facility, Houghton, MI, USA - PEATcosm2014_Bin02_30_metaG | ecosystem: Environmental > Terrestrial > Soil > Wetlands > Peat | place... | reverse complement strand
CGCCCGCAGCTTGCTCACCGCCTCCGCCGCATCCTCGAGGGCAATGCCGGCCGGCTGCCTTTTTCGGTCCAATGCCGCGCGCCACGCAACTCTCGCCAGCCAGGCTCGCCGGTCGCGGATTTCCCCTTTGCGCTGCCGCAGGAAACGCAGGAAGGTCTCTTGCGCCACATCCTCGGCGTCGTGATGATTCCGCAACACCGAGTAGGCGACTTTGTAAACGAGCCGCCCCTCTTCCCGAACCGCGTCTTCGAGCTCGTCCTGTCCGCTTTCGGTTGTCGCAACGGACTCGCTCAAAATCACCTGCCCGGCTTCGATCATCACGGCCCTCATAGGGAAAGACGAGCGAGCACTGAAAAGCGTTCACATAAATTTGTGGTTGCAGCCCTGAAGCGGCCAAAAGCGCTGGTTGCGCTGCCGCCGTTGTCTAGTGGGAGGGCAGGTGTGAAAAAAACAACCGCCTGTCATAGAAAAAACCGCCCTGTCATCCTGAGCGCAGCGAAGGATCTCCGCAGTTTCGGTTTGCCCGACGGCTTACGAACAACTGCAGAGATCCTTCGCTGCGCTCAGGATGACACATGCCGGGCTTGTTTACACCTTCAGGTGAGTGTAATGATTATCCCTGCACCGAATTGTGTTCACTCACTCCGTCGCCGGGCTTTCGCGAGCAGCTCAGAGTCTCGGTAGGCCTCGAGAATCCCTTCCAGCGACACGACACCCTCGAGCTTTGTCAGGTCGGCGCGATTCACCACCGGCATATAGGGCGCGTCGCCGATGCGGCTCAGCGCGACGTCGAGGGCGTGGTCAGGATGGACGTGGGGAAGCGGCGGGCCACGCAGAACGCTTGCAACCGCGACGTCGGAGTCCCACGCGAGCACGGCGTCCCGCAGCATATCCTTGCTAACCCCGTACCATTTTCCTCTCCCATTATCGACGAAGAAAAAATCTCCCGAGACCCCTTCCAGACGCCGAAGTGCATCGGTCACTGAATCCTGGCTGCTCAGGACTGGATCGTGGAACGGCTTCATGGCGTCCTCGACCAGCAAAGTCCTTTCCTCGCGGCGTTCCTCCATGGAAGGAAGGTCCACGTTGTCCTGCCTGGAAAGCAGATCAAAAAGGGGCACTTGTTGATAGTGTCTTGAAATCAGGTAGGCAATCGTATTCGAGATCATGACCGGCAGAATGATCGAGTAGTTTCCGCTGACCTCGAGCACCATGAATACGGAGGTCATGGGGACTCGCAGAAAGCCGGCGAACAACGTGCCCATCCCCCCCAGTGCGTAAGCGCCCACGGAGCCCGTGAGCCAAGGAAAGAAGTGGCGCTCGATGCCGCCCACTCCGGCCCCCAACATGGCCCCAATGAAAAGCGTTGGGGCAAACATGCCGCCCGGCGTCCCGCTCACGAAAGACAAAGTCGTGGCAATAATTTTGAACACTCCCAGCAGGAGCAGCAAGCGCCAGGTAAACTGGTCGTGCATGGCCTGGTCGATGGATTGGTAGCCCGCGCCCATGACCTGCGGGAGCCAGAGACCGATGATACCGATCGCGAGGCCCGCGAGAGCGGGTTGCAAATAGTGCGTCCAACGCGGGAGAGCCTTGAGCCGCGGGCGCAAATACGCTACGAGTTTTACGAAGAACAGCGAGGCAGCCCCACCGATCACGCCCAGCGCGGCGTAAGCCAGCAACTCCGCGGGATGAACAAGGTGGTATAGAGGTATGCCGAACAGGGCCTGGTCACCCAGGAACCACCGCGCCACGACCACGCTCGAGACGGCGGAAAGAACGATGGCCCCCAGCACGCCCGCGGTCCACTTCCCGATGACCTCCTCAATCACGAACAGAACGGCCGAGATGGGAGCATTGAACGCTGCCGCCAGCCCCGCCGCCGCCCCCACGGGAGCGATCAACCGCACCTTGTCCCGTGAGAAGCGCATGCGTCGGCCCAGGGCGGAAGCGATCCCCGCGCCCATTTGCAAAGATGGGTCTTCGGGACCCAGGGACTGTCCGCTGCCGATGGCCAACGCGCAAGTCACAAACTTTCCAATGACCGTCCTGAAGGGAACAAACCCGTCGTAAATGTAGACGGCGGCTTTCGTCTGGTTCACCCCGCTGCCCCGTGCGCGCGGGAACACTTTCATCACCAGCAGAGCCACGATCAATCCCACGGCAGTAGGCGCCAGGAGGGCTCGATGCGGCGCGATCGACAAGCCGGACCCGAAAAGGATCAGGCGTGTATACTCAATCGCAATGCGGAATAGGACCACTGCCAGCCCTGAGAAAAGGCCGATGATCACAGCCAGGAGGAGGAAGACCTGCTGCTCGCCCAGCGTCAGCCCGCCACTTCCAAGTCGCAAGAGTCTTCGAATCTCGGCCAGAATCCCGGCTTGCGGAGGCGGACTTCCCTGCGTGGGCGTGGCTGCCGGCGGAGTGGAGAGGCCGCTCACTCGTTCGCTCCTTCCTGAATACGCGAAAGAAGCAACAGCGCGAGGTCAAGGCCCTGCGGTTCCCCACAGACGCGCTCGGTGACCTGCTCGATCTGGTAAGCCATGTCCGTCGCCTTAAGCAATAGGTCAGAATCGCGGGCCAGATTGCGTGCGTTCACTTGCGGTTGGAGGGCAGCCGCCTGCGCGTGTAACTGCTGGAGGTCGGACTGTGGAGGGCCATTATCGAAGGATATGCCGCGGGCCGCGGCGCACTGATTGAGCCGTTCCAGGCTCTGGTTAAACGCCGCCAGAGCGCGCGAGGCGCGCTCCTGTGCCCTCAGGCGAGGCGCCAGCGGATCACTCTGCTGAATCAGAGTGGCCGTCTCCAGGCGCTGTTGGGATTGCGGCGAGAGCGCGCCCAGGCGTTTCGCGCGGAAAAGATAGCGCCGGACAGCCGAGTAATCGCGCGTCTGGAAGCTTGCCTCGCCCGCACCCTCCAGCGCCGGAAGGTAATTGGGGTTGACCCGCAGTGCCTGGCGGAACAAGGGTGCGGCATGTTCGTACTCTCCGGTTTGCATTAAGAGCGAGCCCACCCGAGCCTGGAGCGGGGGATCGTTTGGCAAACTGCCGCTGAGCGCGATGAGTTCAGCCTGCGCCTGAGCCTTCTGCCCAACTTTGATAAGGAACTCCGCCAAGTCCAACCCGGCCAGGCGGCGATGTTCGGCAGGGTGTTCATCCCATTGGCCGTATAGGGCGTCGTGATAGTACTGAATGGCCTCCTGCACTGACCCCGACCGGGCGGCCAGTTGCGCCAACTCCAGGTTGACCGTGCCATTACCAGGCTCTCTATCCCACAAGGCCAGCAGGTAGGCGCGCGCCCGGCGGAGATGGCCGGCCGTGGTCAGCGCGTGCGCCAGCTTAAATTCAATCAACGGGTCGTTATGCGAGTAGATCAGCGCGGTCCGGAAATCCTCGATGGCCGCTTCCGCCTGGCCTGCTGTAAGGTCCCGCTCGCCCGAAGCGTACCACTGTTGGGCCAAAGAGTGTTCCTTCGCATGATAGGCCGTTACCGAAAAGCCCGTGGCGATAAAGAGGACGATCAGGCCCGCGAGACTCGCGAGCAGAAGTTCGTTACGCGACAGCGACCAGAGGAGCCTCGGGTCGTCGCCGCAGGCAGGGCACTTCCCTTCCCCCCAGGGTATCATCTGGCCGCATTTTTCGCACCTTCGCTCCGCTTCCATGAATTCCCTGTTTCCGCCTGGCTCTCAGCTTCCAAATCCCCTGATTAGAATATATAACAAGACAGCGCCGCTGCGTCACTTGAGTGTGCTCCCGGGTAGCGCTGCAGCCGGGCTTTTCCCCGTAGTACTCGGGGCGAGTTTCTTCGCGGCGAGCGAAGAAAAGCAGATCCTTCGCTTCGCTCAGGATGACATGTCATTCTGAGCGAAGGGAAGAACCTGCATTTGGTTCCGGCGTTGCCGCGCCGTGTTAAACTACCTGCTGGGAATTTCGGCGAAGCGTTTTGCTCGTCACTCATCACTCATCACTCGTCACTGCCCTTATGCCTCGCAACTTCGGATTGACAGGCGGGATCGCCTCCGGGAAAAGCACCGTGGCGCGCATCCTGGAGGAGTTGGGCGCCAAAGTGATCGACGCGGACCGAGTGGGCCACGAGTTGCTCCGGCGCTCCCATCCCGTCCACCAGCAAGTTGTGGCGCGATTTGGGCAGGGGATCCTGAGGCCGGACGGCGAAATCGACCGCAAACTCCTGGGCTCGATCGTCTTTGCTGACCCGGAAAGGCTCCGCGAGCTCTCTGCGATCGTGCACCCCAACCTGATCGCGCGCGTCGATGAACTCGCCGCGGGATTGCACGCCGGGCACGCCGAAGCCGTGATCGTTGTCGACGCCGCGGTAATCTATGAGGCCGGGGTCGCGGATCGCTTCGCAAAAATCCTGGTGGCATGGTGCCGTCCGGAACAGCAAATCGAACGGCTGATGGCCAAAACCGGTCTTTCGCGTGAAGATGCCCTCCGGCGAGTGGCATCCCAGATTCCCTCTGAAGAGAAGCGCCGCCGCGCCGACTATGTGATTGACTGTTCAGGAAGCCTTGCGGAGACGCGAACCCAGGCGGAAGCCCTTTACCCCGAACTCAAGCGCCTGGCAGAAGCGGAAGATGGAAATTAGAAAATGGAAACTGGAAATTAGAAAATGGAAACTGGCTCGAGATTCTTCGGTTCAAGGCCAGTCTCCTTGCAATCTTGGCCAGCATTGCAGGGCTTATGTCCTCGCTGCCATGGTGGGACGATATGTAGTCGGGATAACCGTGGCGATGCAGTTTGCCCGACCATCACTCGGCGCATAACACCTGCCACTAGGGCTACTCGTACTTGCGAATCAGGTCCGCGAAGCGACTTGAATTTCCGACGCCGATGAGAAACTGGCGCGCCACGCCCTGACGATCCACAATAAAAGTGAGTGGCAGCAAGTGGATGCCGGTGAGGTGGAGGCTCTCGGAATCCTCCGACACATAACCCTGCTCGGTCCGAACCGGATGTTTGTCGAGATATTCCCGAATCAGCTTGGGCTCCTGGTTCGAGACCATTAGCACGACGACGCCCTTCGGGCCAAGGTCCTGCTGGACCCGCTCCAGATCCGGCACTTCACCGCGACAAGGCCCGCACCACGTCGCCCAGAGGTTGAGGAGAACGATCTTGCCTCGGTACTCACTCATGCTGTGCCAGGAATCGTCTTTGACGGATTGAAACCGAAACGCCGCCAGGGAGTGGCCAGTCTGGGCAATGCCAGATCGGATCGCCCGATAAGCGACGAAAACCAGAAATGTCAGCGCGGCTAAACCAACCAGCGAAACTGCCCCCATGGCGATGCGAGCGATCCAGTCGAGGACGCCCACCGGCTTGCCTTTCTGCTGGAATCGCCGCGTCAGCATTAACGCTGCCAAAATTCCGATGAGTCCGAAAAGCGCCTCCAAAATATAGAGCCATTGCACCGGCATATGAATTACCTCCATCCTCAACTACGGCCAGGGTATTCGGATTGTTCTCGTCCGCATGGTGTTGATGGAGTGAGACGTCTTCGCGGGAATGCACGCAACTCGTCCCAGCGAGATTTTACACCCAATCCTGTTCGGTCACCCGCCCAACCCAATTCGGGTCAGCAAGTCAACCTTGGCTATTAATAATCAAGAAACCATGATACTGACGTGCACCGGAGAGTAAATGCGAGCACACCTGTCCTTCCACATGCAGTTCCACCTCAGCGCTTAAAATCTCCCCTGGCGGCGCTGGCTACCGAGTCCCGCATTCCATTTTCCATTTTCTATTTTCCATTGTCCGCCTTCGGTCCCCGCGATGCCCACTCTTCGCCTTGCCGCCGCAATTCATCGAGAGCAGCCTGCACTTGCTGGAGCCAGGAGGCCTGCTCCTCCTCGCCGGCCTGCGGCGCAACCACGATGGGCGGCGCGATGAATACCGCCGCCTGCGAAAAGGGATATGGGAACTGCGTCAAGTCCCAGGTGCGGCGGAAAACATAGGCTCGGCGCAGGGCGACATGAAAACAGAGAATGGCGGCGCCGGTCGCCTTGGAAAGCATCACCGAGCCGCGTTTAGCAACCCAGCGCGGACCGCGTGGTCCGTCGATGGTGAAAGCCGCATCGCGCCCCTTCTGTAAGCACTCGATCATTTCCGTCAGGGCCTGCGACGCTCCCCGAGTGCTGGAGCCACGCGCCGCTCCGTAGCCGTGCTTCTGGATAATCCTGGCGATGTACTCACCGTCAAAATTCCGGCTGGTCATCACCACGATTCCGCGTTTTCTCCAGAACCAGCAAGCGGAAAAGATTTCGCGATGCCAGAAAGTGTAAATCAGTCCTTTGCCCAGCTTCGTGGCGGCTTCCCAATTTTCCCAACCGTGAACTTCCCAGCGCAGGCTGCGCCCGACGAGCAGTACAGCAAGATAACCTGCCCAACTGGCCAGGAGAATCTGAACACGCTGCCAGAAACCAAAGGAATGCGGGTTCTTGCGCAGGCGAACTTCACGCCGCACGGAGGGATCGCCCTCGCTCTTGGCGCCGGCGACGGGGGTTTTGATCGTTAGATCGGGCATAGCGGCGATGTTGCCGTTCGAGCAGGATTGGAATGGTCACACCGAGGTATCTTTGAGGACGGGCGCTGCGGCCGTTCGGCGGAATTGCGCCTGCCCGCGGCTATTGTCCGCCGCCGCCCTGCGGTAGGTCCGCCATCTCTTCCCTCAGGATTTGCGCAACGGCGGGTACGGAGCCGAATTCCTTCCGGATTTGATCGTAGAGCTGCCGCGCCCTCGCCGGCTGGGAACTCTTCATGGAATCCGCCAACGCCATCAACGCCGTCGACCTGGGCACCGTCAAAGTGGGATGGTCGGCAAGGTTCTGATAGATTCTGTCCGCTTCTTGCGTCTTGCCGGTCTTGAGAAACTCGTCGGCCAGAGCCAACTGCGCCAATGAGGCAATGTCTCGGTCTCCATCCCGGCTGGCATCTTGCAGGGTATTAATGGCCACGGTGGTGTTTCCAAGCAGAGATTCACAAAGTCCCGCGTGATAAAGCGCAATACCCACGGCTTTCGGCCGGGGGAACAGGCGGTACTTGGCTGCAATGGCGTTGAATTTCAACAGCGCGGCCTTGTACCTGTCCGCGGTGGTCGGATAGCTTTCCGTACCGGGGGGCATGCTTCCCGGCGCGACGGTCCCCACATAGGCCTGGAACGTCCTCAGGGCAGCGGCAAGATCGAGATTCGCATTCGCTTCCTGCTCGCTGAGGTAGTACTTCATGCCCACCGCCGAGCCCACCACCACAATCGCCAGAATCGCCACCGTCACGATTTCCTTCAGATGCGACACAAAGTACTGCTCGAGTTGGTCCAGCGATTCCTTGAGTTCGTCCTGCTTCAATTCGTGGCGGGTCAAACGGTCCATAAGAGAGTCTCCTCAATACCGCGAAATCAAACCATCTTAACAACCTCGCGGGGACGCGTCAATGCTCAAAGAACCACAATGAGCGCCAGCCCGGTTAGGAATAATCTGGCACCCAGCATCTGCCCGCGCGCCGATGCCGTTCCAGCCGGGGCCGCCAGGGCCGTCTGCGGCGCAGCAGAATACGCTTCCCCTGTGTTCGCAGCCCGTACCTTCGTAGCTCGCGTCTCTTGCTTCATGATAATAGCCTACCATGTGGAATTGAGAAAATGGGAAATGGCGCAAAAACTGATAGAGTTTTTTCCTATCTGCGCGTATCTAAAGGCAATAAAGTTTTGTAAAACTTTCACAATGTGAAAAAAGGCCCTTCCTCTGTCCCTTTTTGACACATATATGCAGAAATCTGCATATTCCGGCAGGAGAACGAGCCATCGGCACTTACCGCACCCCCGACAAATCTTGAAAACGCCGGTCGAGTTTGTGTTACACTGAATGCGTCGCAATTATGGGACGCGCCGCGGCGGAAGGGTCTTGGATTGGGCGGTTAACGGCGCATTCGTACGTCACGATCATGCTTCGTTGCGTTCGGTCCAAACTGGAAGCGCAGTGCTGGCAGCGGAACCCCTTGCATGATCGTATCGAAGCCCGCGAGAGGCCCTAGCGCAGAGTTCGCCGGAAAGCAGTCGCTTTGTTGGCGGTTGCACCGTCCTACGAAGTTCCCGTAAATCATTTGACGGGCCGTTAGCTCAATCGGTAGAGCAACTGACTCTTAATCAGTAGGTTGGGGGTTCGATTCCCTCACGGCTCACCAAGTCTTTACCCTTCAGTAAGTTAGATTGAGGAAGTCTTCTCGCAAATTGCCATTCAATCGGTGGTTCCTGAACCGCGAAGAAGCGACATAACTGCTTTGAATCCAACGCGAATAACTAAATAGATAGACCAACTGACCGAAAAGCAGTGGGTCGAAACTTCGTCGAAGTTTAAGCGTCTTGAAATGATCGAGTTGAGACTTGCGTTGAGATCGGTGTAGCTGAGAGTGTTCCAAAAGGGGGTGCGGTGTTCCAAAAATCGACGACACGGAAGCGGACCTTGGACACGGTAACTGCGGGTTCGCGCCCGTGCGCTTAGCAGCTGGCGGAAAAAATCGAATCCACTAGTGATGAATCTTCCGTCGTGGGAAATTGCGGAAACGGTGTCGCTGACTTGCCGGACCAGTAGCACCAATTCGAGGCCTTGATGAATCTGGTGTCGGTTGCCTGTGTGTGCCCATTGTGTGCCGCATCAGGCTCCAAGACGCGACCGACGGCGAGCAAAATGGGTCCCCTCAAGGTGAGGGCTGTGGTGGGACCGGTCGACAAAACGCCGGCCGAAGAGAGGTGAGCAATTCTTCTCGCCACGCGTTTGAGATATTGGCCAGATCCATGGCCCGGTGGGGATTCCCAACAGTCTTGAAGGATGCAACTCCTGAATGTCTACAAATTCGTTCTGTGATTAAGATCCGGCTCGGAGTCGGATGTAGTTCGTGCTAATGGGGCACGCCCTGCTGATGCATGCGGCGGTGCAATTCCGCGCGGGCGTCGGCATAGACCTTGCGAATTCGTGCAAAATCCTCAGCCTCCGGCCGCGTGGCAAGCGTGTCGACATACAACTGGGCGCCATCGATAAGCTGGAGAAAATAGGCCGCGGCTTCCGGTGAAAACAATTCCCGCCCGGGAACCTGCACGTAGACCGGCGAAGTGTGGGCGGCAATCTTGAAACGCCACGAGGTGGTCGGGCCATACTGCGAAGAACATCGTGCCGCGAGCCATCCTGGGCCCTCTACTTTGATTTTTTCGCTCAGCTTGAGCATCCGGGCGCCGCCAGGCTCTTCCCGCGAAGCGACCACTTTGCCCTTGAAGATAACCTCCAGGCGATGAATCGGCACGAAGCACTGCGCTTCGGCAACGACTTCGATCGTCCCACCGTTCGGCCCCAAAGCGATTTCGGCTCCCGGAGGACGTCCATCGGCCTGGAACATCAGCAGCGGTCCCGAAGTGGCGAAGGTATTCCCCGCCCGCACGGCCTTGGCGAAGTTGGGAAAATTGAACTCTTCCCGGCCAAGATAAGCGTAAACGCGATTGGCGCCGGCCGGGATGTAGGCTCCCATCTTATCGGTCCCTGCGACAGCCGGCAGGCGGTATCCGCAATTCAAGTAATGATACCAATCCAAGTAGCGCAAGGTTTTGAACTGCTCGACGGCTGTGCTGCGCATTTCGGCATCTTCTTGCGGCCAGATTTCAACGGCATCGATTTTGCCAAGCACAATGTCTGCGGCAATCTCGCCGGTGGGGTAAGGAAAGTGCACGGCCACCGCCAAGCCCTGCCGGCGGCGGCAAGCATCCGCCCAGTCCGCCATGCTGGTCCAGAGAGGATCACCCAAAAATGACTCAGTGGGTCCGTCCCCTGAGAGCGGAAACACGGCGTTTCCCTGGACACCCTCAAGCCCGATGTGACCGAGAATATGCTGACGGTTCTCGCTGCCGACCCAGACCATGGAATCGCGATCCGGCGAAAGCAGCGGCCCGTAAGACAGGTCGCCCACATTGGTGAAGAGATCACCCCATTGCGCTGCCAACAGGTTGATGAGGTTCAACCCTTCGGCCTGAGCTTCCAGCAGAGCTGTTGTGGGTGAGAGGAAATGTGTGTGGGTGTCGGCCGTGACCCAACCCTGGGAGCGCAGGTTGATGAAGCGAGGAATTTCCAAGGTTAATTCGCGCTGACCGGGCTGGATTTCAACCTTCTGCCGCACCGCCTGGTGTTCAAACCCCTTGGTCATTTCCACGTACACTTCACCGGGTGGAAGCTCGATCTGAAACGTGCCGTCAACATAGGCAAACGACGTGTCCATCAACTTCACGTCGGCCCCGTAATCCTGGAACCATTGATCGTTAATTTCCGTGCGGTGTCCGTAGGGCGGTATATAGCGGCCGTTCTTCGAACGAAACGCCAGGCGAACGGGTGTCGGCTGTTTGCTTTCCGCGTCGAGGACGCGGCCGTGCACCCATCGGCGGCCAGGGTCGATGAGCTGGATGCTTCCGCCGCCCTCCGCCGCCGGCATTTCGCGCTCAGGAACGACCTGCGAGAGTT
>Ga0181520_10013128_pt1 | contig 10507 bp, 7 predicted proteins | sample PEATcosm2014_Bin_29_FD_132451 | JGI IMG/M metagenome (GOLD analysis project Ga0181520, IMG submission 132451) | Peatland microbial communities from MTU Mesocosm Facility, Houghton, MI, USA - PEATcosm2014_Bin02_30_metaG | ecosystem: Environmental > Terrestrial > Soil > Wetlands > Peat | place... | reverse complement strand
TAATCGGACTGTAGGTCCTCAGCCAGGGGTTGTCAAGGCCGCCCTGGGCCGCCGTTAGCCGAACGGCGCCTCGGGCCGGTCCCGAACGGGCAGGCCGTCAGGCAGAAGGGTATGGAAGACCATGGCGGCCGCCCCCATGGCATTGGCGATCTCTCCTATATCACTGACGCTGACCGTCGTCGGAGCGATCCGTCTGCGGAAGGCACGGTGCTCTATGTGGTCGCGAATGATCGGGACGAACACCTCCTCGACTTCATCGAGGTGTTCTCCGCCCAACACCACCTCGTCGACGTCCACGACGTTGAGAACGCTTACCAGAGCGGCAGCCATCTTCTCGGCTGCGCTGGTAACGAGGGCGGCGACCTCCGGCGTCGTGCGGGCCGCGGTCATCATCTCGGTCAAAGTGCGGAACCGGCCGTAGGGGGCGGCGTCTCGTAGCAGCGCCCTTACCGAGGCCTCCGTTTCGAGGCAGCCCACGTTGCCGCACTCGCACAGGCGGCCGCCAGGGTTGACGACGATGTGCCCGATCTCGATGGCGTTGCCAGTCGTTCCCCGGTAGACGTCATCGCCGATGACGAGGCCCCCTCCGATCCCGATGCCCCAATAGCAATAGAGGTAGGGCCGGTGGCCGTGAGGCAGCCGCCACGCGATCCCGATGGCTGCCGCTGTCGCCGCGTTGTCGATCAGGACAGGAAGGTCGAAGGCTCGGCCGAGCTCCTTGGCGACGTCGACGTGCTCCCAGCTCGGGAAGTTGGGCGGCCCGACGATCGTGCGGGTCGTGACGTCGAGCGGCCCGGGAGCGGCCACCCCGACGCCGCAGAGCCTGTCACGGCGGGCCGACCACTCGGGAGCTCTGAGAAGGCTGCGTATGTCCTGTTCCAGCAGGCGAAGGGTGTTCTCCGCCGTTTCGCCTTCGGCCAGGTGCCTTGACATCTGCCATCTGATGTTGCCGCCCAGGTCGAGGGCGACGCCGCTCAGGTAGTCGCGCTCGAGGCCGAAGCCCAGCGAGAAGGCTCCTGCAGGGCGCACCCGTAGGCCGATTGGTGACGCCCCTGGCCCTTTGGAGCGAGCGATCTCGGTCTCCTCGACCAGGCCGGAGCCCAGCAAGGTCCGCGCCACGCGCCCCACTGATTGGCCCGACAACCCCGTCAGTTCGGCCAGCTGCGTTCGCGAGATGGCGACGTTGGCGCTAATGGCCCGGAAAATGATCCGCTCGTGCTGTCGCCGCAGCCTCATCTGAGGCGACAGTGGGCGCTCCTCAGCTGACCATGAGGGCACTTTGGCTACCATCGCTAGCGTCACGTTGTCTGTCTACGAGGCTCCGCAACGCGACGCAACAGCTGGCGTAGCTGCCGAGTAGCGCGCCCAGCTCGGCGGGTAGGACCCTGCACCCCGCCACCAGCTGGGGATGGGCCTCAGCCAGTAGGGCCCGCTCCGCTCCGTCGCGCAGGAGGTCATTGGCGTATACGTAGATCCCCCCGATAACCACGACCTGGGGCGCTAGAGCGTCCACCAGCAGGGCTACGCCTCGCCCGAGCCGGTCGGCCGCCTGGGCGAACACCTCCGTGGCCACCGGGTCGCCGTCGCGCGCCCGGTTCGCGACGACGAGAGCCGAGATCCCCTCCTGGGCGTCCTGTCCGCTCAGCTCCCGGTACCACTCGACTATGCCGTTCCCACTGCAGAAGGCCTCAAAGCTGCCGCTCTTCCCGTACCGGGCCGGCCCGACGTCGCGCCCGATGCGCCAATGCCCGACCTCTCCGGCCAAGCCGCCCCTTCCCCCGTAGGGCGAGCCGTTGAGGATCAGCCCGGCGCCGAGCCCGGTCCCGAAGGTGAGGAACACGAGGTCACGACAGCCGCGGCCGGCTCCGAAGGCCCACTCAGCGGAGGCGCTCGCATTGGCATCGTTCTCCAGCGCACAAGGGCGCCCGAAGCTCTTCTCGAACCGAGAGCTGATGGCGATGTCGTCCCAACCGGGGAGGTTGGGCGGCGACTGGATGACCCCGTTCGTCGCGTCCAGTGGGCCGCCGCAGCTCACACCGATGACTGCGGGGAGCTCGACGTCGGACAACAAGGCGGCCAGCCTCTCCTCGACCTCTGCCAGTGTGGCCTCCGGGCCCCTTTTGACTTTGGTAGCGAACTGCCGACGGGCGATGAGCTGAAATTGCGCGCCGCTCACTTCGGCCAGGCTCACAGAGCACTGTGTGCCCCCGATATCCACCCCGGCAATGAGGAACTTGCTACCAAAGACCCATTCCCGCGGCAACTCAAAAGTTACGCGAGACCAGGCAGCGCGCCCCACGTCGAGCTCCCCCTTCTCGCCCGAACGCCCGGGCAACCAGCCACGCTGAATAACTAACGTGAAGGAACTAATGTACCGAAGGCCGGGACAGATGTCAAAGGCTTCCTCGTCTGGGTGCCCGGGGAACGTCGGGCCGAGGAGGTCGGCTAGTAGGCGGGGTCGAGCGTCTCGTACCATCGGGGACCGGCGCCGAGAACCTCGCTGGCGCGCTCCCAGGCGAAAAGGTCCAGCGAGGTGGCCGGCCCGATCCGTTGCACCAGCCCGTGCTCGGCCTTGCTGACGCCTGTATAGAGAGGTGCAGAGGTCGTCGTCGCCCTCTGAGCCCGCGGGTAGGCAGATGCTCGTTTAGGGGCCGGCACGTGGCGCCCATGCTGTCACCCTGGTGCTTCTCGCTCTACCGGAGACACGTTCATCCTCGCCATCTGGCGCCTCGCCAGTGCCCTGGGGGTGCGCCCCACGATTGTTGGCACTCTTGTGGGCCGCCTTGTGACCAGGCTGGCCGAGCTCATCGTGGCCCGATCTTGCGCGATCACACCTGTGGTGATTTCATGTTACCATCCTATACTGTCAGGCGTACAGGAGGAAGATCCATAACAACCAAAAGACTGAAACCGTAAGTCTGTAGGGCCCAAGTCTGTTGATCCTCACGAACTATGGAAAACCGCGACGCGGTGTCTCCTGCCGCGCTTCATCGAGTCCCGGCCCCCGGGCGGGCGACATTCCGTGGTCCACCACTTCCTATTTCAGCCAACATTTGAAAGGAGAATGGGGACTAGACCCGTTCGGGCCCGGCCCCCGACCCATATATGGAATACGCCCATCTCGGCCGTAGTGGCCTGTCTGTCAGCCGGCTGTGCCTAGGGACCATGAACTTCGGTCCCGAAACGGACGAGGTCGACGCCTTCCCGATAATGGACCGGGCTCATGAGGTGGGGATCAACTTTTTCGATACCGCCAATATCTATGGCTGGAAAAAGGGCGAGGGGGTCACCGAGAAGATCGTCGGACGCTGGTTTGCCCAGGGTGGGGGTAGGCGGGAGCGGACCGTCCTCGCCACCAAGGTCTTTGGGGCAATGGGCGACTGGCCCAACGAGGGCAGGCTGTCTGCCCTCCATATCCGCCGCGCCTGTGAGGACTCACTGCGCCGCCTGCAGACGGAGTACATCGACCTCTACCAGATGCACCACGTCGACCGAGACACCCCCTGGGACGAGATCTGGGAAGCCATGGAGGTGCTCCGTCATCAGGGCAAGATCCTGTATGTTGGTTCGTCCAACTTCGCCGGTTGGCACATCGCCAAGGCCCAAGAGTCTGCCGCTCGGCGCCATTTCATGGGCCTGGTGTGCGAGCAGTCCCTCTACAACCTTTTTGTCCGCGAGGTTGAACTGGAGGTCATCCCCGCCGCCCGGGACTACGGGCTCGGCGTGATCGCCTGGTCACCTCTGCACGGCGGGCTCCTAGGAGGGATCCTTCGCAAGCAGCTCGACGGGGCCCGCAGGGTCCGTGACGGCGAACGGGCCCCGGAGGCTCTCGTAGCGGCCAGAGCGCAGATCCAAGCATACGAAGATCTGTGCGCGGGCTTGAGTGAGGAACCTGGCACCGTCGCCCTGGCTTGGTTGCTTCGCCAGCCCGGCGTCACCGGGCCAATTGTTGGTCCGCGGACAATGGCCCAGCTGGAAGGTGCCTTGCGGGCGTTGGACGTACACCTCGACGACGCCACCGTGGCCCGTTTAGACGACCTGTTCCCGGGCCGGAAGCCGGCCCCGGAAGACTACGCGTGGTGAACGTTGCCCTGTTTGGCCCTCCACACGAAAATCTTCCCTAGCTGCCTTGCTTGCCGTAGGTGAGAGCGCTAACGTCACTGAGACCCTATCATCCTAACCTCCTATCATGCTCATCGATTAGAGCCCTGTGACTACAAGGAAGCGTCAAACAGAGGGCCTGTCCCGCCTTGAGGGGAGGGCGCCAAGCCTGATGGGCGCGCGACCGCAGGAAAGAGAGCTATCAGTCTTTGCTTGACCCATCGGAGCGGACTGAGATGACTTGACTTGAACAACCCCACGAAAGGAAAAAGGTATGAGCAAACGATCGAACCAGCCACGATCGAAGACGACCCGCCTCTCGGCCCTTGGAGCCGGCGTAGCGATGCTCGCCATGATCACCGTCCCCGCGGTTACCGCGTCAGCGTCCTCGGTGACTCAGCTCGTTTTCTGGGACTGGTCCCCGGGCCAGAACCGGTTGGTCGCGCTGTTCAACAGCACCCACCCGAGCATCCACGTGACGTTGGAGGACGTCGGTGGTGGTAACGCGGAGTACGTGAAGCTGGCCGACGCCATCAAGTCCGGCACCGGCATCCCCGACGTCGCTGAGGTGGAGTACGACGAGATCCCCTCGTTCGAGATCACCAACAGCGTGGCCAACCTCGCTATGTACGGGGTGAACAAGTACAAGGCAGACTTCCCAGGGTGGGTCTGGAACGATGTCAGCACAGGCGGGGGAGCCAACGTTTGGGCTGTCCCCGACGACACCGGGCCTCTGGCCGACCTGTACAACGCCGTCGAGTTCGCAAAGTACAAGCTGACCCCCCCCACGACGTGGGCGCAGTTCGCCACCGACGCGATCGCCCTTCATAAGGCCAACCCCAACGCCTACATAACCAACTTCTCCGCCACCGACCTCCAGTGGGTACTGAGCTTGATGGCGCAGGACAATGCCTATCCGTTTACCTACACGGGCGGCTCCACGGTGGGCATCAACTTCACCGGGCCCAAACAGATGGCCTTCGCCGCCTACTGGGATAAGTTGCTGGCTGCTCACGCAGTCAACGGGACCAGTGATGTCTCAGTCACGTCGTTCACCGACATGGACAATGGCACCGATGCGCTCTGGCTGTCCTCAGGGTGGGGGCCCTCGTACATGCAAGCCGACCTCAAGGCGACCTTGGGTGATTGGCGGGCGGCAGCCCTTCCGCAGTGGACCATGGGCGCCAACGTCGGTGCCAACTGGGGCGGCTCCTGCTTCCCCGTCCTGGCTGCGTCCAAGGACAAGGCCGCCGCGGCCGAATTTGCTGAGTTCGCAGGTGCCACCCTGGCGTCATGGAACCTCCAAGTAACTAACCCGACACTCAACTTCCCAGGTTTCATCCCGGAGCTGAACTTGCCGAGTTTCCAGAACCTAAAGCTGACCATGAGCGGCAGCGCCAACATCCACCCCGCCTTCATCAACTCTGCCAAGACAGCCAGCCTGGTCGAATGGCCGCCGTGCATGACTGCAGCCCTGACCGATTCGGCCACTGCCTTCGCCAACGTCATGAACTACAAGCAGACCCTGGCGTCAGCGTTCGCCTCCTTCCAGACAACCCTCGTGAACTACGCCAAGAGTGAGGGCTTCAAGGTCACGACCTAGCTATTCCAGTACACCAGACCCGCATCCCGGTCCCGGGCGGGGCGTAGCAGCTACCCCTTGCTACGTCCCGCCTCGGCCAACTCGGGCTTGGGGCGACACAAGTCGCCGACGACGAGCACTTGGTGCCTCACCACGAGTGTGCCATTGCGGTGTGCACGGGACATCAAGCAACGGGGACCAAAAGGTGCTTTGATGGTGCGAAAGTCCTGTCAAAAGGAGGACAGCCAATGCCCACCGTGAGCCTGGAAGCCCGCCAATGAGCGGGACGGTCACGCCCACCGCTGCTCCCCGAACGGCCGGCCCGGCCCGAAGGGCCGGGCCGGGCGGGCTTGGGAGCTATCTCGTCCGTTCTGATGCCCCCCGACAGCGATCTCATCGCAACTTCGTCCTCCGGCGTGACCGGCGAGGGGTATGGTTCGTTGTCCCATTTCTCGTTGTCTTCCTTCTGTTCCTGGTCACCCCTCTTCTCTACGCCGTCTACCAGAGCCTCTATACGAGCAAGCTCGTGGGTGGGACCAGCTTTTCCGGGCTTGCTAACTATAGACAAACCCTTGAGAACGGCGCCTTCTGGAGCGGCTTCCTGCGCGTCTGCATATTCGCAGCCATTCAGATACCCGTAATGCTGGTGATGTCTTTCTTCTTCGCTGCAATGTTCGACCTCGGCGTAGCGCGCTTCGGCAAGTTCTGGAGGACAGTCTTCTTCATACCCTTTGCCGTGCCGGCGGTCGTGGGGAGAGTGATGTGGGCCTTCCTATTGGACCCCTCGTCAGGGCCGTTCACTCACCTGATCCACGAACTAGGCTTCAAGGGCAGCAATTTCTTTTCGAGCTCTCTCATGGTGCCCACCATCATTGTCATCGCTATTTGGGAGTGGACGGGCTACAACATGATGATCCTCTACACGGCGCTGAGAGCCGTGCCTCGCGAGGTGGTAGAGGCGGCCGTCATGGACGGCGCTTCGTTGTCCCGCCTGGTGCTCAGGGTCAAGTTCCCCATGGTCAGACCGGCGATGGTCATGCTCGTCTTCTTGAACGTGATCGGCGCGCTGCAGTTGTTCACAGAGCCTTTGCTCTTGGGGGCATTCCAACCCCAGGCCATCAGTGACGCCTTCACTCCGACTCTCTACATATACAACACCGGGATTGGGGGAGGCCAGTACGATCTGGCGGCGGCCGCCGCCGTCGTACTCGCTCTTCTGGTCGTGATCATCTCGGTCGGCTCGCTCGCCTTCCGCCGTGGCAAAGGAGAGAGGGAATGACTACTACGGCACCCGTCCCCGCGACGACTAACAGCGGTTTTCGGTCGAGGCGTGCGGTCCGCCGTGAGGCCCAGCGCCAGGCAGATCTTATGGCGACGGTCCCTTTGCGCCTGTACGGCCTGAGGAAGGGCACCGTGAACTTCATTACCATTTTGTGCGGCCTGTTCGCCATTTTCACGCTCGCCCCGATCGTCTGGATCCTCATTAACTCGACGAAGAACCAGGCCAATATTTTTGAATCGTTTGGGTTCTGGTTCTCTCGGCCATTCGTACTATGGCACAACTTCACCAATCTTTTTCAGGACGTCGAGGGTGATGGCGTCTACATCGAGTGGCTGGGCAACACGGCGCTCTACGCAGTTCTCGGAGGGGTGGGCTGCACCATCCTGTCAACGTTAGCTGGTTATGGGTTTGCGCGCTTCTCCTTTAGGGGTGCCAAGGCCTCTTTCTTCCTTGTCATTTCCGCGCTGCTAGTCCCGATAACAGCCATATCGCTACCTTTGTACCTGGTTTACGCCAAGATCGGGCTTATCAACTCGCTCTGGGGGATGGTGCTTCCCAGCCTGGTCAGCCCCGTCGGCGTCTACCTCATGCGCACCTTTATCAGAGGGTCCGTCCCTCGTGAACTGTTGGATGCCGCCAGGATCGACGGTGCAGGCGAGGTCTGGATATTCTTGAGGGTCGTCGTCCCTCTGATCATACCGGGAATGATGACTGTGCTGCTCATCAGTGTGGTAGGCGTGTGGAACAACTTCTTCCTACCCCTGATCATCTTCACCAAGGAAAACTTGTACCCCTTGACAGTTGGGATCGCCAACTGGGCCAACCGGGCCGTCAGCGGTGGCGATGCTAACGTTTTCCCGCTCATCCTCATCGGCTGTGTGGTCACCATAGTTCCGCTCATCATTCTGTTCGTGGTCCTTCAGCGCTACTGGAAGAGCGGCCTGCTTTTTGGGAGCCTTACCGGCTAGGCAAGGGGCAGAGATGTCACGCCATCCACCCGGATTGGCTCAGTTACTCGAGTACCGGTCTTAGGCAGGCCTGCACCGCTATAAGAGGAGGCAACTGTGAGCCGAGTCACGGTCGATGGGGGTCGTAGCCTGGGCAAGCTCGACCGCAACGTGTTTGGAGGTTTCGTCGAGCACCTGGGCCGTTGTATCAACGGTGGGTTGTTCGAGGAAGGCTCTCCGCTGAGCGACAGTCGGGGTTTTCGCACTGATGTCCTGGAGCTGCTCCGCCCTCTGCGCTTGAGCGTCCTGCGTTGGCCCGGGGGCAACTTCGTCAGCAACTATCTTTGGACCGACGGCATCGGGCCTCGCGACGGCCGCCCGCCGCGGCTCGAGCTGGCCTGGGGGGCAGTCGAGCCCAACCGCTTCGGGACCGACGAGTTCCTCCAGTACTGCGCTGAGCTGGGTGCGGCTCCCTACATCTGCCTCAACATGGGGACCGGGGCCCTCTCGGAGGCCCTGGCCTGGGTCGAGTACTGCAACTCCTCTGCCCGCAGCTACTGGGCCGACCGTCGCCGCCAGAACGGCCATGAGGCCGCCTACGGGGTGCCCTACTGGGGCCTCGGCAACGAGATGTACGGTGATTGGCAGGTCGGTCAGATGTCGGCGGACGAATACGTGAGGGAGGCGTCCAGGTGGGCCAAGGCCATCCGGCGCCTGGACCCAGACGTCAAACTGGTGAGCTGCGGCCTCAACGGCTGGGACGATTGGGACCGCGTCGTGGTGGACGGCTTGGCGTCCCTGGTCGACCTGCACTCGCTGCACATCTATACCGGTGCGAAGGACTACTGGAGCAACGTCCTGGCCCCGCACCAGGTCGAGAGAGCCGTGAATTACACAAGTGCCTGCATATCCAGGGCCGTGTACAACCAGCGGTTGGCCCGTACCCCGCGCATCGCTTACGACGAATGGAACGTTTGGTACCGCACCAGAGACGGAAGTTTGGAGGAGCGCTACTCGTTCCCTGACGCGCTCGCCGTCGCCACTTATCTCAATATCTTCGTTCGGAACTGTGACTGGGTGAGGATGGCCAACCTGGCCCAGATGGTGAACGCGATCGCGCCCATCGTGACGACGAAAACCGGCGCCTTCGTCCAGCCGATCTATTACCCCGTCCTGCTGCACGCCCGGGCGGCGCTCGACGACGCGGTCGACGTTTACGTGAGCTCGCCGACTGTCGATGGTCCCGAGCCGAGCGACCGGTGGCAGCACCGTATAGCCGACCTCGGGCCCTTTTCGACTATCGACGCCTCGGCGACGGCGGACATCGGTCGTAGCAAGGTCGCGGTCACGATCGTCAACCGGGACCCCGCTTCTGAAGATCCAGTCGAGGTACGGCTCCGGGACGCGGTTTTTGCCGGCGAAGCCCGGGTCACGACCGTGACGGCCGACTCAAGCCCGGGTCGCCGGCCGGCGCCGGACGTCGAAGGGGCGACGGTCCAGGAGGGTTTTGAGACCGGCAAGGGCGACGTGATCGTGGTCTCGGTCCCGCCCGGCTCGTTCACGGTGATCGAGTCGGCGATCGTAGCGACCAGGTGACGGTCTCTAATACGTCACTTCTTCGATGACATTGTTGCCCTGGTCGGACACGAACAGCGTCCCGTTCGCTCCGACGACTACCCCGGTGGGCCCACCATTTGCGCCGCCAAGGGGTGAACTTGTGGCTGGGCCCGGCGTCGGCGGGCCCTCGTCACCGTTGCCTACGGCTACTGATAGCTTCCCGGTAGGAGTGACCTCTTCGACCACGTTATTGGCCCAGTCGGCGATGAATAGGTCCCCGTGGGCGCCCAGTGCCACCCCAGACGGTCCCTGAAGCCCTGACTTGGTGGCAGGACCAGGCACCGGTGGTCCTAACGTGCCGTTCCCGGCGACAACCGACAGCTTCCCGGCCGGGGTAACCTCCTCGACCACGTTGTTGTTGGAGTCGGCGATGAAGAGATCACCGTGGGTGTCCAAAGCGACACCGGACGGGTTGTTGAGATCTGATTTGGTGGCAGGGCCTGGCGTCGGCGGGCCCCCGTGGCCGTTGCCGACCACCACTGTCAGTTTCCCGGCCGGGGTGACCTTTAGCACGACGTTGTTGTTGTAGTCGGCGACGAAGAGGTCCCGGTGGGCGTCCATTGCCACTCCAGACGGATCATCGAGGGCCGACTTGGTAGCAGCGCCCGGCGTCGGCGGTCCGACGTGCCCGTTGCCGACCACAATCGACAGTTTCCCGGCCGGGGTAACCTCCTCGACCACGTTGTTATTGGAGTCGGCGATGAAGAGATCCCCATGGGCATCCAAGGCCACGCCGGACGGAGCGTTGAGGGCCGATTTGATGGCAGGGCCTGGCGTCGGCAGCCCAGGTTTCCCGGTCCCAGCGACAACCGAAAGCTTCCCGGCGGGCGTGACCTCCTCCACCATGTTGTTGGCATGGTCGGCAATGAACAGGTCCCCGTGGACGTCCAACGCCACTCCGGTCGGCCCGGCCAGCGCTGATTTGGTGGCTGGGCCCGGCCTCGGGAGCCCAAAGCTACCGGTCCCAGCAAAGACCGT
>Ga0181520_10013125_pt1 | contig 10508 bp, 5 predicted proteins | sample PEATcosm2014_Bin_29_FD_132451 | JGI IMG/M metagenome (GOLD analysis project Ga0181520, IMG submission 132451) | Peatland microbial communities from MTU Mesocosm Facility, Houghton, MI, USA - PEATcosm2014_Bin02_30_metaG | ecosystem: Environmental > Terrestrial > Soil > Wetlands > Peat | place... | reverse complement strand
GGTCGTCATGCTGGATGTGGATGCCGCCGGAACCAGCCACGTCATTGATTATGTGCAGCTCATCGGGCCGGAGAACAGCGTTGACCTCACGGCGGCAATCACAAATTTGTATGACACGTATTACGACAAGAACAACGCTTATCAGCCAACAACACTTAACGGATACAACGACATGTGGGATCCAATTGCGAACAGGCTGGGCATCACGGATGGAATCGCCAATCAGATAGCCGTGTCAGCGCAGATACAACCAATCATCTATTCTCCATATTGGAATGGGAGCGGGTTGGCTCCGGTTGATGTGACAAATCAAACGGCGGCCTTTCGCGCGTTTCTCGGTTTTGGCACGCTCCCCGGAATGCCTTCAAGCACAGACCCGTATATTGCAGAGGGCAAAACGGTGCTAAACATGCAAGCTCCCTACACGCCCACGGCGACGGTTGCCTGCCTGACACAATGGGAGGTGAATGATCCGCTGGTCCATTATCTCGCCAGCGATCTGACCAGTTCCAGTCTAAACTCCCAGCCGGTGTCACAGGCAATGCCTTTGACCCTCGGCGAGTTGAATTTTTGTTACAGGCCGTGGGGCGGCAATGTTGTATTTCCTTATACCGATCCCAATCCCTACAATCTTGCGCTCAAAGACCCGCTGGTCTGGTCTTCCGATGACTGGAATTTTCCCACCGGTCAGGCTTTGAATGCTGATTGGCTTGGACAAGTTCATCGCGGCACGCCGTGGCAGACGATTTATCTCAAAAGTTCGGATATTCTGGCCACCGCCGGCATCGGCACTTGGACAAACTGGACAGGCGACTTGGACGCGGCGGATGCCGCCGCAATGGCGCCCGTGCAAGACTGGCATCTGGCGAGCCTTTTGGCATCCTTGATCAACACCAATGATTTCCCGCAACTCTTATCCGTCAACAATCCCGATCCCAATGCGTGGCTCGTTTTGCTCGATGGTTTGACGGCATTGACTAATCCCACCTCCGGCCAATTCGACACAATCATCATTTCATCAAACTCGCCGCAAGCCTCGATCATTGCCAGCGCCATACAAGCCAGCCGGAGCGGACAGCCAAACCAACTTTTCGGCGACGCGGGAGATGTCCTGGCGACGCCACAACTGACGGAGCAATCGCCGTTTTTGAGCGGGCTGAATCCCACCAACCAGATCAGCGATGAGGCTTACGAGATGATTCCCAGCCAGCTATTGTCACTCGTCCGCGCCGATTCCATCGGTTCGGTTGCGCCGGATAATGGGCAGATGGTCTTCCAGTTCACCGGCTATGACGGCCATTCCTACGCCATTGAAACTTCTCCCGACCTTGTGAATTGGGCAAGTGTCAGCACCAATAATCCCGCGAATGGCATTTTTACCTTCACAAACCCGCCGCCGGTGAACGCAAGCTTGCAGTTTTATCGTTCAGTCCTGTTGCAGTGACGGCTCGTGCAACCGGTTTCGCTGCCAATCAATCCGGCTCGCGCATTTTGTATTTGATGACCCGCTTGAAACGGCTTCGTTTGACTTTCGCCCGGTTGTCTGGAATCTTGGATGAAATTTAAGGGTTTGATCAAATTTTCTTCCAACCATTGGTTCCTGATTTTCGCCGTGTATTTATCCGTTGCCACCGCGGCGTCAGGCGCGTCCATGAAATGGCGCGTGAGCGATCCCACGATCGCACAAACCCTTGTCGCGCGCGGTGGCAGACTGGTTGCCGACTACGGCGGCTTTCAAATCATCCAGGCCGACGCCGCGGCGGTGACGAATCTGGACACCAGCCGTGTGGAAGCGGAGAACGAATTTGACGTCATTGAATTGAATGCCGCCCGATTGGACACGCGCACGTCGGAAATCCAGGCGTTGCGGAAACCGGTCGGCGCCTTTGCCGGCAGACGTCTCCACCTCATCCAGTTCGCGGGACCGGTCAAACCGGAATGGCGCGCGGCGCTGGAAAAGACCGGCGCGCGCATCGTCAGTTACATTCCCGAAAACGGCTATTTGATTTACGGCGATGCCCCGGCGCTGGGCCGGATGCAAGCCTGGGCGGGCACAAATGAATTCGTCCAGTGGGAAGGCGCTTACGCCGACAATTACAAAATCCATCCCGACGCGCGCCTGACGGATGCCAATGGCCGGCCACAATCGCCGGCAACAGACATCTTCGCCATCCAGATGGTGGACGACGCCGAGGCGAACGCGGCGACACTCACACGGATTGGACAGTGGCAGTTGGCGGCGGTGGAAAATCAATACAGCCTGCTTAGTTACCTGAACGTCATCGTTCGGATGCCGCCGGAGCGCCTAGCCGAAATCGCCGCGCAGCCGGAGGTGGTTTCCATCCAGCCGTATTTCGAGCCGCAAAAACTGGACGAACGGCAGGATCAAATCATCGCGGGCAATTTGTCGAGCAATCTGCCGAGCGGCGCCGGTTATCTCGCGTGGCTGGCGGGGGTGGGTTTCACGCAGGCGCAGTTCACCAATTCCGGTTTCGTGGTGGATTTGAGCGACAGCGGGATTGACAATGGCACGCGCACGCCGGGCCATTTCGGACTTTATCCGCTGGGCAACACGTCGCAAACCAGCCGCGTGGTTTACAACGTCCTTCAAGGCCGCGCAAACCACGGCAGCACGCTGGAGGGTTGCGACGGCCACGGCACGCTCAATTCGCACATCGTCGCCGGCTACGACAATTTTACAGGCGGCTTTCCGCACACGGACGCGGCGGGGTATTTTTACGGCCTCGGCGTCTGCCCGTTCGTGAAGGTCGGCTCATCCGTCGTTTTTGATCCGAACAATTTCACCAATCCGAATTACACGAATCTGTTGACGGCGGCTTACACGAATGGCGCGCGCATCAGCAACAACAGTTGGGGCGCGGATGTCGCCGGCCAATATGATTCAAACGCGCAGGCGTATGACGCGCTGGTGCGCGACGTGGGCGCGGCGGGCCAGAACCGGCAGATGATCGTGGTCTTCGCGGCGGGCAACGCGGGGTCGGGCGGGAAAACCATTGATTCGCCCGGTTCGGCTAAAAACGTCATTACCGTCGGCGCGGCGGAAAATGTGAGGTCACTTTCAACGGCAAATGGCGGGACCGATTCGGCAGGTGACAGTGGCTGCTCCACTGACGAGAACCCTGACGCGGACACGAACGCGAACAGCGCGAACGACATCGCCTCATTTTCCAGTCGCGGTCCATGCAGGGACGGCCGCATGAAACCGGATATTGTCGCACCCGGCACGCATATCACCGGCGGCGTGGCGCAGAATAGTCCGCCACCATCGCCATCGGGTCTCGGCTTGGCGATTTCCTGTTTCACGGCCAGCGGCGTGTGCGGGTTGCCCGGCAGCGGTACGACAAGCAACGCGGACAATTTTTTTCCGCTCGGCCAGCAGTTTTACACCGTTTCGACCGGCACGAGCCATTCGACACCCTCCGTTTCCGGAGCGTGCGCGTTGTTGCGGCAGCATTTCATCAACAATGGCCGCACACCGCCCAGTCCGGCGATGACCAAGGCTTTTTTGATGAATTCCGCGCGTTATCTGACCGGCGCGTCCGCAAATGACAGTCTTTGGTCGGCCAATCAAGGCATGGGCGAGATGAACCTCGGCACGGCGTTTGACGGCGCGTGGCGCATTTTGCGCGATCAATTGCCGGCGGAAATCTTCACGGCGGCGGGGCAGACACGCACCTACAGCGGAACCGTTCCCGACGCGACCAAACCATTCCGCGTGACGCTGGCGTGGACGGATGTGCCGGGCAGCACCGCAGCCAGCAAGGAACTCGTCAACAATCTAGATTTGACCGTTGCCGTCGGCGCGAAACTTTACAAGGGCAATGTCTTCAACGGCGCGTATTCCACGAACGGCGGCGCCGCGGACGGCACGAACAATGTGGAAAGCGTTTTTCTGCCGGCGGGTGCCGCGACCAATTTCACCGTCATCGTCACCGCCGCCCAAATCAGCGCCGACGCCATCACCAACGGTGGAAGTTTGCCGGAGCAGGATTTCGCGCTGGTGATTTACAACGCTCAGATCGCGCCGCCGAATGCGCAATCCCAGTCCCTTGCCGTGTCAAACAGCATCGTGCTGCTGACGTGGAACGCCCTGACGAACTTCACCTACAGTGTTCAATACAAGAACAGTCTCGCCGATACAAACTGGACCACGCTGTCGCCGGAGATTCCGGCCACCAATTTTCTGATGTCTGTGACCAACGCCGCCGGCTCCGGGCAGCGGTTTTACCGCATCAGCGTGCTGCAATGACGGAGCGCGCCGCGCTCCGGCTCTTGCCCCGCCGTGCCGATGAAGTAGCATGAGCGCGTGACCGATTTGCTCCAACGCATTGAACGAAACATCCAGAACCGCGATTTATTCAAACGCGGCGGGAAAATTCTAGTCGCGGTTTCCGGCGGGTTGGATTCAATGACGCTGCTTCACGCGCTGGAGAAACTTTCAGCCCGGCATCGTTGGCAACTGGTCATCGCGCATTTCAACCACCGGCTGCGCGGACGCGCCAGCGACACGGATGAAAGGCTTGTCCGCAAAACGGCGGCGGCGCTGGAATTGCCGATTGTCGTTGAGCGGGCGGCGGTGAAATTGTTTGCCAAAAAAACAAAACTCTCCATCGAAATGGCCGCGCGGGAATTGCGGCACGATTTTTTGGCGCGGGTCGCGAACAGGCGGAAAATCAAAACGATTGCGCTCGCGCATCACGCCGACGACCAGGTGGAGCTTTTTTTTCTGCGACTGTTGCGCGGCGCGGGCGGTGACGGGCTGGCGGGAATGAAATGGCGTTCGCCGTCGCCCGCCGGCAAGACGATTGTTCTCGTCCGCCCGCTCTTGGATTTTTCGAAAGGCGAACTTGCGGAATTCGCCCATGAAAGCAAAATACAATTCCGCGACGACGCGACGAATCATTCGTCCTATTTTCTCCGAAACCGGATTCGCAACGAACTGCTGCCGCTGTTGAGGAAAGGTTACCAGCCAGGTTTGGACAAGGCCGTTTTGCGGCTCATGGAAATTGTGGGCGCTGAATCGGAATTTGCCGGCGAAGCAGCGCGGCAATGGCTTGCAAGCATCAAACGCGCCCCTCATCCCGTCAGACGGGGACGGGTTGGCCGCAGGCCGGGTGAAGGGAATGATTTTGAGAAATTGCCGGTGGCGATTCAGCGGCGTATCGTGCGGGTGCAGCTCGCGGAACTCGGCGTCATGCCGGATTTTGGGTTGGTCGAATCGCTGCGACAATCGGCGGATTGTTCTGTCAGCGCCGGTCCGAATATGTCCGTTGCGCGTGACGCCGGGGGGAATGTGATTTTGCGCGCGAAGCCAGTTCCCCAATTCAGCGGGAACGAACAGATTGTGGAATTGGGCAGGGCGGGGGAAGCGACCTTCGGAAACCGAAAATTCCGCTGGCGGCTTCAATTGCAAAATAAAATGGTTCTTCCGCCTCAAAGGGATGGGGTGGAATTTTTTAACGCGGACAAGATCGGCGGCGGCATTGTGCTGCGGCACTGGCGCGCGGGCGACCGGTTTCAGCCCATCGGCCTGAAGTCGGAGGCCAAGCTGCAGGATTTGTTTATGAACGCGAAAATTTCCGTCGCGCGGCGACGGGGGTTGGTTTTGGCCGCGACGGCGACCGGCGAAATATTCTGGGTGGAAGGTCTGCGGATCGGGGAGCGGTTCAAATTGACGCCGGAAACGGCGCGAAAGCTGGTTTGGAGATGGTCAAATTTGCCAGTTTAATTCGCTTTACAAGGTGGATTTGGGGAACTATTCTCCCGCACTCTATTGATTTATGGAAGCGAAGACAAAGACGATTGAACAATTTAAGACGCACGACAAGGACACGGGTTCGGCGGACGTGCAGGTCGCGTTGCTGACGCAACGCATCAACCATTTGACTGATCATTTGCAAACCAACAAAAAGGATCACAGTTCGCGCCGCGGGCTGCTGATGATGGTTGGCCAGCGCCGCCGCCTGCTTGATTATCTGCAGAACGCGGACTTGGGCCGTTACCATGCGGTCACGAAGAAATTGAAACTGCGCCACTAGAATTTCGCGGAGGCGCGGCTTTGGCCTTTTTAGGCGCGCCGCCCTCTGTTTTCATTTTGGGCTGGAAACGCGAACGGCCCGATTTTCAAACCAAACATATCGCGAATTAAAATTCGTTGCCACCGGGAAATTTCATTCAGCTCCGACAGTGCTCGGAGTTCACTGAAGTTCCTCCGGCGGCGACGGGAAAGTTAGAACATGTCAGAGAAAATAAGCGCCCAGGTGGGCGACAAGCAGATCGTCATTGAAACCGGAAAAATCGCCAAACAAGCCGACGGAGCGGTAACCGTCCAGCTTGGCGAAACCATTGTCATTGTGGCCGCTGTGGCAGCGACCAAGGCCAAGGAAGGGCAGGAATTTTTCCCGCTCACTGTGGATTACCGCGAGAAGGCCGCGGCCGCAGGCAAATTCCCCGGCGGTTACTTCAAGCGCGAAGGCCGTCCGACGGAGAAGGAAATCCTCACCTGCCGCCTCACCGACCGGCCCATCCGCCCGCTCTTTCCGAGGGGCTGGTATAACGAAGTGCAGGTGCAGACCGTCGTGTTGAGCGCCGACGGCGAAAACGACCCGGACATCCTGAGCATCATCGGCGCGAGCGCGGCGCTGATGGTCAGCGACATTCCGTGGGCCGGTCCGCTCGGGGCCGTGCGCGTCGGGCGCGTCGGCGGCAAGTTCGTCGCCAACCCCACCCACAGCGAAATGGCCGAGAGCGATCTCGACCTCGTCTATGTTGGAAGCGAAACCGACATCGTGATGTATGAAGGCTCGGCCAGGGAAATTTCCGAGGAGGACTTCAACGCAGCGTTGAAATTCGGCCACGAAGCCATCCAGCCGGTCATCGCCGCGCAAAAGGAAATGGTTGCCAAAGCCGGCAAGAAGAAACGCGAAATCACCCTCAACGTCGTTCCCGACGAAGTTCTTCATGAAGCCAAGAAGCTCGCCGGCGACCGTTTTGTGCCCGCGCTGCTCACGCCCGGCAAACTCGCCCGCGAAGCCGCCTGCAAGGCGATTCAGGACGAAGTCGGCGCGAAGCTCGCCGAGAAATTCGGCGCGGAAAAAGTCACCGATTTCGTCGTCAAGGACGCCTTTTACTACATCCAAAAGGAGGGTGTCCGCAGCTTGATTTTGAACAGCGGCAAACGCCTCGACGGCCGCGCGTTTGACGTCGTCCGCCCGATTTCCAGCGAAGTCGGCATCCTCCCGCGCGCGCACGGCTCGGCGCTTTTCGCCCGAGGCGAGACGCAGACCATCACGCTTGCCACGCTCGGCACCGGCGAAGACGTGCAGGAATTCGATTCCTACACCGGCGGCGACAGCGAGAAGAAATTCCTCCTTCACTACAACTTCCCGAACTTCTCCGTCGGCGAGACGGGCCGCATCGCGGGTCCGGGCCGGCGCGAAATCGGCCACGGAGCGCTCGCCGAACGCAGCATCGAGCCGATGCTGCCGTTGAAGGATTATCCCTACACCATCCGCGTCACCAGTGAAGTCATGGAGTCCAACGGCTCCACCTCGATGGCGACCGTTTGTGGCGGCACGCTGGCGCTCATGGACGCGGGCGTTCCGATGATTCGCCCCGTCGCCGGCATCAGCGTCGGCATTTGCACCGAATACAGCGGCGACAAGATTGCCAAATACCAGCTCCTCACCGACATCCTTGGCTGGGAAGACCATTACTGCGACATGGATTGCAAAATCGCCGGCACGGAAAAGGGCATCACCGGCTTCCAGCTCGACTTGAAGCTCAAGGGACTGCCGCACGCCCTGATGACCGAGACCGTTGAAAAAGCCCGCGTTGCACGGATGCACATTTTGGCGGAAATGGCCAGGACCCTCGCCGAGCCGCGCAAGGAGTTGAGCAAATACGCCCCGCGCATCGAAGTCATCAAGATCAACCCCGAGAAAATCGGCGCGCTCATCGGGCCGGGCGGCAAGAACATAAAACGCCTCGTCGAGGAATCCGGCTGCGAAATCAACATTGAGGACGACGGCACCGTCAACATCTTCTCCGTGTCGCCGGAGGGCATGAAGATTGCCCGTGACGCCATCACCGGCATGACCGCCGAGGCCGAGGTCGGGAAGATTTATCGCGGCAAGGTTGTCACCATCAAGGAATTCGGCGCGTTCGTCGAGTTCCTGCCCGGCAAGGACGGCTTGGTCCACATCAGCGAACTCGCCAACTTCCGCGTCAAGCGGACCGAGGACATCTGCAAAATCGGCGACGACATGACCGTCAAATGTCTTGGCGTGGACGAGAAAGGCCGTGTGCGCCTCTCGCGCAAGGCCGCGATGGAAGACCGCGACCGGGAAATGGCCGGGGAGAAAAAGGAAGGCGCGCAGGCGCAGTAGTTGCGATTTGGATTCAAGGCGCGGGCGGGCCAACCGTCCGCGCTTTTTTTTGCAGGAGTCGAGGTAACGAGACTTATTTCGAAAAGTCAGAGACTCCTCACGTCATCTCCTACAATGTTTCACGGCACGGAGCGGATGCGCCAGAAATTGTTCGTGATGGCGTCCGGCGCGTTGGTGAACAATCAGCGCCCCGAACGAACTAGTGGGATAGCTCGTCCTACTTCTTCCTGTTCTGCGGTCCGTTGTAATCATAGTGAAATGAATCAACGTCAATGTATCCGGCGTCGGCTTGATTGTTGTAGCTGTAAAAACCGATGCGGTCGCCGCGGTATGAACCCCATTGCAATTGATAAGGCTCGCCGAAGCCGGTGTAAGTCTTGCCATCCAGGCTGTAGGCATAATGGCTCTGGCCGTCCAAACCCCAGGTGGATTTCAGCCACAGATCGCCGCCAATCAGCACCGGGCCGGCGGTGACCCTGCCTCCGGTTGAAAATTCCAGAGTGCGGGTCGCGCCTGTTTGACTGACGCCTAGGGCCGAATAATGCGGCGAAGAAAAATGGCACAACCCCGCCTTCTGTCCATCCGCCATGCCGGCGAGATCGAGTTTGATGATGACTTCATTCGCGCTGGTTCGCAGTGAACGCTGCGTGAGGGTGTTGCCCGCCTTCAGCAGATTGTCGGGCGACAACGGCTTGAAGGCGTGGAGCCGCAACCAGCCGGGCCGTTCGGTGAGCGACCACTTGTCCGCGCGCGGCTGGTAATTCCATTCCCATTGCGGCAGGAGGCTGGTCTCGTTGAATTCATCATCGGTCGGAAACGCAACCATCGGCGCGCCTTCCACAGGTTTTTTTCCTGACCAGACCATGCTGCCAATGCCATCCGCGCCCACCTGGCCTATGATCGGCCAGCCATCAATCCACGTCGCCGGCAGGAGGCTCGCACAACGGCCTTCCCAACTGCCGCTGCCATGATGCGTGAACCAATACCAGCCGCCTTTTTCAGTCTGTATCAGTCCGCCCTGGTTCGGCTCATGCGCCGGCCGGTCGGCGTGGTTGAGCTGTTTGGATTCTTCATACGGGCCGAAGATGTTGGTCGAGCGTTCCATCATCACCACGCGGCCTTCTGGTTTGACTTCGCTGAACAGGTGGTAATAAAGGCCGTTAAACTTGTAGAGCTTGTTGGCCTCGCTGCCTTTTGACTGATGGATGACATGGTCCGATTCTTTGATGAGATCGCGGCCATCGGGCGTGAGTTTCCAAAGGTGTATTTTATAGCCGTCGCGAAAACTGGAACCGACGAGATAGCCCTGGCCATCGTCGTCCCAAAACGGGCAGCAATCATCCCAGCCCGCCTCGCGCAGCACAGCGCGCAACGGTTCCCACGGCCCGGCAATGTCCTTCGCCGTCGTCATGAAGTAGCCTTCATCAGGCGTGCCAAAATAAATCCAGAACCTGCCGTCGTGATAACGGATCGCCCCGGCCCAGATGCCCTTGCCGTAGCGGTTCATCCGGTCCCAGTTCAGTTCGGGGCTGATTTGCGTGAGGTCGGCAACGGCATGGCCTTGGATCGTCCAGCTCACCAAATCGCGTGAGTGCAGGATCACCACGCCCGGTGCAAACTGGAAAGTGGATGAAATCGCGTAATAATCCGGGCCGACACGGATGCAGTCAAGGTCGCTGTAATCACCCGGCACGACGGGATTGTTGTAAGTGCCATCGCCTTGATCCCCCCAATCCGGCCAGTCACCCCACTGGCGCTGCGGATCGGCGGCGCGCGATGAGATTGTCAGGAGCAGCAGCACGACAATCCTTGCACAACGTTGAAAAAAAATCAGGATGGAGCGGCTCATGGTTTGATACATTTTGCCGCTCGGAAGCATCGAAAAGCAACCGTGAACTGCTCGTAAAGCAGCATCCGTTACGTCACTTCCGTCTTCATCTGGTTGGCTACGGCGAAACCAGCAGGAAGTAACCCACAGGATTCACCCCCGGCGTGTTCGTGTAATTGTAACTGCCGTTCGCCCCAAACACGTTCGTCCACACCGGCGTCCAACTCCCCAACGGCATCGCCACGTTCGTCGTCGTCAATATCCGGTATTCC
>Ga0181520_10013124_pt1 | contig 10508 bp, 6 predicted proteins | sample PEATcosm2014_Bin_29_FD_132451 | JGI IMG/M metagenome (GOLD analysis project Ga0181520, IMG submission 132451) | Peatland microbial communities from MTU Mesocosm Facility, Houghton, MI, USA - PEATcosm2014_Bin02_30_metaG | ecosystem: Environmental > Terrestrial > Soil > Wetlands > Peat | place... | reverse complement strand
CGGAAGTAACTCCAACAGCGAAGTCGATTGGCTGCCCGTGCACGAGCGTGGTGAGCGTGGCGGGTGGGGTGGGCGTCAGCGTTAGGCTCGTGGTGGTCGTGGTGAAGGTGGACTTCCAATTATTCACCAGATTCGCGACATTGACAGTGCCTAATCCCGTGGCCAGGTCATAGCCGGTGGTAGTGGGGTAGGCAATCGCATTCGAACTGCCATATTCCATCGCGCCGTACTGGCCGGAAGCGGTATTGGTGTTACTGCAATTCAGCGAGCCACCCATGCAGATCACCGTGTTGGTTCCTGACGTCACGTCGTAGAAAATGCAGGTCGAACTCTTCAGGGAGGCCGTGCTGGAATTGCAGCTTGCACCGCTCGCTGCCGCCATGGGGTACAAAACGTAGTTGGCATTTCCCTGGCGGCCATTCACCTGGTCGACCATGGCCATGATGCCCGCGAACGCTTGCACCGCCGCCGACGTTCCCCCTCCCCCTTGAAAGTCCGTAAAGGGGGAGTTGAGATCACAGGAAGTGCTGCTCCCACCCGCGGCAGCGTTCGCGTCCATTTCGCAAATCACGTAGAAGCTGTTGCCGCCCGCAAACAACGAGAGGTCAGGGATATCGCGCGCGCCGTCCGAGGGCACGCCTGTCCCCATCTGCCACGTAGGCTTGGCGTACCCTCCACTGCAAGTGAAGCCGGGGTAGGTGCTGGTGTAAGTGGGGGTGATGCAACTGCTGGGTCCCCCGCTGCCGGCATAAAGATACTCGCCGGCATCGAGCATGGAGCTGTTATAGCTTGTCGGCGGGCAGCTTGCGCCGGGTGAGCAGTAGTTTTCCCACGTGATCTCGGGAATGTAGCCCAGCGCGGAGGAAAAGGTATTGGCGGCGTTGGTCATGGACCAATACGTCGAAAAGTTGGTCGAAGTGAAGTTAAAGTTCGTTCCCCCGACCGCCACGTTGAAGGGGGTGGAAGCCTGACCGCTTACCGCCAGGCCGTATTGCGCGGCGATTTCGCCAGCGTTCGCGCTGTCGCATCCCGCAGGGCCGGAATCCCCCGCCGCCATCAGGACCGTGATGCCCTGAGCCGAGCCCTGCTCCCAGAGGGCGTTGTAAAACTGATTGCCGCCGGTGCCCAACGCGGCCTCGCAGCCGCCGTAGCTTTCGCTCATGACCGACGCGAGGTTGTTATCAATAATATATAAGGCGGAGAGATCGATGCCGGCGGTCGTCTCCGTGGATTCCGAAACCACAAAATCAACCGTAGCGCCCTTGCCGACCGCGCCGGACCACTCGACATCAAGGTCGGCTTCGGTCTCCTCGCCGTCCGTGAGGATTCCGGGGTCCGGACCGTTATAGATAATGTTGGGCTGATTCGTCGCGGGAAGGCCGAAAATGTTGCGAAAGTCCGCCACATCCTGAGGGTTGATGTCGGTTTCCCCCACCACAGCAATGGTTTGCCCGGTGCCGTCGATGGGTGTGGCGGCGTTCCAAAGCGGCAGTATGTTATAGATTGTGGCGAAATCGGTGGGGCCCAGAGCGAAATAATAGCAGTCATCACTGCCATCGCTACACTGCACGGGGCCCACGGTGAACAGCGGCTCCACTTTGCCCGTTGCCTTGGACCGCCGGAAAGTGCCGCGGTTCTGGTTCAGAGTGCGCCGGGGGAAATTGTTGAGGGAGGCGAATCCTGCCACCACGGGCGCGAGCGCGGCGGGAATTTCCGGGTCGGTGGCGTTGGCCCAGTAGTCTTGGCCATTCACGCGAAACTTGTGGATCTCCGTACCCAAAACCTGCCGGACCAACCCCGCCGTGCCGGAGAATTCGATAGCCGTGCGGCCCGCGGCTACATTTGTCACCTCAAATCCCTGCGCCGCGAGCCAACCCGCGACGGCGTGAAGGTCGGAATCGGCCGGGCCAAATTGCCGGCCGAATTGCTCAGGGGTCAGCCATTGGTGAAACTGCGGGGAGGATTTCACCTGCTGCTCGTCGAGGAGTTTCCGCAGGGCAACTTCCTGGTCCGCGCCGCGCTGCAAGACCAGCAAGATACGCTCCATGGGTAAGTCGTCGGGCGCCGCGCCCTGGTCAAATTCCGTCCGCGCCAGGGGGTGGACATTTCCGCGAAGAGTAACCAAATCATGCATATCCACGGGTTGCACCACCCGCGCGCGCGCGGCGGTGGTCTGCGCCGGCGAAGTGACGGGGAACAACGACAGGGAAACAGATAAGAGAGCTAGGAAGATGATCGTCGAGCGCGATATCCTCATTTGTCCTCCAGCAGGCAAAGCTGGCTTCCTGATCGTGGCAAGTGCTATAGCGATGGATCCTCCAAAACCACAATGAAAGTTCAGGCAGTGTACACCGCCGCCGCCCGAATGCCAATGGTACCGCCGGCGGAAGCGACAGTAAGTCCTAATTTCGTTCGCGCAGGAGAGTCACGATGCGCCGAGGGCATGTTTGGTGCATCGAGTCCCAGCCCGGATTTTGCCCCCCATTTTCGTCCCACGGAAAGTTCCCGGCAAATCTCGGTTGGGCCCACACGGCGAACCCCTGCCGAGTCGTAGCCAACTTCCGACTTCCAGCGCTCGGGGAAATTCAAACTTCTCCGCGGCGCGCGGCGTCGGCAATCCGATCTGCCGCGCGAAAGGCGAGGGCCTGAATGGTCATGGTGGGTTGTCCGCGTCCGGAGGTCACGAAGCTGCTTCCATCGCAGAGGAAGAGATTGGGCACATCATGCGTGCGATGGTCGGCGTTCACCACCGAGGTTTTCGGATCGTTGCCCATGCGGCAGGTTCCGAGCAAATGCACGGCGTGGGTTTGCTCCTGAACCGGCTGCGGCCAAATGTGAGTCGCCGGGCATGCGGCCAAGAGTTCCAGCGCGCGATCTTGCAGATACTTGACCGTCTTGAGATCGTCAGGATGATCTCGATAGGTCATGCGCAGCGCCGGCAATCCCCAGGCATCCTTCAAATCAGGGTCGAGCGAAAAGCTGTTGTCCTCAAGGGGCAATGAGGTAGCGTGGCACGTCACGAACATCGAGCGCGAGAAGGTTTCGGCCAGCCAGTCCTTATAAGCCTTGCCCCAGCGCGGAACCTCAGTGGGCACGGCTCCGAGCGCGAAATTAATGGGAGTCCGCCCAAAGCGCGCGTCAAGTCCTCCGCCGCCGTAAAAGCCCAGCTTGGGATCAAGCTCGTAGAAATCGTGAAGCACGCGGCTGACGGCGGCGCTGGTGTAATCGTTCAGCGGCTGCTCGAACGCCGCCAGCACTCCGCTAAAGCCATTGATCATCAGATGCTTTCCCACCATCCCGCTGGAATTCGCGAGCCCTTGGGGGAATCTCCCGGAGCTGGAAAGCAGAAGCAGGCGCGGCGTCTCAGCCCCGTTCGCGCTCAGAATCACCGCGCGGGCTTTCTGGAAATGCTGCTGGCCCCGGTCGTCGAAATAGGCGACACCCTTGGCGCGATCACGGTGATCGGTCTCGACGCGGAAAGCATAACTGTGCGTCCTGATTTCGCAACGGCCGGTTTGTTGCGCCACGGGAATGACGCTCGCGAACGTGCTGGACTTCGCTCCCACCTCACAGCCAAAGCCCAGGCAGCGCCCGCAGTGGACGCACCCCGCGCGGCCGCGGTAAGGCTGCGAAAGAATGGCCATGGGAGCAGGGAACGGATGCAGCCCGACCTTCCACGCGGCGCGCTCAAAAATGACTCCCGAGGATTTTACCGGCATCGGAGGCAGAGGGTAGGGTTTGGAGCGATAGGGATCAAAGGGGCTGGCGCCGGCGAGCCCCGAAACGCCGACCTCCCATTCCACCTTGGTGTAATAAGGTTCGAGGTCCGCGTAGGTGATCGGCCAATCGTCAAATGCCGTGCCTGCCACGGGCCCACGCCGGCTGCGCTCGACAAAATCGATTTCGTGGAACCGCCAGAAGTTCGCCGTAAAGTGTACGGTTCCTCCGCCCACGCAACGGCCGTAAATCGCCGAGAGTTGTTTTTCGGCTTTGTCCTGCGGGGTCTTTCGAAAGGTCTGCGGCCCCTGTTGGGAATTGTTTGTTAGTGCATGTTCCCGCGACTGGGCGATTTCATCGTGTCCAAACTCGCTGGGAGGAATCCACCGGCCTTGCTCGAGCACCACCACCTTGAAGCCCGCCGTAGAAAGCTCCTTGGCCAGTACTCCACCCGCCGCGCCGGAGCCGACGATAACGAAGTCAATTTCCTCCGACGGTTTGTAGGTGATCTGAGGATTCATCGCGCGCCTTCAGAACAACAGCGACAGGGCACTACCACCACACCGAAACGGAGTGAGAGCCTGAAGCGAAGAACCGTAGGGCCCTGGCCTCTCTGTTCCCGAATCTTGTTTTCTATCTTCCGCACATCACGCCGTGCATGCATCTTAGTCATCACTTCTTCTCGTCCGGTGGCTGCCAGCCGGGATAATCGCGGTCGTAATATCCAAAGGGAGGTGCGAATGCCGCACGGTCATCAAATCCGATCAGCTTCCACCCCACTTCGCCGCGATTGCCTCCGCGCATGGGGTCGGCGAGAAACCCCATAACCGTGAACGAGAGAATCAACTCGAAAATGGGCTGCCCCTCGAGCGCTTTCAGGACGGCGTCCTGCTGGTCCGGCGTGGCTTGCGAAAATCTTCCGGCGCTAGGAAACAGCTCATGAGACTTGGCTTGCAAGACAGGCAAGCCTTTTTCATAATCGCCTCGACTGTCGGTGGCAAAGGTTCCGAGGGCGCGGTCAATGAAGTAAATCACGCCGGCTTCGCGTGCGCCTGGCGTATCGTCGGTCGGAACGATGCGGCTGGCGGCAGCCTCGATTTCAGCGGCCTGATCCGCAGTTAGAATTTCCAGCTTAGCGGGGGCATCGGTCTCGCGCATTTGAGCGGCGTGCTGTGCTGCCGCCATGATAGCAGGCCAATGGAGAGAGGCCCATGCCCCGCCCGCAACCCGCAAGCTGGAGACGATGAATCCGCGCCGATTCGGTTCATGACCAGATTTTGCGTTCATAACTCGCGCTGTCTTGGTGCGATTCCGTTAGTCTGCCCGCAGAGCGGCAGTCCCGCAAACACTTTCTTTTTAGGCCAGCTATAAACATGAGGATTAGGCGTTCATCCTTAATCGTCCTTCCGGTTAGACTCACGGGGATTTTATGACTCTTAAGTAGGGAATCACCGGATTAACCTGGAAGGGCATTTTCTCGCTGGGAGCGATGAGCGGTACCGCCTTCCGATCCGTAAAGGAGACGCTCCCGTCCCAGGCATTCACCTGAATGCGCGCACCCAACGGCAGCGCCGCGATCTGATCCACGTTCTTCGGGGCAATCGTAGGAGCGCCAGTCGTGAGCGCTGCCATGCGAATCTGTTTACGACTGCCCTCCGTCAACCCATTACCCAGATGAGGGCCAAACAGGTGGGGAGAATGCTTGGCGGCATCAGCGGCTGCCTGCAAAAACAAACCGGCTTGTCCTAGATTGTCTTTGTAAGGCGATTTCTTGAGGTACTCCATTCCCTTGGCGTCGGCAGCAACCTCGTCGTGGTGATCGCGGGCCAGGTCCATGCTGCCCAGCAGTTTCTCATCGGGGACATCCATTCCGTCTTTACGCGCGTATTGGCTATTTAGCTTGTGGGTCAGTGTGATGTGCGCCAGTTCGTGAGCGAGGATCATGGCCAGGCTGGGCTCATCGGGCAACACATCGATCAGACCGCGACTGAGGACAATAGTATAGGGGAGGCTGAACGACTCGAGCGTGGAGGTCAAGAGGACCCGACACTGGATTTGCGGAAGGGTATCCAGATGATTGGTAATAACCAGATTGTTTACAACCGTCTCCAGGACCTTGTCCACGGGCCCTTGGGGAGCGAGGAGTCCTGCTCTTTCTAACCGCTTGACCACGTTGTGCTCCGCCGAAATGTTCACCCGCTGCTCTTCCTCGGCGGTGGGTTTGCCCTCGTCGCCTTTGGGCTCTTGAGTGCCGGGCGCATTTCCTTCGGAGGCCTGTGCTTTCTGCGGGCGCCACGGCTTAACGTCGTAGCCCCAAAACCTCGTCTCCGCGTTGTAACGAAGTCGCGCGCCGAGATCTGATTCGTGGCTGAAAATGTAGACCGGGAGCCACACCCCGGGCCGGAGATTTTCGCGCCAACAATCGAAGTGGACGTACAAGTCCCGTCGAGGAGGATTCAGCCGGGTGCCATTCAGGCGAACGATCGCATAATCACGATCCTCAGCCCAGATGCGGCCTTGGAACGCTCGGGCGTCCGAGTGTTTTCGCGGACGGACGTCAAGAACCAGGCAACGAAGTTCCCCCAGCGTTTCCCAGCGAACAGGCTCGAAGTCGTAGTGGTCCCGATCGAAATTGTCCTCGTCCAACGTCAAGGGCTCCAATGCGAATTCATTCAGGTGCAGGTGCTCAATGAACATCTCGGGGCGGCGGCGCAGCCAGTCGAAGATTGTATCGGGAATGAAGGATGCCTCCTTCTCGCCCGCAGTGAAGTTCAGGCGGCCCAAGAAGTAAGCATCTTTCCTGGGAACGTCGCCGAGTTCGGTGTCCTTCTCGTCGTACTGAACATAGGTCTCGACGCGAGGAGCATATTCCCGCAGTTTGGCGTCGTAGACTTTTTCACCGGCGATAATGCGGTTGATAATGGCGGCTGCTTCGGGACCTCCAACCTGCTTGTCGGTTTTTGGAGGGCTTGAACGGTCATCGCCGACTACGGGCAAGAGCATTGGCGCCGTCAGCACAAGGAGTGGAACCAACCGTACGACGCGTCCTATGCGAAGAATACGCATATTGGCCTCCCTAATGACTAGCTTCGGCCGCCGCGGCGGCCTCAAAGGCCAGAGGAGTACGGAACCCCGCCGGTCGAGCGGCCCACCGGAAAATCTTCGGGCAGCCTTCACCACCGTAATCGAGCCCTGTCTCTCCTAATGAATTTACCACGCCTCGGACTTTCCCTGCACCGCTAGTGAAGATTGCGAAACATGGTGACGAACTGTTTTCGTAGCGCGGGCATCTTGCCCGCTGTCTCGGAAGCGTCCCGCTTCCGTCGGCGCGCGGGCAGGATGCCCACGCCCCAGCGGGCGAGACGCCCGCGCTACGGAAAGAACCGGCCGCGCTGCTCTTGGACATTGCCGTCGGTCGAGTTTGGCCATAGGGAAAACCGAGGGAGGTCAGCCCTACTTACGAGAACCCAGACCTTGCACAAACGCTACTTCCTATCAAGACTCGTGCTAGAGTTTATGGAACCATGTTGGGTGAACCTGAACGCAAAGAGATCGCGCGCTTGTGGGAGCGAAAGCTCCGGCAGGATTCCCTCAATCTCCCTCAAGCGGAACGGCATCGCAATCTGGAGCCCCCCAGCGCGGAGTTCATTTGCAGTTTGGCCGCCGGCGTCGGCGCGAAGCGGATTCTGGAAATTGGCGGTTCGAGCGGCTTATCGACTATCGCCCTGGCTGCCGCCGCGCGCCAGGTTTCAGGCCGGGTCATATCGTTTGAAAAAGAACCGAATCGCCAGGCCGAGGCACGGCAGACGATCGCGAGTCTCGATCTCGCACCCTTCGTCGAGTTCGTTCTGGCGGACGCTGGGTCGGCGCTTGCGAGGTTGGGCGAATTTGACTTCGTACTCATCGATTGTGAAAAAGAAGACTACATCCGCTTCTTCGACATGCTGCGTGTTCCCGCCGGAGGCATCGTGGTTGCCGATAACATCATCTCCCACTCGCTCAAGGACTACGTCGCGCATGTCCGCTCGCGCCCGAACGTGGAATCCATGACGCTGCCTGTCGGCAAGGGTCTGGAGGTCACCCGATTCAAGCTACCGAGCAATCCTGGACGGAGCGACCGCGCATGAGCACTCCTCGCCCCAAGCTGGCCGCCGTCGTCACGACTTACTTCAAGTACTCGCACGCCCAGCACATTGTGGATCGCTTCCTCTACGGATATGGCTGGAGGGGCACGCATCATCGCCCGCCGATGGATCTGGTCTCGCTCTATGTTGACCAAGTGGGGGAAGGCGATCTCAGCCGCAGCCGCGGCGAGCAATTCCCTTCGATGCGAATTTGCCCCACCATCGCTGAGGCGCTGACACTGGGAGGCAGCAAGCTGGCCGTGGATGGAGTGGTCGTGGTCGGCGAGCACGGCAAATACCCGCGCAATGAGAAGGGGCAAACCGAATACCCCCGCTGGGAATTCTTCCAGCAGATCATCAAGGTGTTCAAAGACAGCCAGCGTTCGGTGCCGATGTTCAATGACAAGCATTTGTCGTGGAACTGGGATTGGGCAAAGCAGATGGTCGACACTTCGCGCGAGATGGGTTTCGCTTATATGGCCGGATCGAGCCTGGCTGTGACCTGGCGGATTCCCTCGGTGGAAATGCCTCTGGGATCGCGCGTCCGCGAAGCGCTGTGCGTGGGCTACGGGGGCGTGGATAGCTATGATTTTCATGGTCTCGAGACCATCCAGTGCATGGTTGAGCGGCGGCGCGGCGCCGAAACGGGTGTGAAATGGCTCCAGGCCTATCGCGGCGAAAAGTTCTGGGATGCCTTGCGCGAGGGCCGTTGGTCGCGCCGCCTGATGGAGGCAGCTTTGTGCCGAAGCCACACACTGGTTCCCACGCGGCAGAGTTTCAGCGACGTTCTCCCTACCGATGACGATATGCGCCAGTTGGTGAAAGATCCCATCGCCTACCATTACGAGCATAAGGATGGTCTGCTTTGCACCATGATTCTGATGAACGGAATGGTGCGGGACTTCAACTTCGCCGCCGATGTCGAGCATCATCGGTCGAGTTCGGTGGTCTACGCGCCGTTGGTAAAGGACTTCAACTTTGCTGCCGACATCGACGGTCGCAGCGAGCCGTTTTCGACGCAAATGTACTTGCCGATGCCCGACGGGCGCACCACTCTGGCCAGTTTCTTCAGCCCGCTCGTCAACAACATGGAGAAGATGTTCCTGACCGGCAAGCCCACATATCCCGTCGAGCGCACGCTGCTCACCACAGGGCTGGTGGCTGCCGGCATGGAGAGCTTGTATCGGCAGCAGACGCGATTTGAGACGCCGCACCTGGCGGTGAGCTATCAGCCGACTCGCGAATCGACGTTTGAGAGGTCGTGACCCATGCTGACCCGCAGGGAATTCCTGCAAACCACCGCCGCAGCGAGCGGGCTGTTGCTCAGCGGCGCAGACGCCCCACCGCAGCGCCTGGCGATCATCGCGACCGTTTACAAGTACCTCTCGCACGCGCAGCACATCGGGGATCGATTCCTCGTCGGGTATCCTTACGCCGGAGCTTGGCACAAACCTGCGATCAAGGTGGTTTCGCTGTACGTCGATCAGAAACCCGAGGGCGACCTGAGCGGCGAACGCGCGCAGGAATTCGGCTTTCAGGTTTACTCCACCATCGCCGAGGCCCTGTGCTGTGGCGGTAAAGACCTGGCCGTCGACGCGGTGCTGATTGTCGCCGAGCACGGAGACTATCCGCGCAACGAAAAAGGACAGATCCTTTATCCCCGCTACGAGTTTTTCCAGCAGTCTACGGAGGTTTTTACCCGCAGCGGCCGCGCGGTGCCCGTCTACAATGACAAGCATCTTTCCTACAGTTTTACGAAAGCCCAGACCATGGTGGAGACCTCGCGCCGCTTGCGCTTTCCCATGCTCGGCGGCTCATCCCTGCCCGTCACTTTTCGCTTGCCCGAGCTTGAGCTGCCCCTTGGATGCGAGATCCAAGAGGCGCTGATGGTGGGCGAAGGTGAGTCCGATGCCATGGATTTTCACGCTCTCGAAGGCCTGCAATGCATGGTGGAGCGACGCAAGCTCGGTGAGTCGGGCGTAAGAGCCGTGCAAATGATCGAGGGCGACGCGGTGTGGAAGGCGGGCGAGGACGGCCGATGGTCGCGCGACTTGCTGATCTCCGCTCTCTCTCGCAGCGATACGCCTTTGGGCACGGGCGAAACAGAGTCGCGGCCGGAGGACTTGGTGACCTCGGGTCAATTGCCGAAGCTCGTGGCCAACCCCGCCGCGTATTTCATCGACTATCGCGATGGACTGAGGGCCACCCTGCTGATGCTCAACGGCGCCTTGAAGGATTTCAACTTTGCCGCTCGCCTGAAAGGCACGCCGGAAATCCAGGCAACGCAGTTCCTCTTGACTCCCGAACCGAACGTGACCTATTCAGCATGCCTGGTACACGGGATCGAGCAGATGTTCCAAACCCGCGTGGCGCCGTATCCGATTGACCGTACACTTCTCGTCAGCGGAATTCTGGAAAGCTGCCTCACATCGAAAGTGCAGAATCACCAGCGCCTCGAAACACCGCATCTCAAGGTTGCCTACCAGCCGCCAACACAGTCCACATTTTGCCGGAGCTAGATTCTCGCGAGTGTCGCATACATACCAAACGATGTATGCGCCACCCATCGTCTTCTTTGAGTAGCGCGGGCATCTTGCCCGCTGGTGCGTGGGCATCCTGCCAGCGCCATTCGCGAGAGCGGGACGCTCTCGCCCCAGCGGGCAAGAT
>Ga0181520_10013122_pt1 | contig 10510 bp, 7 predicted proteins | sample PEATcosm2014_Bin_29_FD_132451 | JGI IMG/M metagenome (GOLD analysis project Ga0181520, IMG submission 132451) | Peatland microbial communities from MTU Mesocosm Facility, Houghton, MI, USA - PEATcosm2014_Bin02_30_metaG | ecosystem: Environmental > Terrestrial > Soil > Wetlands > Peat | place... | reverse complement strand
TTGGCGATGCAAAGCATCCATCTTTTTTCCCACGATTACGCGGGTTCGCCCCTTGATTCGTCATTCCCGCGGAGGCGGGAATCCAGGCATTGTAAGAGCGCCTTTCCAGGCGCGATTTCCCAGATCGCGCCCGGAAGGGCGCTCTTACAGCATCAGTGCGAACGTTCGCGCGCGTTGCGCGCTCGGACGCAACGAATGTTCCTGGATTCCCGGGCCGCGGGAATGACGTCTTAAGGGGCGCAACATTCGTGGCGTCGGGCACATCGGTCATCGTCGATTAGGGAGAAAATCGACAGTCTCTAAAGTCCTGGGCTACGTTCATAGCGTCCCTCCGGGGGACGCCTGAAACCAGCCGCGGATTTCAACCCGGGGCCTTGATGCAAGCGGTTTGGCTGCGGCCGAAGGCCGCGCTGAGCAATCTGTGGTTGCCCGAGACTTTCGTTGCGGCCCGAAGGGCTGCGCTACGTAATCTGCGGATGCCCTATTCGCCATTCCGCATTCGCCATTCCGCATTCGCGGAATGTCGCTCTTGACTTCATGACGTTTTGCGCGCCAAATCTTGAACAGCGCGAATAACTCATGCCAAAGCGGAGGATAGATCATGAACCGCAAAGCCTTCTACGCCGCCCTCGCGTTCGTTTTCATGTTGTCGCTCGCCCTCGCCGCCGCCCTCGCCGGCTGCGCATCGGACAAATCGAACGGAAAGTCCGCCGACCCGACGACGACCGTGGACCCGGACGGGTACGGGTGTTGCTATCAATATTTTCCGCCGGCAGAAGGCCAACCCGGCGGATTTGCCGGCGGCACGACCTACCTGCTCCGCAAGTATTGTGAATTTACGTTCCGCACCGACATTTCCTGCGATGTGTGCCTTTCGGGCAAATACGGCGCTCCCGAACCGGACCAGCCCACCTGCGCCAGCCTACCCTAACCAGCCGTGTATAGCGGGCTGAATCGCAGCATGATGTAGCAGGCAATCCACGAGTTGCCGAGTGAACGCCAATGCGCGAGCATTTTTGTCCCCGTTGTGTCCAGATACAAATACAAATTCCCGTAATGGTTCTGAAACATGAAATAGGTTTCCCCCGCCGGCGGAATGCTCCCGTCCCCCGCGACCAAAAATGCCTGTTGCCGATTCCCGCCGAGCAGGCCGCTAATCGCAATTCCAGAGGGCGCGCCGGTGTCGGTGATCCCGCTGCGCAATAGATAATCCGTCGAACCGCCAGGCACCACGGCGACCGCATCGCCGCCTTTGCCGTCGCTATTGTCGCCGCCGTTTAGCCCCTTGCCGAACCAGTATTTTGCCGATGTGCCCGAAACGTGGTCCATGCCGGAGCCGCCGCCGCCGCCGCCGGCGAGTTGCGCGTAAATCGTCGCCTCGCAGTACCGCCCGGCCAGCGTGGTGAAATTATCGGGCATGAAGCCGCGGCCGACCTGCGAGAGATCGAACACGACAAAATCGTTTCCGACGGCGGGGCCGATGAGCTCTGCAGCCGGAGCTGTCGGCCCATCGGGGTAGAGCGTGACCACGTCGTTATTCACCCAATCGTGCAGAATCCCGAACCAGTCGACCATGATCCCGGCGTTGTGGCCGACGGACCAGGGCGGCGACGCGTTGCCCGGCAGGGGGCCTTGCAGGCCCGGCAGGATCGACCGCACGTTGGCCATGAATTGGGCATTGGCCGGCAGTTGCGCGAACACGCCGGCGTTGATCGAATCGGCGACGAGGCCGCCCGACGGGGCTTCTTCGGCGATGACGGACGGCAGGGTAAACATTTCGGTCGCGTCGTCGGCGTAGGGCGGGGCGTTCCATTCGATCGCCGGCGCCAGCGGCGCGCCGAATTGGTTGGAGACTTTGACGAAGATGTGGGCGAGACACCAGTTGTATCCCAGGGCCGGCGTCCATTGGGCGAAAATCTGCGTCGGCCCGGGCGGATAGACGCCAAGCACGCCGAGTTTGTTGTGGCTGTCGTCGTATGCCATCACATTGGCCGCGGCAAAGCCGAGGTCTCCGACGAATTGATGGAGCAAACCCGCGTTGACCTGCGGTCCGCCGGGGTAGTAGTCGGAAACGTCGGCCGGAACGGGGTGGGCGCCGCCCGCCTCCGTCCAGCAAATGCCGTCCGCGGTCGCCTCGAAAAAGCAATTCCGCAAGTCGCCGATGCTGTCGGGAATCGCGCCTTGGTACGTGTGGCCGTCGCCGCGGGCCAGAACGTCGAAAATCATCCGGTAGTAATCGTTGTTGTCGCCCGTCCAGTGCAGCAGCACCCAGGCGTCGAAGATAAAGCCTGCATCCGGCGACCGCAAAATGTCGTTGCCCGGCAAGCCGAAGGTCGCGCTCAGCAGCAGCGTGTTCGCCGGGATCGCCACCCCGTGCGCCGGGTCGATGGCGCCGGGCACGTTCGGCGACGTGTTCAATACGAACTGCTGCGTGTTGGCGATCCCCGTGCCGCGCACCGGGTCGTTGCCCGCGAAGTCGGATGCGAGCACGCCCCCGCCGATCGGCGGCACGCCCTGTTCGTTCATCTGGTTGCCCTGGGAATCGGTGTAGAGGACCACCGCTTCCTGGGTCGGGGCCACGCCGTTGTCGTCGCTGCCGTTCATGGTTGCTCCGCAAATGAATGAGGTTTTTTATCCGCAGATTACGCAGATTACTTAGCGCAACCCTGCAGGCCGCAATCACAAATCATGCACGGCACGCGGCGCCGGAAGGCAAAAAGGCGTCCGCGTAATAAGTCCCATAGGACCTATAAGACCTATAAGTCCTATAAGTCCTATAAGTCCTATAAGTCCTATAAGTCCTATAAGTCCTATAGCCACTGACCACGGCTCGCTCAGCTCGTACTCCCGTCGCCGCCGTCCGTCCGCGCGCTGTCCATTTGCGGCCCGATGTGGATGCTGAGATAGGCGACGATCCACGAAATGTTCACCCCCGAATGGGGGTGGTGCTTGTAATTCCACTGGCATTTGAGCACGCCGGCCGGATTCGCCATCGCCGCAAGCTGCGTCGGCTGGTCCAGCGGCGACAATTGCCCGCTGTCGGCGTAGACGGAAAGCCGGCCGTCGCAGTCGCCGCTCGTCGGGTGACCGAATATCAATTGGACGTTGTGCTGCGATTGCGTCGCCGAGCCGTAATCCGTAATGACGCCCGTGCGGCTGCTGTCGAGATAGGTGAACGCCTGCCAAACCTGTTTGCCGAAGTGGCCGAAGTTGTTGTAGGTGGTCGGGAGAAGATCCTTCGGCGTGAATGTCGGCGACATGGAGGCCGTCGCGTCCGCTTGCAGGTGCGTCATGGGAACGTCCCACGGGTCGCCCAGCGACACCGTGCCGGGCCACACGATCGCCGCGGCGTTGACCATGCAGTAGCGCCGCTCGAAGCCGGTCGCGAGCCCGAGCGCCGCATGGCAGACGTCGGCCGGGAACGCCCCGGCAAATTGCGCGGGGTCGCAAATCGTAGCGATGCGCTGCGAGGCGGTGAGGTATTTCGCCGGGACGCCGTTGATGATTTCGTTGTTCGCCCAATCGCCGCCCGCGGTCCCCGCCTGATCGCCCAACCGGGATAGCGGCGGATCGTGCAACATCACGAAACCCTCGATCAGCATCCCCCCGTTGGCGTAGAACGTCCAACCCCACTGACCCGGATATTGCGCGATGATGTCGCCGCTGTTGGCGACGACGGGCGGGTAGGACTGCGCGCCGGGCAGGATCGCGCCCGCGTCGCGCCGGAAGCGGCTGGCGAGCGCCAGGCGGCCGATTTGCGCCGCGTAGGGCGTAGCGCCGCCGGTGGGCAGGGAAAACCCGAGAGCGTCGGGTTGGCCGGTGCGAGAGGGCATGGAACCTCCGGTGAAGGAACAAGGAAAAAGTCAGACGCAGAGATAGTTCCCGTTCGGCCGCCTGAGACAGCCGCGCCCGATCCGAACGCGCCCGAAGCGGGCTCAGCCTTCCCGGCCGGCGAGACGCCCACGGGCGGGGAAGAAACAAGGAACAAAAAAAAAGTCAGGCCCCGCGACGAAGGAAAAAGGCAAAAGTAAAAAGGCAAAAGTCAGGAATTATTTCTTTGGCAAAGCAAGACAACTGCTACCGGATGTCCAACGCCTGCCGCATTTTGGTAGATGAAGAAGCCCGCTGCCGAAGGGTCCGCTGGATTGAACCTCAACATTTGGTCGTCATTCAATCGCAGCAACGCCGCGAATCACCCTTGTGCAAAAAAAACCGGCGCGATCATTTTCCTTAACATGGCGGCGATACTTCTCTTGTCGGCGCGAGAGAGCATGCCGAGCCGCGTTCCCATTGCTGTTTCCTCAATCATCGCGAGTGTCGGCCTTACCCAGCTTGGAGACGAGAGCCCCGCCGATTCCCAATCATTGACGGGGATGTCGCCTGGATTTTCCACGCTGGTAAGCGCCATACAGGCAAAGTCGCCATAAACTGTACGTGGACCAAGGACAACGACTGGTCGTTTTTTCGACGAGCCTTGATCGGAAAAATCAACCTCAGCGAAGGCGACATCTCCGGGACTAAGGGCGGTCGTAGACGGCATCTTTTTCGTTGTCCCAGACCTTCGCTAGCGCTTTCTTCTGCACCGCCTTCCAAAAAGCATCGTCCTCTGCGGCGGCGCGCGCCCGCTCGGTGTTCGCGGCGGGGAAACGAAACAGTTGCCCTTTCTTCACCAAATATTGGCCCGCGGGCAGTATATTGTTTGGATCAAAAGTAAGAACATCGCCCCGCGGCGCCATTGGGCAACACTCTTCCAATTCTTCTGCCACGGACACTGACAGTTGTAGCTCAGTGAGTAGATTCGTGTCATTCATTTCGTTACTCCCTTCGGGTTTACGTTTCGCACCCATCCCAGGGAAGTTATCTCTACATCATATTCCCTTTTCAATCCGGGAACCAACGGCAAAATTTGGCCAGCGGGGATCTGCACCTGAACGTTTGGCGGAAAGACGGATCGTTGCCGAAGGCGGGCGCGGGTTTCATAAAGATATCCCCATTTTTTGGACTCTATTGCAGCCCCGATGAACCGAGCGTCGGCAGTCAATTCATCTTTTAAGTGTTCGCCTAAAAAGAACGTCTTTCTCAAATTAAAATCAGACACATGCGCTCTAAGCAGTTCATCCAGGAGTTCAGTTAGTTCTTTCGACGCAAAATCCACTTGTTCCGGCCCCAAGATTTCTCTCGCTTCGTGCCTATTGATCATGTGAAGGTGCGAGAAAAAGCTCGAAGTCAGCGCCTCAATAATCGCATTCACCTGCCGTTCGTCCGTGCGATGCAACCCGAGAATCTTCTTCGCAAGCCGCTTGATCAGTTGATGGACTCGGTGGACATTCCCGAGGGCGATCGGGTGGACATTCTGGACAAGTCGGTCGAGGAACGGTTGCCACAATGCGCGAGTCGCGCATGCCTCATCGGCGTTGAACTTGAATTGATCGTGAACGAACTCCCGATAGGCTTGAACATCTTCGACGCTGATCACGAGTCGCGCACCTGGAGTCACCGGATCGACGGGATTGAATTGGTTCCCGGTGCTGGGATCGATTGGGCTCAAATCAGAAATCGGGGTCATTACAATTTTTTTGCCGGCTAAGGCCAGAAGCGTTCCCGCACTGTAACAACGAAAAGGAACAAGAACTTCAAAGTCTTTGTCATACTCACGAAGCAGACTAATGATTGGCCAAACGGCGTTGGTCTCGCCTCCTCCGGTATAGAGGCAGAAATCGATTTTTGCGCGACGGGCCGCGGTTTCCTTAAGAACTCGAAAAAGGGCTTCCTTGGTGTCAGACGTCAAGGATGTCCGGAGTCCTCGAATTTGCGGTTCGCTTGGACGGTCGAAATTGAAGAAACAAACGAGGGTTCGGCCTCCCCGGATTTCCTCGATTTTTTTCATTATCGCTTGGCGCTCTTTAAGCGGCATCACGCCCTCCTACCTTAAAAGCGAATCACACCTTTCTCGCGCTTCGGCCGCGCTAGCCGACGTCCTGCTTAGTTGTACGCGCAGTGGTCATCCCGTGACGCGTGGGATTTCAGGCTCTTTTTTCCCCCGTGTCAAGCGGGTCTTTCTCCACTCCAACAAGTTAACAAGTTTTCCTTATTCGGCAAGCACTTACGCTATCTTAGCAGACCGTTTCTCACGCTTCCTAGTTGACCGGCTTGCGCGCAGGTTTCTTTACGGGCCGCTTCGCCGGCAGGGCGTCCACCGGCGGTTCGTCGCGCCCGGTTTTCACGGTTTTTCATGCTTTGCCAAAGGTATAAATCCGCAAAAGTCAGACGCAGCGCCTCGGTCCGACTCGTTGTCAGGGCAACCGTGCCCGAAGCGGGGCCGACGCCCTCCAACCGGAACCCGGCTCCGCGCCGCGGGCCTGACTTTTTCCTTTTTCCTTTTTCCTTCTTCCTTCCTAAATCCATTCCGCGTTTGCCGCGTTCGACGCGCCGCCCCAAATCGCGCCGGTCGCCGTGAGCGGATTGAGCGCCGGAACCTCGAGCGCTTCGGCCTCGGTTTCGCCGGTTTCCAAATCAAGGCTCGCGTTCGCCGTCGCCGCTTTCAGGCTGTACGGCACGGTCGGATCGTCGACCCAGACCCACAGGCCGCCGGGGGTCGGCCCCAGCCCGGCGGGAATGGTCGTCCGCACGCCGCCTTGCTGATCGGTGACGTTCACGCCGTAGCCCGGCGTTGGCGCCAGCCCCCACAGCGGCACGGCAATCTTGATCGTCGCGCCGTACTGCTGGCGCAGCACGTCCATTTTCAGCGCGAAGTCCACGGCGTCCTCGGTGCGCCACAGCCACTGCGCTTCATACAACTCCTGCCGGTCGGTCAGCCCTTCCGCTTCCACATAGGTCAATTCCGGCGGGAACCGTTGCCGATATTTGCCGGAGCGCGGACTGAAATTGTAGTCCACAAAAAGTTGTTTCAGCGCCCAACTCGCCGAATGGTCCGTGGCATTGAACTTCTTGGGGTCGCTGTTATAGCGCGTCACGGGCAGCAGCCCCGCCGCCTGGTAGGCGTCCGAGTTGTAGAGCGGGTTGATCACGAGCTGCAACTGATTCCCGACGACGACCAACATCATCCCGCACTCGCCGGCGAGCGTCGCGCAATGGCCGGACAGCAGTTTGTCCTTGCCGCCCTTATCGCCGCCGAGAAAAGCGCGGACCTGGTAGGGGCAGACGCCGGCCATCGAACCGCGCTTCCAATAGGCCGGAGCGCTGCTCCCTGACCCGGGCTGCCACGCCTGGCCCGCCGCGTTGTACGGCGTTCCGATCGTCTCGCCGATATATGGCGCCGGCAGGCCCGCGCGCACGAGAATGTCGAGCACGACCATCGCCGCGTCGCCGGTGGAAATGTTCCCGATGACGCTTTGCGCGTAAAAGACGTCGGACGGGTCGTATTTCTCCACCGTGCCCGGCGCCGTCGTCGCCCAGTTGCCATAATTGGCGACGATGAAATCCGCGGCCGGATTGACGCAAGTGATAAACCCCGACTTCCGCGAGCCGCCGCCGTCGCATTTTTCGATCTGGCCGATCATCGCCGGCGCGCTGAGCAACGAGTCGCGGACGCAAGCGGCCGTGTCGCCCAGCGACAGCTTGCAGATCACCGGATACCCCGCGTTCGTCCACGGATCCATCGGCGCGGGCCAGACGGCTTGCAGCGGCGCGCCGTCCACGCCGCCGAAGCAGCCCAGCGGCGTCTGGAACTGCGCGCTGTCGTCCGTCCAGTCGCCGTAAACGATCTGCGCGGGCTTGTCGCGGGTATTTTTGCCGCCGAACTGCCCGCCATAGCCCGCCAGCAACGGCGCGACCTGCCACCAATATTTGTTCGGGAAATCGTAATCGTAATTCGCCGACCAGTGCGAAACCTTGAGGGCGATCGCGCCCCATTTCAACTCGAAACTCTCCTGCCCCATCGTGCCGCTGTACACGAGGTTGCGTAACGACAATACGGCCGGATTCGGCGAGACGAGAAAAACGAACGCCTCGGAAAACAGGAACTCCCGGTCGCGAAGCACGGCCTGCCAAAACGCATCCGTCGGCGGCACGGCGATCTCGCAGGAAAACGTCGGCGGGACGAACTTCGGGAGCGGGTCGAGGTCCACTTTGCTGTCGAACTTCGGGGCCGACATCGCGCCGCCGTACTGGCCCACGGCGCGGGAATCCCCGCCGATCGACGCCAGCTCGGGAAAGGCCGCGGTTAGATCGTCGCCCAAGGCCCCGATCCGCGCCCCGCCGGGCGACGAAAAACGAAACGTATCGTAGGCGAACGGCCCGGTTGCGTTGGCGTCTTTCCGCAGCAACAACACGACAAGGCATTGATATTGCGCGCTCAGAACGGCAGTTTCGTTGGCCATTGATGTCCCCAAGGAAGGAACAAGAAACAAGGAAAAAGGAAAAAGTCAGCCCCGTGGCGCGGACCCGGGCGCCCGTTGGGGACCATCGGCCCCGTTTCGGGCGCGGTTCCCCTGACAACGAGTCGGCCCGTGCCGCTGGGCCCGACTTTTTCCTTTTTCCTTGTTCCTTGTTCCTTCTCGAAATTGTTACAGTCCCGGCGGGATCGGCGGCTGCGTGAACTCGATTTCGGTGTCGCCCTGGAACGGCACTTCGCCCGGCTTGAAGGTCAGGTCGCCCCGTTCGCCGTCGAACCAGGCGTAGTACGCGCGTTTGTTTTGGGGATAATCGTCGACCACCGCCGGATAGGGCGTAGTGAGACTGAGGTTCAACACCGGCACGCAGGTTGGCCGGCAGAAGATCAGCGCGCAGCGAGGGTGGTGGCACGAACGCCACAAATTCCGCAGCGCGAACCAATCGTCTTCGAGCATGTCCTGAAAACCGAGCTTGCCGGTTTCGCCGACGCCGGGATTGACGGCAATGCGCCGGTTATCCAGCGTCGTCAGGGCCCCGGTGAGGTGCGCGCCGAACTCCGGACCGGTCGCGTATTGATATGTCGGTTGGATCTCGTCGCCCGACAACGCCGTACCCGAGACAATGATCCGGCCGACCTCCAGGAAGTCGATCGGCTGAATCGGCGAGGCGCTTTGCACCACGATCCGCAGGTACTGCGCCAGCGTCGGCTGCGGGAACGCCAGGAAGATCGGCCGCGAACGGACGCCGACGTCCGGGCCGTAATTGTCGCTCGTCACCATCGACGTAATATCCCCGTAGAGATAATTCGCGCCGCCGAGCGAAGCGCCGACCGTCACCGACGGCAAGTACAACCGATGCCAATTGTAACCGATGATCGCCAGGTGCGACAAAAACTTCTCGCTCTGGAAGTTGAGCTGGTAGACGATGGTGTACGTCACGGCCCCGCCCGGCGAAGGCAGTGTGGCGGGGACCGCGCCGGCGACGGTCCGCGACGTCACGGTCAAATCGTCGATTTGCACGGATGACGCCGGGAAATTCGGATCCTCGACGTTCGTATTCGTCGTGCCGTCCGTCGACCAGATGCTGCCCATTACCGTCGGCTGATCGCTGAGGAAATTCGCGCCGAAGATGACATTCGCATCCTTCGCGGGCGGCAAGGTGGGCGTCGGCGAACCCGGCGCCGGCCAAATTCCCAGGCCGCGGGAAATAACGCTCATGCCGCTACTCCAACGTAATCTGCGTGATTTGCGAGGCGTCGGTGGTCGGCTGCCCGGCGCTGTTCAGGAACGTGCCCGTGATCGTTCCGCCGGCCGGCGTCGTCGCCTGCCAATGTCCGTACGTCGACGGCTGCGCCGGATCGAAACCCACTATCTTGATATCGGTCAGCACGCCCGCGGCCGTCGCCGCGTAGGCCGCGGCGTTGCCGGCGGAGCTCTGCGCGGCCAAGACCACGTTTTGCGCGGGCGGGTTGAGAGAAACGATTCCGCCCGACGGCGCGACGCCGGCCAGCTCGTAGTTCCACACGTTTTCCGGAACGGCGGCCACCGCCGTCGCCGTCATCATGATATCATACGCCGCGGATGCGAGATCGTCGGTGTTCGTCGGGTGGTAGCTCAGGTTGTCGGCGACGTTGGCGTCGGCGGCGACGATCATGAACTCGCCGAAGGCGAGCACGGCGCCGTCCGCCACGCGGGTCAACGTCACGACGCCTTTGACATGATCCACCTCGAGCGCGGCGAACGGATCGTACGACCGCACGGCCGCGGGCGCATTCATGTAATAACTGCCGACGCCCAGGTCGATCCAATCGCCGGAACCGCTTGCCGGCGTTCCCGAGTAAAGCGCGCTCACCAGCGTGCTGCTGTGCTGCGCGGGGTCGACCGTCGTCCCGCCGGCCGACGGCGCGAAGGCCACCGTATTGCCCGGCGGCACGAGCTGCCACAGGGCGGTCAGATCGGCCGGAACCAAACCCGTCAGCGCCTGGCCGCTGGCCGGGTCGATCGGCGTCACGAGGATATACCCATACGTCGAGCCCGAGATGATCGCATTGTAGTCCCGAACGGCCATGATGAGATCCTTTTTTGTCCACAGATTACGCAGATTGCTTAGCGCGGCCTTCGGCCGCAACCAAAGCCCCTCACCCCTTCCCCCTCTCCCA
>Ga0181520_10013121_pt1 | contig 10511 bp, 10 predicted proteins | sample PEATcosm2014_Bin_29_FD_132451 | JGI IMG/M metagenome (GOLD analysis project Ga0181520, IMG submission 132451) | Peatland microbial communities from MTU Mesocosm Facility, Houghton, MI, USA - PEATcosm2014_Bin02_30_metaG | ecosystem: Environmental > Terrestrial > Soil > Wetlands > Peat | place... | reverse complement strand
TATCCCGAGGTGCCCGCGCGCGTGGAATACCGGCTGACGCCGCTCGGGCGGTCGCTCGAGGAACCGATCCTCGGGTTGGGCCTGTGGGCCGAGCGGCACGCGGCAGCGTTGACGGCGGCCGGCAAACGCGCCGCCCGCTCCAAAGCGTCGCGCCCCGCGCGATAGCGCCCGATTTATGGGCACCCATTCGACGCGGCAAGAAAAGCCGAGAGGACTCTCGGCTCAGCAGGCTTGACAGCCCCCGATGGTGCACGGGCACGCCGCGCCACGACGACTTGCGCGCGGTATACCTCAATGGGTTACCCTGAACTCTTTAAAGGGACAAAAACATTGCCAAGGGCCAAAATCACGGCGCTGGGTTGCTATACGCCTCCCCGCGTCCTCACCAATCAAGATTTAGAGAAGATGGTCGATACCAACGACCAATGGATCATGACGCGCGTCGGCATCCGCGAGCGTCATATTGCGGACCCGGGAGTGGCTACTTCCGATCTGGCGATCGCCGCCGCCCGCTGCGCGCTTCAGCAGCGCGGCATGGACCCTTCGGAAGTGGAGGTCATCATCGTTTGCACGGTTACGCCGGACCACATGTTTCCCTCCACTGCCTGCCTGGTGCAGAATGGGCTGGGCGCCAAGGGCGCTTGGGGGTTCGACCTGATTGCGGCGTGCTCGAGCTTCGTTTTTGGCACTACCACGGCCGCCAATCTGATCATGGGCGGCACGTATAAAAAGGTGCTGGTGATCGGCGCGGACACGATGAGCCGCATCATCGATTACACCGACCGCGCCACCTGCGTCCTGTTCGGCGACGGAGCCGGAGCGGTTCTCGTCGAACCGGTCGCCGAGGGCGACGGTCCGCTTGGCTTCATCGATTTTATGGGCGAAATCGACGGCTCGGGCGGCGATGCGCTCATCATGCCGGCGGGAGGCAGTCGCTTGCCGGCGTCCCACGAAACCGTCGACAAGCACCAGCACTACGTGAAGCAGGACGGCCAAAAGGTCTTCAAGTACGCCGTCCGCAAGATGTACGAAACCTGCCGCGATCTGCTGGCGCGCAACGGGCTCACCGTGGCGGACGTGGGCGCGATGATTCCGCACCAGGCCAACCTGCGCATCATCCATGGAGCCGGGGAGCGGCTGGGCATCGCGCCCGAAAAGGTCTCGATCAACATCGACCGTTACGGGAACACAACGGCGGCTACGATTCCACTGGCCACGCGCGACGCCATCTGCCAGGGACGCCTCAAGAAAGGCGACCTGGTTCTGTTTGCCGCCGTCGGCGCCGGCTACACGGTGGGCGCCAGCCTCTGGCGATGGGCGTATTAGGGCCGGGCCAAGCCTGGATTTCAAAGTCAACTTCGGCGAAGTTGCATCTTCACAGCGGAAGACCAGGAAAAAGCAAGTCTTGTATCAGGGCACGGCTTGAGCCGTGCCCTCGAAAACGGCTGCGCTGGCAGGGTTGGCAGGCGAAAGCGCCTACCCCACCTCAGGCTACGCGAGCCCCAAGCGCCTGTGCTCTTTGAGGATGCAGCGGTCCATGACGACGGCCAGGCCGGCCGATTCGGCGCGGCGCGCGGCATCTTCATGCACTACGCCTTCCTGCATCCAGATGGCCTTGGCGCCCTTGCGAATGGCGGCTTCCACGATTGCCGGCACGTGCTCCGGGCGGCGGAAGATATCGACGATGTCGACCGGCCCGGGAACGTCATCGAGCGACGCGTACGACTTTTCGCCCAGCACTTCGGTGACATTCGGGTTGACGGGAATGACGCGGTAGCCCGCCCGCTGCAAGTATTCCGCTACGCCATGGCTGGGGCGGGAGCGCTTGGCCGAAAGGCCCACCACGGCGATGGTTCGGGCCGAACCGAGGATATCCGCGATGCGGTTCATGCGCCCTCTTGCCTGGCCGCCGGCTTCGCGCGCAACGCGCTCCGCAGCCTGCCCACCTCGTCTTCGGTCAGGTGACGGAAGTGGCCCGGCTTGAGCGGCCCCAGCTCGATGGGGCCGACGCGCACCCGCCGCAGTTTCTCCACCAGAAAATCGAAATGCTTGAACATCAACCGGATTTGATGATTGCGGCCTTCGAAGAGACGCACCTCGTACCAGGGATTCTGCGCGGCGTGGATCACCTTCAGCCCGGCCGGCAGCGTGCGCTTGCCGGAAAGCGGGACGCCGCGGCGGAACCGCTCCTCCTGGTCGGCGGTCAGCGTGCCATTCACTTTCACCACATAGGTCTTGGGCAGGTGCGTGGTGGCGGACATGATGGCGTTGGCCATTTCGCCATCGTTGGTCAGCAGCAGCAGCCCCTCGCTGTGATAATCCAGGCGGCCTACCGGATAAACGCGCTCTTTCACGCCGTGCAACAGGTCCATCACGGTGGCGCGATGCTGTGGGTCGCTTACCGTGGTGACGGTGTTGTCCGGCTTGTACAGCGCAAGGTAGACCAGGCGCTTGGGCGCATGCAGCAGCTTGCCATCCACTTTGATGTGATCGCGCTCCAGATCGGCTTTGGAGCCGAGTTCGGTGATCGCGACGCCGTTGACCCAGACGCGGCCCTCCGTGATCAATTGCTCCGCGTGGCGGCGCGAGGCCACGCCGGCATGCGCGAGAATCTTCTGTAGCCGCTCTTCGGCCATCAGTTGTCTCCGGAAGGCGGCTCAACGCCGGCGGCCGGAGCCTCGAGTTCCACGGCCGCCGCGGGTTCGACGACCGCGGGTTCGGGCGCCGCGGGTTCGACTACGGCCGGTTCAGCCACGGATTCGGCCGCCGCGGATTCAGCCACCGGCGACTCCGGCGCCGACGGTTCCGTTGCCGCCTGCTCGGCCGCCGGTTCGCTGTCGGCGAAAGCCATGCGGCGAATTTCCTCGAATTCCTTGAGCGAGGGCAACTCGCTCAGATCTTTCAACCCAAACTGAATCAGGAATTCCTTGGTGGTCTTGTAGAGGATCGGCTTGCCAATCACATTCTTGCGCCCGGCGGCGGCGATCAGCTTGCGGTCGAGCAGCGTCTTCAGTACGCCGGCGCCCTGCACGCCGCGAATCTCCATGATCTCCGGCGCCGTAGCGGGCTGCTTGTAGGCGACCACGGCCAGCGTTTCCAATGCCGGCAGCGAGAGCTTGAGCGGCGGCTTGAGGCTCTTGACAAACGTGCGCACCGCGTCATGGTGTTCGGCTTTGGTGGCCATTTTGTAGCCGCCGGCCACTTCGCGAATCGCCACGCCGTGTTCGGGCTTATCGAATTCCTCCATCAGCCAGGTCAGCGCTTGCTGAACGCGATCCACCGGTTGCAGCAGGGCCGCGCCAATCTGCGCCGCCGTCAGAGGTTCCTCGGCGACGTAGACGATCGCCTCCACCACCGCGCGCAACTGCGCATCGGCGAGCGAAACCGGCGCATCGTCCGCCGCCGGCACAGCCAGCAGATCGTCCATCGAAACCGGCTGCCGCGGGTCCCCCGTCTCTTCGGACTGCGGCGGCTCGCCTTCCGGCGGGGCCGCTTCTGTTTGATCTTCCAGTTCTTCCATTCCCATCAGAGGTAATCTTTTTCAATTGTGGCGATCGGCTGCTCGTCGGCGAACACCGCATCGAAATTCCGATGCCTGCGCAGCGCGATCTCGCCGAACAGATCTTTCTGGGTCACTTCCACCGCCTGCATGCGGACCATTTCGAGCACGGCCAGAAACAGTGCGATCATGGCGCGCCGCGTGCGCTGCTCCTCAAGCACACGCAGGATGAAGATCGGCTGCTCCGGCGACACGGCGAGAAACCGGTCGCGCAGGTTGCGGATCATCTCCGGCACCGTCACGTCGGCCTGTTCCACCTCGTACACCGGGCGGAGCTTGGCGCGGTCCAGGACTTCGCCGAACGCTTTCACCAGGTCGAACAGGGTGACCGCCAGGCCGGGGTCGTCGTCCTCGCTCGAAAAGGCTTTGATCTGCGGATTGGACCAGACGTTCTCTTCGATCATCCGTTTCTGCTGCAACATCTCGGCGGCGTTTTTGAAGCGCTCGTGCTCGAGCAGCCGCTCGACGAGTTCCTGGCGCGGGTCCTCTGTCTGGTCGGCGTCCTCGCCCAGCGCCGGGTCGCGCGGCAACAACATCTTCGACTTAATGTGGATCAGCGTGGCGGCCATGTAGACGAACTCCGCCCCCAGGTCGATATCCATCTCGCGCGCCTTTTCCATATATTCCAGGTATTGCGAGGTGATGGTGGCGATAGGGATATCCTTGATGTCGACCTGCTGCTTACGGATCAAGTCCAGCAGCAAATCGAGCGGCCCTTCGTAATGTTCCAGGTGGAGATCCAACGGCGACGACACTGCTATCACGATAGCACGGGACAGTGCGGAAACCAGCGGCAGCAACAGCCTCGGCGTGCGCGACTGCGCTACTCTCCGCTCTTTCTGGCCGGATAACATTCGATCCCTTCGCGCAGCGACGACAGGTGTGGCATGGCCACGCCGAGGCTCTCTCCCGTGTGGAGCACATCGAAGTAGAATCGCTTCATCTCCTCCGCGCTATTGGCGAAGTGGCTCGCCTTGAGAAGGCGCCGGCCTTTTTCCGTGAAACGAACGCCATAGACAGCGGCCAGGCTCGCCAGCCAGGTGGGCGTATTCAAGATGCTCTTCGCTTCGGGATAGCTCTCCAGGTTGACGCCACGGGCCGCAGCCACGCCGAGTGCCTCCCTCACGGCCAGAACCCCCAGCCTCAAGGTTTTGAGACTGCGGGTCGCCTCGGCGATACCTCCCGCCCAAAGACAGGCTCCGATTCCGCCGCCATTGATCGCATGGTGTACCCAAAGCCACTCGATGATGTTTGGCTTTATGTCCAGGCTGAAACCAGCCGCCTCAAACAATTCCTTCACGCTCTCGAACTTCTTCGGGTCCGAGCCTTCCAACATGCCGAGGCGCACCGCGGGATCCACGGTTGCAATCAGGATGCCCTGGGCATCGACGCCGCCAGTGGCCTTGGCATAACCCCAAAGCATGGACGACCTCGGCAGAATGCGGTCGACCTCCTCCGTACCGTCCCAATTCGCGGTGAACAGGAGGAATGTGGCGCGAGGCGCGCCGGGCAGGTATTGCTGGATGGCCTGGGCCGCCTGGTAGTGCTTGGTCGCGACAATCACGAGGTCGAAGCCGTCGGAGGGGCTGATCTGCCTAACCGTTTTGGGAGCATAGGTAACCCGCGTGTGTTTGGGATGCCCGGCGCGCAGGTCGAGCAGATCCAAGGTGTCGTTGGCGGGCAGCCCCGCTTTTCGCACCACGTGGGTGACATCGACCCCCGCCGTTGACAAGGCCCAGCCGTAGATTGTGCCAACGACGCCCCTGCCGATGATGAGGACTTTCATCTAAAGTGAAACCTTCACCTTCCGGCAACGAGCAGCCAGCCAGCGACCAGCGGCATCACGAATAGCGCGCTATCCACGCGATCCAGGAACCCGCCGTGGCCGGGTAGCAGGGCTCCCGAATCTTTCACTCCGGCGCCGCGTTTCATGGCGGATTCCACCAGGTCGCCGAGCTGTCCCGCAGCGTTGGCCACCGCCGTCAGCAGCACCGCCTCGGCGATACTCACACCGGCAAAATGCCACAGGTAAGCGCCGGCCAGCAGCACCGAAGTGGCCACCGAGGCCGCCGCGCCTTCCCAGGATTTTTTCGGGCTCACGCGATCGGCCAAACGGTGCCGGCCAAACGCCTTGCCGATGTAATAGGCGCCGATATCGCCGGTCCAGCTCACCAGCAGCGCGTACATCAGCCAGGCGACGCCGTGGCCGTGCAACACGATGGCGCACCGCCAGCAGCCGAAGATGTAAATCACGCCCAGCACCAGCAAGGAAGTTCGCGGCAGCGCGTGCGCCAACTCAGCCGAGCGCAGCGCCAGCACCAGCGCCACGAGCGCCAGCCCGGTCAGTACCAGCCAGGCGTTGGCATAGGGAACCACCAGCAGGAGCAAACCCGCGCCATAGCCAAGCACTCCCGGAGCGCCGAAGCCATAGCTCGCGGCGATGGCATCATACTCCCGGTAGCTGAGCACGGCCGCCAACGCGAGCACGGCCAAGAACACACACAGGTTGGCCCAGAGCACTACGTAAACGACAAAGGGAATGAGCAGGGCCGCGGTGAGAACCCGCTTCATGACGGGCCGAGCGCGGGAATCAAGGTCTCGTCGGTCGGCGCATCCGCGGCGCCCGTGCGCAACCCGCCGTAGCGGCGCTCGCGCTTCTGATATGCCACCACCGCTTCCAGCAGGTCGGTGCGCGTGAAGTCCGGCCACAGCGTCTCGGTGACGTACAGCTCGGCATAGGCGATCTGCCACAACAGAAAATTACTGATGCGCATTTCGCCCGAGGTGCGGATCAGCAGATCGGGGTCCGGGCAGGAGGCCGTGTAGAGGTTGGTCGAGATCAGATCCTCGTCCATGCGAAGCGCGTCCAGCGAACCTTCCAGGCGCGCCATCTCCAGCACCGCGTTCACCGCATCCACGATTTCGGCGCGCCCGCCGTAATTGATCGCCAGGTTCACCAGCAGGCCGCGGTTGTTGGCGGTGGCTTCCACCGCCCGATCCAGTTCGGCGCGCACCGGCGGCGGCAGCGCATCCAACCGCCCGATGGCTTGCAGGCGAATGTCGTTCTTTTGCAGATCCGGCAGCTCCTGCCGCAGGTAGTAACGCAGCAGGCGCCACAGCGTTTCCACTTCGTGCCGCGGGCGCTTCCAGTTTTCCACCGAGAACGCATACAGCGTCAGCGCTTTCACCCCCAGCCGCGCGCAAGCTTCCACTGTCGAGCGCACCGGGCCAATGCCCGCCTTGTGGCCCGCCACGCGCGGCAGCCGCCGCCGTTCGGCCCAGCGCCCGTTGCCGTCCATGATGATGGCGATGTGTTCCGGCAACCGCGCCGGGTCGATGGCCTGCGCCAGTTCCCAGTCGCGATCTCCAGCCCGCAACGTATCCAGAAGCGCCTTCATGGCAAACCATAATGGTACAACATCACAAGTATTCACAAGGCACTTGGCCGCGCAAAGCGGCGTGGGGCAGGTCCCCGTCCCGCCGCATATGCTCCGCACAAAAACCCCGGCGGCGAAGACCGCCGGCGTTACCGGGATCGAGTTTTCTGGTAGCGCCAGCGGTCTTGCCGCCGCTGTCTTTGCGAGCCACTGCCCACGGCTTCCGCTCCACCTCTAGCTCGCCAGTGGGTGGAAAGATATAATTCCCTGTGAGACGGTTCGAAGGCCGTAAAAGGAGGGGGGATGAAAGTCGGAATTCTGGGGTCGGGCGATGTGGCGAAAGCGCTGGCGGGTGGCTTCCTGAAGCATGGCCACCAGGTAATGATGGGCACCAGGACGCCCGCCAAATTAACGGAGTGGGCGGCACAGAGTCCCCAGGCGAGCGTCGGCAGCTTCGCCGCCGCGGCGGCATTCGGCGAACTGATCGTGCTGGCGGTCACGGGGAAAGCGGCGGCGGAAGCGCTGCGGTCGGCGGGCGTGGGGAACCTGACGGCGAAAACCGTCATCGACGCCACCAATCCCGTTGCAGACGCGCCGCCCGTCAACGGTGTATTGAAGCTCTTCACCAGCCACGACGAATCGCTTATGGAGCGGCTCCAGCGCGAGTTTCCCAGCGCCAACTTCGTCAAGGCATTCAATTCCGTCGGCAGTGCATTAATGGTGAATCCGCAATTCAAGGGCGGCAAGCCAACCATGTTCATCTGCGGCAATAGCGAGGCCGCCAAGAAGAGCGTCGGCGGAATTCTCGATCAGTTCGGCTGGGAAGTGGCGGATATGGGCAGCGCGGAGGCCGCACGCGCCATCGAACCGTTGTGCATGCTCTGGTGTCTCCCTGGTTTTCTGCGCAACGAGTGGGTTCACGCGTTCAAGCTGCTGGTTTGATTCAGGGCTTGCCGGCGCCTTCTTCCACCGGATACCCCTGGTCGATCCAATCGGCCTTGAAGTTGTCCGGCACATAGAGCGCCCGGACGTGCGTAAAGCCCATTTGCCGCATCAGCTCCAGGGCCGGACGGATATTGGGGCAGTGGTCCCACGGGCAGCAGCCGCAATAGAGCACGATTTCGCGATCGCGCGGCAGCTTGGCGGCCTCGGCCTTCAGCAGCTCCAGTCCTTCGGGCCGGTTGGCGGGACCGGCGTAGATGGAGCCGGGAATGTGCTTGCTGCGGTATAGCACGTTCGGGCCGACCTGCAGAACCACAATCGCGCCGCGATGGCCCGCCAGTTGCCCCGCCAGTTCTCTCGGCTGAACTACAGCCGGGTCTGACGCCCATGCTCCGGCCAACGCCATCAACGCAGTGCACACAAAGTTCCGCATGTCCTAACTGTAGCGCCGAGGCGCCGCCTGTGAAACGGCCGCCCACTCGTCGAGTGCCGCGGCGCGTGGTTTAATAGAGGTTTCATGTATCGATCCCTAGGATTGCTGTCGCTCCTGGCCTGCGCAGCCGGCTGCCTGGATGCCGCGCCGCCCGTACCCACGCTAGCGGCGGCCCGCACCGCGCTGGCAGGGCTTCCGCTGCGGTTCGAGGCCAACCAGGGCCAGTGGAGCCCCGACGTGCGTTACCTGGCGCGTTCGGGCGGCGTGAAAGTCGCGCTCACCGATCGCGGCCCATCGGTCGGCTTGCCTGGAGGCCGCGTGGACCTGGTGCTCGAAGGCGCGGCCGCGCCTCGCATCCAGCCACTCGATCCGCTCGCCGTCCGCACCGATTATTTCATCGGCCCCCGCTCCAACTGGCACACCGGCGTGGCCAGCTATGCGCGGGTGCGTTATTCGCAGGTGTACCGCGGGATCGACGCGGTCTATTACGGAAATGAGGGCCGCCTGGAGTATGACTTCGTGCTGGCGCCGGGCGCCGACGCGGGTTCCATTCGCATGCGGTTCCGCGGCGCCGATCGCCTCCGGATTACGCCGGCCGGCGATCTGGAAGTCGATGGGGCTGGCGGCACACTCATCGAGAAGCGTCCCGCGGTTCGGCAGGGCGAAGTCGCGATTGACGGCCGCTACGTCCTGCTGGCGCGCGACCTGGCCGCTTTCCGTGTCGGCAGCTATGATCGCAGCCGTCCGCTGGTGATCGACCCGCTGCTGGTTTACTCGACTTACATTGGCGGCGCTGGCGACGAACAGGTGAACGCCGTACGGCTGACGGCCAACGGCTTGTTGTATATCACCGGGCCCACCAACAGCACCAACATGCCCTATGTGAATGGGGCTTACTCGAACGCCCCCATCGCGGGATCGACTAATATCTTCATAGCCATTCTCGATACCAGCGCCGCGGGCGGATTTCAGCCGACTTATTTCGGTTACATTGGCGGATCGGCAATCGATGTGCCGCTGGCGATGGTGCTCGATGCGCAGGGTGATATCTACCTCACCGGGCGCACCACTTCCACCGACTTTCCGGTTGTCGGGAATTCCATCCTGAGCACCTTTCCCACGCCGGCCGTTACCGGCGTGTCTACCGGCCCCAGTGAGTTGACGGACGCGTTCGTCCTGGAATTGAACCCCTCCCTCTATGGCGAAGTGTCGCTGCTCTATACCACGTTTCTCGGTGGCATCCAGGGCAACACTTACGGGAACGCCATCGATCTGGATCAGGCCGGCAATATTTACGTGGTCGGCACCACGCTGGCAGGCGACTTTCCGCTCACCAACAACGCTTATCAGACCGATCTGTGGGGAGGGCAAGATACCTTTCTCATCGAGTTCAACACCAACAGCGCGGTTCCCCTCTATTCCAGCTTGCTGGGCGGCGAACTGGACGATGACGGGCGCGCAGTCGCGGTTGCGCCAAACGGCCTGGTTTACATGGCCGCCTCCACGGAATCGACCGAGTTTCCGATGGCTGGATTCTCGTATCAGGGCAGCTTGGCGGGAGGTTACGATCTGATCGTCGCCGTGCTCGATCCCACCCAGTTCGGGACCGAATCGCTGATCTATTCCACTTATATAGGCGGCTCGGCCAGCGAAGAGGTGCGCGGGATGGCGGTGGACGGCAACGGGAACCTTCTGTTGACCGGCTACACGTTGTCGAGCGATTTTCCGGTTACCCCGGATGCGGCGCAGCCGGTCTATGGCGGTAATGGCGACATCTTCGTTACCGTGGTGAACCCGTTCAACCCGGAGCCGCAGTTCCTGGTTTATTCTACTTTCCTGGGCGGTTCGGATGCCGACGTGGGTTATGGCATCGGCGCCGATGCACAGAATAATATCTACGTCACCGGCTACACGCTGTCGCCGGATCTGCCAGTCACGCCGAACGCTCCCGAACACACCTGGCCGCAGGGCGTCGATATCGTCGCCGCCAAGGTGATTCCGCACGTGGCCGGCCCGAGCGGATTTGGCTACGTCACTTACTTCGGCGGAGTCAGCATCAACAGCGGGCAGGCCCTGGCGGTAGCGCCGGATGGCACCCTGTACGTGGCTGGCTTCACCGGCGGCGTCCTGACCACCACCAGCAACGCCGTGCAAGGCTCGTACGGCGGCGGCGTCACCGATGGCTTCCTGTTCGTGCTAG
>Ga0181520_10013117_pt1 | contig 10516 bp, 9 predicted proteins | sample PEATcosm2014_Bin_29_FD_132451 | JGI IMG/M metagenome (GOLD analysis project Ga0181520, IMG submission 132451) | Peatland microbial communities from MTU Mesocosm Facility, Houghton, MI, USA - PEATcosm2014_Bin02_30_metaG | ecosystem: Environmental > Terrestrial > Soil > Wetlands > Peat | place... | reverse complement strand
TTGCGGCCGTCGGCGTACTCGTTGTAGAACCAGGGATCGACGATCCCCATGACCACACCTTTGCCGACATGGGAGATGGCGATCATGACGTCACCATGGTCGGTGACGACCGCCTTGGCGGGGCCGCTGACGGTGATGGTGCTGGTGTCCTTCATGTAGGCGGTGAAGCCGGCGCCGAAGATGCCGGTGCCGGACGGCAGAACGACCTCGCCGGTGGAGTGGTCGGGCTCGACGACGTGGTGGGAGAGCACCGGGTTGAAGTGGATGCCGAAGCGGTCGGCGAGCGTGTCGAAGTGGGTGAACTCGGTCGAGTCGCGGTCGTTGGAGAAGAGCAGGAGGACGCCGCCGGCGCGGACCCAGGCTTCGATGGCGTCGCCGCTGGCCTTGTCCATATGGTGTGGGTTGGGGTTCTTGGAGGGGATATCGGGCGAGGCGATGATGTAGATCTGCGCCTGGGCGAGTGCGGCGGGCGTGGGAGCTGCGGGCAGCGTGGCCAGGGTGACGCCGTAACGGCGGAAGGCGCGGCCGAAGAAGGAGTAGCCGGAGTTGGAATCGTCGCTCCACTTGTAGTGGAAGAGTTCGGTCTGGCCGAAGGCGTTGGTGCGGGTCTGTGAGTTGAACCAGGCATCGACCAGGGCCGTCTTGTGCTGGCCGAGGGCTTCGGTTGAAGCTTGCGCCATCTCGGAGCCGGCGAGTAGGAAGGCGCCGATGCCTTTGAGGTCCTGATCGACGACGGGTTCGTGGATGTAGTAGTTGTAGTCGCCAGCGCGGTAGGGTGTGCCGCCGAGGCCGCCGACCTTGACGGTGCCGTGGAGGGTGAGCGTGCCGTCAGGGTTGGTCGTGATGAACTGCTTCTGGATGCCTTCCCATGATTCACTTGCATAGAGTTTGCCTTGGGGATTGAGATATCCCATGCGCACCCCTTTTGCCAGCGCGTAGGTAAACATGCAACTAGCGGAGGCCTCAAGAAAATTTCCGTTTGCGCGCCTCGTTTGTTCAGCGGCGATTTCAGCCCAGACTTTCGAGTCATCGTGCGGGCGCGGATCGTAGTCGAAATCGGCTGGGAGTGCCGGTCCCTTATCCAGTACCTGCCACCAAAGGTCCGTCTCGCCTACATCCCTATACTTCAACGCGGCGGCCGTGGTTCTTTTGAAGGCGGTGAGCAGCGCTGCGCGTTGCGGATGGTCTTTGGGGAACCAGTCGAGGACATCGACGAGGGCCATGCAGTACCAGCCCATGGCGCGGCCCCAGGCTTCAGGGCTGAGGCCGGTAGTCTTGTCGGCCCAGGGCATGGATTTCGATTCGTCCCAGCCGTGGCGGAGCAGGCCGGTATCGGGATCGCGCATGTGGTCGTACATCAGCAGCAACTGCTTGGCGATGTCGTCGAAGTCCTGGGGCTGCTGGAAGGTGGCGGCGTAGGCGGCGCGGAAGGGTTCGGCCATGTAGGCGCCGTCGAGCCACATCTGGTTGGGGTAGATCTGCTTGTGCCAGTAGCCGCCGGAGGGGGTGCGGGGCTGCTGGTCGAGCTGGTCGTGGAGGAATTTGGCGGCCTTGGCGTACTTGGCTTCCTGGGTGACGCGGTAGACGAGCAGGGCGGCGCGGCCCATCTCGATGTCGTCGAGGGTGTGGGCGGAGGGCTTGAAGCCGGTGATGGTGCCGTCGGCGGTGACGTACTTGTCGACGGCGGCCTTGATGTAGGCGAAGTCGGCGCCGTCGGCGGTGGTGTGCCACTCGGCGGCGAGGCCGTCGAGCAGGACGCCTTCCTCGTAGCCCATGGAGGCGGCTGGAGCGCCAGCGGCAAAGGGGACGATGGGGCGCTGCTGGAGGATGGTGGCAGCCATCTTTTGGGCGGGACTGGTCGGGATGCTGGTTTGGGGGGGCGTCTGCGCGGCGGCGGTGGCGAGGCCGAAGATCAGGGTTGCCGGAATAAATTTCATAACGTGGCTCGGTCCGTTGTTTGGGGGTTCTTGGAGTCGCCGTCCAGCATAACGCGTCTCCGAGATGACGGTTTTGGGCGGCCGGCGACCGGCTTTCGGCAGTCAGCTTGCGGTCGTGGGCACCCCCCTTGTATATACAACCGATTCATTGATGGTAAATGGGTTACGGATTCGTATATACGACTGGATATATACATTTTGAGCATAGGCCTGACGATCTTTCCGCACGTTTTGAGATGAGAGGGCAGGGCCAGGCATGAGTGCCGCGCTCCTGTTCTTCTACCTTCTATTATACGAGGGGTGTCAAGGAAATGCTGCATTTACCCCACCCAGGCGGGGCTTGCATCCCAACCCGCAAGCGGGCTGGGGGCCGGCTCTGTGGAGGTACAAATACCGAGATTCTGGACCGCAAAAAGCGCGGTCCAGAATGACGGCGGGCAATGGCGCGGCCTCTACTGGGCGGCTTTGACGGCGGGAAATGGCGCGGCCTCTACTGGGCGACTATGACGGCGGGCAATGGCGCGGCCTCTACTGGGCGGCTTTGACGGTTTTGATGGTGATGGTGGTGCCGCTGGTGTCGCCGTCGATGACGACTTTGGCGCCGGCGAGTTTGTCGAGCTGGTCGAGCTGGGCCTTGTCGCCTTTGAGGGCGTAGACCTTGTCGGAGGTGACGAGGGCGTAGGCGGCGCCGGCTTTGACGCACTCGCGGACGCAGTCGGCGGCGCTCGCACCGCCTCCCATGTCGGAGTGGGTCTTGCCGCACATGGTGTCGCTGACGGTGCCGGTGACGGTGGCGGCGAAGGCTGGCGAGGCGGCGAGGAGGAGTGCGGCCGTCAGGAGGGTGAGGGAACGATGGCGCATGAGAGTTCTCCTTTGGGGAGAGAATAGCGCAAAAGGGTGCGATGTGGCGAGGGTGTGGACCCGAACCGACAAAGCTGCTTAGTGCTGGAGGGTGAGGGCGATTTCGTGGGTGGGGATGGCGCCTTCGCGGAGGATCATCCAGGAGTTGCCGCCGCCGGAGAGGTCGACGATGGTGGTGGGGACGGCGCGGGCGGTGGGGCCACCGTCGACGATGAGGGGGACCTGGTCGCAGAGCTGCTCGAAGACGCTATCGCAGGAGGTACACTCGGGCATGCCGCGGAGGTTGGCGGAGGTTGCGGTGATGGGCAGGCCGAGGCCGGCGACGACGGCGCGAGCGATGGGAGACTCGGGCACGCGCAGGGCGACGTTGCCGGTGTTGGCGGTGACGCGCAGGGGCAGGCGGGTGCCGGCCTTGACGACGATGGTGAGCGGGCCGGGCCAGAAGCGCTCCGCGAGGCGGTCGAAGGCGGTGTCGATGTCGCGGGCGAGGCTATAGGCCTGGGCGGTCTCGGAGATGAGCAGCGAGAGGGGCTTGTGGCGGGCGCGGGTCTTGATCTCGTAGATGCGGTCGACGGCGCGGAGGTTGACGGGATCGACGGCGAGACCGTAGAAGGTGTCGGTGGGCAGCGCGGCGACGTTGCCGGCGTTGAGGCTTTGGACTACTTTGGCGATGCGGTCCGGTTCTGGCTCTTCCGGGTGAATGGCGAGGATCTCAGCCGTCAATGGGTTCTCCTACGAGCGAATTGGAGCAGGGATGCAGGGTGCGATGCGAGCGGGAGCAGCACAAACTCGCAACCCTAGCATACCCCCGACGGCGGGCGCGGCGCGGCGGGCGCACCATTGACGGCAACGGGGCTGGCCCGGCAAGAGGACAAGATGGATACTGGAAGGGAATGAGCGCTTTGAAATCCAGTGCGGTGCGCCGAGGGTCTGGACGGGGTTCGGGGGGACGGCGGTTGCTGCGCTGGCTGGCCAGCGTGGTTCTGCTGGCGGCGCTGGGATGGTTTGGCTGGCTCTACTTCGAGATCAATGCGGTGGCGGAGCAGGACGAGGCGCGGCCGGCGGACGCGATCGCGGTGTTCGGCGCGGCCGAGTACCTGGGACGGCCGTCGCCGGTGCTGCATGCGCGGCTGGACCATGCGGTGGAGTTGTACCGCGAAGAGATTGCGCCGCTGGTGATTACGCTGGGCGGCGGGGCGGCGGCGGACTCGGGCATGACCGAGGGCGGGGTGGGGCGCGACTATCTGCTGGCGAATGGCGTGCCGTATGAGCGGATCGTGGCGGAGACGCAGTCGGTGGACACGGACCAGCAGGTGGCGCGGTTGGCGGAGATTGCGCAGATGCGGCGGCTGAAGAGCATCGTGGTGGTGAGCGACGGGACGCATCTGTTCCGGATTCGCAAGCTGTGCGAAGATGCGGGGCTGACGGTGTATACGTCGCCGCGGCCAGCGCTGGGCCATATCGGCGATTGGGATTTGGCGCAGCGGTACTTCCACGAGATGCTGAGCTATACGCTGCTGCGGATGCACCTGGATTTTGGGTGGATGCATGGGAAGGACAGTGGGTAGTGGTTAGTGGCTAGTGGCTAGTGGTTAGTAAGTGGTCAGTGGTGAGTCGTCAGTGAAGCAGGTAGGGCTGGGCGAAGCGGATGGCGAGGAGGCTGAGGGCGGCGGCGAAGGCGGTTGAGGTGAAGTTGACGAGGTCGTTGCCGATGAAGCCGCGGCGTTCGAGGGTGGCGCCGAGGAGGGAATCGAAGAAGAGGCCGGCGATGCCGGCGGCGAAGGCGATCAGGCATTCGGCGGCGGACATGCCAAGGGCGGGTGCTCCGGTGGCGGCGATGAGGGCTGCGGCGGCGATTCCGGCGAGAGTTCCGGTGAGGCTGATGGCTCCGTCGGTTCCGGGTGGGACGCGGCGCAGGGTGGTGAGCAGGAAGGGCATGCCGCCGAAGGCCTGGCCAATCTCGGAGGAGACGGTGTCGGCGGTGGCTTCGGCGAGGGCGGCCAGCATTGGGATATAGGGGATGGCGAAGTAGGCCCTGACGACTGCGCCTTCACCATTGATGTCGCCGAACCAGTTGCCGCACCTCTCCACTATGTACCAGCCCGTAGTCGAGGCAAAGAAGGCGGCGACGCCGAGGTTCGCGATGATTTGAGCGGCATTGCGTCCGTGGCAACTCTCTGACAGATCAGCGAGCGCCTCTTGTTCGCGGCCGAGGCGAGTCGCATAGAAGGTGAGCACAAAGAGGAGCAATAGGGGCGAGAGACCGGAGTGAACGACGGAAGTTCCCGGGAGAGCGTCCAGATTTGCGCTAATGAGAAGGCAAATTAATCCTCCGCATCCGGCGGCCATTGCGGTAGCGACCCGGAGCCGCCAGGCAGCCAGAGCAAAGATCACGCTCGCCGTCGCGATTTGCGCCAAGAAATAGTCGTAGCTGCCCTGCCACACAATGTAGTAGCCACGCGCAATATCCAACACCGAAAGATGGCTGCGCCCGGCTGAAAAAACCTGAAGGATAAGTTGGAACTGCGAGAAGACCAGATAGCAGAGAACGGGGACGCCGATCCAGACGAGCAGGCGGGATTGGAGGCGGTCGCGGGCGGGCGGGATGGCTTTGGCGGGCATGGAGCGGGTTTGGGTGCGGGGTTGGGCGCGGGAATCGTTCCCAATCGTTATACTCGACTGTGCGGGGGGCTGGGTTGATTTACAATCAAGCCTTGAGCAGTAGCCAGCACTGACAGGCATTGGGAGAAGTTTTGCATTTAGTGAAAGCGCAGTCGGCAGGGAGCGGGAGAAGGGCCATGCGGATGGCGGCGGCGGCGGGGCTGGCCGCTTGTGTGGGGTTGGCCGGGTGCGGGAACACGTATCGCCCGGTGGTGGCCACGATAGGCCTGGTGGGGCCGGCGGGACAGCCGGCGAAGTATGCGGTCGCGGTATCGACGCCAACGCAGACGCCTGTGGGGGGTGAGATCGTGAATACCGGCGCGTGGAGCGCTGCGACTACTTACTCGATCAACCAGGGCGTGAGCTACCAGGGGTCGGAGTATGTGAGCCTGAAGAGCGGGAACGTAAACCAGAATCCGGCGAGCGCGACAGCATACTGGTCGCTGCTGACCAATGGGCTGATGACGATGGTGGATTTCTCCGGCGACACGGTGCTGGTGACGGCGACGCTGGGGGTGAATCCGTACTATCTGGTATTGAACGCTGGGGGGAACACAGGCTACACGCTGAACAGCGACGGGACGATGAACTCGTTTGGGATCAGCACGACGTTGATATCCAGCCAGGTGCAGGAGACGACGCTGCTGCCGGCCTCGAATCCGGTGAGTCTATTCTCGACGTCGAACTCGACCTTCATTTCGGACGCGGGTGTGAACGCGGTGGACCAACTGATCGGCAGCCCGCCGGCGCTGAAGCAGGAACTGCCGATTGCGACGGGGTATTCGCCGCTGTACATGGTGGGCCAGTCGGGCTCGTCGCGGGCGTATGCCATCAGCCCATCGACCACGGGCGGGCCGGGGCAGGTTACGGCGATTGAAAATGCCAGCAGTTTGACGTTGTCGCCGACCGTCTCGACCACGCTTCCGGTGGGCCGCGGGCCGGTGTATGGGGTGATGACGGTGGACGACCGGCGCGCCTTCATCCTGAACCAGACGGACGGAACGGTGACGGTGATCAATGTGCCGAACAATGCGCTGGATACGCCGGTGAACACGATCACAGTCGGGCCGCGGCCGGTTTGGGCGGACCTGGCGTCCGGCCTGGATGAACTGGTGGTGGCGAACGAGGGGAACGGCACAACGACGCCGGGCTCAGTGTCGATCATCGAGATTCCGCTGTGTTCGGCGTCGGCGCTGCCTACGAATCCGAACTGCGATGCAACCAACCCGATCGACGCATCGACGTTCGGGCAGGTGGTGGCGACGGTCCCGGTAGGCATCAATCCAATCATGGTGTCGGTGTTGAGCGACTACTCGCGGGCCTATGTTGCCAATGCGGGGAATCCCAACCTGCCCTGCGCGGCCAATGGCGTGGCGGAGCCGGGGGTGTCGACGACATGCACGGTGTCGGTGGTGAACCTGACCTCGAACACGGTGACGGCGACGATTCCGATCAATGGGCATCCCGTATATATTGCGACTTCGGACGCGAGTCCGACCGGCAAGGTCTATGTGGTGTGCAAAGACTCGCAGGTGATGACGGTGATCGAGACGGACACGGACTCGCTGGACACGACCATCCCGCTGCAAGGGTACGGGGTGAGCGTGCGGGTGACGCAGCCGTAAAGGCAGTTGTTAGTTGTTGGTTGTTAGTTGCTAGTTGAAGCAGGTTGTGAGATGGCGAAGTCGTTCCGTGAGTTGAAAGTTTGGAAGAGGCAGTGGATCTTGCTCTGCTTGTCTATGAGTTCACTGCGGAGTTTCCGAAACAAGAAATATACGGCCTTTCCTCTCAGATGCAGCGAGCAGCGGTCTCAATAGCAAGTAACATCGCCGAGGGTTCAGCGCGAGGCACGAGGCGAGACTTTCGACAGTTTGTGAAGCTTGCAGAGGGGAGCAATTGCGAGCTTCAGACACAACTGCTGATTGCACGCCGTCTCAAATATGTCAGTGGAGAGAAGTGCGACGTTGTGGACGCACTCTCGGACGAGATCGGCAAAATGCTGACCGCACTGAGTAAATATTTGACTCGGGAGATCGTCCGCGCAGTGGGACCCACTAGCAACTAACAACCAACAACTAGCAACTGTTCTAGGCGCCGGAGAGAACGATGGGGAGGGTGGGGGTTTGGGAGCCGCCTACGGGCTCGATGGTGACGCCGAAGGCTTTGGCGGTGACGCCGCGGGGCAGGCTTGGCATGATGACGCTGGCGTTGCCCTGGTCGTCGGGGTGGAAGGTGCCGGCGGGTACGGGGGCGCTGCCGTCGGCGGGGATGACCCAAAGCTCGTAGGTCTTGAGCGGCTGCAGCGGGTCGAGATTGCTGGCGAGGAAGATGAGGGTGCCCTTCTCGGGATTGTAGGTGACACCACCGGCGGGCTGGGCCTTCGGCTGCGGCAGGGCGGTAAGGGTGACGCGGACGGCTTTGGGATCGGTGAGCGCGTCCATGAGCTGATGAGCGGAGGCTGCCTGGGCGTTGAGGCGCAGGATCTGGCTGGATTGAGAGGCGAGGGTCTCGCGCAGCGTGGAGCGATCGCCGTACAGGAACCCCAGGGCGACGGCGAGGCCCGCGGCGATGCCCCAGCCGGACCAGACGAGGAACGAGCGGCCGGCGGAGCGCCGGGGAGGGGGTATCTCCTCGGCGAAGACGGAGCCGCTGCGGCCAAAGGCGGCGATGGGGGGATGCGGTTCGGGTTGAGACTGGGCGGCCGCGACGATTTTCTTCTCGCGGGCGACCTGCCGGATGAGGCGCTGGCGGGCGGCGGCGGACGGAGATTTGAGATCGACGGTGGAGGCGTAGACGGCGAGGTCGTCGTGAATGCGCGCGAGTTCGTCGCGGCACTCGGCGCACCGATCGAGGTGGCGGGTGATGGCGGCGGCATCGTCGCTGGGCAGGAGCTGCATGGCGTAGAGGACGAGGTCGTCGGGATCGGCGTGGTGCGGGCCGGCTGAGATCGGGTAGAGGTTGGGCGGCTGGTTGGGGGGCTGAAAGGGGCTCATGGCTGAAAGGCCTTTCTCAGCGTGAGCAGCGCGCTGCGGATACGGGTCTTGACAGTGCCGAGGGGGTCGCCGGTGAGCTCGGCGATTTCGGAGTGAGTAAGGCCGTCGAAGAAGGCCATTTCCAGGGTCTTGCGCTGCTCGCGGGGGAGCTGGACGATGACGGCGCGGGCGCGCTCGGCGAGCAGGTTGCGCTCGGAGTCGTCGGCGAGATTGAAGGGTGAGGCGAGGGCGACGTCTTCCACGTCGACGGAGGGGCGCTTGCGGCGGAGGGTGTCGATGGAGCGGTTGCGGGCAACGATGGAGAGCCAGCCGCCAAGGCTGCCGCGGGCCGCGGTGAAGCTGCCGGGATTGCGCCAGATCTGCATGAGGACTTCCTGGAGAACGTCCTCGGCCGCGGCCGGGTCGCGCAGGACGCGAAAGGCGACCGAGTAGACGACCCTGGAATAGCGGTCGTAGAGAGAAACCATGGCCCGCTCGTCGCCGGACTGAACCCGCGCGAGGAGAGATGCATCGTCCCCGGTGGATGGTTGCGGCATGTTGACGACCCCGGTTTCTCTATTCATAGAACGCGCATGCGGACGGCCTGGATTGGTCAGGGCCGGAGATTTCCGGTCGAAAGCCGAACAACTGATTGGAGTTGAAGGGTTGAGGCATCGTTTTGGCGGGGCCGCGCTCGCGAGTTCAGTGTAATCGATTTCGAGCGTTGCGCAGGGAGGGATAGTCTTGAGAGGCGATGAAGATTCGACTGGATAAGGCGCTGGTGGAGCGGGGGTTGGCGGGGTCGCGGGAGCGGGCGCAGGCACTGATTCTGGCGGGACGGGTGCTGGTGGCGGAGCAGAAGGTGGAAAAGCCGGGAACGCCGGTGGCCGAGGATGCGGCGCTGCGGGTGGTGGGCGACGATCTGCGCTATGTGAGCCGCGGCGGGCTGAAGCTGGAACGCGCGCTGGAGTACTGGGGGATTGCGCTGGAAGGACGCGCGTGCGTGGATGTGGGCGCTTCGACGGGCGGGTTTACGGATTGCATGTTGCAGCATGGGGCGGCGAGCGTGTTGGCGGTCGATACGGGCTATGGGCAGATCGCGCATAAGCTGCGGGTGGACGCGCGGGTGAGATTGATGGAGCGGTGCAATGCGAGGCTGGCGAAGCCAGCCGAGTGGTTAGCGGTTAGCGGTCAGTGGTTAGAGAGAGGAGACGCAGAGGGACGCGTAACTGCCTTTCTGGCGATGGATGTGTCGTTCATCTCGGCGACGCTGGTGTTGCCGGCGGTGTTGCGGGCGCTGGTGGGGGAGGGTGAGACGTGGCGGGGCGAGGCGGTGGTGCTGGTGAAGCCTCAGTTCGAGGCCGGACGCGAGCATGTGGGCAAAGGCGGGATCGTGCGCGAGCAGGCAGGGCGGGAGATTGCGATTGCGCGGGTAAAGGAGTGCGTGGTGCAGTTGGGCGGGACGGGCGTCGAGGTGATCGAGTCGCCGATTACGGGAATGGAAGGGAATCGGGAGTATCTGCTGCATGGGTGGTTCGGTGAGGCAGAAAAGGCTTAACAGGGATAAACACCGATGGGCCGATTTTCTTCCGAATCATTTTGATTGTTCTTGATCGGTTCAATCGGTGTCATCGGTGTTACGGGGTTGCGGGGGGCTGGGGCGGTACACTGGTTGGCGAGATGCCATTGGCTGCAATTATTTCGAAGCCGCAGAAGGCGGAGCTGGGGACGATTCTGCCGGAGCTGCGGGCGTGGCTTGCGGAGCGCGGGTGGGACTGCATTCTGGATGCTGAGAGCGCGGCGTATCTGCCGGGCGCGGATGGGCTGGTGCGGGCGGAGATGCCGGGGCGCAATCCGGATCTGGCGGTGGTGCTGGGCGGGGACGGCACGCTGCTGGCGGCGGCGCGGGCGTTCGCGCATACGAATACTCCGCTGCTGAGCGTGAACCTGGGGTCGCTGGGATTTCTGACGGAGGTGCCGCTGGCCGATCTGTATGCGACGCTGCAGGCGTGGTGCGAGGGCACAGCGGAGATCGAAGTGCGCAGCATGATGCGGGCAGAGCTGTTCTGCGCGGGCAGCGGAGTG
>Ga0181520_10013115_pt1 | contig 10517 bp, 5 predicted proteins | sample PEATcosm2014_Bin_29_FD_132451 | JGI IMG/M metagenome (GOLD analysis project Ga0181520, IMG submission 132451) | Peatland microbial communities from MTU Mesocosm Facility, Houghton, MI, USA - PEATcosm2014_Bin02_30_metaG | ecosystem: Environmental > Terrestrial > Soil > Wetlands > Peat | place... | reverse complement strand
TGTCATTTGTCCATGCACCTGGTCGTCCACGACCACCACCGGTGCGAGGCCGCACGCGCCGAGGCACGCGACGGTTTCAACGGTGAAAAGCATGTCCGGTGTCGTCTTGTGCTTCTCGTCCAGACCCAGCCGCTTGCGGATGGCGTCAAGAATCGGGACGGAATCTTTCACATGGCACGCCGTGCCGTCGCACAGGCGAATGAGATGTTTGCCCTTGGGTTCGATGGCGAAATGTGAATAAAAGGTGGCCACGCCGAAAACGCGCGCCGGCGAAACGTCGAGCGCCATCGCCACATAGGTCAGGACCTCCTCCGGCAGATACCGATATTCCTCCTGCACGGCCTGGAGAATCGGCACCAGCCGCGAGGGTTTTCGTCCGTTTTTTTCGAGGATTGTGAAAACTTTCACAAATTTTCTGCCGTTGCAGTCGGGCTTGGTTTGAGTGCGCATGGAATATTTTCTTTGGTTGCTAATTGGAAAGCGTTGCCGTGGTTGCGGCGTTGGACTTCGATCCGGTTTTGGGATGGTTGTTTTGCAGGGTGGTGAACAGCTTCTGTGACAGCGAAGCCAGCGAACAGTAAAGATCCTCGTTGTGGACGATGACGTGTTCCGGCGCGTGCAGGCGGACCGGCGCGAAATTCCAGATCGCGCGGATGCCGCCCTCCACCATCAAATCCGCCACCGCCTGCGCCTCCGCCGCCGGCACGGTGATGATGCCGATCAGAATGTGCATCCGCTGCGCGAGATTGGGCAGTTTTTCCAGCGGCAGCACATGCTTGCCGTGAATGCGCGTGCCGATTTTCGACGGATCCAGGTCAAACGCCGTCACGATCTTCAACCCGCATTGTTCAAATTTGCGATAGCCCAGCAAGGCCGAGCCCATGCTGCCGGCACCGACGAGAAAAGCGTCGTTCACATTGTTCCAGCCAAGAAACCGTTCCAGTTCTTCAATCACATTCGTCAGCCCATAGCCGATGCGCGGCCGGCCGGCCACGCCGACGGATTCCAGATCCTTCCGCACCTGCGTCGGATCCAAACCCAGATCCAGCCCGATGTCCGGGCAAGAAACCGTTTCGTGCCCGGCTGCCAGCCATTCCTTAAGAAAGCGGTGATACAGCGGCAGACGCTTCAAGGTCGGCTCCGGAACGATCTTCAGATTCGTCCCGTCCGGGCGTTTGAGCTGGGTTTTGAGGTTCATATCGTGAACACATTATCAATAAACTTTTCTCTATTTAATCCCGATTTTAAATTTTGTCAATCGAATGTGCGGCTTGAAAGACAAGTATTAGCCTGATGTTTGAATCAAATTAGCGGTCGCATGAAATTTGCATATTCATGTCATTCGCATGGTCTTATGACAATTCAGGCCGAGTCCGTGTCTTTTTTCGCTGGCCGGACAAAAAACATGGTTGCTGAGAAGTCGCTCATTTTGTATCGTTAATTTGATAACGATATCCCCTTAAAACCGCCGATTACGGCATTGGACATGAAAACTAAAAACCGTTCCAAACGTCCTCGCGACGGCGCACGATTGGAGTCCGCCGTCGTTCCCCCGGGGAAAAAGACCGCCTTTCCCGAAACTTTGCTCCGCCAAGCTGCTGGCGTGCGCAAGGCAGGGTTGCCATGCGTCAAGCGAATGCCGGCGTATTTGCAGTTGCTGCGCGTTTTGCAGGCGGAAGGCCAGGAACACGTCTCCGGCACCGTGCTGGCCAGCGTGCATAATTTGGAACCGGTCATTGTGCGGAAAGACCTGGCCATCACCGGTGCCGTGGGCACTCCGCGCGTCGGCTTTCGCATCACCGAATTGATTTGCGCCATCGAATGTTTTTTGGGCTGGGACAACCAGACGAAGGCGGTGCTGGTCGGGGTTGGCAGCCTGGGCACGGCGCTGCTCGGCTATCAGGGCTTTCACAATTTCGGATTCCGGATTGTCGGCGCCTTCGACCAGGATCCGCGAGGCATTGGAAAGTGGGTTCACGGACGCAAAGTGCAGGCCATGGAACAGTTGATTCCATTTGTCCGGCGCGGCAAAATTGCGCTGGGCGTGTTGACCGTTCCGGCGGAGGCCGCCCAGGCAACCGCCGAATTGATGGTGTGCGCCGGCATCAAGGGCATCTGGAATTTTACGCCCGTCAAGCTCCAGTTGCCGGACCAAGTGGCAAGCCAGAAAGAAGATCTGGCCGAAGGCCTCGCGGTTCTTTCCCATCGCCTTCACCAATTGCCCGGCCCGGCAACGGCGATGAGGTGAGGCTGCTTATTCCGGCCGCGCATAAAGATGCGCGTGGCCGAACCCGCCGCCATTTTTCCAACCCGGCCTTTGGCTGGTCAATGCAGTTCCAGTTCGTCGCGGCCGGGCAGCGGCGGAAACTTTTGGTGCGGCAAGGTTTGATACCAGAACGCGACGGACGCGATGTCATCCTGCAATTGCAAATAACGCCCGCCCGACTGCCAGCCCAGCGCCTGAATCGTGACCTTCAAATCTTTTTGGAACCGGATGGGATCGCGGATGTGCCAGCGATATAAGCCGAACCGCGTCTGCGAATCGTAATGTCCATCCGGCCGGATGACTTGCGCCAGACCGCTGTAAGGTGTGGAAAATTCCGTGTAGCGCGACTGGCCATCAGCGCCCCGGCTGTCAAAATCATAGGAACCGCAAAAATAATCCTCCGTGCCCGTGCCGCAGATGGTCGGGAATTTCTGGTCGCCATCCAGATAAAATTTGATTTCACCTTCGCCCCACCAGCCGGTTTGATGCACACCCCACGCGAGATAGGTGCCGACGTATTGTCCCTGGCCTGCCACGCCGTCGAGAATGGTGTAAAGCCCCTTGGTCTTGAGCGGATTTTCGCGCCGGAACTGCGCGTGGAAATACGCTGCGTCAGCCGGCACCGGCGTCTGGGTGTAGTTGATCTGGTAATAAATCGTCATCGGACTGTCATCGAGGTTTTCCAACGTGATTCTGGCTTTTTTGCGGAACGGCATCTGCCAGTAGGAATTGAAGGCGCTGCCGGGATTGACACACACGGGCAGCGAACTGATCTGGCAATACCGCCCCAGGCCGCAGGCGAAAAAATCACCCAGCGGACATTCGACCGACGGGTCGGTTTCGTCATCCCAATACATCCGCAAAATGAACCAGCGCGTCTTGTCCAGCGGCGCGGGTGTCATCCAAATCTGCTGGATCGCGCCCGGACCGCTGATGTCCGCCAGCGTGAACGTCGCGTGGGCAGGAATGCCAACGTAAGGCGACACTTTCCAGCCCCGGCCCAATTCCCGCGCCGCGCCGTCGGCAGCGGGGCCGTTGGTGGACATGGCGGCCAGGCCTTTTTCACCGGTGAAATTTTCCGGGCTGATGGAGCGCGACTGCGCGCTGGAAACGCGGTATAGATTTCCCAAATCCAAATTCAACCCGTCAAACGAGGTGTCCGCAGCGGAAAGTGGCAGACAAAAACAGGCCAGCAGACTGGCGATCAGACCAAGTGAAGCTTTCATGTTCCTGATCTTCGTAGCGCTAAAAACCTTTGCAGTCAAGGCCGGGTTGAAATCGGTGCCGTTGTCGGTGCGATCAGCCACGGACACCTGTGGCCTTGATCATAACGGGAATAAGTGTAATCACTGGCCGTCAGATCCCAGCCTGCCAGTCCGGTTCATGCAGATTGTCGCTGTCCTCAATGACCCCGGCGGCGCTGGATCAGGTAATGGTCATGGCTGTTTGTGTCCGCAGTGGCGCAGCTCGGATTGCCCGGCTGCATTTGCAGCGCGACGTCAATGATGGCACTGGCGCGTCCCACGATGAGGAACCAGCCGACCAAAATTGAAAGCTCCGCCGCATCTGGCTCACATTCTAAATTCCATGGCGTCACTGTTGCGCATCGTGGCCCCCCGTTGCCTTATAGACGCGCACATAATCAATCACATATTTCTGCGGAAGAACGGTTTCATTAATCGGCCCGCCCCAACCACCACCCAGGGCGAAGTTGATCAAAAGATAGTGGGGCTTGCGAAATGGATTGTCTTCACCCTGGCCCGCCTTATCCGTGAAAACGGTGTGGTATTTGTGGCTGTCAAAGTAGAAATCAATGCGATCCGGGGTCCACTCGATGGCGTAAACATGAAATCCATCATATGGCTTCGCCGTTTCCATCACACCGCTGTCGGACTGGTGCTTGCCCTCTGCGGCAAAATGGACGGTGCCGTGAACGTTGTTGGTCTCTTTGCCGACAAATTCCATGATGTCAATCTCACCGGAGGCAGGCCAGCCGACCTGTGAAATATTTGTTCCCAGTGTCCAGATGGCCGGCCAGACGCCTTTGCCTTGGGGCAGTTTCGCCCGCACTTCGATCCGTCCATATTGCCAGCTCGCCTTGTTCTGTGTGACCAGGCTGGCGGACGTGTATTCCACCGGGGCATGGTTCGCCGGCGTGAAATGCTCTTTTCTGCATTCAATGATTAGCTGGCCGTGCTCGACCCTGGCATTCTCCAGTCGCGCCCGCGTGTAGTATTGGCTTTCGTCGTTCCGAACGAACCCTTCTTCGTAATCCCATTTGGTTTTATCAGGCAGCCCCTGATAGTCAAACTCGTCCGACCAGACCAGTTTCCATTTCTCCGCATGAAGGCAGTTTGCCGTCATGATGAGCAGGCCTGTTGCACACAATAAAGTTCTCCAGGATGGCCGGAGGGCGGTCGTTCTCGGGGGAAAAGATAATCTGGCTGCGGCTGGCGGTTCAGGAAAATTCGGCAGCGCCGACATTAGCGGAGCGGTCACAAAAAATTTCATAGCCGAAATGTAGCGAAACCCGGGGCGGTGGCAACCCCGTAACCGGATGTTTTTTTGTGCCATTTTTTATGCCAGTTATCCACGCTGCGCCCGTCAGACGCTGACTCGTGCCCAAAACAGCAGCGCTGTGGAAAAGCGGGGCAGAAAGCCGGCTCGTGGCTTGATAAACCATTCACGGTCCGAGCTGCATGCGGTAGTAACGCCTCGGGAAATTGGCGGAGGCGGGATCGGTGAACAAAAATGGGATCGCAACCGGATTGGTCGTAAGCAGGAGCTGCCAGCCGCCCAAAAGGTTGGTTGTGGCATAAATCGAATAGTCCGGGCCGAGATTGCCGTTGATCAGCGTCTGGAAGGTTCCAGCCGTGACAGCGGGCATGCCGAACACCGGTTTGACCGGCGGCACAACTACGACGTTAAAACTCTGGGTCGCACTCAACGGGGGAACTCCGTTGTCGGTGACCGTGACGGTAAACAGGTTGGTCGAAGGCGACTGGGCGAGTGTCGGACGCCACGCGAGCACGCCGTTGGTGGCATTGATGCCCGCACCGACCGGCGCGGTGAACAGGCCCCAGGTCAGCGTCTGGGCGGGGACGTCGGTGTCGGTCGCACTGTTGGTCACGAGGAGTGTTTGCCCGGCGATGAGGTTTGCGTCGGGAATGACGGCAAGTGTCGGCGCGGTATTGGCGGGGAAGAGAACGCCTTGCGGCACCACTTCGCGCGCCTGGCTCGCGCTGTCCCACTCCAGCAGGGCCGAAGCGGGGTTGGTGTTGTCGTAATATTCAATCCTTAGGTCATACTGCTGGCCACCGGTGAGCGCGATGCTGCCCGTTGCATCAGTGCCGGTGGCGTCGTCCCGCCATTTGTCAATCAGCAACTGGCCGTTGACCCAGAGCCGGCAGCCATCAGACGCGGTGAGATGAAACGTATAACCTTCGGAGTAACGCGCCTGGATTCTGCCGGTCCAGCGCACCGAGAATTGGTTGCCCGGCAAGCCGCCGCCAGGCGAACTGCCATTCCAGAAGAAATCCACATTGGTATCGGTGCGGATAAATGCGCTGTCGGGCAGGTTGGTGCCGTTGAAATATTGGGCCGTCAAACCGGTTCCATTTTCCAGCCAGTCCGGAACGAAAATGGCGGGTGGCGGCACCAGCACGGCGAGCAGACCAATGCCAACGTCAATGCCCTGGCCGCCGGTGGTCTGGTGACAATGCACAGCCAGCTCGTTGTTTGCGTTGGGCACGATGGCCGCCTGCCCGGCGGCGTTCATCGCAAGCTGGTCATAAGCGGAAACGTAGCCCGAAGCGGAACCGGCGAGCACTCCGTTGATGTAAATTTCACAATCCTCGTCGTGAAAGACGGTGAAGACGAGATTGGTAATCTGCTGCGATGTGAGCGGACCGGGATTGAAGGTGCGGCGCAGCCAGATGTCGGCGGTGTTCCAGGTGGTGTTCACCACAATGGCAGGCGTGCCGGCCGTGCCGAAGCCGCCGACGCCATTCGTCCAGGCGGAATCATCAAAGCCGGTCGCATACCAGTTTGTGGCGGGCGAGGTGAAAGTATATTCCCAAATCTGGCCGACCATTTGCGAGGTTGGCACGACCGGGCTGTTGGAATACTGCCCCATGAGCGACACGATGGCCGTTTGCATGCTGTTCAAGTCAGGCTTAAGAATTTTCCGATCGTAAGTTTTGAGTCCGTTCAACTCGGTTTCCACATCGGTGGTCTGAGTATAAACCGCAGCGCTCAAGCCATCGTCATTGATAAAGCCAGAGAGCAGGCCGCAGAAACCTTGAAACTGGGAAAGCAGGTCGGCGGCGCTGGTCGCCGTTCCCTCGCCGGTCTCCGTCGCAGACCAGGTGTGATTCGTGATAAAAAGAGACACGCCGCCAAACTCACCACAGACCACCGCCTGGGATGAACTCGTGGGAACGCCGGGGCTGGGATAGCTGTGCTCGTCCAAGATGTCGCCCACGCCAAAATAGCTGCCACCGCTGGCCTGATTGACCACGCGTGACGAATCCAGGGTTTTAACCAGTTGCACCAGATAGGCAGTGTTGGTCTGGCCCACTCCGTTACTGCTGCCGGCTTCGCCCTGGCCTTCGTTAAAGATGTCCCACATGATGATGGCCGGGCTGTTCCAGTGGTTGGTCACCATGGCTGAGAGTTCCGCAATGTAATCTAACGGATCAACCGCTGGCGGATTGGGGTTTCCGGTGTAGGAATTGCAGCTCGGCATATCCTGCCAAACCATGATGCCGAGTTTGTCCGCCCAGTAATACCAGCGCTGCCGTTCCACCTTGATATGTTTCCGAACCATGTTGAAACCGAGCGCTTTTTCAATTTCGATGTCGCTCTTAAGCGCGAGATCCGTGGGCGCGGTGTAAATGCCGTCCGGCCAGAAGCCCTGGTCCAGCGGACCAAACTCGAACGTGAACTGGTTGTTGAGAAAAATTTTCAAGAAGCCATCGTTCGTGCCGATGCTGATCTTGCGCATGCCAAAATAACTGGCGACAGAATCCAGCGTGGCCGAGTTGGCCGTGAGCGAGACTTGCAGGTTGTAGAGGCAAGGATTAGTCGGGCACCAAAGTTTCGGCGCAGGAATATTCACATAAAAGTCATTCCCCGGCAAACCGGCGGCCGTGGCAACTTGGTTCGTGCCGTCGAAGGCGACGGCATTCACGCTGACGCCATTCGTCGCACCGCTGACCGCGACATTGACGAGCAGGCGTTTGTTGTCAATGTCCGGCACGAGGTGAACCCCGCCGATGCTCGTGGCCGGCACCGGTTCCAACCATACCGGCTGCCAGATGCCGGAAGACGAGGTATACATGATTCCCCCTGGATAGAGCGTCTGCTTGCCGCGCGGCTGACCGCCGTTGTCCTCCGGGCTATAAACCTGCACAATCAATTCCTGCGGTCCACCATTTGTTAGGTAGGGAGTGATGTCATAACTGAAGGGATCGTAACCTCCTTTGTGAATCCCAACGCTTTGGCCGTTCACATAGACGTGCGACTGCCAATTTACTGCGTCCAAGTGGAGAACAATTCGTTGGCCGTTCCACGCTGAAGGCACCGTGAACTTCTGGCGATACCAGGAGAAAGCGCTATACTGCATCACGCCCGACAGCGCCGATTCCACCGGAAACGGCACCAGAATGACGCCGGAAAGATTTTGTCCCGCTGGCACGGGATCATTGGTTGCGCCGGCTTGAAACTGCCAGACGCCGTTCAGATTCATCCAGTTAGTTCTGACCATTTGCGGTCGCGGGTATTCTGCCAGAACATTCGTCGAGTTTACCTGCTGCGCCCAGTCGGTCATCATTGCCGCTTGTTTGGGTTGCCACGGCAACGATACCGGTGCCGTGGTGATGACCAGATCGAGCGATCTATTCGGCGCATTCGTCACCAGTTGTGCGGTCATTCCAGCCGGGAGTAACCCCAGGGTGAAACTCCCGTTGCCGGTTTTTGAATTATATTGCACCAGCGGGAACTGGCCGGTCGAGAAATTGAACCCCGCAATGCTGACTGTTACCGGGCCGTTGACCAAAAGCGAATTCACATGAAGCGGCGCCGTGGACTGGCCGCCAAGTCCGGCGAAATTGAATTTCAATCCGCTGCCGGCGGCGGAAAGTGACAGCGTGGGCACGGCAAGTTGCGCGTTGACCGAGGCCAGAGTCACACCAAAGGCCGCGCCACCAGCGACGTTGCAAGCCGGGGAAGCGAACGTGGCCGGCGCTGTTACCATCAGCGTGCCGTTGCTAACCAGGGTTGTGCCAGAGTAAAACAAATTGCCCGAAAGCGTCAGCGTGCCGTTACCAAGTTTGGTCAAACCGCCGCCACCATTAACCAAGGCTTGACTGACGGTGACGTTATTACCTTCGGTATTTATGATCGCACCGCCAGTCTGCACGACAATGCCGCCATTCACATTGTGAATTAAATTAACACTGCCAGCGCCGGCATGGAGGGTGCCACCATTAAAATTGAAAGCGCCATTGCCGCCATTATCAGTGATTTCGCCCGCGATTAGATCGCCTCCGTTAAGATTGAACGTGCCTTGGGCGCTTGGATTTTGAGTAAGATGAACCACCCCGAATACATCCTCGCCGCCGCTCAGATTCCAAGTGCCAACGCCACTTTCTGCTATCCAAGTTTGAGAGACCGTGTTAGTGACCGTGCCGCCAGTCTGATTGACCATGCCTGTGCTGGGTGAGGTCGCCACCGTGATATTGCCGTTGTTGGGCGTCGCCATGGTGATTGCGCCACCGGATAATTCCAGGTCGCCGATTCCACCAAAGCGGCCGATCGCAAACCAACTGCCAATATTTACGCTGCCGCCGGTCATGACCATGGTTCCGGTGCCGCCGATCCCGCCGTTATGGCCTTCGCCGAGCCATAATTCAACACCGGAAGCGGTATTGATCGTGCCGCCATTCACTTTCAAAATGCCGGTTGGGCTGGAGCCGAAGTCGCCGTCCCCCAGGCAAAAGGGGTCTTGAGCAACATTAAATGTGCCGCCGTCAATTTCCAACACACCATTTCCAACCTCGCCAACGTGAGCCTGCAAATTGCAGTTAACCATGCCGTTGCTCAAAATGAAGAAACCAGTGCTTCCCGTGCTGTCGGCCAGACGGAACCAGCCGCCAATATTGACGGTGCCGCCAGTTTGCAGAAACGCGCCGGAGGCGTTGGCTCCATCGCCAGCCCGAATATCCCATGGGTTCCAAACGGGATCGCCGGGCTGGATCAGACACACATTGTTCGAGCCGCTGTCGTTGTCAGCATTAATATCTACAGCAACACCGTTGACCACCTGGGCTGGCACTCCGGCCGGATTCCACGAAGCCGGGCTGTTAAAATCACTGGTTCCACCTTGCCAGTAGGAATCTGCCCTCGTTTCTGGAGCCGCGAAATTCAAGAGGAACGCAGAAGCTGTGATTATTACCGAACATCTGCTTTTATAAAATATAGGATTCATGAGATTTTGTAAGGACTCTGTCTAATATGTCTGCGCCGAATGCTTGGACATCATTTTTCAACGAGAAAAAAATCGCACATCACCTTAATTTTCTCAGTGCCTGTTTTATACAGTTCCCTAGCAATCTTGATTAAGTAACAGTGAAGGTCAGGAAAGTCATGTGGCATAAACTGGCCACGGATGTTGACGGTGAGATCAGGAAAAGTTGGCATAATTGCCTTACTGAAGCTCAAAATCCCAGCTTGCGAATTAATCCGCCGCCTCAATGTTTTGCTTGGCCGGAGAATGAATTCAAAAACCTGGAAATTGCTGGACATTGATCCGCTAGCTGGAATTGTAATAACCGAAACGGTGCCGCGACAAGGACGGTTTTCATCTGGGAGCCGCAGAACTGCGCGAAAGTCATTACTGTCAACCCCACGAAATAATGTTTCACCATCCGCCGGCGAAACGGTTTTTGGTGCCCGGCACCGAGGCCGGTATCAAACACCGTGTCAAAGCCATGACTGCCGCCGAAAGCAATTTCCCCGCCGGACGCCGGGGAAAGCCCGATCTCGCCGCCGGGAATGGATTGCCGCTGGCGACGGCAAGCGCCTCCGAGCCGCTGGTCGAACTGGCCTTGCCGAATGATCAGGCAAGCGGCACCAGCCTGCTAATTGAGGAGGCGGAGGCGGAAGAATCTCTGGGCAGCCGGGCCGGCGGCATTGGTGGCGGAGAGCGTGGCGCCGGCGCCGGTGAGCGGCCCGCCCAGCGGCGTCCAGG
>Ga0181520_10013113_pt1 | contig 10518 bp, 5 predicted proteins | sample PEATcosm2014_Bin_29_FD_132451 | JGI IMG/M metagenome (GOLD analysis project Ga0181520, IMG submission 132451) | Peatland microbial communities from MTU Mesocosm Facility, Houghton, MI, USA - PEATcosm2014_Bin02_30_metaG | ecosystem: Environmental > Terrestrial > Soil > Wetlands > Peat | place... | reverse complement strand
TGTCATAGCCACAGTAACTGATGTTATAGCAATAGTTACTAATGTCATAACCACTGTAACTAATATCATATCTACTGTAACTTATGTCAGTATCACTGTAACTTATGTCATAGCCACAGCAACAAATGTTACAGCTATTGTAACTAATGTCAGTGTCACTGTAACTAATGTCATCGTTACAGCAACTGATGTCATCGTTATAGTAACTGATGTTAAGGTTACAGTAACTAATACGAAGGTAAGAGATACTTAAAACACAATTTGTGAAATTGATGCCATCGCAACAGTGCAATTAATCAAATTATTAACAATTAAAAAAACTAAAAAAATGAAAGCAATTATGAAATTGAAGAAAGCCTGCGCAGCATGCGGGTTGGTGTTTGGAATAGTATTATTAACTATTGCCATAATACCAAAAGTAGTGATCAAAAGGGTCATAGCAGTGCTGAATATGAAGAAGCTTACCAAGGTAGGAAACTTTATCAACAAAGCTTCTTTTATTGCAAAATCAATGACGGGCAATTCCTGGTTTCCCAGTCCGCCTTTATTGATTTCCACCTTGCTTGCCGATATAGCGAACCTGGTGACAGCCCAGACCGCTGCCTTGTCGAGGGTGAAAGGAGCGGCGCAGAACCGCAACGACATGAAAGCCATAGTTCTGGCAGATTTACGACAGTTGATGGCTTATGTGCAATCTGTTGCCAATTTGAATCCTAAGAATGCCGAGACCATTATTGCTAGTTCGGGATTTGATATTAAACTGGAAGGTGTAAGAACAAAGGCTCCAATTACAGTGAAGCCAAAAAAAGGTGAATCGGGAACTATGGTAGCTACAGTTAAAAAGATTGACGGAACCGTGGCTAACCTCTGGATGATGAGTACCGACGGAGGTAAAACATGGGTTTCCCTGGATCCTACGTCAAAAGTAAGTATTGAAATTACAGGTTTAACGCCGGGCGGTACGCTGATGGTAAAACACCTGCCTGTATTGCGTAAAGGTAAAGGCACCTGGCTTACATCGGCAGCAGTGGTAGTGGTGTAAGTTGATTGCTGATATTAAAAGTTTAAACAAGCTTACTTGCCTTGTTAAAATCCCCGATGATTAATCTGTCGGGGATTTCTTATTCCATATTAAAATTTATCCTATAACTTTAATAGGTTATTAATAATTATCTTAAATTTGCAGTTTACAATAATAAACTACAAACATATTACTATGAAAAAATCATTTACAAAATTAGCAGTACTACTTCTGCTTAACGTTTACGGTTCACTGTTCACAGTTTTTGCACAAGTGCCGCAGGCATTCAATTACCAGGCAATAGCAAGGGATGCATCAGGAAATCCTTTAGTAAGCCAGCCTGTCGGGGTTAAACTTTTCATTCACCGTGGCTCAGCTGCTGGAAACATTTCTTATACAGAGATTTTTAATCCTAACCCTACTACCAACCAGTTTGGTTTGTTTACCTTAGCAATAGGCACAGGTATTGCAATTTCAGGTGAATTTGACACCATTGCATGGAGCAGCGGGAATTATTGGCTGCAGGTTGATATGGATCCCACCGGAGGCACCAATTATATTGATATGGGGACTTCACAGTTATTGACCGTACCTTTTGCCATGTATGCAAATAATGCAGGAGTTCCCGGAGTTACAGGAGCTACAGGCGCCACAGGTCCGACTGGTTCAACTGGTACTGCCGGAAGTGATGGAGCTACAGGCGCCACGGGACCTACAGGCGTAGGTACAACTGGTACAACAGGACCTACAGGACAAACGGGTGCGCAAGGTTTAACCGGACCTACCGGTGTTGGTGGAGCAACTGGACCTCAGGGTCCAAACGGCCCTTATGGTCCGTCTGGTCCGGCTGGACCAACTGGTGCTACCGGCGCAACGGGTCCGGTAGGTTGTACCTCTGCAAATTACATTATGAAATCGAATGGAACTGCTGCTGAATGTACTACCGCCCCAATATATGAAACTGCAGGTGGTCTGGTGGGCATAGGAACAACAAGCCCCGGCGCAGTGCTGGAGGTAGATGGCAATGGCAGTAACGCTGTGGTGTATGGTACTACAACAGGCACGGGGGATGCAGGCTATTTCACAATAAATAATACCTCAAATGGAAGTTCTGCAGTAGTTGGTTCTACCAGTGGCAATGGCGAAGCTGTGGATGGTTATACAACAGGTACGGGCACGGCTGGCTATTTCCAAATAAACAATACCGCAAATACAGGTACTGCGCTTGAAGGTACTACAAATGGCACTGGTTTTGCCGGCTATTTTAATATAAGCAATGCTTTAAATGCAAATGCTGCAGTATATGGTACAACAAATGGCACTGGTATTGCGGTGTTTGGTAATACAACAGGTACAGAAACGGCCGGCTATTTCAATATAAACAATACCTCAAATACAAATCCTTCATTATATGGAAATACAAATGGCAGTGGCGCTGCAGTTGAAGGTTGGTCATCCGGCACAGGTAATGCCGGTTATTTTGTTATAGGCAATTCCACAAATTCAAATGCTGCGCTACAGGTTAATACTAATGGTACAGGTAATGCCGGCAATTTCCAAATAAGCAATGCTTCAAATTCAAATACAGCGTTGTATGTCATTACAAATGGTAGTGGATATGCAGCAGAGGGTATCACAACAGGAACAGGTAATGCCGGCTATTTCGATATAAACAATTCCTCAAATACAGGTACTGCGTTGGAGGGTAATACCAATGGCACTGGTTTTGCAGGCTATTTTAATATTAGCAACGCCACTAATGCAAATGCTGCAGTATATGGCACTACAAATGGCACTGGTATTGCGGTGTTTGGTAATACAACCGGTACAGGTACTGCAGGCTATTTCAATATAAGCAATGCCTCAAATACAGATCCTTCATTATATGGAAATACAAATGGCAGTGGCGCTGCAGTTGAAGGTTGGTCAACCGGCACAGGTAATGCCGGTTATTTTGTAATAGGCAGTTCCTCAAATTCAAATGCTGCGGTGCAGGTTAATACAAATGGCACAGGAAATGCAGGCAATTTCCAAATAAGCAACGCCTCTAATTCGAGTGCTGCTGTCCAAGGCACTACAAATGGCGGTGGTTTTGCAGTGGAGGGGATTTCAAGTGGTAGCGGTGTTGCAGCTGTGTATGGTTTATCGAGTGGCAGTAACAGCGGTAATGCCGGCACTTTTCAAATTACCAATACTTCAAATTCATTTTATGCGGTGCAGGGTTCTACAAATGGCACAAATGCTGCAGGCTGGTTCAATATTAATAATGCCTCTAATGGAAGTACTGCGGTAGAGGGTTTAACAGTTGGAACCGGCAATGCAGGTAACTTCCAAGTTAGCAATGCCTCTAATTCAAATCCTGCTTTGGAGGGTAATACAAATGGCAGTGGTGCAGCAGTGTTTGGCACTACAAGTGGTAGTGGATATGCAGTTGAGGGCACTACAACTGGAAGTGGAGATGCCGGTTATTTCAATATAAACAACGCCTCAAATAATAATACTACGGTGTATGGTACCACAAATGGCACAGGCATGGCAGCCAATTTCCAAATAACCAATGCCTCAAATGGAAATCCTGCTGTGGAAGGTTATACCGCTGGCAGTGGTGCTGCTATTTATGGTAATACAAGTGGCAGTGGAAATGCGATAGATGGTTTTACAAGTGGCACAGGTTATGCCGGTAAGTTTTATGGTAATGTTCAGATAACTGGTACTTTATCTGTAACAGGTTCTGTATCTAAGGGTGGCGGTTCATTCCTTATTGACCACCCCCTTGATCCGCTTAACAAAACATTGAGGCATAATTTTGTTGAATCGCCTGAAAACCTTTGTCTTTACAGGGGAAAAGTAAAGTTAGACGCTAATGGTGAAGCCACAGTGGTAATGCCGGATTATTTTGTAGCGCTTACAAAAGCAAGTGAAGCAACAGTTACAATTACATCTATTGGCAAGCCGTTTCAGGTAGGTTATGAATGGCAGTCAGATAATACAAAATTCACTGTATATGGCGACCCAAACAGAGAAATTTCATATATTGTTCTTGCCGACAGGAATGACCCTGTTATGAAACAACTCTACAAACCTGTTGAAGAAGATAAAGGTGCAGGTAATATATGCAAGAAGGGTGAATTACTATATCCCGAAGCTTACGGCTACCCTAAGGAAATGGGCAAGGATTACAAAAAGATGAAAGAACAGGAACAAAAGTCTATGCAAGTCAATAAAGATCAAAAGTAAGTAATTGCAGATTTTTAAAAGCAGATTGATGAATTAAAAGCATTGATAAAGAAATAAGCGAAAAGAATAGTGGTGAAGAAGTTTGTTAAGGAGTAATGACTTAGGAGTATGGAGTAAGAAGCAAAACAAGAAACTCCTAAATCTCAACTTATAACTTCTGACTTTAAACCAATAATCTTTTTAAGTTTTTTCTTGACATTGTCTTTTTTAAGCCGTATCTTGCAAATGCATTTAAAGCAACCCACTATGAAAAAACAATTTACTATTCTGCCAGCCATTATAGCCAGTCTGATGATTGCATCAATCACCTATGGCCAAAATGTAGTTAAGGTTAATAGAACCAACCAGGGGCAAACTATCAGCCTTTCTTCCACGCAGATTTTGGAAATTCAGTTACCTGTGAATGTATCAACCGGGTATAACTGGTGTGAATCGAATAGTTCTGCTGATAAATCGGTCAGGCAATCAATAGAACAGGTAGGAGAATCAGATTTCATTGATAATCCCGTAAATATCAATGGAAAAAGCAGGATAGTGGGGCAATCGGGCACACAGATATTAAGGTATGACGGCGTTTCGCGAGGAACAGCTGTACTAACATTGGATCTAAAGCGCGAGTGGGAAATGAACAGTCCTGCTATTGACAGTTATACAATTACAGTGGTATCGGCTGGCAAATATACAGGCAATTTTACTCCGAGGGTAAAAGCAACACCAAAGTATGATAAACCTTTAACATCAGTATCTTCAACACTCCCTTCGCGATGGGACTTTCGTCCCTTATGCACACCTATCACAAATCAGGGCAATTGCGGCAGTTGCTGGGATTTCGCCGCATGCGGAGCTTTTGAAGCCTGTATCAATATTATAGACGGAAACATAAGAGCTGTTTCACAACAGTGGGTGATAAATTGTGATAGTATCGGAGCCAATGGTTGTCAGGGAGGCTGGTTTATTCCCGGTGCAAGCGATTTATTTCAAAACGATGGTGCAGTATATCTTAGCGATTTGCCTTATGCCGATGCTTCCTGTTTTTCGGTTCATGGCGATACGGCAACATGCAGAAGCGCATGCGTAACATACACCCATCATGAAAAAATTGACAGTTATGGCGAAATAGGAGATGAAGGCAGTACCGGTATTCCACCTGTTGACACCCTGAAAGCCGCAATTATTAAACATGGCCCAATTTGGGTATGTGTGTGTGCGGCAAGACATGCCTGGCAGATTTATAAACATGGAATTTTCACTGAAGCCAGCGACTCATCAACAGATCATGCAGTAGTGCTTGTCGGGTGGAAGGACACTATAGTTACGGATGGCAGCGGAGGGTATTGGATTATGCGAAATTCATGGGGTTCCGGGTGGGGTATAAAGGGATATATGTATATAACTTATGGCACCGACAAAATTGGTAGTTATGCTGATTACATTGTATATAAAAATGGCTGCAATAGGTTATTGCCACTCACTTTCAGCTCCGATTGCTATCAGGATAGCCTGAAATATTATACCATTACAGGACAAAAAGGATATGCTACAGGCAATAATGTTTATGGGTTTCTGGAAGAAGCAGAGAGATATGATAATACCGACATCGGCACCATTTCAACTGTTGTTGTTGACGAAAAGACAATTAAATCGCCTACAACTACAGCTAACACTTTTGTTAACATCTATAGTGTTGATGCAATAACTAAAGCACCTTTGGCTTTACTCGGAACAAGTAATGCTGTTGCTATTAGTGCTATCAGCAAATCCGGAGCTTATGTTACTTATTCTTTTGCAACACCTGTTTCAATAAGCGGGGCATTTTATGCAAGTCTTGCATTACCAACTATAACAGGCGATACTTTAGCTGTTTATGCCACCCCTAAGGATTTCAATATTGGTGATTCGCTTTCATGGGTGAAATGGAATGATGGCACATGGCATTCATTATTAAGTAATGGAAATTTAGGGACGGGTTTTAATCCTGAATTAGTAATTCAACCAATATTATGTTCAAGTTCATTGACAAATATTACGAAATCCTCAATCTCAAACAATGGCATTTACATTTATCCTAATCCTGCAACAAATAATTTAATAATAGAAAGCCCACAGCAAGCAATAATAAATATAATAAATATACAAGGTCAAATAATTAGAACATTGGCAATAACTGGTAGTAAGACCAATGTAGATGTTTCGACCTTGTTAAGTGGCGTTTATATTGTGGAAGTGAGAACGGGAAATGGAGTTGACGTGAGGAAGTTTGTAAAAGAATAGAAAAGTAAACACTATTCAATAAGAAGACAGTTCTGAAATCAATTATTCTATTCTTCTTTAAAGAATTTCTCATCAAAATTAACAAGGTAAACCTTTTCCGTAGCACGGGTAAGAGCGGTATACAACCAGCGTAAGTATTCTCGGTCAATCATGCCATCCTTTAAATAACCCTGTTCAATAAATACTGCTTTCCATTGCCCTCCCTGAGATTTATGACATGTCAGAGCCCAAGCAAACTTTACCTGCAATGCATTGAAATGTTTGTTTTCCCTTACCTTTTGCATACGACTTCTGCGATTAGGAATGTCTTGGTAATCTTCCATTATGCTGTCATAAAGCTTCCTGTTTTCAGTGCTTGAAAGAGCAGGCGCTTCCGATTGTATGGTATCAAGGAGCAACATTACATCGAAACTTTCCTGGTCAGGATAATCTTTTAAGCGCACAGTAGCTTCAGCAAAGCGAAAACCATACAATTCACTAATGTTCTTTAGTCGTTGCACTTCCAGCATTTCACCATTGGCAATAAACCCGGCTTTCGAATCATCCGACAGCCAGAAGTAATTATTCTTTACAGCCATCATCAGGTCGCCGCCTGTAATCTCGCTTTCTCGCCCAATGATGCGTGATCGTATCTGCCCGTTGAAAAGGTTTGCCCGCTTATTGGAGCGGCAAACAACAATGGTTTCTTCAGAACGGTAAGTGGCATAAGCATCGTTCAGTGCATCTTCCAACTCATCGCCCCTTACTTTAACAATATCAGCGAAGCCATCTAGCTTGAATTTAGGAAAGACATTTTGTTTCTGTGAGGCTATTATTTTACGTATTCCCGTTGCGTTGAACAATATGCCTGAATCCATTTCCTGCCTTACCACCTCTGTCAACTCGAACGAACGCATCTTAATCCCGAATGTTCCCTGCAGGAATTTCATGTCAAGTGCAGGACTTATATCCATGCCAACAGGCGGAAGTTGGGCTGTATCGCCAATAAGTATAAGTCTGCAGTTGCTGCCGTTGTAAACATATTCCATCAGGTCGTCGAGCAACGCCCTTCCTCCGAACAGGCTTCCCTCCTGCCCTATTGATGAATTTGCTATCATGGAAGCTTCATCAACAACAAACAAAGTATTCTTATGAATATTCTGCGTCAGCATAAGATGAATCAAACCCTCGCTATTTGAGTGAAGCTTATAAATCTTTTTATGTATTGTAAATGCTTTCCTGCCGCTATAGTTTGATAATACTTTTGCTGATCGTCCTGTGGGAGCAAGAAGAACAATGCCATGCTGATATTCATTCATTACATCAGCAATGGATTTAACAATGGTTGTTTTACCAGTGCCCGCATAACCTTTCAGCACGAAGAGGTTTCGTTCTTCTTTATCAAGAAGAAATTCAGCTATCAAGCCTAAAAGAGAGGACTGTCCTGCTGTGAGTTCGTAAGGGAAATGTTCACTGATCTTTTTTTTCAGTTGCTCGGCTGTCATCTATAATCCTTGAATGTTAAATCAGGAAATACTTTTGTCATTGACTATAAACCCATTCCTCTATTCATTAGAAAGGATAGCCAATGCCAAAGTTAAATCTAATATTAAAAAAAGATAAAGAATGGGAAAGCGGAATCCATCTTTGGTTTTCAGGTTCAGAAGGGTTTCTAATTTGAAAAGCAGCATCAAGACGAAGGATAAAGTAACTGAAATCAAAACGGGCACCAATACCAGAGCCGATAGCAATCTCTTTATAGAACCTGTCAAATTCAAATTCGGCGCCGGGCATACCATCATTTTTTTTGTTCAGCCATACATTACCGGCATCAACAAATAACGCTCCTTTAAGAAAATGGTAAACCGGGAAACGGTACTCTATATTGCCTTCAATGTCGATATCTCCTGTTTTATCAAGTCCCGGATTTAATGTATTATTGGAATAAGAGCCTGGACCAAGGGAATAAATTTGCCATGCGCGCACACTATTTGCACCACCGGAATAAAAACTTTTCTCGAATGGAAGTGCATAAGAATTCCAATATGCCAATCCTCCTCCTACGGCTATTCGTAAAGCCAGTGTGTTCAATTTATCAAACAATAAGTAATGCCGCAAATCAAAATCACCACGTATATATTCGGCATAATTTATTTTAAATATGGAATAACTACTGTCAGGAGGCAGTTGGTGGTTAATTATCCTGTCAATAGCTCTTAATAAATTTCCAGATGTCTCGAAATTGGCACGAAAATAAGAGAAGTCCTTGTTCTTACTCAATTGTTGATCATTATAAATAAAGCTGTATTTTAATGCCAATATCAAATGGTCTTTATAGCTATTTTGTATTCTAATATCCTTATAGGAATTGATGAGGCTATCGAACTTGAGAGTGGGATAAATTTTAACCAAGTTCAGATCGGCAAGATAAAGTAAATGCTTTTTTGTTGGCGATTCTTTCCATTGGTACCCATATGAAAGATTAGAAATATATCGAGTGTAGTCAGGTCGGCGCTCATAATTTAAGCCTGCATCAATATCTGTTTCTGGTCTGAAGTACTTTGGAAAACGTTCCTGTTTCACCGGAATAAGGAATTTAGGAATATCAATTTCGGCATCAGCTCCTGTTTCAAGGGTATTGAATGGAAGAAGCTGGTTAATATTATTTGAACTTTCACCAAATACTTTTTGTATTTCAGTTGCTGCTGTTACTTTAAGTTTTACTATCTCAGCTCCCCTGAATACATTTTTATTCTGATACAGCACATCTCCGGCTAGGCCAAGATTTCCTGCGGAGTTTGTTGATTCCATTTCATAAGAGACGGATTGAACAGGAGTCCTAGTAAGCTGAATAATACAATTCAATAAGTCGGGCGCATTGATTGAATCCTGTGGAAGCACATTAAAATGGATATTTACAAACTTGTACATCTTTAAATTCATGAGGCTATTGTATGTTTGATCGACATCCTTGGTACTAAAATAATCGCCCGGCTTCATAAATACAGACTGAGTAACTGTTTTGGGCTTTATACGAAGTGTGTCCTTAAAAAGGAAATTGTAAATTGCAGGTTTAAGATTTTTATCGCGCTGAGTTGCTGCGAAAGAATATATTTTGTATTTTGTTGTATCCTGATCGAGCGAACTATATCCGGTGTAAATATTAATAGCATTGATAGTATATCTTTTATGCGGGCCTTTTACCAGCGAATCATTAAAGTCACCCGACCTAACAAAAGGGTTTTCAATATTCATTGTTATGTTCAGATGGTGATTTCCGAATGTACTATCAATATCATACGAAATAAATTCTTTTACAAATGAATAAAAGCCTTCATTTTTCAATCTATCAGTTAATCGTTCTCTTTCGCTTTGCAATACGTCCACATCAAATACATTTCCTTTCCTGATCAACGATTTTGCAGAATCAGAAAAAACAATGTTTTTTACATTATTATCTTCTATTTTAAAGTTTATACCTTGTATTTTGTATGGTTGTGCCGTGTGAACAATATACCTGACAATTGCTTTTTTTCTTTTTAATGTATCTATCTCTTTTCTGACATCAGAATTGAAATATCCTTTTGAATCAAGGTAAAGTTGTATTTGATTTACGGATTTCTCAGTAAGAATTGTGTCAAGAATAACAGGGGGTTCTCCTATGGTATTCATCAGGAAAGTATCGGCTTTGCTTACTCGTTTACCCTTTGTTGCGAAATTGTATAAACCAACACGGAGCTGGAAAATACCTAAAAATTTCCTGTTTGGTTTTTGTTTTATATAACTGCTTAACTCGTCGATATTGATACCTGTCTGTCCGGCAGATGAGCGTTCATCATTTATACTTACCTCATTTTTTTTTACAAGAAATTCATCTTTTTCTAATGTGCGTGTGGGATTACATGACCATGCAATAACACATACAATAATAAAAGCTAATATATTTAGTAGGTTTCTTTTCAAAACAAATAGCATTCGAAATGAATTGCAAAATTAAGAATTACAACATA
>Ga0181520_10013111_pt1 | contig 10518 bp, 4 predicted proteins | sample PEATcosm2014_Bin_29_FD_132451 | JGI IMG/M metagenome (GOLD analysis project Ga0181520, IMG submission 132451) | Peatland microbial communities from MTU Mesocosm Facility, Houghton, MI, USA - PEATcosm2014_Bin02_30_metaG | ecosystem: Environmental > Terrestrial > Soil > Wetlands > Peat | place... | reverse complement strand
GACTTAGGTCTCGGATCCATTGACAATTCAGACGCTCCTTCTTAACCAGATGAAAGCATACTGCTGCTAGAAAGGATTGAGAAGATGGGAGCACATGGGCGCGTGCGCGGCGCAGTATATGCCGGGAGCCTGGCTATTTGAATCACTCTCTGGGTGCCTGGGAATTAGTGCCCATTGCAAAGGGAGGGAACCGGCCGACTCAGCCTGCAGTTACCTTCCGCAAGATCGGGAAAGAGCAAGACTTGCACGAAAAAATGGGGGAAAGGTTTCATCCCTTCCCCCAATCTGGTTTAGCGGGTTGGTTAGAACAGTGCCTTCAGCGCGAACTGAATGGTGCGCGGCTGGTTGCCCTGATGACCATCCGTGCCGAAACCGGTGGTGCCGACCGAGGTGTTCGTGAAGATGTCAATCAATTGGCTGCGGTTGAATGCGTTGAAGAAGTCGCTGCGGAACTGGAGGGCAGCGGACTTATAGAAGTGGAAATCCTTGCGCGCGCTCAAATCCTCATCCAGGTAGGCCAAGCCGCGCAATGGAAGGTCGCGAGACACGTTGCCAAAGGAGTTGGGCGCAGGCGCGGCGAAGGCAGCAGCGTTGATGTAGGCGTCGGTGTGCGGGTTGAACTTTCCTGACCACTGTGCCTTCTCCGACACTCCAGGAACATAGTTGGGACGCAGGATGTCGTTGAAGATGCTCAGGTCATTTCCGTACGAAGTCTCAAACAGCGCGGTTCCACTCTGGTAGTGGTGAATGCCGGCCACGGCCCAACCGCCCAACACCGTGGCAGCGATGCCGTGGTTGAGCCACTTCTTCTCATAACCAATGGGAAGCTGGTAGTCATAGGTGACGGTCAGGTTCAGCGGCGGCTGATCCAGAGCAACGGTGTACTCACCCTGCCTGCCATACGTATCCTGCGGTCCGTCGTTGAACTGGCTAAGTTCATCTTCAGCCGTGCTCATCTGCTTGGCCCAGGTAAAGCTGGCCAGCACCGAGAGTCCATCGTGGAACTGGCGCTGGAGCCTAGCCTGGAGGGAGTTATAGTCGGAGTGGCCGTTGTTCTGCTTGATCTCGTTAACGCCGGTGTATTGAGGATACTTTCTTAGTGCCTGGGCTACGGTTGCATTGTTGCCCAGCGCCGCCGAGAAGTTGGGGAAAGGCGCCGCAACGCCGGTGGCGATACCTGCGGGAGAGCTGAGAAGCGCACCCAGAGATGCACCGTATTTGACCTGGTCACTGATGGGAAGCTGCTCGGGGTTATCAAGACCAGAGGCGATATGCTGGGCGGTATTGCCCACATACGAGACGTCGAGCAGGAAGCCCTTCGGCAGTTGACGTTGAACGCTGAGCGTCCAATCGTTGATCACACCCGGCAGTCCGGTGGTCTTGGGTATCCAGGTGGTTCCCGAGAAGTTGTCGAAGGTGGAGTTGACGAATGGCGGAGGTGTGAACTTGGGGTAGCCAGTGGCAGTGGTAAACGCCGGCGTGGTGCCGTTGTTGGGAGAGCTGCCGCTCACGGTCGCATCAAAACCGTCCGCCACCTGTCCAAAGCCGTTTCCATTGGTGGATCCGTTGATGCTGATATAGATGCCAAAGCCAGCGTGAATCATAGTTTTTTCGTTCAGCTGGTAAGCGAAGCCGACGCGGGGCTGGAACATTTTGTAGTTTGTATCTACCAGGCGGTTGCAGTTGCAGGTAAACTGGCCTGTTCCCTGATAGACAAGTGCACCGAGGATGTTGCCGGCGCCAGTGTTCGGCACGTCTGGCTCAAAGCTGGAAGCAATATGGACCCCGTTGATCTGATCGTGGACGGTTAAGGTCCAGGGGATGTCGTAGCGCATTCCCAGGTTGAGGACCAGCTTCGGCGCCAGCTTCCAATTGTCCGTGAAATAGGCATCAAAGTACTGGAAGCGGTTCTCTACGCCAATGGGGTTATCCGTCTGCTGCACGCTGTCGAAGGCTCCGGCCAGCAGACTGGCGAAGCTGTTGCCGGTGGTCGGATCAAGAGCGCCAGCAGCGGTGAAGCCGGCAGTTTCCTTACCGCTTAGCCTGTCAACGACATTGTCAGTCGACTTCTGGTTGCCTCCAATGCGGTCATATTCGCCGCCGAATTTGAATTCGTGGTGGCCTTTGTTCCAGGAGACGAACCCGCTGTCGATGTAGGTGTTTTCGTGGTTGGTTGATCCTCCTGCTCCGTTGGTGTCCGCGTACGCCTGGCAGCAGAAACCGTCGCCCTGCGTCATATAGAACTGCGGGGTGATAGGCAATGCGTTCGGTATGTTGAAGGTGTCCACCGTGCTGGTGTACGGGGCCAAGCTATCCTGCGTGTCGTAGTTCCAGCCATAGCCCAGGTGTAGCAGCAGGGACGGCGAGAAAGTGTGGTCGTAACCCAGGCGGGCAAGGCCAAGGTGATTGTTTCCCGCACCAGCGCCATAGGTCGCGATGGGAGCCAGGAAGATATTGGTGTAACCGTTGGTATTGACAGGACCGAGTGAAAAGAACCCGTGGAGATGATTCTTCTCGTTGATGTTGAAATCAACCCGGCCGCCCCAGCGATCTTCGATTTGGTCCTGCACGCCGGTGGCAACAAAGTTGTTTCCGTTTCCGAGGTCGCCAGCGGGTTGGGGAAGATACTTGACGTACTCTGTTCCCGTGGCGGAGATGGCAGTGGGAGGTATCACGTTCAGCTTACCCTGGTACTCATACTGCTTGCGGGTGCAGATGCCCGAGCCATTGCAGGTGGTCGAATTGGGATCGTAGATGGGGTTGGGATCCGCGGAGAAGTCGCCCGTCCGCTCCAAGAGGCTCGGAATGCGAGTATCGCTCGGAGTGACGCCGGCTGCCAGCCGGTAACCGCTATAGAAGGCGAAGAAGTACATCTTGTCCTTCTTCAGGCCAAGAAACGGGATATCCACTGGGCCGCCAACGTTGACACCAAACTCGTTCTGGTGTGTGACAGTCGGCGCGGTCGCGTAGTAGCCTGCCGCATCCAGGTCGGTGTTCCTTAGATATTCGTAGGCCTGGCCATGGAAGGAGCTGCCACCTGCGCGCGTGGAGTAGGTAAGGTTGCCGCCGGGCGTCCGGCTATATTCGGCAGAAAAGTTGTTTTGCACCAGGGAGAATTCCTGGAGGGCCTCAACCGGCACCGGCTGAATGCGGTAATCGCTGCTTTGATTGGCAGAGACGAAGGGGATGCCGTCATACATGACCGCGCCGCCCCAAGCCTGCCCGCCATTGATGGTTGTAGAGAACTCCTGCCCTGTCGCGCCGTTGGAACCGTATCCAATTGCCGAAACGTCGGAAACGCCGGGCATCAGGTCGGCAATCGCGGTAACGCTGCGGGGACCGCCAGTCAAGGCGATCGGCAAATCGTCAAAAGTCTGCTGGTCAACCGTGGTCGCTGCCTGGGAAGTGGTGGTCTCAAGCTGCGAGGACACCCCCCGAACCTGCACTGTTGAACTTGTCGATCCAACCTTCAAGACCTCGCTGACCTCGACGGTCTTGTTGAGGCCGACAACTATGTCCCGCTGCTCGACTGTTTCAAAACCCGGCGCTGTGACAGTCACGCTGTATGTGTCCACCTGGACGAGCGGGAAGACATAGCCACCTTCTGACGAGGTCCTGGTCGTAAGAGAGGCCCCGGTGTCAGTATTGGTGAGCGTAACCTCCGCCTTTGGAACGACCGCGCCGGTAGCATCGGTGACTGTTCCAACCACAGAGCCTCCGCCGGCTTGCCCCCTCATCGCAGACCCGCGGAGAAATACGAAGATGAGCACTACGAAAATCAAAATCCGATACTGCCTCATTGCGTCTCCTTTTTCCTCAAAATGGTCTCTCTCTGGCTTGGACCTCGGTCGGCATTCAAATCTCTGCGGGTTTGCAGCCGATCGCTTTCGATGCAAGATCCGAATCAACAGCGGCTTTAAAGCTGCCATATCAGGGTCGATTGGGCGCCTCTCCGCACCTGAAAACCGAATCGACGGCCGATCGGGAAGCTTGTGAGTACAAACGGCCCCTGAACCTCGATGCCAAGGTTCAGGGGTATCCTTCGCCTGCATCAGCCGCGTTGCAAACGCCGCTATCCAATTGAGATTGTTCCGGCGATCGCATGAAAAGATGGGGCATCTTCGCGAACTGATCTGAATGTAGAAAACGTTATCTGATCGCTTACTCGCTTGTCAATAAGAAAATTCCGAAGAACACCCAGGCGCCATATTTTTGCCTTCTCTATGAAAATATGTACCTTATGTCCACTTTCGGACACTTCCTGCTTTCGCTCAAGTAGACATGAACCGCATAATTTTTCAATATAAGCGCTTATTTTGAAGATCCGGCCCATATGCCTCGCCGCACAAATCCGTGTCAAATCCGGGTTAAATCCTCGACAAAACCAGGGTAGCGCGGTAATCTTTCGAAAAAGGTGACCCCGCCGTCGCGAGTTGCTTCGCCCGGCTCGGGCAAAATCGAAGTGATTCTGCGATTCTGATTGAAGCTGCAATTTGGGGGCGGATCGGAGAGCCCGCCACCGGCCTCCGGGGGCATTGGGATTGTTAGAGTTGCGATACAAGACGACGGCAAAGCGGATGTGCACTGCGGCGTGCGTTCTCGTATTCGCTGCATCGGTGTGTACCGCGTTCGCGATACCAGAGAAGCAGGCTCAGGCTAAGCAACTGATTGACTCACGGCAACTTGACAGCGCCGAGAAGCTCATCGTTGCCGAGATGATGAACGCACCCCGCGACGCGGATTGGATTACCCTCCTTGCCGAAGTGCGGCTGGGCCAAAACCGTACGCGCGAGGCGCTCAATCTGCTCGGCGACGCAAACCAGATCGCAGGCGACTCCTCTACGCGTTTTATGCTGATCAGTCTGGCAATGAGCCAGGCGGGGAAAATGGACCGCGCCGAGCCGCCGATCCGGAGCGCTATTCGCCTCGATCCCAATAACGCTACCGCACACTACTTTCTCGCTCGCCTGCTGTATACGGACAATCGATTCGACGAAGCCATCAAAGAGACGCAGAAGACCATCGATCTTTCGCCGGGTTTCGTTCGCGCTTACGAAAACATGGGGCTCTGCTACGAGGGCGAACACCGGCAGGACGAAGCCGAGCGCTGGTATCTGAAGGCCATTGATGCTCAATCCACCAGCCCAGCCAAGTCCGAGTGGCCGATGCTTGATCTGGCAATCCTTTTGATGAACGAGAATCGCGACGCCGACGCGAAACCGCTGCTCGAACAGGCGCTCGCCATTAACCCGCTGAACACCCAGGCCCTGGTTCAGATGGGTGCGCTCTACGAGACCGATGGAGAAAACCAGAAAGCTCTGGACGAGTATCGCGCCGCCATTCGCAGCGAGCACGCCAATTTTCAGCCCGGCCTGGCAAGCGCTTACTACAAAGCCGCGCGCATCGCAAGAAAACTTGGATACACCGAAGAATCTCAGCAATACTTCAAGAAGTTCAATGAAGTCCATAACAAGAAGTAAGAGTTCCGTTTCGTCGCTCTATAGGCAGTGCGGCAAACGCACTGGAACCCGCTCATGAAGGCGCTGCGCTTTCTGCGGTTTCTGTAATGCTGCTTCGCTCTCGACTGCTTCGCGCAGCAATCCGCGGACCTCGACAAGCTACTGCAGGATGGCGCAGCGTTCAATCGCCAATCGGAATACACACGCGCCATTCCGCTCTTGCGGAAGGCGATAGATCTCGCGCCTCAGAACCCCGCAGCAAACTATCTCCTGGGTGTCGCACTGCTCCAGTCTGGCCATCCGGCCGATGCCGTCGCTCCTTTGCAAATTGCCGCTCAGGCGCCTTCCGGGAATGATGCTGCGGCGGGCTATCTTGGAGATGCGGAGATGGAGTTGAAGGAGTATTCCCTGGCGGCGGAAGCGTTTCTCTCCGCAGTGTCACGCTCGCCGCAGTCCGAGCAAACACTGGTATGGTGGACCGACTTCAGTCTGGAGCGCTATCGCGTCCTCGAGCTTTCGCTCCGGGCTACTGGACGAGGACGTGCCGCCATGCTCCTGGACGCAGCCGAATCCGTCCATATCGACGTGAAGCAAAAAAAGACGCTCCTGGAACAGGCCGCCGAGTTGGACTCAGGCATTCCCGAAATCCGTGGCGAATTGGGCATTGCACAGGCACTGCTCGGCGAGCAGGCCGAAGCGGAGGCTAGCATGAAGGCGGCCCAGAAGAACGCGCCCGATGCTATTTCAACCATCGAGTTGGAATCGCTCGTCGCTGCTGCGCGAGGAAACTGGGACGAGGCAAACGGCAAGCTTCTTGACCTTGGCCGGCGCTCGCAGGCCGAATTCAAGAGGATGCTCGCCGTGTGGCCTAAGAATCTGCTTCCCGGGGTAGAGCGCAACGATCCCCTGTGGCAATGCCTCCGCAACAGCCGCCTGGATTGTGCGGCGATTCGGGTCCAGCCTGGCGCGGACGAAACAGCTTCTTCTTCGCGGCTTTTCGCGGAGGCTCGCTGGGAACAGTTGGTCGCCACGCCGGTGCCGCCGGTTGATGATGCCGCCGCCTGGTACTGGCGTGGAACGGCCTTGGCGCGTACAGGCGACTGTACCCGAGCCATTCCCGCCCTTGAGCGCGGACTCAAGGCCGGTGCGGAGATGGACGCTGCTCAACTAGCCAGTTGCTATCAGCGTCAAGCGATTCAGAGCGCCGATCGCTTGCAGGCGCTGGGAAGAGATGCGGCCGTTCATCTCATTCGTGGCGACATTCTACTGTCCATCCGGCTTGACCCGGCAAAAGCCATTGACGAATATCTCGAGGCATTGCGATTGCGGCCGAACGATCCGCAGTTGCTGGAGAAGCTCGCAGAAGCGTACTTTAGCCAGGGTGAGATGGAAAAGGCACAGCAAAGTGCGCAACAAGCCCTCGCGATCAATCCTAATCGCGAGAACCTGCTGCGGTTGTTGATTCAGGTTTCGATGAGCGAGCGCGATTACTCGACAGCGCTCTCGCTGCTCGACCGCCTTGCTGCCATCGAGCCCGAGGATCAATGGATCGGCGTTCACCAGGCTACCGCGTACGCGCAGACATCCCGCCCCGCGGAAGCGGTGCAGGCGTTGCAACTGGCTTTGGACCGAGGTTATCCAGACGAGAAAGGATCGCTGCACGCCATGCTAGCCGCGCAGCTTCGCAAGCTCGGCCGGACTGAGGATGCGAGCCGCGCGACAGCGCAGGCGATTCGCCTTGCCGATGCGTTTGCGCAGCAAAACGAGAATCCACCGGCGCTGGCGCCTCAGCATTGAAGAACCTCCCATTCTTGGGCTGCGCTACTGCTGCTGTTGGTTTTCCTTCAGCAGCTTGTCGAATTCGGCATGCGGCATCTTGAGCTTCTCGGGATGCGCATCGATCCATTTCGCGAATGCCGCATACTTCGCCGCGGGCCAACCTTCGAAGTCTCCGCCATTTTTGCCTTCGCGGTTGAGCTCGAAGTTGTACATGTCCTGCAAATTCGTAAACTCGGCAGAGCTGATCGCCTCCTCGGCAAGAATCGCGGGAATGAAAAGAACCCCATCCGTTTTGGCAAGCACCAGGTCGCCCGGCAGCACCACCGCGCGCCCAATGCGCACCGGTACGTTGATGCCGGTCAGCTCCATGCGCGCCCATGCCGACGGATCATACCCTCGATAGAAGCCGTTGAAATTCGGGATCTCCCGGTTTTCTTCCTGGTCGCGAATGCCGGCGTCGAACACAAATCCCGCTTTTGTATGCCCGGCAATCGCATTACCGAGATTCGAGCCAATCAGCGTGCCTTCTACAATTTTTCCGAATCCATCGGCAACATAGACGTCGCCTTCGTTCAACTCCGCGATCGGCCAGCTATTGGTATCGGCGACGCGGCCCTCCGACTTGCCCTCGGCCAGAATCGCCCTCGTCATATCTGGCCGCGTCGGCATGTACTGCGCAGTCAACGCCCGTCCGGCGAATGATTTTTCGATATGCAGCGCCTGCCAGCCACCGTCGAATTGATCCTTGTAACCGTGATTCCAGAGAAATCCCCAGATATCTTCAATTGATATGTCGACCGCTCGCTTGAGCAGTTCGTCCGGAAGCTTGGGACGGCCGTCTGGAAAGCGATCCCCCTTCCACTCCGACGTGTAGAACAGGATCTGATCCTTCGTCATCTTCACCTGAGCTTGAGCCGGGAAGACACTCAACGCCAGTGCGAACGCTACCAAAGCTAAAATGCAACTTCTCATTCATCGTCTCCCTTTTTTTCAACTTGCCGCATTCTGTTTCCCGGCTTCGAGCACTCTGTGCACTAACCCGCCCGGTTTGGTCAGCACGGAAATGTCTTTGTTGAACAGAGCCGCCGGTGCATTCCAGATTGACCAATTAAACCAGTAATCCCAGCCATAATTCACCTCTCCCGTATCGCCGCCGGCACTGTGGCAATTTGGCCCGTCCCATGTATATCCCCAAGTCAGGTAGCTCAGCGCGAGATTTTTCCGCAAAAGTTCAAGGCCGAAGTCTTTCCAACCTTCGTAGATAAAGGTCAAAGCATTCCAGATGACTTGATGATTGGTGTAGACATACTCACCTGTCAGATAACCCGTTTTGTCTGCGGTCCAGAGTGACCCATCGGGTAGTGCATAGATAGGAGGCATTCCGAACTTGCTCAGGCCGCAGACCTTCTCTCTCAACGTTCGCAGCACGCGGCTAACATTTTCCTTCGGAAAGACTTCGGGCAGGCCGCAGAATCGTGCCCAGTACTGCCCATTCAATTGCGGAGAATAGAACGCATCCAATTCCTTCCCTGTCACAGGATCGGAGTAAACGAGGTAGTGATCGCCCTTCCAGAGGTACTTCTGCAATGCATCCTTGCCTGCTCGAATGAAGACGCCCATACGTTGAACTTCTTCGTCGTCGCCCATCGCCTGCCCCCAGGATTTAAGCATTTCAGCGCCCGCAATCCGGAGGCCTCCGGGATGAGTTGCATAGCCATACATCGAGCGATCTTCAAACCATTCGATATCATTCCATGCATGGGGCCGCTTCGGCGGCATGGCGATGATCTGGGACGGCCCGAGATCGTCCCGCTGCGTGAAGGAATATTCAAGAGCAAGCTTCACCGAAGGATAAAACTCCCGCATGAAGGCCTCGTCTCCAGTGATCTTCCAGTGAAGGTAGGCGGCCGATACATAGCAGAAACCGGAAATTACTTCCTGATAGTCGTAGGACATCGGATTTGCGGGATCTGCCCATCGTCCCATCAACTGGGCAACATCGCCGTTCTTTCGCTGTGTCGAGCGAATGGCGCGCAACATCGAAAGCGCGCAGTCGGGGAAGAAGAATGAAAGCGTCGGCCCTTGCATACCGACATTAGAAAGCGTGCTCATGTGAGGGCAGGCCCGCGGCGACTCCTCGAGTGCGAATAGCCCGTCTTCAGAATTACACCAATCGCCTATTGGATCCCGTGCCTGTGCCCAGAGGCTGCACGGAGCAAAATAGTACAAGGCGTTAATCAGCGAATCCGCCAGCCATCCCGGCAGTGTCTCGTCGTCGTAAATCACTGACTGCCATGCAATCACGCGCGCCAGCAGTTGCTCGTGATTGCGCTGGAGGTAACTGGCCACGGCGCCCGCATTGCTAAAGCGCGAGGCGTACATGTGGGTGAATCGCTTGCCGGTGGTTGAAAGCGTTTCGCCTTCGGGGGCATATGTGGAAATGCGTTCGCCTCCCGTGCCCGGGTTGCCATTCCCCTCCCACTCGGGCGCAAACCAGGCGAGAACTACTCTAAGGGTTTTCTCTTCACCGGGGGGAATGTCATACGAAATCGCAAGAGACGAACTGCCGTCTTCGTCCGCATTGACCAGTGGCAGGTTTTGCTCTGCTGCGTTCCATGTCCTCGCATCCAGCCCGAGGCTGGCTCCGACGCGCACCGGCAATTCTCCGATCACTGCCAGCACATAACTCATTCCCCATGGTTCGTTCTCAACCCACGTTCCCGAAAGCCCGGGGGGAGCGGAATGTCGCGTCACTCGCGCCGCCGGCATTCTTGGCTTCAATGGCATGTCAGGCCAGCCAATCGATGTATCTTTCGAAGCGTGATCGCCGAAGCCTGGAAAGTTGAAGAGCAAACAACCCTTCTGCGAGGTTGTGCTCTTGTTCCTCAGGTGAGCCTCAAATACTGCACCTGGTGTATTCGATGCCTTCGAGTCTCCCGGAATGAATGGAGACCAGCAGCGCAGACCTACCTCAACCGGTGAATCTGACTTGTACTCGATATCGGCGATCGGATAATGGCCCCAGTACTCGCTCTCCTGCATTGAACCCAACACTTTTAGGCCCATTGTCGGTCGATTGTTTCCGGCGTAGTTCTTGGTCTGGGCAGTACCAAACACCCAGGTCCTCCCTCCGCTGGTCAACCCCATATAGGGGACATTGAGGGGGCCGCCAATCGGCGTCAGATGATTGAAAATCGATGAGTAGCCCAAGACACCCGATGGCTCGAGATAGAGCGCCCCTGTATCGATGCCACCCAGCGGCATGCCCGAGCAAGGAAGG
>Ga0181520_10013109_pt1 | contig 10521 bp, 10 predicted proteins | sample PEATcosm2014_Bin_29_FD_132451 | JGI IMG/M metagenome (GOLD analysis project Ga0181520, IMG submission 132451) | Peatland microbial communities from MTU Mesocosm Facility, Houghton, MI, USA - PEATcosm2014_Bin02_30_metaG | ecosystem: Environmental > Terrestrial > Soil > Wetlands > Peat | place... | reverse complement strand
GAACTGGTGTTGCCGACGATATCCGCAAGGTGTTCCGGCCGGTATTTCTCTGCCCATTCCATGCTACAGGAGTCGACCCCGTATCAAATAAATTATCTCTGATGAGGCCACACATAGCCTATAGCAATCTATCCAGTGGTGCATACCCGGGTGACATCGTGGTTTCTGACTGTTCTTCTACTAAGATCGCTCACGTAGTCAGGGAATATGAAGGCGTAAAGCGAAAGCATGCCATCGGAGAGATGGTAAATGCTCTCCGGATCGATGCACCCCATGTGGTAGCCTCTTTCGGTGAAGATGCAGCGGTTATAGAGCATAATGGTGAAGCTCTTCTCCTTGCCGCTGATGGTATCTGGAGCAGGCTTATGGAGGCCGACCCGTACTGGGCTGGTTACTGCTCGGTCCTGGTCAATATCCATGATATCGCTGCCATGGGAGGAAAACCGATCGCAATGGTGGATGTCTTTTCCATGCCAAAGGATACCCACACACACATGCAGGTTGTTCGTGGCATGCATGATGCATCTGCGCAGTTCGGTGTCCCGATCGTAGGTGGACATCTCCACCCGGATGCACCGTATAGTGTGATCGATGTCTCTATCCTCGGTTCTGCCAGGCTTGATTCAATCATTTACTCAAATACTGCCCGGGAAGGCGACTGTATCATCGCGGCTATTGATCTTACCGGCCGAGTCCACCCGTCCTGTGCACTCAACTGGGATTCGGTGACCATGAAATCTGCGGCTGAAGTTCGTGCCCAGATCGCGCTTCTTGAGGAGATCGGTCGGGATCACCTGGTTACTGCCGGTAAAGATATCAGTAATCCCGGTATTATCGGGACAATTGGTATGCTCCTTGAGGTGAGTGGAAAAGGTGCTGAGCTTGATCTTGGCCGTATTCCAAAACCGGATCTTGCAGCAAACAACATGACGTTCGATCAGTGGGTGAAGATGTACCCGGGTATGGGTTTTGTCATGACTACACGCGAAGAAAATGTCAATGAGCTCATCCGGCGCTTTGCAACTGTCGGCATGACTGCACACGTCATCGGCACGGTGGATAACACCCGGCAGCTCCGGATCAGCTATGACGGTGACGAAGCGCAGGTCTTTGATTTCATTGAAAACGGGATTACCTGCCTCTTGCCCGGGGAAGGTCCATGCCGGCAGCCGTAAAGAAGATCGGAATCGGGGTTGGTTCGGATGCAGGGAAGGTTATCGATAGTGCATGCCGCGTCAGCATCCCCTGCGAAATAATCTGTTATCTCCACCCGGATGCCGGGAAGGTACCTGCCGGCCACAGAAATATCAGGATTCTGGAGAGTGATGCGCCGGAAACTGCGCTTGTCGCTGATGTAATGAGTGGTGCGATCGATGCAGCAGTCCGGGGGACCCTTCCGGCTAACGCCACATTACAGGTTCTCAAGACCGCTGCCGGTGTCACGCACCTGGAACGAGTCGCACTCCTTGAAACTGCTGGCGGGAAGAAATTCTTCTTAGCTCCTGTGGGGATCGATGAGGGATGGACAGTTGTCGAGAAACTTTCCCTGATCAAGAAAGGCCGGCTGATAGCCCGGCGGTTCGGCCTGCCGGATAAGGTAGGCATCCTTTCCGGTGGCCGGTTGGGGGATGTCGGCCGTCACGCCATTGTGGACCGGAGTATAGCTGATGCCGAGCTTATTGCACGATTGGGGGATGGCGTCCACTGCGAGATCCTCATTGAAGAAGCAGTAGCATCCTGTGGTCTTGTCATTGCACCGGATGGTATTTCTGGTAACCTGATTTTCCGTACGCTGACGTTTCTTGGTGCCGGCTATGCTCATGGAGCGCCTGTTGTAAATATCGACAAAATTTTCGTGGATACCTCGCGCGCGTCACCAGATTACACGAATGCGCTATTGCTCGCAGCATCATTGTTGGAATAAATTTTAGCCTTTTAAAGTGTCTTATTTTTTAAAACAGACCATTCCATGCCAACAAAAAATATTCTGCGAAAGTATGGGGCGCGTTTTGCCTGAACGGTTCTGCATGCCTTCCAATAGCGTTTTTCTAACCAAAATGGAGGATTTTCCCCAAAAGTTTTTATATGTACCAATATACTTTCTTTTTGAGGTAAGAAAAATGGCAGATTTACCAATTGCTGCAGTTGTACGCATTGCAAAGAAGAACGGAGCCGAAAGAGTAGGCAGTGATGCCGCAGAAGCACTTGTCGTGAAGGCGGAGAAATACATCGCCCAGCTTACCAAGGAAGCAAACAAGCTCGCAGAACACGCGGGAAGAAAGACGATCAAGAAAGAAGACGTTGATCTCGCTTCAAAATCCAACTGATCAACTCTTTTTTCTTAGAATCCTGAAATCATTAAGTGCACTTTTGCTATCCGGTTTGTTATCTCCCCGTGTGTCCGTTTGAGCCATAGCGGTGTCAGGAAAAAATCGCTGGCCGGATTCCCAAAATTCGTTGCATTCCTGCCATATTGGCAAGTCTTTTTACCCAACTGCAACAATCTCCATGAAGAGCACCTGTATGTCCCAGATCTGTCCCCACTGTGGTAAAGTATCAGATGAAGCAACCCCACGATTCTGTAGCGGTTGCGGAGCCCGGATGGACGGAATGATGCCGGTGGGCTATCCTGGCTATTCGGCGGCACCACGGGAGCAGAAAAGCCAGATGATCGCCGGGACCTGTTCGACGTTTCTTCCCGGTCTGGGCCAGGTGTATAACGGGGAAGCTGCAAAAGGATTTGCCCTTTTTATCATGACCATTGTGGGTCTGGCGATCTTCGTTATTCCGGGTGTTATCGTCTGGTTTTATGCATTATATAACGCGTACACAACGGCAGGAAAGATGAATACCGGTGAGATACCGTTTCGCGAGACGCGTATGCTTCACTTGATTTTGTTTATCGTGTTTGCAATTGCGGTTGTAGCGATCGCGTTAGTCATTATCTATGTGATGTTTATCAGTCCCCTTATGTCACAGTTCGGTTCGCTCGATATGAGTAACCTGGGAAATATGGGTAATACGGGCAATAGCGAAGACGTTAACCGGCTGATCAACAATGCTGGTATCTGATCCCAGGGATCAGTTGCCAGAAAAAAGCAGGATTACGATTCCTGTATTTCACGTCCGCTTACAAAAGACCGGCTGCCATCTTCTTTATTGGCATGTTCATCGATGCGGCGTCTAACCTCATCCATCACTTTTTCCTTATCCTTATGACCGGTAAAGAGGACTCTTGTGCCATCAATATCATCCTTGAGATACACGGCCTCATCATAGATGATAACCATGATCTGGTTGTCCGGCCCGAAAAAGTGCTCCTCGTAGTCCCCGTTCATGTACCGCTCACGCTGCTCCCGTGTCGGCGCCGCGTATTTAGTATCATACCGGAAAACACCCGTATTCCTCACCAGACCGAATAGTACTGAAATGTTTTTCCCTGAAGCATTAGTAAAGAATTACTTTATCAGCGAGGTTCAGAATGTCCCCTTGGTGCTGGGGATATCTTTTGTTTTTTCATTTTTTGAGAGAGCTTTACCAAGTGCAATCCCGAAAGCCTTGAACGCCGCCTCACACTGGTGGTGATCGTTCCTGCCGGAAAAGCTGATGTGTGCAGTAATGCCTGCATGGATACAGAGGGTGTAGAAGAAATGCTCGAAGAGATCGGGCGGGATGTTTCCGAGCGTCCTGCTGCCAAACGTCCCGGTGTAGACCAGGTACCCTCGTCCCCCGCAGTCGAGCGCTACCTGGGCAAGGGCCTCGTCCATCGGTATGATTGCGTGCGCGAACCTTCGGATGCCCCGGCCGTCACTGATAGCCTGTTTAACGGCGTCACCAAGGACAATGCTTACATCTTCGATAGTGTGGTGGTAATCAACATCAAGGTCACCGGTCGCTGTGCAGGTAAGATCAAATCCACCATGCTTTGCCATGCCGATCAGCATATGATCAAAGAAAGGGATTCCTGTTTCAATCGATACGTTCCCGGTACCGTTCGGGTTGATCGAAAGCTCAATTTTTGTTTCTTTTGTTTCCCGTCCAAGCGTTACCGTGCTCATCGAGATTCCTCTAGTGCCTCTGAAAGGTTAATCTTTCCGCTGTAAAGTGCGGATCCAAGCACTGCGCCATATGCCCCGGCATCCCGGAGGAGTGCAACATCAGACCTGCCTGAGACCCCTCCGGCAACTACTACCGGCACATGGACGTGGGTAATAAGATCCCTGACCGGCTTGATTGCAATGCCTTTCTGGAGTCCTTCGACATCCACGTTTGTATACAACAGGGAACCGGACCCAAGTTGTTCGAAGGTTTCTGCCCAGGAAATATAATTTCCGGCCGTTTCCTGCCAGCCGTGAATCGCAACGTTACCTCCCCGTGCATCGACACCGGCCATTACCCGGTCGCTGCCAAATTCTTTTGCAATCTGGCTAATACAGGTGGGGTTCTGGATTGCAAGTGTTGAAAGAATAATCCGGGAAACGCCGGTTCCGAGCCACCGTTGCGCATCTTCTATAGATCGAATACCCCCGCCGAGTTCAATCTCAATGCCGGTATCTTTCACCAGTGCCCGGATCAGGTCAGCATTCTTTGCCGCATCGCCAAAAGCGCCATCGAGATTAATCACATGCAAGGCATCAGCCCCGGCATCAATCCACCGGTGGGCACAGGCAAGGGGATCACCGTAAGCGGTTGCACTCTCCCGTTTTCCCTGCACGAGCTGGACGCACTTGCCTCCCAGGATATCAACGGCGGGAAAGACTCTCATACCAGATCAGCGGATCATCCGTTCAATGGCCATCACTAAAATATCCCGTGCGCCCGCCCGTTTCAGCGCATTGATCAGCGTGTAGACCCGTTCCTCGTTTACTACTGCATGGACGGCAACCATATCCTCGGTCGATGCCACGTCCATCACCGTAGGACCAGAGAGCCCGGGAAGCACGCTTTTGACTTTTTCAAGTGATGCCCGTTTTACGTTCATCATGAGGTAGCACTGCCCGCGGGCCCGTATGACACTTTCAAGGGCCAGGTGAATCTCCTCGATTTTTTCCCTTTTTTTCGCAAGTGATGAACGGTTTGCGATAAGGAGAGTAGACGTCGTCAACACTTCGTCGAGTACCCGCAGCCTGTTTGTTTTTAAGGTATTTCCTGAACTCGAAAGATCCACAATGGCGTCTGCTATGCCAAGGTACGGTGTTGCCTCACATGCCCCGCCAACAAGCACAATCGTGGCCGGTACATGATGTTTTGCAAAATACTGTTTTGAGATCACGGGAAATTCAGTCGCGATCTTTGCCCCTTTGAGATCAGTGACAGATGTGATGTCTGCCTCTTCACGAACAGCGAGTACAAGCTTTGCTTTACCGATCTGGAGATCGAGGAGTTCCTCGACATCCGCTTCGCGCTCGATGACCATATCATGGCCGGTAATCCCGAGATCCGCTGCCCCGGTTGCCACATATTCCGGGATATCGATAGGCCGGGCAAACAGGACCTCTACATGGGGATCAAGCGTGCGGGCTATCAACCGGCGTTCTGCGCCATCAGTAAGGTGGAGCCCGCTTTTCTCCATCAGGTCCATGATGGGCGCTGCAATTCTTCCTTTATTGGGAATTGCAAGCCTTATCATTTCGGAAAAAGGGGGAAGTCCGTCCCCTTCCGGGCCATCTCTCTTTTTTTCGCAGTGCTTCTTAAAAGGTTTTGAGTTCGCCACGGATTACCTTCTCCGTGATGCTGGTAACGTTCGCTAGTTTATCATCAACGATTGCCTGGATTTCACTATTGATCTCAGGCAAAGAGACACCCTTAACAGGTAATACCTGGACGCTTGCCACCAGAGGCTGGTCGATGGGTTTTCCGATCTGAGAGAGCAGCCTGACGTACATTTCCTCAATTCCGTCGACCTTTGCAATTGTGTCCTGAGCGATCTGGGTGGAAAGGAGATTATAGATTTTACCAATATGGTTAATCGGGTTCTTACCGCTCGTCGCTTCCATGCTCATGGGTCTGTTTGGCGTGATAAGACCATTACACCGGTTGCCGCGGCCAACAGATCCGTCGTCGCCCATCTCTGCAGAGGTTCCTATGACCGTCAGGAAAACACTTTCGTTCTTGATATCGTCCGCAGTATTGACATTGACCAGGACCTTGCGTTGCGTACTCTTCTTTGCGACTTTTCCTATTTCTTCGGTCAGGAGTGCCATATATTCCTGGTATTCCTTTATGTCTGCACAATATTTGTCGACAATGGCGCAGGCAATGGTAAGAGTGATCGTGTTCCCATCCCGCAGGCCCATGATCTTGATATCCTGGCCGATAGCCGGATATTTTTTGCGGAGTTTGGTATCAATATAGTCCGACGCGTTCCGGATAATGGTCTCAACCTCAGAGAACGGGGCGTGACCGACCCCGAACGAGGTGTCGTTGGAACGCGGGACTTTGCCTTGTCGGGGCTTGAATACATCCCTTAAGTCGGTCGAACCGGTCCCGAGACGACAGTCAATGGTAACATCCCTGGTCAGGGTAAGCTCGGGAAGAATCTTGTGAAGGTACCCGTGTGCCGCCTCTACTGCCACTGCATCGGTAGCGATAGTAACACCATTGAATTGTTTTGTTGCACGGCCGTCGATCAACACGTAAATCGGGCGGATCATCTTTCCGCCACCGAACTTCGGGCAGGATTCGCCCGCGACAACCTCACCCTGATCGGTGTTGTGGTGCAGGACTGCCCCGAACTCTTCAAGATATACTTTGCAGAGTGCCTGGGAGATGGACTCGGCAATACCGTCGGCAATGCTGTCAGGGTGACCTAGGCATTTACGTTCAACAAGTTCAATCCGCTGTTTTTCAAGAGGGATCTGATTCAAGGCTTCAATCTGGATATTTCTTTTCATTAAATTTCCTCGGTTTCTCCGTAATCGTACTAATACAAGAGACTGGATTTCATATAACCGTTTCTTTTCAGGAAAAATACGATATCTGGTTTATTCATTACCGGATTAAAGATTTAACAGGAAAATGGAGGTAGTTGGTGTCAGCGCCTGAGGAATTTCTGCAGGATGGTCATGTCACTACCCTTCGGGGTCTTTTTCACTGGTGGACGCTTGGGTAGGTCATCTTCATCGTCATCTTCATGAACCTCCTCGATTTTAGGGATCTTGCGAGAGGGCGTTTGCGGGATCGTCACCGGTACTGCAGGCCGGGGAAGGGTTTTGGTCATTCGCGCCGCCAGATCAGTCCGGGAACGCCCGAGCCGGGTCCCGCATCCCGGGCAGAAGTTAGCTTCGCCCGGGAGCTTCTTTCCGCAGTTATGACAGAATTGCGGACCGTCTGCCGGTTCTTCCGGTATAATTGCTCTGCGCACAACCGGTTTTTCCTCAGGCATAACCTCACGGGCAGGTTCTGGCAGGGGGCGCCGGACAGGTTCAGAAATTACACTTTTTACCGGCTGGACCTGAGTGTACCGCACCGGCTGGACCGGGTTATTCATCGCCGTTCGCACCGCAGTTTGCACTTCCGGTTTCCTGACCGGTTGCGATTCACCCCTCACCGGTGTAGGAATGCCGCGGGTAACCGGCACTCTGCGCGGTTGCGGTTCTTCCACGGTCCTGACCTGCACTCGTCTTTGTGGCTGGACCACCGGTTCGGGTTCCGGTTCTGGCTCCTGTTCGCGGGCCAGGGGGATAAGCCGTTTAACCGGGGGCTGGCGTTCATGCTCCTTGAGCGGTTTTCTGGTGGGGTGAAGTTCTTCCTGGCGTACAGGAAGTTTCACGGGGCGCACAGGAGGAGCTTCCTCCGGCTCTTCATCGGGAATATCTTCTTCAGGAGGCTCAGGTGCTTTCTGTTGTTTTCCCGGTGTTCGTTTTTGTGGAGGCTCCTGCCCAAGCAGCGATATCCAGTCGTCTATTTCCCCGGTACGATCGGAGCCGTTCTGGGTAAAGACGAGTTTCATCGTTTTGATCTCGTCATCAGCCGATTTTACCGAGAGTACAAGCACCGGGTCGGCATTCTCAGAGTATTCAACGATGCTGTCGGCGATGGTGTCACGGGGTATATCTTTAGCCGTAACCTTGAGTTTCTTTTCCTGGGTGTCAATCAGGAAGATACGCTTGTTGGTGAGATAAGCATGGAAAAAAAACTTTTTTACCGAGACATTAAGCGACCCGATTAATACCTGTTCGCCCGGCTGAAGGATAGCAGAGAGACCTCCCTCTTCTTCTTCGCCCTCTTCGGCTTCCGGTTCCTCAACCGGGGGCTTTTTCTGCACCGGCCGTTGCGGGATATTCCGCTGGGATGCCGCGGCTCCTTTCATACCCATAGCTCCTGCAGCTTTTGGCGAAATCTCACCTCCGCAATAACCACAGACCTCAACATTATCCCGGATATTCATCCCGCAGTGCGGACACTTTTTCATCCGATATCTCCCAATTGCCTGACCTATGTAGATAATTATAATGTTCACATAGGATATGAAAAATTCTCTGATCAACTACAACGGTTCGTTCGTGTCAGGGCGTGTTTTTGGCAACCTTCTGGTACCGTTTCTGCAGATCAGCTACTGCAGCATCGATTGCGGCATCATCCTCTATCTCGTGGAACCAGATAGACGGTGTATCGTGAAGGATGGTTACCAGGTTGTTGATTCTGCACCTGGTTTCATCCCCGTCCCGATAGCACAAATCCGGGGTAATGTTTCCAAAGTAACGGTCAACGAGATCCGCAAAAGTTGTGTGACATGCGGCAATATGGCAGAGTTTGTCCTGCGTGTAAATGATAAGGATTCCTTTCTGGTGCGCCTGCTCTTCGTCATTTAACGCAAAGGATCCAAAATCCGCATCCCCGTACTGGTGGAGGAGCAACCGCAGCCGGGGATCATTTTTCTTTTTAAGTTCTTCTGCGACAGGTCCAAGCCGGAGCGGCAGGTATCGGGCATATTCTTGTGTGAAGATAGATTTTACTTCTGAAAATGCCGGGGCTTCCAGTGCCTGTTTGAGGGTACGTTCAGCATGGGTAAACACATCACGCCGGATACCACGCAAAAACCGGATTTTCGTACCCCTGAAGTAGAGGGTTTTTGCCGTACCGGTAACGATAAGAGCACCGTCTTTGAGGGCAGGAAAATGCACCGGAATACCATCGACCTGCAGTGCAGGTTTTACCGGCCGGCGCAGCGTCAGTGTCTGAGACTCTGGTTCAGGCTTTTTTGCAACCATGCGGTACTTTGACGTGGCTATCTTTTGTGATGCTTGCTGGGCAGGCGTCCCCTCACGGACGAGTGCCGACCATTCATCAGAGGTCTTGCAGGAATTAAGGTACTGCCTCCACCGCGGGTCAGCAATCCGTGCGACAGAAACCAGCCTGAACCGGGCTTTTTCCGGGATGAATTTCGCGCCGCAATGAGAACAATCAAGATAGTAATCTGTCAGCGGTATCCCAAACAGTCTTTTCCCCATTATTCGACTGAGAATACCCGTCTTGCAGACCGGGCACCGGGCAAGCCAGACATCGGTTTCCTCTCCTGAAAATTTCTCGCCGGTTGGCAGAAAGTCTCCTGATCCGATATGCCATGTCCATGCCTGCAGAAGCCGGATACCCCGGCTTTTTGTATGGGTTGCCGTATCAAGCACTTCGGCAGGTTCAGCAAGACCGGCGGTCACCAGGATATCAGCGACAACCGGCACTGCCGCGCTTTGGTCGCGGCCGATGCGTTCACTGAGACAGTCGGCAAGTCCCGGCCGAGTTTCGGGCCGCCGGGTGTCCAGGACCAAAGTGCGTGTTGCATCGGCGTTGAGGCATTCCAAAGTAAGGTCAATAAGTGTCTCTGTTATTTCAATACCGTCTCGGGTAAAAGGGATCCTCTCCACGCGGCGGTTGATGGTCTCGCATGCTAAGGTATGGATCGTTTCCGGAATCGGGAGGAACTGGGGGATTATGGTATCACTCTGCTGCTATTTCGTTGGCGTGACCGGTGGATAAACACTTCCCGGCCTGACCCTCTGTTCTGGCGAACTGATTCTTTACGAATCCTCAAATATAAAGAAAGAACACCCGGGAACTATGAAAGTAGTTATCGCTATTGCACCGGAAAAATATCGTGATGAGGAACTGGCAGAACCTGTTGCAGCGTTAACAAAGGCCGGGATTGCCTTTGATATTGCCTCAACCCGGCCCGGAAACTGCTCCGGCATGCTGGGGGCAAAGACGATTGCTGGTTTCGCATTCGAAGATATCGATCCGAATAATTATAAAGGCCTTATTATAATTGGCGGTTCCGGGTGCCAGGTACATCTCTGGGAAGACGAAATACTCGTGAGTCTTGTTAATTATTTCAATGACAAGAGCAAGGTCGTTGGAGCGATCTGTCTTGCGCCGGTTGTTCTTGCAAAGGCCGGGATCCTGAAACAGAAAAAGGCGACGGTGTTTGAAAATCCTGTTGCGGTACTTGAAATGAAAAAAGGAAAGGCTGTTCTTGTTAAAGAGCCTGTCGTTACCGATGGCAGGATTATAACGGCAAACGGCCCG
>Ga0181520_10013108_pt1 | contig 10523 bp, 8 predicted proteins | sample PEATcosm2014_Bin_29_FD_132451 | JGI IMG/M metagenome (GOLD analysis project Ga0181520, IMG submission 132451) | Peatland microbial communities from MTU Mesocosm Facility, Houghton, MI, USA - PEATcosm2014_Bin02_30_metaG | ecosystem: Environmental > Terrestrial > Soil > Wetlands > Peat | place... | reverse complement strand
GTTACGATGCTGGCCGATGTCGAAGTCCGCCGGGCAGACGCGATTGCCGACATTCTCGATGAACAGGATGTCGACGTCGTCGAGGTCGATCTCGTCGAGCGCGTCGTGGACCATCGTCGCGTCGAGGTGGCAGGCGACGCCGGTGGTGATCTGCACCGCCTTCACACCGCGCCGGCGGATGCGCTCCGCGTCGTTCTCCGTCTCGAGGTCGCCCTCGATCACGGCGACGCGGACGCCCGGCGGCAGCGCGGCGATCGTCGCCTCCAGGAGGCTAGTCTTGCCGGCGCCGGGCGAGGACATGAGATTGATCGCCAGGACGCGATGAGCGTCGAGATGCTTGCGCACATGCGCGGCGACGCGGTCGTTGGCCGCCAGCAGGTTCTCGCGCACGACGATCGTCTCGCCGCCGTGCGACCCGCAGCCGCAACTCTCGCACATCGCATATCTCCTCTTCCTCGGCGCAAGGCGGCCGATCGCCTCACGCGAGCATCGCCTTCAGGTGTTCGAGATCGGCGATCGCGATCGCCGAGGCGTCGAGACGGCGAATCGCGCGATCGCGGATCAGCTCGGCGATGATCGTCGACACCGATTGGCGGGTCGCGCCGATATGCATCGCGAATTCCTCGGCGCTGGGCGGCGCGTCGAGCACGACGCCCTCTTTGCAATGGCGACCGTCGCGCGCCGCCACGTCGCACAGCGCGCGAACGAGGCGGTGTTTGACGCATCGAAAGACGATGTCCTCGGTCATCCGCGCCGATTGTTGCAGCATGCGGCTGATCGCCGGCATCGCCGAACGCGCGAGGTCGGGATCGCACTGCGCCAGTTCCTGGAACGCCTTGCCGCTGAAGATGACGATCTCTCCGTCGCGCTTGACCTCGAACATCGAGGCCTCGTTGATCGGCAGCGCGTCGCCGGCGTCGAGGGTGAACAGGGTCAGCTCCTTGCCGTCGAAGGAGGCGAAGCACCTGAGCCGGCCGCTGCGCACGACGACCAGCCCTTCCTGGACGGCCTTTTCTTCGTCGGCGCCGTAGATGAGCTGACCAGTCTTGACTCGCCGGATCGTGATCAGGCGCGCATACGGCCCGGCCAGGATCCGGTCGATGATCTGCGTCAGGGTCAGATCCTTGGGCGGTTCCATGGCGGCCGGCTGAGCGGGCGACCAGCTGCGATGAATGCGAGGCCGCGGCTGCAGGCGAGCGTAGAAGACCTCGCCTTTCTTCGTCTGAACGACGCAATCGTCCGACGAGGCGTTGTGGCTGATCGCGGCCTGCTCGAAGGTGAACAACTCGTCGAAGCTGAGGGCGCCGCGCGCCGGCCAGTCGAGTCCAAGCAGGGAGATTCCGTTGCGGTTGGCGCCGACCAAGCGATCGCCCTCGAACGCCAGGCTGCCCTCGTGCGGGCTGCCGATCAGATAGGGATCGGAGTGGAAGTGCATCTGTTCGCAGTTGCGGAACTGGGCGTCGAACAAGGCCCGCTCGATCTGTTCCGCGGCGCGGTTCACCAGCGCCATTGTCAGCGCCTGCGGCTGATTGGAGGCGTTGGTGAGGTCCAGCACGCCGGCGATCGCGCCGTAGGGATCGAAGATCGGCGCCGCCGAGCAACTGAGAATGCTGTGGGCTTCGAAGAAATGTTCGCCGCCGATCACCGAGATCGGCTGGCGCTCCGCCAGCACCGCGCCGATTGCGTTCGTGCCGGCCGCTTTCTCCTCCCAGGCGGCGCCGGGCCGCAACGCGACCTCCGCCGCCTTTTCGGCGAATGCGCCTTCGCCGAGGCGGCAAAGGACAAGCCCGTGCGGATCGGTGAGGACGACGACGACGCCGGCGACGCTCGCGTCGCGACACAGCGCCTCCATCTCGCCGCGCGCCGCCCGCACCAGGATTTCGTTGCGCTGCTGCGCCTCGCGCAACTTCTGCTGCGACAGCAGATCGAGGCCGGGCCGCGAAGTCATGTTCAAGCCGAGCGCGAAACTGCGCTCCCATGACCGCAAGATCGGCGCAGGAACCTCTCTGCCCGGCTCGACGCCTTCAAACAGGTATTTCCGTCGCGCGGCGATCGCCGCATCCGGCGCCAGTCGCGCGGTCGGGCGCGAAGGTTGGCGACCTTCCTCCCTGGACTCGTCTGCGGGCAAGAGAGATCTCCTCACCCGAGGTCGCGGCGCCGACCTTGCTGGGATTCGGCCTTTGCGAACCGCTCGTGTAAAATCATTGCGCAGCGGCGCTTCGCAGCATTGACCTGCGTCAACATTGCAAATTGCATTCTGGCAATCTTCGCGCGCCGAGGCGTTTTGACGGCCTTCATACGCCCGCGCACACGGATTTGTCTCGTTCATCTGGGCCGATCGTTCGTATTGAACGAGCTGATATTCGCCAAATTCGACGCCGGCGCTCGCCGCGGACGGCTCCGCCGCCGCCGGAGAGGTCGGCGCGCGCGCCGCCTGAGAATCGTCCCGCCTCACAGGCGCTCTCCGTCGATGAGGGTGACGACCGGCTCGTTCTTCCGCCACTCGACGACATTGACGCAGGCCGAACGCTGCGCAATTCGGAACAGATTGGCGAGCGGCGCTCCGAGCAGATGACAAAGGATGACCCGATTGACGCCGGCGTGACCGGCGATCGCGACGACTTGCGTCTCGCGGTCTTCGACGAGTTCGCGCCAGCACGGCAGCACGCGCGCGGCGAGGTCGGCGAAACTCTCGCCGCCGGGCGGACGGAAATTGGCGATGTCGCGCCCGCGCGCCGCGTAGTCTTCAGGCCGCCGTTCAGCGATTTCGCGCCGCGACAGGCCTTGCCAATCGCCCATCTCGATTTCACGCAGCGCCGGGCGAACGCGGATCGGGATGGCGGATTCGTCCGCCAACAGTTCCGCTGTCCGCAGCGACCGCGAAAGATCGCTGCAATAGATCGCATCTGGAATGGCGCGCAGGCGCAGGCGCGCGGCGAGTTCGCGGACTTGGGCTTCGCCGGCCGGGCTCATTGGCAAGTCGGCGGCGCCGAGAAAGCGTTCTTCCGCCCCGTCGCCGACCGCGCCGTGACGGATCAGCAGCGCTGTGCGCATGGCGTCGCCTCCCTTATCGTCAGCCGGCGCTTGGCGGGGGACGAAAGCCCAACGGCGTCGGCGAAAGCGGCCTCGACGCGCAGGGCGCCGGCCCGCAGCGCCGCGCCGACGATCGGATCTTCGGCGAGCCGCGCGCGCACGGCCGCCAGCGTCGCGGCGACGCGAACGGGCGCCGGCGCGGCGATCGACAGCGTCAGCGTCGCCGGCGCGCCCCTGTCGAGGACGGCGGCGAAGTCGCTGACCGCCTCGAGCGCGAACAAGGCCTCGTCGAGCCGCAGCAGGGTCAGCGTGTCGCCGTTCGGCAGAAGCGCGCCCGCGCCGACGCGGCCGGCGAAGCCGACGAGCCGTCTCAGCGCCGATCCGCACGGACAGGGCGCCTCGATCAGCCGCGCGAGATCGCCGGTGCGGTAGCGCAACAACGGCGCGCCGCGCCGCCGCAGGGTCGAAACGACGACTTCGCCGACTGCGCCGGCCGGCGCCGGCGCGTCCGTGTCGGGATCGACGATTTCGACCAACAGCTCGTCCTCGCGCAGATGGCAGCCGCAATGGAAGGCGCAATCGACCGCGCCGCCGTAGCCCGTCTCGGTCATGCCCCAGTGGCGGAAGACCTCGGCGCCCCAGGTCGCCTCAAGGCCGCGCGCAAGGCTGTCGGCGACGTGGTCGGAGCTCAGCAGGACGGCGCGCGCGCGGATCGGCGCTCCGCCGTCGTTGGCGGCGACGCGCGCCGCCGCCAGCAGCGGGACTGGCGGCCCGGCGACGACGTCGGGCCGCGTCTCGCGCAGCCAACCGGCGAGCGCGACCGGATCGAGCGGCGACGGCGCGGCGACGGGAACGGCGCCGAGGCGGCGCAATGCGATCGCGAGCCCCGCGGCGACGCCGCCGGGATGGCGGCCGGGAAAGGCGATCGCCGCCCGGTCGCCCGGCCGCGTGAACAGAGCCATGCCGTGGTCGAAGAAATCGACGGTCGATTCCAGGTCGTCGGGCGTGAAATGGAGCCGCTTCGGCGGACCGCTGGTGCCTGAGGTCTCGAGGGTGACGACACGCGCGACGGCGCTTTGCGACAGCGCCAGCAGCGGCGGATCGTCGGCGAGCAGGTCGGCGGCGGTGGTGAACGGCAGGCGCGCGAGCTCTTCGATCCTGGCGAGCGGGCTGTCCGGAAAGTCGCGCCGGGCGCGGTAAAACGGGCTCGCCGCGCGCGCGTGGGCGATCGTTTGGTTGAGCCGCGCGAGTCCCCAGGCGTCGATCGCTGCGCGCGTCAACGGCGCTGCGAGCCCCATGCGCGCCGCCATCCAGGGATCGAGCGCCGCCGTGCTCACGCGACCGACTCGCGGACGGCGACCGGCGACCGGTAGAGCGGGCGACCGTCGCGGCTGGTCAGGTTGTAGGCGCAGAACGGGATCACGCGCCGGTCAGGCGCGACGACGTGGATGTGGCACTGGCGCAGCCGGTCGAGATCAAGCGTCCAGGCGTCCTGGAACGCCATGCCGGAAAGGCCGAGCGTGCGCTCCTGATTGGCGAGGAAGGCGTCGAAGGCGTCAAGCCCGGCGACGGGCGCGGCGGCGCGATCGGCGCGCGTCCACTGCCCCGCGACGTAGCGCCGTTCGCGCGCGACGTCGGGGCTCGGCCGCGCCGCGCCGCAGCACGTCGAACGCTGCGGCTCGACCGGAGCGCCGCAGCAGGAAGGCCGCGCATCGGCCGCCGGCCGCATGCGCCCGGCGGAATCGACGACGAAGCGGCCGCTGAACGAGCAATAGGGATTCTCGGCCGAGCCGGGACGGAAGTCGTCGAGGCGGATCGTCCCGCCGCTGTGGGCGATCAACGCCGCCATGACTTCGGGCAAGGTGATGCGCGAGGCCGCGTCGGGTTCGGCCAAGCAGCGTCCGAAATAGCTGACCGGCTGAAAGTGCACGGCCCGCACGGCCGGCATATGCGCGACAGCGAAGTCGACGATGGCGCCGATCTCGCCGACATTGACGCCGGGAACGAGCGTCGGCGTCAGCACCACGCCGATTCCGGCTTCGCCGCAATTGTCGACCGCCTGCGCCTTGAGCCGCGTCAGCTTGGCGCCGCGCAGTCGCCGATAGACGTCGTCGGTCACGCCGTCGAATTGCAGGAAGACGCAATCGAGCCCCGCCGCCGCCAGGGCGGCGAGATAGGCGGGCTCACGCGCGATGCGGACGCCATTGGTGTTTAGCTGCACGAATTCGAAGCCGCGCGCGCGCACACGGGCGACGATCTCGGGCAGGTCGTCGCGCGTCGTCGGCTCGCCGCCCGACAATTGGATATGAACGCGCCCGCCCGCTTCGGCGAGCGTGTCGAGCCAGCCCTCGATCTCGGTCAGGCTGGCGTCGACGCCGTCGCGGCGCGCCGACGCGTAGCACACCGGACAGGCGAGGTCGCAGCGCGAAGTCACCTCCAGCAGCACGCAGCAGCTCTGCTGACGATGTTCGGAGCAGAGGCCGCAGTCGTGCGGGCAGCCGCGCTCGACCGGGACGGCGGAAACTGCCGGGGGCGAATAGGCGCGCGGCGCCAATCCCCAGCGCAGATAGGAATCGAGGCCGCGCCAAATCGGCGTGGCGACCGCGCCGTGCTCCGGGCAGGTCTTGCGCAAATAGACGACGTCGCCTTCGGCGAAGCGCTCCGCGGCAACGGTCGCGAGGCAGGTCGGGCAGACGCTCTCGGTGGCGCCGAGACTCATACGGCGATCGCAGCAGGCCATGACCCTTCTCCCGCCGACAGCGCAAGCCTCGTTCCGTCATCGATTGCAAGCGACCCGATGCGCGCCTCGAGCGCCGCGCAGATCGCCTGGGCGCTGGCGAGCCGCCGCTGCACGCCCGCCAGCGCCGACGGATCGTTGGCGAACCGGTCGAGCGCCGAGCCGAAGCGCGTCTCCAGCGAAACGCGCGTCTCGCCGCGGACGAGCTTGTCGGCGAGGTAGACGATTGCGCTCTCGTCGATTCGCCCCGCGTCGAAGGCGAGATTCATATGACGCGCAACCGGGGCGGCGATCTCGGGAAAGCCGAACTCGCGCAGCAGCGCGGCGCCCGCCTCGGCGTGACGCCGGCGGCCTTTGGCGATGTCGTGGACGAGCGCCGCCGCGCGCGCCAGGTCCGGATCGATCGCCTCGCCGGCCGCCTGCAGCCGCCGCGCGAATCTCGTCGCCAGCGCGGCGACGGCGCGACCGTGGCGGCGCGTCGCTTCGGGCGTCGCGGCCGCGTCGAACATGGTCTCGCATTCCGCGACGTCGGGCATGCGATGTCCGGCCAACGCCGCCGCGAGCCGGCGGTAGTCGTCGCGACGGTCCATGTCGACCAGGCATCCCCAGTCGAACACGGCGACTTCGCTCGCCTCGTCTTCGTGGCGAGCGAGCAGCGCCCGCAGGCCGCCGTCGCCGTCGCTATCGAGGATCTCGGCGAACAAGGCGCGACGGACGAACGGAGGGTGGCCGCGCTTGCCGCGAAAGGTCGGATAGACGGTCGTCGAGTCGCGCGCCGCCGCGGCGCGCAAGACCCGCACGATCGTCGACGGGCGCAGCAGCGGCATGTCGACCGGCGCGAGCAGGAATGCGTCGACGTCCGCCGGCAGCGAGGCGACGCCCGCACGCACGCTCGAGAACATGCCGGCGGCGAAATCCGGATTGTGCGCGCGCGTGACGCCGAGCCGCGTCAGCTCCGGCGCCAGATCGCCCGCCTGGAAGCCGGTGACGACGTGGATGCGCTCGACGCCCGCCTCCCGCAGGTTGGTCACGAAATGGTCGATCAGCGTTCGTTCGCCGAACGGCAGCAGCGGCTTGAAGGCGCCCATGCGCGAGGAGAAGCCGGCGGCCAGAACGATCGCGACGATCGTCGCGGCGGGATCGCGGTCGGCGCGTTCAGCCATGCTCTAGTCCTCCTCCCACGCCGCCGGGACCGGCCCGGCGACGTCGATCTCGTGTTCCGCGAGGATCTCCTTGATCTTCCGCCAGCATTCGAGGATCAGGCCGGGACAGCGCTGCTGCATCAGCGCAGGATCGAAGTTGATGATTTCCTTGCAGTTGACGCCGCCGTATTTCTTCGCCGTCGCGTCGACGAACCAGGCGGAGAATTGCTCGATCATCAGGTCGTAACGCGGATGCACCTGCTCGTCGTCGTTGGCCCGGCCGCCATAGAGCCCGAGAACGCAGCAGCCGCCGCTCAGCGAACCGCAGTTGAGGCCGCGGCCCATGCCGAGCGCGAGACCGGACATCGCGCGCACCAGATCGGGGTTGTCGCGTCCCTGCGCCTCGAGCGCGAGCTTGGCGAGCACGTGGCCGCAGGTGTAGCCCTGCAGTAGCAATTCGGCGATGCGGAACGACTCGTCGTCCATGTCAGCCTCCCGCCGGCGCGCGCTGGCCGGACTTGGCTGCGACCAGCAGGGCGTAACCAAGCCGCGCCTTGCCGGCCGAACCCGGATCGGCTGCGCAACCGTCGCCCCACAGCGGGTCGAGCGAGCCGAACCGGAAGATGAACCGCGCGGCCCAGCTCTTCAGCGCTTCCGAGCGATCCTCGAACGCCTCGACGCGGAACCCGGCCGCCGCGAGGTCCGCGCACAGCGCCTCGCGCGTCGCGATCCGTCCCGCCCCGCCGCCGTCGCGGCGATAGACGTCGCTCAGCGCCAGCCGGCCGCCGGGCCGCAGCGCGCGGCGCCACTCGGTGAGGGCGAGAGCGCGATCAGCGGTCAGCGACAGGCTGCATTCCGCCAGCACGCCGTCGAGGCTGTCGTCGGCGAAGGGCAGTCGAGCGGCGTCGGCGACGACCAGCGGCGGCGCTTCGCCGCGCGCGCCGGCGTCGAAGGGGGCGAGGAGATCGACGCCGATCGCCGCGACGCCGCGGTCACGCAACAGCCGCGTCGACGCGCCGAGTCCGCAGCCGATGTCGGCGACCGTTTCGCCGGCGTGGAATCCGGCGCGATCGATCAGTTCGCGCGTCAGCGCCAGGCCGCCGGGGCGCAGCGGCTCGCCGGCGCCGTCGCGCAGCGTTCCGCAGCCGAACAGCCCTTCCCGCTCTGGCGGCGCGCGCAGCATCACTTGTCCTCCAGCGCCTGCTCGACCTTCAGCATGCGGCCGAGGGCGAGCTCTTCCGAGACGTAGACGAAGCCGCAGGCGGGACAGCGCGGCAGCTCGACCGGGAAACTCTGGCCGAGATAGAAAGCCTCGACTTTGCCCATCTCGAGCGGCGCGTCGCAGGCGCCGCAGACGAGATTGGCGAGTTCCGGCGGCTTGTCGGCTTCCGGCGCGGCGGTCACGGCTTCGCCTCCACCTGCATGCGATGGCCCCAGGCCCGATGCAGCAGGAAGCCGCGCGCCGTCGCCTCGTATTCGGCCCAACAGGTGAATTCGCCGATTCTGAGCGTCGCGATCGAACGGCCGGTCGCCTTGTTCTTCAGCTTGCGGCCGCTCGCCTCGGCTTCGGCGATCGCGCGTGCGACGTCTTCGACCAGGATCAGTTTGCGTTCCATGTCGGCGCGCACGGCGTCGGGCACGATCAGCGCAATCTCGGGCGTCGGGTCCGCCATGTCTTCTCCCCACACCTCGCGGAGCATACGCGTCTTGAGGCGCGCCCTATTGTCGCGGCGCAAGGAAAAGCCCGGATCGGGCCGCGCCGCCGGATCGCCGCCCTCGGGCGAGGGGAAGACGAGGTCGAGCAGATGGACCGAGCGCTTGCCGTGGCGGGCGAAATTGTCGCGGCACATTGCGCAATAGGTGAGATAGTCGTCGGCGCTCTCCTCGATGCGTCGGTCGACGATCTTGTCGGTGACTTCCGGGTTGGCGAACGACGCCAGGCCGCCGAAGCCGCAGCAGGTCGTCAGCTCCGCGCCGCCGAGCTCGCGCAGTTCGACGCCGAGCCCCGCGGCGAGGCGCCGCACCGCGCGCTGCGCGTCGATCGCGCGGCGGCCGGTGCAGGGGTCGTGAATCGCCAGCGGCCCGGCGCGGCGCGGCCGCGCGCCATCCGGCCAGCCAATCTCGTCGATCACGGTCCACAGCGAGCGCGCCTTCATCTCGGGCAAGAATTCGCCGAGCGTCTTCAGGCAGGTCGAGCAGGCGGTGACGATCTCAGGCTCGCCGAGGCTGCGCCAAGTCTCGCGCAGGCTCGCGGCGACCTCCTCGTGAAGGGCGCGCCGGCCGCTCCACAGCGCCGGGGCGCCGCAGCAATCGACCATCAGGCCGACGCCGCCGGGGATCTTCGCGGCGAGATGGGCGTAGACGCGCTCGACGTGCCAGGGCGACGACGCCGACAGCTGGCAGCCGGGAAAGAAGGCCACTGCACATTCGGCGCGGCCGGGTTGTCGGCGGGCGAAGGCCGCCGCCTCCGAGCGGCTGTGCGCCATGTCGCGCAGCGCGAAGTCGTGGTGCGAGGCGGGCATGTGGCCGCTGTCGACCATGTCGCGGCGCGCCTCGAGGCAGACCTCGCCCATGGCGAGGTCGTTCGGACACAACGTGTCGCACAACCCGCACAGCGTGCAGCTGTCGATCATGCGATTGGCCTTGCGCAGGCCCATGACGATGCTGACGTTGTTGTAGATGTCGCGCACGTAGCGTTTCGGATAGGTCCCGTAATGGCGGAGGAATTCGCAAGCCTTGACGCATTCCATGCATCGGCAGGGGAAACAGCGCCCGGCCTCGGCGCTCGCCTCGGGGCCGCTGTAGCCTGACTGCGGCGCGGCGGGAGCGATCGGCGGAACGGAAGCCTGCGCGGCGACGTTGACGTAGAGGCACGAGCCTCCGACGGCGTCGTCGGCGCGGTTCGCGGTCAGCGACGCGCCTTGCAGGAAGCGATCGATCGAGGCCCCGGCGCGACGGCCGTCGGCGGCCGCGCGAATCGGCGAATAGGGCGCTCCTGGCGCGCCGCCGCCGAAGACCTTGGCGCGACTGGCGGCGCGGGTCGTCGGGTCAATCGCGACTTGGCCCTCGACCGTCACGTTCAGCGCGCCGGCGAATGGGGCCGCCGACCCGGCGCCGATCGCCAGCAGAACCGCATCGTAGTCGTCGATCAACGTCTCCAACCCGAGCGGCCCGACGCCGCCCTCGACGCGCGATTGGCAGAAGACCTCGACGCCCAGCTTCGCCAGCGCGGCGACGTCGGCCTCGATCGCCGCGGGCGGCAGCGCGCCGGAATAGTCGCGCGTCAGCCGGGTCAGCGGGCGCGGTTCGGCTTCGAACACCGTAACCGCGCATCCCTTCATCGCCAGGTCGAAGGCGGCGGTGAGGCCGGAAAGTCCGGAGCCGACCACGGCGACGCGTTTGGCCTTGCGCGCCCGCTGCGGCGCGCGGCGGATCGTTTCGGCGGCCGCCTCGACGCAGGCGCGCTCGACCGCGCCGATGCGGATCGCGCCGCCCGCCTCGGCGCGGCGGCAGACGGTCTCGCAAGGATGATCGCAGATGCGGCCGAGCACGGCGGGAAGCGCGACGGAGCGGGCGTAGATCGCGCAAGCGCCGGCGAAATCGCCGGCCTT
>Ga0181520_10013107_pt1 | contig 10524 bp, 8 predicted proteins | sample PEATcosm2014_Bin_29_FD_132451 | JGI IMG/M metagenome (GOLD analysis project Ga0181520, IMG submission 132451) | Peatland microbial communities from MTU Mesocosm Facility, Houghton, MI, USA - PEATcosm2014_Bin02_30_metaG | ecosystem: Environmental > Terrestrial > Soil > Wetlands > Peat | place... | reverse complement strand
GGCGAGACGAACACGCCCCCGACTCGGACACGGACCGATAGCTAGTCGCGACGCCGCCAAAATCCAGTAACTCTGGGTCCGGCAGTCACTTCACCGGGGTTCGACGGTGGTTTCAGGCTTAGAGCCTCTCGACGATGGCCTGGGCGAACTCGCTGCAGCGGACCTCGTGGGCGCCCTGCATCAAACGGGCGAAGTCGTAAGTGACGATTTTGTCTGCAATCGTCCGTTCCAGCGCCGAGATGATGTCGTCGGCCGCCTCCTGCCACCCGAAGTGCTCGAACATGAGCACACCGGACAACAGCAACGAACCGGGGTTGACCTTGTCCTGGCCGGCGTACTTGGGAGCGGTGCCGTGCGTCGCCTCGAAGACGCCGTGGCCGGTCACATAGTTGATGTTCCCGCCCGGCGCGATGCCGATCCCGCCCACCTGTGCCGCCAGGGCGTCGGAGAGGTAGTCCCCGTTCAAGTTCGTCGAGGCGATGACATCGAACTCGTCGGGTCGGGTGAGGACCTGCTGGAAGGTGATGTCGGCGATGGCATCTTTCACGAGGACCTTGTCGCCGGGTTGGCCACCGCAGTCGTCCCATCCGACGGCCACGTCGGAGAACTCCTCACGAGTGAGCTCATAGCCCCAGTTGCGGAACGCCCCCTCGGTGAACTTTTGAATGTTCCCCTTGTGCATCAAGGTCACGCTGCGACGGTGGCGGCGCACGGCATACTGGATGGCCGCCCGTATGAGGCGCTTGGACCCGGTTTCCGAGATCGGCTTGATGCCGATGCCCGAGTCCGGCCGGATCGTCCATCCGAACTGGTCCTCGAGGTAGGAGATGAGCCGCCGAGCCTCCTCGGTACCCTCCTGCAGCTCGAGCCCGGCGTAGACGTCCTCGGTGTTCTCCCGGAAGATCACCATGTCGACCTTCTCGGGATGCACGACGGGCGACGGCACGCCTGCGAACCAGCGCACTGGCCGCAGGCACACATAGAGGTCGAGCAACTGGCGTAGGGCCACGTTGAGCGACCGAAACCCGCCGCCGACCGGAGTGGTGAGCGGCCCCTTGATGCCGATCAGGTGGTCCCGAAAGGCTTCCACGGTCTCCTCGGGCAACCATTCCCCGGTTGCCTTGAAAGCCTTCTCGCCGGCGAGCACCTCTTTCCAAGAGATGTGCTTGGCGTGCTTTTGCGCGGCGGCGTCGAGCACGTGCTGGGCCGCCGGCCAGATGTCGACCCCGATCCCGTCGCCTTCGATGTAGGGCACGATGGGGTCGTCGGGCACTTGCAAGCTGCCCGACGGCGCCATGGTGATTTTCGTCGCCATCGTCTCTCAAGCCCCTCCGAGTGCGTGGGCCCGCCGCTCGGCGGCAAGCACGGCGTTGCGCAGCAACATGGCCCGCGTCATAGGGCCGACCCCGCCGATGCGGGGCGTGATCCACCCGGCGACCTCGGCGGCCGACTCCTCGACGTCGGAGAGCAATCGCTTGCCGTCGCGGGACACTCCCGCCCCCACGACCGCGGCACCCGGCTTGATCATGTCGCGCGTCACGAGGTTCGCCCAGCCGGCGGCGGCGACGACGATGTCGCCTTGGCGGACGTAGTCGCCCAGGTTGGCGACGCCCGTGTGGACGACCGTGACGGCCGCGTTCAGGCCCGGCCGCTTGAGAGCCAACAGGAGCGCCAACGGACGTCCGATCGTGAGGCCACGGCCGACGATCACGACGTGCTGGCCGCTCACGGGCACGTCGTAGGCGTGGAGGAGCTCGACTATGCCCGCCGGCGTGCAGGGCAACGGCCCAGGGGCGCCCATCACGAGACGCCCGAGGTTCACCGGGTGCAGCCCGTCGACGTCCTTGTCAGGGTCGACGGCAAGCAGCGCCCGCTCCTCGTTCAAGTGCTTCGGCAGCGGCAGTTGGATGAGCAGCGCGTCGACGTCGGGATTCGCGCTCACCGAACGCACAACCGACTCGAGCTGCGCCTGGGAGATATCCCCGGGGAGCTCCTCGTGCACCGACTCGACGCCGATCTCGGCGCAGTCCTGGTGCTTCATTGCCACGTAGCGGGCGCTCGGGCCGTCGTCGCCGACGAGGATCGTCCCGAGCCCGGGGGTGACGCCGACAGTTTTGAGATCGGCGACCCGCTTCGACAGCTCAGCTCGTTCCTGAGCTGCGAGAGCCTCTCCGTCCAGCAGGATGGCGGCCATCAGTGGCGGAAGTGGCGCTCGCCGGTGAGCACCATAGAGATTCCCCGCTCATCAGCCGCTGCGACCACCTCTTGGTCGCGCACTGATCCCCCCGGTTGCACGACGGCAGTGACCCCGACGTCGGTCATTGCGTCCAACCCGTCCCGAAAGGGAAAGAATGCGTCACTTGCGCCTGCTCCTCCCTGCGCCCGTCCTGCGGCTTTGCTGCCGGCGATCCGGGCCGCGTCCACACGGTTTTGCTGCCCACAACCCACACCTACTACCTGCCCACCGTAGGCCAAGACAATGGCATTTGACGAAGTGAGACCGCAGACCCTCCAGGCGAGCTCGAGGTCGCGCCACTCCTGCTCGCTCGGGCGGCGCTTGGTCACCACCTGCCAGCGTTCGGGCAGGGTCCGGAAGCTGTCGCGCTCTTGGACGAGGAAGCCCCCGTCGGTCTGGCGAAGGCTGAGGTTCAAACGGGAGGGCGGCGCCGCCGCGATGACCCGCATGTTCTTTCGCTTCTCCGCGAAGCGGCCAAGGGCTGCGTGCGCAAATGCGGGGGCGATGAGGACATCGGCGAGCGGCCCTGCGACGATCTGCTCGGCGAGGGCCTGGTCCACGGGACCGCTCAAAGCGACGATCCCGCCGAAGGCCGAGACGCGGTCTCCGTCCAGTGCCAGCTCGTAAGCGCGGCCAACGTCGTCGGCGACCGCCGCCCCGCACGGGTTCGTGTGCTTTACGATCACGGCCCCCGCAAGGCCGGCGCCGTAGCTCATTCCGTCCGGTCCGACAAGCTCGTAGGTGAGCCGCCAGGCCGCTTCCGCGTCGAGCAGGTTCAGATAGGAAAGCTCCCGGCCGCCGTGCTGAACGGCGCCGTCCCACCAACCTGCGGGGTTGCCGCGGGCCCGGTACTGCGCCGCACGCTGATGGGGGTTCTCCCCGTAACGGAGCTCTTTCGAACGCTCGAGCACGACGTGCAAGGTGGGGGGCAGGAAGTCTTCGGGTTCCTTCTCAGAAGCGCTCGTCTCGTCCATCCAACGAACGATCGCCTCGTCGTGGGCCGCCGTGTGGGCAAAGGCGGCTCGCGCCAGCCTGCGACGCGTGAAATCGCTCACGACTCCGTCCCTGCGCAGCTCGTCCAGCACGGGGCCGTACTCGGTCGGTTGCACGACGACGGTCACGTGCGAACAGTTCTTCGCAGCTGCCCGGATCATCGTCGGGCCGCCGATGTCCATCGTCTCGACAGAGGGGTGGGCCTCGAACGGGTAGAGGTTGCACACGACGATGTCGATGGGGGTGATTTCCTGAGCAGCCAGGTCCTGCAGGTGGGACTCAACAGACCGGTCGGCCAAAATGCCGGCGTGTATGGCCGGATGCAAGGTCTTCACCCGGCCGTCGAGCATCTCGGGCACGCCGGTGATGTCGGCCACGTCGGTGTGCTCGATCCCGGCTGCGGCGAGGGCCTTCGCAGTACCACCACTGGCAATGATCTCCACGCCGAGGGCTGCAAGGCCTGTGGCGAAGTCCTCCAAGCCGGTCTTGTCGAATACGGACAGCAGGGCGCGCACCAGCAAAGACCGTATCAGGGCGGTGCTGAGCCGATTTTCCCAACCGGCCTTCGCCGGCACCGCCCGACGGGCGCCACTCGAACGAATCGCAAAAAGACCCTGGAGGTGCGGGCAAGGACGAGTAGTGTTTACATCGCGTCAGCAGTGGCAAATGAAGCGGCGAGGGAGCTTCGGCAAACAGGGGCCGTCCGCGGCAATTCCCTCGCTACTCTCGGACAGAGTTATCGGGAATAGGAGTGCTGTGAGCGGGGACAGCCAGGGCAACCGATGGTGGCTCGCCTCTGACGGCAAGTGGTACCCCCCTGAACTGCATCCCTCGGTACGCGCCTCTGCTCCCGACGACCAGGACCGCAATGCGGCCCTGCTCAATGCCACGATCGGCGTCGCTCTCGTCCGGGAGAAAGTCTTCGCCGACGTCCTCGGCGAGACCGGTACTGGCGAGCTTTCCTTCGGCGAGGCCGAAACGCGACCCGCATCTGCCGGCGACCCAGGTCACAGAAGGTCGGACCAAGAAGGACAACCCCGCCGCGACCTGCCGCGCTTTAGAGCCCGGGAGACGCCGAGCTGGCCGGTCGACACGCGTGAGTCGGCCCGATCCGTGCCCCCGCCGAGGCTTGAGACGCGCTGGAGGCCAGAAGGCCCGGAAAGGGCGTCCGTCAGACGGCCGCCGCCTCGGTCTTCCGGGTCGGACCGCCCTGTCCCCGAAGCACCTGGAGCCTCAGCCGCGGCCCCTGCCCGGCCCGAGACTCCCCCGGCTGCGTCGCTTCCACCGCTGCGCGGCTGGACGGCGGAGCCGACCCGCTGGACGCCACAGGCAGGTTCAGAGCGTTTCTCGGCACCCGAGTCAGCCACCTCACTCGCTCCAGGGCGCCCCGAGACCTCACCGCTTGGGCAAGTGGCGCCGGTTGAGCTGGAAGCCGCCATCGTGACTGAGCAAGACATGGCGCTAGTCGCGAAAGCGGCTCTGCTGGTTGTCGAGGAAGACTTGCCCGTTGAGGACGCGGCGCTGCCTGTGGTGGAGGACGCCCCGGCTGAGGAGGCGGTCGCGCTTGGTGACGCGCCGGCGCAAGCCCTCGCAACTCCTGTCGAGGCGGAGCTCCCAGCGATCCTCCTCGAAGACGCCGAGCCCGCCGCCGCAGTGTCCCCCCTCGTTGAGCCCGAGCCCTTGGCCGAGGACCTGACGGCTGTTGGCGAGGCAACAGTGCCCCTTTTCGTTGAGGCCGCCGAAGACCAGCCGGCTGTTGGCGTGACAACGGAGCCCCTCGTCGTTGAGGCCGAGCCCGTCGCCGAGGACCTGACGGCTGTTAGCGAGCCGGCAGCGCCCCTTTTCGGTGAAGCCGAGCCCGTCGCCGAGGACCTGACGGCTGTTGGCGAGCCGGCAGCGCCCCTTTTCGGTGAGGCCGAGCCCGTCGCCGAGGACCTGTCGGCTCTTGGTGAGGCCGGCGCTCCTCCCCTGGTCGAGGAAACGGGCTTTTTCCCACCCTCGCTCGCTGAAGGCCGCGTCCTGCCGCCCATGGCCCGACGTCGGCCCTCGAGGGTCCGGTCGACCTCTGACCTTCGTGAGGCGGTGGCGGACGCCGTCGCCCGTGCTGCGGCACAAGGACCGCTCCTGCCTCGGGGACCCGAAGACGAGCTCGAGGAGGACGACGAAGCCACGGTCCTTCCGGTACCTGAAGGACTGGCGCCCTCACCTGAGGAGACCGCCCCGTCTCCGGCGACGACTCCGCCACAACAGCCTGTCCCCGGCACCAGCGAGCTCCCAGGCCCTGGCGACGAAGAGCACGCGAAGGCGGCGGTCGAGGTCTCATCACCGGCGGAGCCCGAAAACGAGGCGATCTCTGATCATGAGCCGGAGGCGCACCAAGTCGGGGCTCCTGTCGACGATGACTCCTCTTGGCCCTTCGGCGAAAGGCGCTCCGCTGCCCGCCAGGCGCGCAAGCCACTCCCCGCCGCGCTGCAAGAGGCGGTCGCGGCCGGCACGGCCAATGACCTGGAGACAGCCTCAAAAGCGGGCCCAGGAGCGCCGAAGGCAAGCGAAAAAACCCGGGGCAAAGGCGGTGGTGGTGGAGGCATGGTTTCGAGCGCCGGTCCAGAGTTGAGCGCTGCAAGGCGGCCCGGCATCCTCCGCCGCTACGGCTCGGCTATCGCCATCATCATCCTGTTCCTCGCAGCAGCCGGCGCCGCCGCCGGCATCGCGGCCTTCCGGGGACCCGTGAACCCGTCTACGGCCGCCCAGGACCAAGCCGCTGCAGACCAAGCTGTGCTGAGCGCCGACCTGTTCCCAAATGCCTGGCACGTAACCAGTGGCGCAGGCGCCGCCGGCGCCTATGGCCTCGCCTCGGCTCTCCTCACTCCCTCGAGCGTGCGGGCGTGGCTGAGAGGGCACGGGGCTTGCTCGTCTCGGCTCGAAGCCGTGAGCGCTGCCATGACGCCGAGCGCAGGCGATGTGACTGCGGTCGCCTACTCCCAGGCAAGCACCACGAACCCTTTGGGTGGGCCCTGGCAGATTGCCGACGCCGTCGCCTTTCACACGAGCGCGGAGGCGGTGAGGACCGACATTGACACGATGCGATCCGTCCTCGCGCAGGCTCAGACGCAAAGGTGCGTGGCTCAGTTTCTCACAGCGGCCCTGCAGTCCCAACTACCGACGGGTCCGAAAGTGACGCTGACCGTCGCCCCGCGGACATTTCCCCCACTGCCCGGCAGTCCCTTCGGGTGGGCGCTCGAGGTGATCGGCAGCGTGAGCGTGGGACAGAGCTCACTTCCGCTGCGGTGCCAGATCACGGCTCTTGCCAGCGGTCGCGCCGAAGTGCTTTTCGTCGTCTCGTCCAAGGGCGCTGCGTTGCCCGGCAACCTGGCCACGAGGTTGCTCAGCACCTTGGCGGCCAGGACCGAGCGGCAAGCCTCTTCGAGCGCCTGAGCGAAAGCCCCCTTGGCAACGTTCCCTCACCGCCTGGGCTCAGGCGAGATAGGGGTAAAGAGGCGTCCTGCCGGCTAGCTCGGCGACCCTTTTGGCCAACGACCCGTCAGGATCTCCGCCTCCGTTCTCCAGAGCTTGGCAGAGAACCCGCCCCACCTCCGCGAACTCCTCGCGGCCAAAACCCCGACAAGCAAGGGCAACAGTCCCAAAGCGCAAACCGGAACAGGCCGGGGTGACGAGCGGATCGAAAGCGAGGGAGATGGCGTTGGCCGAGATGCCGATCTGGTTGAGACGCGAGAGCGTCGCCCAAGCCTCGAGCCCGCCCGGAGCCAGATCTACGAGCAACTGATGGACGTCTGTGCCACCGGTGACGACGTGGGCACGACTCCGGTCCTCGGCTTCCGCAAGCATTTGCGCGATGATCCTGGCACCGTCCAAGGTGCGTCCCATCCGCTCGCGAAACGCCTCGGTCCCGGCGAGCTTGAAGGTCACCGCCTTGGCCGCGATGACTTGCGGGAGCGGGCATCCCTGCACGCCTGGATAGACGGCGGCATCGATCCTCTCGGCGAGCTCGCCGCGGCACAAGATCGCCCCACCTCGCGCCCCGCCGAGGGTCTTGTGTGTCGTCATGGTGCAGGCGTCTGCGAGGCGAACCGGGTCGGGATGCACCTTGGCGGCCACGAGCCCCGCAAAATGGGCCATGTCGACCACGAGGGCGGCGCCCACCTCGTCGGCGATCTCTCGAAAGCGGACAAAATCGAGGTGCCGGCTGTAGCACGACCAGCCGGCGAAGAGCACCTTCGGACGGTGCTCGCGAGCAAGGCTCGCCACCTCGTCCATGTCCACGAGGCGGTTGTCGCGTCGCACGTGGTAGGCCTGCGCCCGGTAGTAGCGCCCGGCGAAGGTGCTGTCCCCGCACTGGGTCGGGTGTCCCCCGTGGGCGAAATCGAACCCGAGCACGACGTCGCCCGGCTCGCAGAGCGCGTGCAGCACGGCCGCGTTCGCGTTCGCCCCCGAGTACGGCTGGACATTGGCGTGATCGGCGCCGAAGAGAGCTTTGGCGCGCTCGATCGCGAGCGACTCGATCTCGTCGATCCATGCGCAGGTGTCGTACTCGCGCTCGCCCGGGTATCCGTCGGCGTACTTGCCTGTGAGAACGGAACCTTGCGCCTCAAGCACCGCCCGGGGCGGGACGCTCTCCGAGGCGACGAGGTCGAGGGTGGCGCGCTGGCGGGCCAGCTCACCGTCTAAGGCGCCACTCAGTTCCGGGTCGAGGCGCTCGAGGCTCGCCTCGAACGGGCAATCGTCCTTAGGTGGCGCCATGCGGCCAAACTAGTGGAGCCCGGCTGTCACCGGAACTGGCCCGGTGGCCGGCCCCGACCGCTGCTGTTGGCGGGCCGTCGCCCGCCGGAGGGAGAACGCCAGCGCCACGCTTGCGGCGGCCGCGCTTATGACTCCACCGCCGATGAGGCCCCAGCGAGCACCGAACTCCTGGGAGACCCAGCCCACCAAGGGCGCCCCGAGTGGCGTGCCTCCGACGAAGACGAGCATGTAAAGGCCCATCACCCGCCCGCGCATCTCCGGCGCCGACGCGAGCTGCACACTCGAGTTCGCCGCCGTCGAGAAGGTGATGTTGACAAGGCCCAACGGGACGAGGCCGGCCGCGAGGAGGGCGAAACTAGGCATGAAACCGACGCCGAGCTCGAGCAGACCGAACAAGAAGGCCGCGAGGATCACGAGCCGCGTCGTCGGATGAGTCCTCCGGGCGCCGAGGAGCGCACCTATGAGAGCTCCGACGGCGAGGAGCGAGCTGAGCAATCCGAAGGCGGCGGCGCCCCGGTGGAACACGACCTTGTCCACGAGGGCGAGCGTGATCTGGAAATTGATGCCGAAGGTACCGACGATGCCGACGAGGACGATGGGCACGAGCAGCTCCCTGCGCTGCCTCACATACGACAGACCTTCGCGCAAGTTGCCCCGTTGACGCACGAGCCGCGGAGCGGGGAAGAGCTCGGCGGGTCGCATCATGACAAGGCCCGTGATGACCGCGATGAACGATGCCGCGTTGCCGAGGAACACCCAGGCGGTGCCGACCCCTTCGATCATCAAGCCGGCCACGGCGGGCCCGAAGATGCGGGCGGCGTTGAACGTGGCGCTGTTCAGCCCGACGGCGTTCGGCAGCTCCTCGCCGCCGACGAGCTCGGACACAAAGGCCTGGCGCGTGGGGTTGTCGATCGCCGTCACCATCCCGAGCAGGAAGGCGAAGACATAGACGTCGTACAAGCTGACAGAGCCGAGCAGGTCGGCCAGCCCGAGCCCCAAGGCCAGCAGTCCCATGGAAACCTGGGTCGCCATGATGAGCTTGCGCTTGGAGAAACGGTCGGCGATGACGCCGCCTTGCAAGCCGAACAACAAGATGGGGAGGAATTGCAGACCAGTCGTGATCCCGATAGCCGTCCCGCTGTTGTGACTGAGCCGCAGCACGAGCCAGTCCTGGCCGACGCGCTGCATCCAGGTACCGGTGAGCGAAACGAGCTGGCCGGCGGCGAACAGGCGGTAATTGCGCACCCTGAGCGAAGAGAAGGTGCGGCTCACGAGTCGGCGAGCCTCTGGATGATCGGCGAGGCGAGGCGAAGCGCCTCTTGTTCGGATCCCTCGAGCTCGTCAAGGCGGCAGGCCAGCCAGGCCTGCCTCCGGCTGCGGTCCTCGGCGAGCAGGGCGCTGCCGGCCTCGGTGAGGGCGATGACGCACTGGCGGCCGTCTTTCTCGTGGGCACGGCGTTGCACGAGCCCGAGCGCCTCGAGGGCGGCTATGACCCGGGTCATGGACGGTGGCTGCACGCGTTCGGTGGCGGCGAGCTGAGTGGGCGAGAGCGGACCTTCCCGGTGCAAGATGCCGAGCACCGACAGCTGGCTCACCGTCAGCCCCTCGCTCGAGCGCTCGCTTCGCAGGCGCCGCTCGAGTCGCATGACCCCAATGCGGAGAGTGCTCGCCAGCTCAGAAACATCCGGCCGTGGCGCGGTCACAGCCCCAGCTCTTTTGCTCATATCCTTAGCATAGCTCATTAGCTGTGCTAAGCAGTTCGCTCAATCGATCTCGGGGAAAGCTCCTCGGGCCGAGTGGCCGGCGGGGCGGACGTTGAAACCGGCCGCCCGGGCGGCGTCGAGCACCGCCTGGGCGTGCTCGCGGTTGCGCGTCTCGAGCACGATGTGCGCCGCCGTCTCACGCACCTCGAGGTCATAGCCTTCGCGCAGGTGCGCCACCGTGACGAGGTTGGCGCCACTGCGGCCGATACAGGTGAGCAGGGCGGCGAGGCTGCCCGGTCGGTCGGGGATGCGGGCGAAGAGCACGACCCGGCGCCCGGCGTTTGTCTCCTGGCGCCGGATTACCGGCGCCAGGAGCCCGGTGTCAACGTTGCCACCAGAGATCACCACGACCGTCGTGCCCGAGGCCGGGGGCTTGACGAGGCCAGTCATGAGCGCCGCCACGCCGACGGCGCCGGCACCTTCGACCACGAGCTTGGAGCGCATGAGAAGCATCACCATGGCGTCGGCGATGTCGTTCTCGCCCACCGCCACGATGTCGTCGACGTGGCGCTCGATCAGCCCGATGGTGATGCCGCTCGGGCGTTTCACGGCGATGCCGTCCGCCAAGGTGGCCCCGCCCGTCAAAGCCGCCGTCCTGTAGCTCTCGTGCCAAGAAAGGAAGGGCGCGCAGACCGCGGCCTGCACCGCGACCACCTGCACCTCGGGGGCGATGGCGTCTATGGCACAGCCGATCCCCGAGACGAGGCCGCCGCCACCGAGGGGGACGATCACCATGGCGAGGTCCTCCACGTCCTCGACGATCTCGAGGCCGAG
>Ga0181520_10013106_pt1 | contig 10524 bp, 10 predicted proteins | sample PEATcosm2014_Bin_29_FD_132451 | JGI IMG/M metagenome (GOLD analysis project Ga0181520, IMG submission 132451) | Peatland microbial communities from MTU Mesocosm Facility, Houghton, MI, USA - PEATcosm2014_Bin02_30_metaG | ecosystem: Environmental > Terrestrial > Soil > Wetlands > Peat | place... | reverse complement strand
GCACGCGCTGGGCTCGATGGGTCAGTCCCTTGAACATCAGGCGCCCTCCTCGACTCTATATTCGGCGAGAGCCAGCGCGTCCTTAACGATGCGCGCCCTCAGAAAATCCAGCGTGGCCGCGGGCGGAATCTCGCGCAGGCCGGAGGAGAGGGCGACGGATCCCGGCCCCAAGGCCGGGAGCAGCGAGCCGATGATGCGGTGGTCGGCGCCGGAGAGCGAGGCCCTGAGAGCCGCAAGGCGGAGCACGGAAAGGACGGATGCGGCCTCGTCCGCGCCGAGGAGGCGGCAATGACGGGCGATCCCGAAGGCCCTGCCCTCCGCGTCGACGAGGGCGTCGCGACCCTTTTCGGCTATCTCATCCCTCGCGCGTCGCTCCGCCGCGATCACCTTCGCCGCGGCCGAGTCCAGTCCGCCGGCGAGCTCATCGATCGAACTCGCGCCCGACGGGTCGACGGAGAGCTCGTACACGGAGCCGGCGGATTCCTCTCCCGAAGAATAGGATCCGCGGATCGAGACGCCGTCGGACATCAGGGACCTGAACAGGCGGTCGCGCATGCCCGCGGCGACGATGGCTGGAATATGCATCGTAGCCGAAACCGAGCAGGCGAGGCCGCAATCCGAGACGCGCGAGCAGATCCAGCCGATGCCGTCCTTCCGCGCGAAACCGAGATCCGTTTCGAGGCGGTCCGCGAGGGCGAGCGCCTGGCCCAGCGCTCCCCTGGCGTCGAGGCCCGGGTGGACGCTCCTGACCCGAAGGTGGTCGCCTTCGTCGAGAAGGGCGAATACGCCGCGCGAGGCGCTCGAAAGAAGGACGGCCTCGTCGTCGGCCGCGTACCCGCGCGGCACTATCCCGCGCTCGGAGAGGGAGCGCCGAGCGACCGGGCCGAGCTCCGCCATCGTCGCCGAGCGCCATCGGCCGTAGGAAAGGATCTTCTCGAGCAGCGCGGCCCGCGAGGGGGAGGACGGGCCGCGGGGAGATCCCGGGAAGGGAAGGTCGGCGATATCGCGATAGACTATGGCCGAGCTGCTGAGCGCGACATCGTCCTCAGCGCCCTCGGCGCCCAGGAACGCTCTCGGATCGTAGGCGAAATCGGCGGAGAAGGAAGGCGGCTCCGGAGGCGCCGCGGCTCCGAAATCGCTGAGCGCGAGCTCGTCGCGAAGGCGAGCCGCTTTCTCGTAGTCCTCGGAGGCTATCGCGGCCTCCAGCTCGCTCCGAAGCCGCGCAGGCTCGGGATCCGAGAAGGCCGAGGCGGCGAAGCCCCGCCCGATCGCGGGCTCCCTCGGCCTCCCGGCGGTCCCTCGCCCGACGGCCTTCGATATCTCGTCGAAGAACGCATCGGCGCAGCTCGCGCAACCGAGCCTTCCCTCGCGCCTGAGCGTCGCAACGTCGAGGCCGCAGGAGGGACAGAAGGCACCGGACCCCGGGCCGGGCGGCGATTCGAGGCTATCGCCGATCAAGTCGTCTATGCTGAGCTCGAGACTCCCTTTGCCGGCGCTGATGCCCCTACCCTTCGCGCAGGACTCGCAAAGCGCCATATCGCAGCCCTCGCCTCCTTCGCCGCGCCGCCGAATGAAGACCAAGGCTTCGCGCTCTCCGCACTGCACGCACGTCACGTTTTTGAATATAGCCCAAGCCATAGAAAAAGGCCAGCGTTCGGCTGTATCATGCCGGCGGAGGACTTCAATGGCCAGAGCCTTCATGAGGCTTGCGATCGTCGCGGCCGCCGCGCTGAGCACCCTGGCGGTTTCCGCGGCCCCGAGGCCGATCGTGGTCGCGGCCCTCAAGGGACCTTCCGGCATAGGCATGGTTAAGCTCTTCGAGACGCCTCCCGATCCCGGCGACGGATCGACGGTACGACTCGTCGCTGCGACGAGCGCCGACCTCGTGACCGCAAAGCTCATTTCCGGGGAGTACGACGCCGGGACATTGCCGGTGAACATCGCCGCGAAGCTGTATAACTCGGGCATACCGATCAAGCTCGCGGCCATCGTCGGCGACGGCATGGTCTCGTTCCTCACCGCCGATCCGGCGATAGTCTCGCTCGCGGACCTGAGAGGCAGAAAGGTCAATGTGGCGGGGCAGGGCGCGACGCCCGATTTCCTGTTCAGGAGCCTTCTCAAAGGCGCCGGGATCGACCCCGGCAGGGACATCAGGCTCGATTACTCGCTTCCCTATCCCGAAGCCGCCTCGGCTCTCGCGGCGGGCGAGATCGCCAACGCGATCCTGCCCGAACCTTTTGCCACTATGGCCCGATCGGCGAATCCCGTTCTTCGCTCGCCCATAGACTTGGGGGAGCTCTGGACGAGGCGGACCGGACAGCGGAGCTACCCGATGACCGCCTTCATGGTCTCGTCGCGGCTCGCATCCGAGCGGCCTCGGGCGGCTCGGGCCATACTCGCGGCTTATTCCGACTCGATCCGCTGGGTCCTGGCCGATCCCATCGCCGCGGGCGCGCTCGTCGAGAAGGACGGCCTCGGCCTCAAGGCGGCCGTCGCCGCCGAGGCTATCCCTCTCTCCGCGTACGTCTTTACGCCCGCCCTCGAAGCCAGGTCCGCGATAGAGGCTCTCCTCGGAGTCTTCCTCGCGGAGGCTCCCATCTCGGTGGGCGGAAAGCTCCCGGACGATGGCTTCTACGCTTCGTTCCGCTAGGAAGGCGCGCGCGCTCGCCGGAGCGGCGGGCCTGGCCCTCCTCCTTCTCGCGTGGGAAGCCGCCTCGCTCGCGATGGCGAAGGAGATGATCCTGCCCTCCCCGGCACGGGTCCTCGAGGCCGCGATCTCGCTCTATCCTACGCCCCGCTTCCTCTCCGACCTCTGGGCCACTTTCCTCCGCGGCCTCGCGGCCTTCGGGCTCTCGGCCGGGTTGGGGCTCGCGGCGGGCCTCGCCTCGGGTCGTCGGCCGCTTTTCGGCGCCGCTCTCGCGCCCGTCCTCACGGCGATCCGCGCGACGCCGGTGCTGGCCCTGGTTCTCATCGCCCTCCTCTGGTTTCCCGCCGGCTTCGTGCCGATATTCTCCGCCTTCCTCATGGCCTTTCCGATCATGGTCACGAGCGCGGCGGAGGGAGCCGTCGCCGCTGACCCTCGCCTCGTCGAGATGGCTCGGCTGTTCCGCGTGCCGAGGCGCGAAGTGTTCTTCAAGCTGCGCCTTCCCTCGGCCGCGCCCCATCTGCTGTCGGGAGCGAAAGGCGCGCTGGGCCTATCATGGAAGGTAGTCGTCGCCGGCGAGATACTGAGCCAGCCCGAGCGGGCTCTGGGGACTGGAATGCAGGACTCCCGGCTTCTCCTCGAATCCGCGAGCGTATTCGCCTGGGCCTTGGCCGCGGTGGCGCTCTGCGGATTGACGGAGTGGGCACTGGGACTCGCGGCGAGGAGGGCATCGCGGCATGGCCTATAGGCTACGGGACCTGCGCGCATCCTACGACGGGCTCCCCGTCCTCGACGGGATCTCGCTTGATCTGGCGCCGGAATCGATCACCGTCGTACTCGGTCCCTCGGGCTGCGGAAAGACCACGCTGCTCAACCTGATCGCGGGGCTCAAGGAAGCGGAGTCTGGGGAACGCTCGGGCTTCGAGGACTGCCGATTCTCCTACGCCTTCCAGGAACCGAGGCTCCTGCCCTGGATCGATTGCCGGGGGAACGCGGCCTTCGCCCTTTCCGGAGCCCTCCCTCGCGAGGAGGCGCTCGCCCGCGCAGACCGCTTCCTGGCCGCCGCCGGCCTATCCGAGGCCGCGGGCTTAAGGCCGGGCCAGCTATCCGGCGGCATGAGGCAGCGGCTCTCGCTCGCGCGGGCCTTCGCCTATCCCTCCGATATTCTCATCCTGGACGAGGCGTTCCAGGCGGTGGACCTCAGGATGAAGCTCGAGCTCATGGATGTCTTCCTGGGCCTCCTTCGAGAGGAAAGGCGGACGGTCGTCTGCGTGACCCATGACGTGGAGGAGGCCGCCTATCTCGCCGACCGCGCCGTCGTGCTCTCTCCTCGGCCGGCGCGGATCATCGATTCCTTCGCCGTCGAAGTGCCGCGCAGCCTTCGCTCCCTGGGAGCGACCGCGATGATGGAAGCGGAGTCCCGACTCTACAAGCTCGCCCTGTCGCCCGAATGACTCGCGATACCGCGCGCGCGAGCTCCGCCAAACGCTTCGCTATGGCTTCGCCTGCTTCAGCGCGCGCGATACCGCGCGCGCGAGCTCCGCCTCGCTGAAGGGTTTGGGCAGGAAGTGCCCTTCCTCGTCGGGATAGTTGCCTCGTCCAGGGTGGCCGGAGATGAAAAGGAGGCCGATAGAAGGCAGGATGGCGCGTACGCGCCGCGCGAGGCTGTGCCCGTCCATGAAGGGCATGACGGTGTCAGTGACGAGTAGATCGATCGAAGAGCCGTAGCTCTCCGCCAGGAGAAGGGCCTCTCCGGCGTTCGCCGCGAGGAGTACGCGATGCCCCCCCTTCGCCAGGAGGCGCGCGGCGAGCGAGCGCACGGTGTCGTCGTCGTCCACGAAGAGTATGGTCGCGGCGTCCATTCCGGCCCAGACCGATTCCTGCTCCTGCGCCTTCTCGCTCTCGACGGAGCCCGGAGCGGAGGGCAGCCATATCGTGAACGAGGCCCCTTCGCCCGGCTTCGAGACGACGCCCACGGCGCCGCCCAATTGCCTCGCGATGCCATAGACGGTCGAGAGGCCTAGCCCCGTTCCCTTGTCCCTCGGTTTTGTCGTGAAGAAGGGCTCGAAGATCTTGTCGAGGATCTCCGGCACTATGCCCGTGCCGGTGTCCGCGACGTCGAGGAGGACATAGCCCCCGGGCGGGAGGTTGTCGAGGCCGACGGCGCGCGGCGCGTCTATCGTCTCCACCGCCGTGGAGATTCGCAATTCTCCGCCGGCGGGCATCGCGTCCCTGGCGTTGAAGGCGAGGTTCAGCAGGATCTGCTCGACCTGGGCGGGATCGGCGACTGCCGACGCAGAACGGCGACTCAGCGACAAGGCGAGGATCACGTCCTCCGGAAGGATTCGGCGCAGCAGCCGCTCCGCGTCCTGTACCGCCGCGTTGAGGTCGAGGATCCGCGGCGAGAAGGGCTGGCGCCTCGAGAAGGCGAGGAGCTGGCGCGTCAGGTTGGAGGCTCTGTTCGCGGCTTTGCGGATGCCCTCGATGTCCTCTCGGACGGCGCCCACGGCCGGCAGCTCGTCTGAGAGGAGGTTCGAGTAGCCGAGGATGGCGGTGAGGATGTTGTTGAAATCGTGGGCGATGCCTCCGGCGAGTTTGCCGGCCGCTTCCATCTTCTGCGCCTGCGAGAGCCGCTCTTCGAGCCTGCGGCGCTCCGTAGTATCGATCAGCTCGCCCCTCATGCCGCCCAGGCCTCCCTCCGAATCGCGGACGGCGGCCGCGTTGGCGAGCACTATGAGGTCCCTCGCGTCGATCGAGCGCAGCGGAAACTCGAAGAGCTCGAGCTTCCGTCCGGTCTCGAGCGTCTCCCTGAAAGCCGCCATCGACGCTTCGTCGGCGACGATCGCCTCCAGGCTCGGCAGGGGGGCTTCCGCGCCGAGGCCCACGAGAGAGCGGAAGGCGGGGTTCGCCTCTATGACGCGACCCTCCCGGTCCGTCAGGAAATTGCCGGAAATGCCTTCGTGGAAAAGGTTACGATACCTCTCTTCGCTCTCCATGAGCCGCCTCTCCATTACGGCGCGATACAGGGCGATCTCGATGGATATCTTGAGCTCTCTCTCCTCGAAGGGCTTGATCAAGTAGCCGAAGGGCTGCGTGATCTTGGCCCGAGCGATGGTCTCGTCGTCCGCGAAGGCGGTCAGCAATACCACCGGCGTCCTATAGCGCTCGTGGACCAAGCGCGCGGTCTCTACGCCGTCGAGCTTGCCTCTTAGCTTGATATCCATGAGGATGAGGTCGGGCCTCTTCTTGGCGAAGCTTTCCAGCAGGTCCTCTCCCGACGGGTACACGCCGGTGATCGAGTAGCCGGAACGCTCGAGGAAGCTCTTGATATCGAGCGCGACGATGTACTCGTCCTCCACGATCGTGATTCCGGGCACTTTTTTCCCCTCAAGCCTTCGGACGCGCGCCCAATCGCTCCAGCTCGTCCTCGAGCTTCTCCCGGTCTATCGGCTTGATCAGGTAGCTCGTCGCCGATCCGCCATAGTAGGCTTCGATCACGTTCTTCGGATCCTCGAGTACCGAGGTCATGATAACCTTCGCCTCGTTCGCCGACTTGATGCCCATCTCGCGCTCCAGCTCGCGCAGGCGCTTGAGCGCCTCATGCCCATCCATCTTCGGCATCATGATGTCCATGAAGACGACGTCGTAGGGCCTGGATTCCTCCCAAGCCAGCTTGAAAGCCTCAACGGCTTCCTCGCCGTCGACCACCACGTCCACGTCTCCGTACGGCTCGAGGAGCTTCTGCATGACGCGGCGGCTGCCGAAATCGTCCTCGACTACGAGCATCTTCATCCTTCCCCCCCTAGCCGGCCGAGGCCGCGCGCATCCTCGACGCCGCGTCTTTGAGTCCGGAAGCATCGCCCTTCCTCGCGAGCAGCAGGGTGGAGAAGGCGAGTCGCGAACCGTCGCCGTCGCCGGCCGCGGCCAAGGCTCCCTGCGCTTCCTTCGCCGCCCTCTCGGCCTCCGCGAACGACCCCGAGGCAGCGGCTCTCTCTATGGTATCCGCCAGGAGCCGCAGGAGTCCGTTGCCGGCAGTCCCTCCCGCGTCGACCGCCATCCTGCGCCGCGCGGCGACTACGGCTTCCCGAGTGCCTTCGCCTTCTAGCGCGCGGGCCGCCGCCTTCCTGCCCGTATCCACGGCCGCCGCGCGCGACAGCGCCGCCATCGCGTCCCGCAGGCAGTCGGTCCGCAGGGGCAGGACCGTGAAGGCTATGCCCGCTCGATTGCCCAGCCTCAAGCGGGCCTTCGACCCGAACCTGGTGCCGACTATGAGCCTCGCGTCGAGCGCGTCGATGAGACTGTCGTCGATTTCCGCGACGGCCCGCTCGTCCGCGATTACGAGCGCCCCCTTCGACGAAGCCGCGTCCTCGAGGCTCACCGCCCGTCTCGCGGAGAGGCCCAGGCGCTTCAGGGCGAGCGCGGCATCGTCGAAGGCCTCCTCGTCCAAGCCCGCGATGACAGCCTCGGCGGCCCCGCCGTCGCGATCGGGAAGGCTCGGAGGCGAGTTCGCGCCGATGTCGAAAGCCAGTCGCAGCGAGAATCGCGAGCCGCGCCCTTCCTCGCTCTCTATGGAGAGGCTCCCCTTCATCAGCTCGACGGATTTGGCGACGATGGCCAGGCCGAGCCCCGTGCCGCCGGCCCTGCGGGTCCTCGATGGGTCCAGTTGAGTGAAGCGCGCGAAGGCTAGGTCTATCTTGTCCCGCGGCATCCCGATGCCCGTATCGGCGACCTCGAACTCCACCGTCGGCCCGCAACCGGAGCACGAAGGCTGATCGCAGAGGGCGGCGCTGAGGCGGATCCGGCCGCGCTCGGTGAATTTGACCGCATTGTCCAGGAGATTGAGCAGTATATGCTTGAGCAGGGAGCCGTCGCCGACGAGCGCATCCGGTATCGCGGGGTCGCGGCGCAGATTCACCTCGAGCCCCTTCGCGTAGGCCCTCATCGCGAGTGAGTCGGCGCATTCGCCGAGCAGCTCGTCGAGGGAGAATGGCGCGGAAACCGCCGACAGCTTCCCCGCCTCCATGCGCGCGAAATCCAGGATCGATTCTATCAAGGTGAGCAGGGACCTGGCGGACGAGAGGGCCATCGCCAGGTACTCGCCCTGCTCGGGGTCCTTGGACACGGACATGGCGAGCTCGGTGAAGCCGATGACGCTGTTGAGGGGAGTCTTGAGCTCATGGCTCATGTTCGCGAGGAATTCGCTCTTGACTCGGTTGGCCTCTTCGGCTATGTCCCTCGCCCTGCGTATCGACAGCTCGTATTGGTGCTTATAGAGGGCAAGCTCGATCGCGATCCTGAGCTCGCGCTCGTGGAAGGGCTTGACGATGTAGCCGTAGGGGCTCGCGTGTTTGGCCCGTTCCAGCGTCCGCTCGTCCGTGAAGGCTGTGACGAATATGACGGGCACTTCCATGCGCTCGCGCAGGCGGCCCGCGGCCTCGATTCCGTCCTGCTCGCCTTTCAGCTTGATGTCCATGAGGACGAGATCGGGACTCAGGGCGGCCGCGCGCTCGACGGCGAGGCTGCCCGTTTCCACGACGTCGACGACGCGGTACCCCATGCCCTCGAGCCGCATGCGCATGTCGAGAGCGACGATGTTCTCGTCCTCGACGATGAGTATGTCCCGGCCGCCCTTCACGTGGCCTCCATCCCCCGCTCCGTCGAGGCGGCGGGAGCGAACGCGACGTCGATATCGAGGACCACTATGAACTCGCCGCCCTTCTCCCCGATGCCCTTTATGAGAGCGTCCTCGATCCGGGAGCCTACCTGGGGAGGGCGCTCTATCCGCGACGGGTCGAGGTCGATGACCTCTCGAACGGCATCCGCCAGCATGCCGATCGTGACGTCGTCCTGCCCGAATCGTACCTGAAGCACTATTATGCTGGACCCCGGCCCCGTATCGGTGGGTCCCTCGCCGAAGCGGACGCGGAGATCGGCCACGGGTATGACCGAACCGCGATAATTGATGACGCCGCGCAGGTGGGGGGGGGCCTTCGGAACGCGCGTGATGGGCACCGTCTCGAGCACGACCTCGACCCTGGAGACATCCACGGCGAAGCATTGTCCGCCCAGCTCGAAAGCCAGGTACCTTCCGGTCGACGAACCGATCATACCGTCCCGCTCATTCCGCGACTTTCTTGACTATGCCGAGGAGCTTATCCGCGTTGAACGGCTTCACTATCCAGCCGGTCGCGCCCGCTTCCTTGCCCTCGTTCATCTTCGAGCCCTGAGATTCGGTAGTCAGCACGAGTATCGGTGTGAACTTGTACTTGGCCAGTTCCCTGGTCTTGCGGATGAGGCCTATTCCGTCGAGGTTGGGCATGTTGACGTCCGTGATTATCAGGTCGAGAGCGTCGATCGAGTTCAGTGTCTTCAAGGCCTCGAGACCGTCGGTGGCCTCGACGGTCTCGTAGCCCTCTTGCGAAAGTATGAACGAGATGCTCTGGCGTATCGCGGCCGAGTCGTCGACGATCAAGATCTTCTTGGACATATACTGCTCCTTTTCGCGATATATCCGCGAGCAGACGCTTCGCCTAAGCCTATGCCTGGCGCGCGCGTCGCTGGACTTCCTGCGCGATGTTCCCGAGGCCCAGGACGGCATCGACGCCCCCGAGCTTGATCGCCTCGTTGGGCATGCCGAAGACGACGCATGAAGCCTCGTCCTGGGCTATCGTATAGGCGCCGGCGTCGCGCATCTCGCGCATCCCCCGAGCTCCGTCGTCGCCCATCCCGGTCATGATGACGCCGATGGAGTTCTTGCCGGCGTATCTCGCCGCGGATCGGAAAAGCACGTCGACGCTGGGCCTATGCCTGCAGACCAAAGGCCCTTCCTTCACCTCGACGTAATACCGCGCCCCCGATCGCTTCAGGAGGGTATGCCTGTTGCCCGGGGCGATGAGCGCGCGGCCGCGCAATACCGTATCGTTGTCCTCGGCTTCCTTGACGTTGATCCGGCAGAGCCCGTCCAGCCGCTTGGCGAAGGCCTCCGTGAAATGCTCGGGCATGTGCTGAACGATCACGATTCCCGGCGCGTCCTCGGGAAAGGCCTCGAGGAATTCCCTCAGGGCCTCGGTGCCGCCCGTGGACGCGCCGACGACGACGACTTTTTCCGTCGTATCCACTATGGTCCTGTCGGGCTTCGGGAGCATCACGTCGGCGGTGAGTTTGGGCGCCGCTTCCGAGGCCGGACGAGGCTTGGTCCCGCCGAGCTTTCCCCTGCTCATCTCGGCCGCCCTCACGGCGTCGCAGATCCGCATCCTGGACTCTTCAAGGAATTGCTTCGTGCCGAGCTTGGGCTTCTGGATTATCTCGACCGCTCCGTATTCCAAGGCGCGTATCGCGTTCCCGGATCCGTCTTCGGTCTTGCTCGAGCAGACTACGACGGGGATGGGGTCTTTTTCCATGATGGTCTTGAGGAAGGTGATCCCGTCCATCCTAGGCATCTCTACGTCGGTTATTATGACGTCCGGCCTTTCGTTCTCCATGCGCTTGAGGGCGAATATCGGATCGGAGGCGACTGCCATGATCTCGATTCCCGGATCCGACTCGAGGATCTCCTTGAGAGTCTGCCTGACCACGGCTGAGTCGTCCACGATCATCACCCTGATAACGCCGGCCATCGGTCCCTCCTGCCTCAGCTTCTTTCGTAGATCGTAGGGGCCAGCGCCCTGAGTGGCATTTCCATCCCGGTGAGGGTCTCGGAATGCCCGAGTATGAGCGTTCCCCCGGGGCGGAGGTGCGCGCAAAGCTTGCGGATTATGGATTCCTGGACGCGTCTCTCGAAGTAGATGATGACGTTCCTGCAGAACACCACGTCGAACCTATCCGCGATCGGATAGCTGTCGTCCATGAAATTGATCCGATCGAAGCTGACGCGCGCGCGG
>Ga0181520_10013105_pt1 | contig 10524 bp, 7 predicted proteins | sample PEATcosm2014_Bin_29_FD_132451 | JGI IMG/M metagenome (GOLD analysis project Ga0181520, IMG submission 132451) | Peatland microbial communities from MTU Mesocosm Facility, Houghton, MI, USA - PEATcosm2014_Bin02_30_metaG | ecosystem: Environmental > Terrestrial > Soil > Wetlands > Peat | place... | reverse complement strand
TCGCGGCTTGGAACGCGTTAACGGCGCACGCCCTCTAAAGTAACAGAGTCCCATGGCCTTCGGCAGCACGACAACGATGCGCTTGCGGGTTTGACTTTCCCCTCCGCCGGCGCTAGTCTCACATTGTGAAACCGGAATCCTCGGGCGCGGACGAGCGGAAGGGGACGTATCACGTTCAGGTGATCGACCGCGCGGTAGCGATCCTCGCGGAAATCGCTAAAGCTCCCCAGGATTTGACCGGCGGGGAGATCTCCGAACGGCTGCACTTGCACAAGAGCACGGTGCACCGCCTGCTGGCGGTTCTGGAGTCCAACGGCATGGTGGAGCGCCGGCCCGATGGCAGCCGGTACGGCCTGGGCTGGCGCGTGTTCGAGATGGGGATCGTGGCGGCATCGCGGCTGGATCTGCTGGAGCGCGCCAAGCCGTTTGTGGCGCGGCTCGTGGACCTGACCGGGGAGACGGCGCATTTCGGAGTCCTGCGGCAGGGCGAAGTGGTGTCGCTCGTGAACGTGGACAGCCGCTACACGGTGCGCACGCCCGCCACCGTGGGCCGGCGCATCCCGCTGCATTGCACGTCGCAGGGCAAGGCGATCCTGGCGTTTCTGCCGCCCGAGACCGTCGAAGGGCACCTGGCCGGCCGCACCTTCACCCAACACACCCGCAACACCATCCCGGACCGGGAGCGCTTCCTGGAGGAGCTGGCGCTGGTGCGCAAGCGCGGCTACGCGCTGGACAACGAAGAATTCGAAGAGGGCCTGCGCTGCATCGCCGCGCCGGTGCGCGACCACACGGGCGAGGTGGCCGGAGCCGTGGGCATCGCGGGACCGAGCTTCCGGATGAGCGGCGCACGGCTCTCCCAGTTGAGCCGCGTGGTAATCGAAGTGGCGGGAGCCCTTTCCGAGGCCCTGGGATTCCGCTACACGAACTCGCGGATGGCGTCGATGGAGCCGCCCATGGAGCAATCGGCTTCGCGCTCGACGATCACGTCCACCAAGTAGGGCACCGGCGAAGCGATGGCGCGCGCGAAGGCGGCCGGCAGGTCCGCGGCATCCACCACGCGCTCGCCGCGTCCGCCGAAGGCCTCGATGAACTTGACGTTATCCGGGTAGGCGCCGCCATCGCAATACCACAGCGCGACTCCGTGTTCGTAGCCGTAGGCGTACTTCTGATTCTGGCGGATGAGGCCCAGGTAGCCATTGTTGACGACCACGACCACGATGGGTATTTTGTGCTGCCCGGCCATGGCCAGTTCTTCGCCCATGAACAGGAAGCCGGCATCGCCCACCACGACCACCGCGGGATCGTCGGGGCAGGCCACCTTCGCGCCGATAGCCGCGGGCCCCTCATATCCCAGCGTTCCCGCGCCGCCGGATGCCAGGTAACGCCGCGGCCGCTCGATATTCTGCAACTGGCCCGACCAGATCTGCGTGATGCCGCAGCCGGTGGTGAACATGGCGTTGGGCGGGAAGAAATCGTTGATCTCTTGAAACACGCGCTGCGGCTTGATCGGAATAGTCTCGTAATCGGTCTTGCGCGCCAGTTGGCTGCGTAGCGCGGGGAGCGCCGGCACGCGCGCGGAGGCCTTGGGCTGGTAGCCGCGACGGCGGACCTCGGCGAGCAGCGCGGCAAGCGCCGGTTTGGCGTCCGAAACGATGGAGACTTCAGCGGGCACGACACGGCCGATCTGGCTCGGCTCGATATCGATGTGGACGAACTTGCGCGCGCCGCGATAGGTCTTGACGTTGCCGGTGTGCCGGTCGGTGAAGCGGCAGCCCACGCCGATGACGAGGTCGGATTCGAGAAAGTAGCGGTTGCCGATGGGCTGGCCCACCTGGATGCCGGCGTGGCCCGCATTGAGCGGATGATCGTAGGGCAGGCCGCCCTTCCCCATGTACGTCATGATGAAGGGGATTTGCAGGTACTCGGCGAGCGCGCGGAATTCCTCGGTGGCGCCGGAGATGATGACGCCGCCGCCCAGGATCAGGATGGGCGCTTGAGCCGCGTCGAGCAGGTCCACGGCCTTCGCGATGGCCGCGGGATCGGGACCGGGATTCGACCAGGGCAGGGGATGGTCGCTTTCAGGGTGGTAGTCCACTTCGGCCATCTGCACATCGAGCGGCAGATCGACCAGCACGGGGCCGGGGCGTCCCGAGCGGGCGGTGCGGAAGGCCTCGCGCATGACGGAGACGATATCGGCCGGGTTGGTGACGCACCAGGTGGCTTTGGAGACCGGCCGCGCGATGGCGGCAATATCCACGCACTGGAACGATTCGATGTTCATAATGCTGGAAGCGGCCTGACCGGTGATGGCGATCAGGGGGATGGAATCGGCGCGCGCGGTGTAGAGGCCGGTGACGAAATTGGTGGCGGCGGGGCCGGACGTGCACAGGGCCGCCGCCATGCGCCCCGAGGCGCGGCAGTAGCCATCGGCCGCGTGCACGGCGCCCTCTTCGTGCCGGGCGATGTAATGCCGGATGCGCGAATCCTTGAGGTACTTATAAACGGGATTGATGGCGGCGCCGGGGATGCCGAAGGCGGCCTGGATGCCTTCATCTTCCAAAATGCGGACTACGATTTCAGCGACTTTCATGACGCTTTGACATATAAGAGGGGGGCGGGAAGGATGTCAAGACGGGGGCGGGAGGGGGACGGCACGCGGAGCCGCCCGGGCGGACAAAGCCTTTTCGGCAGCGAGTGTACGCGGAAATCGAGGTTTGCGACGGCGTCCGGAGGCCGGAAAGCCGGTTTCAGGATGTGAAACTACGAAGTTGCGAAGGAACCGGGGGGTACACCTAGACAGAGCCGAGACCGTCGGACATCGTTAGCGCTTGCGTGGCGGCCGCTCCTCGCGGTCGCGGTTCCGTCAGGCCGGCAGCGCGATGCCCATCTTCTCGTACCAGGGCGTGGCCGAGCGGAGAGCTTCGTTCACCGCCTCGATATTCTTCACGGCCTCGCGGCGCAGCCATTCATCGAGCGCCTTGAGACCCTGCTTGGCGTAAACGGGAATGCCGTCCTTCCAGGTGGCGCGCCCGCATAGGACTCCCGAAAAATCGACGCCCGCCTCGGTGGCCATGCGCAGCGATTCGGTGAACTGTTGATTGCTCACTCCCGCGCTGAGATAGATGAAGGGCTTGCCGGCGACCGCCGCGGCCTCGCGGAAATAGCGCAGGGCCTGCTCGCGAGTGTAGGCTTTCTGGCCCTGAAATACGCTGGAGCCTTCCACGTACTCGGCGTTGACGGGGATCTCCACCTTGAGCACGTCCACTCCGTAGCGCGGCTTGGAGAACTCTTCCATGCTGCGGCGGACGATTTCGGGCTTCGCCTTGGCGTACTCGAAGCCTTTTTCGTCGCCGCCTTTGGGATCGTAGCCCACGAATTCGAGGAAGAAAGGCATCTCGCAGCCCTCGCACTCGGAGCCAATGCGCTCGATGAAGGCGTGCTTCACGTCGTTGATGGCGGCATCTTCGCTGGGGTTGTAGTAGATCAGGATCTTGACGGCGTCGGCGCCCCACTCGGCGATGCGCCGCGCGGAAACATGCGGCAGCACGTCGGGCAGGCGGCCGGGACGGGTGTTATCGTAGCCGCTGGATTCGTAAGCGAGTAGCAGGCCCGCGTTGGGGTCGCGCTGGCGCGCGGCTTCCAAGCCGAATTCGGGATCGAGCAGAATAGCGCTGGCGTGCGGCGTCAGCGCCTTGCTGACGGCCACCTTGAATTCGCTCATCATGGCGGGCGCGATTTCCCCCACCGCCACGCCGCGCGCGGCGGCCAGCGATTTCTGGAGGCTTCCCCGCTGATCCATGGCGGCGGCCGCGATAATGCCGCGCGCATCGGCAAGCGCTCGCATGCGCTTCAGTTTCGCCTCGGAGAGTGTCATGGCCACATTATCCCGCCCGGAGGGAGAGGGGGTGTGGCCGGGGCTCGCCGTTACGTGCCCGAAACCACAATGGTCGAGCCGGATTGTGTGGTCGCGCCGCCGATCTTTAGCACAATCGGAACCGCGCCCGCGGGCAGCCCGCTGGGAATCAGGATATTCACCTGGATGATGCCGGCCACCAGGTTGAGAGCGCCTCCGGCATAGCTGACCGTGGCGGTCTGACCCCCGATGGTAGCGGTCACGGTGGCATTGGGCAGAGGGGCGGGCACTCCCGCAGATCCCGGCAGCCCATCCGATCCCGGCGGATTTGTCTGGCCGGCGCCGGTGGCATACACGGTCACGTAGCTCCCGGCGGAAGCGGGATGCGACGGCCCGTTGATGGAGCCGTCCGAGACGTTGATGGCCAGCGCCGGCCCCGCGCCGGAAGCGTTCAGCGTGAACAGCCCGGGCGCCGTGGCAGCGACGGGAACGGTCACCGGAAGGGAATTCTGGCCCTGGTTCAACACCACCACCTGGGCGCTCGAGCCGGCGACCTCGAACGGCACGATGGCGCCCACCTGGTTAGCCGAAGTGTAGAGCACGGGCGCAGGTATGCCGTTGAAGTAGACGCTGGTACCGGCGACGCTGGTGGGCACCAGGCCGGCGCCTGTGAGGTTGAACTGCGCAAGCTGGGTGGGTCCCAGGCCGGATCCCCACAGCACCACCACTTCGCCCGGAGCGACGGCGCCGGTGGCCCCGCTGGCGCCATTGACCACGGCCGCGAGAGTGACACCGGGGCCGGAGGACGTCAGGCTGCGCACGGCATTGTTGGCGGAATCGGCCAGGTAAACCGTTCCCGTCGGGTCCACGGCCAGGCCCGCGGGCCGGTTGAGAGTGGCACTGAGGGCCGCGCCACCGTCTCCGGAGTAGCCTCGCGCGGCTGTACCGGCGATGGTCTGAATGCTGCCATCGGTGTAGATCTTGCGCACGTGCAGATTGAAATCGGTGATGTAGACGTTGCCGATCGCATCCACGGCGACGCCGAAGGGGTTTCCCACCAGCGCCTGGGTGGCGAGGCCGCCGTCTCCGGAATAGCCCGGCAGGCCGTTGCCCGCTATGGTCGAAATCAATCCGTTGGGGGAGACTTTGCGGATGGCGTTGTTGCCGGAATCGGCGATATAGAGATTGCCGGCGAAATCTACGGCCAAGCCCTCGGGATTGGCGAGTTGGGCATTGGTGGCCGCGAGGCCGTCTCCCGAATAGCCGCTGGTGCCGTTGCCCGCGACGGTGGTGATGGTGCCGGAGGACGAGACCTTGCGCACCCGGTTGTTGCTGAAATCGGAGATGTAGAGGTTGCCGGCGCTATCGAGAGCCAGGCCGAGGGGCACGTTCAGCTCCGCGCTGGCAGCCGGCCCATTATCGCCGCCATATCCGGTCGTGCCGTTGCCGGCCACCGTGCTGACCGCCCCGGTGGGGGTCACCTTCTGCACGCGGGCGTTCTGGCTGTCGGCGATATAAACGTTCCCGGAGGCATCCACGACCACGCCGGCGGGGCCGTTGAGCCCGGCGGTGCCAGCCACGCCGTTCCCCAAAACGTTGTAGATGGTGCCGCCCTTGGTCACCATGCGCACGACGTTGTTAGTGCTATCCGCAATATACACGTTGCCGGAGGCATCCACCGCCACTCCCAGGGGCGCATTGAGCTGCGCGGCGAGGGCCGGGCCGCTATCGCCGGAGTAAGCGTAAATGTGGTTACCCGCGATACTCGAAATCGTGGTGCCGGTAACTTTGCGGATCACCAGATTCTGGGAATCCGCGATGTACAGGTTCCCCGCGGAATCGACAGCCAGTCCGGTGGGTGAATTAAGTTCCGCGTTGGTGGCTGCCGAGCCGTCGCCAAAAAAGCCGTTAATTCCGTTTCCGACGATGGTGTTGATGAAGCCGTTGCTGAGGGTCAACTCGCGGATGCGCGAATCGCCTTCCTCCACAATGTAGACGTTAGCCTTGGAATCGAGCGCCAGCGCGTAAGGGGCGAACAGGTCGGCGCTGGTGGCGGCGGCTCCGTCGCCCGCATATCCGATGGTGGTGCTGCCGGCGATGGTGCTGATGTTGCCGGAGACGATTTCGCGCACGCGGCCATTGGCGGTATCGGCGATGTAGATGTTGCCGCTGGAATCGAGCGCCACGTCTTCGGGATGGTTCACCTCGGCCACGTTGGCGGGCGAGGGAGGAATGGGAGCGACCGTGGTGGTAGGGTCGCCGTAATAGGAGGGGTAGCCATCGCCCGCTATGGAGGTGATGTTGCCGTCGGTGGTGACCTCGCGGATGAGATTATCACCGGTATCGGCGATGTATATGTTGCCGGAACCATCGATCGCCAGGCCCATGGGATTGTGCAGCAGCGCCTGGACGGCCGGACCGCCGTCGTTGAACGTGCCGGGGCTCGAAGTCACGCTGAACTGGCCGTTGCCCGCGAAGGTGGAGATAATGCCTTGGGGATTCACTATGCGAACCCGGTTATTGCCCGAATCGGCGATGTAGAGGTTGCCGCTCGAATCGAAGACCAGGCCCTGAGGCGAGTTCAATTGGGCGGCGACAGCCGGGCCGCCATCGCCGGAGAAGCCGGCTCGGGAGTTGCCCGCCACCAGAGTGAGCACACCGCTCGTGCTGAGTTTGAAGACGCAATTGATGGAACTGCTGAAATAGAGATTTCCGGATGAATCCAGGGTGACGCGGTTGGGCCGGCCGATGGGTGTGCTGGTGGCCGCGGCCGGCGTAGAGGGGGGTGCGCCACCGGCGACCGTAGATATGGTGTATTGCTGGGCCAGCGCCACGGAAGCGCCGGCCAGCAAGCAGACCGTTCTTAGCATGTTTAAATCCATCAAGACGTTCCCAGGCGCGCGACCGTTTCTGTAATCGCGCGAAAGAATAGGGGTTAAGCCGCTTATGATAGCACCGCAAGGGCCATTGCTTCGAGCGCGCGGGCGCACCCATCGCGGTCCACATCGTAGTGCGTGACGGCGCGTATGCGCCGGTCGTCGATGGGGTTGATGAGGACGCCGCCGGCCTTCAGTCGGCCGCTAATCTCGGGTCCCGTGCGGCCTGTGCCGCTCACATCGAAGACCACGATATTGGTGGCCACCGATGCTGGATCGACGCGGATCCCCCCAATGCGAGCAAGGCCTTCCGCGAGAAATTTGGCGTTGCAATGGTCCTCGCCGAGGCGCTTGGGGGTCTCTTCGAGGGCGATCAGCCCGGCCGCCGCCAGAATTCCGACCTGCCGCATGCCGCCTCCCAGGCGCTTGCGATAGAGCCGGGCCTTGGCCATGAGATCCTCCGAACCGGCCAGCATGGAGCCGGCCGGCGCGCCCAAGCCCTTCGAGAGGCAGAACATAACCGTATCCACGGGGGCTACAATGTCACCCACGGGCACACCCAGGGCGGCCGCCGCGTTGAACACGCGCGCGCCATCCATGTGCACTTTCAAGCCGCGCTCGTGAGCGCCTTCGCAGATTTCGCGGACGACCCGCAGCGGGTAGACCGTGCCGCCCGCCATGTTGTGCGTGTTTTCGATTTCGATGAGGCCGGTGGGCGAGCAGTGCGGCCCCAGCGGACGGATCTGGCGGCGCACATCGTCCCACGAGAGGATGCCGTTTTCAGTGGGCACGGCGCGCACCAGGCAGCCCGAGAACCAGGCCGTCATGGCCAGCTCGTAATCGAGCAAGTGGGCGCGCGAATCGCAGATGACTTCCTGGCCCGGCTCGGTGTGCAGCTTGACCCCGATGGTGTTCCCCATCGTTCCGGTGGGGACGAACAACGCCGCTTCCTTGCCGGCGATTTCAGCCGCCCGGCGTTCCAGGCGGTTGACGGTGGGATCTTCCCCGTAAACATCGTCGCCGACTTCGGCCTCCATCATGGCGCGCCGCATGGCGGGGGTCGGCTTGGTTACGGTATCGCTTCGCAGATCGATCATAGAATTCAGAGCAGAAACTCCTGAAAAACTTCGTTCGAGAGCAGCACGCCGCGGTCGGTGAGGCGCAGGGTGCCGCCGCCCGCTTCGAGCAGGCCGGCATCCAGGAAGCGGCGTATGGGCCGCTCGAAGCGCTGCCATTCATCGGGCTGGGGACGTATGCCAGCGGCGAGGCGCAGCCCCACGAAGAAGCGCTCTTCCTCGATGCAGGCGGACGTGGGCCGACCGGGTTCCCGGGCGAGATAGGCTTCCACGCTCTCGGGATTTTCGCGGCGCGTCCGTCCATCGAAGGAGTGCGCATCGGCGCCGAAACCAACGTAGCGTTCGAGAAGCCAGTATTTGAGGTTGTGGCGCGATTCGAATCCGGGCCGCGCGAAATTGGAGATTTCGTAGCGCGGGATGCCGATAGCGGCCAGGCGCTCGACGGCGATTTCATAGAAATCCGCGGTACGGTCGCCGGAGGGCGCCTCAGCCGCGCCGTAACGCGTGCCGCCGCGCAGGATCTCGCACCCCAGGCGGCTGTCCTCGTCCACTTCGAGCATGTAAACGGAAACGTGCTCGGGCTCGAGGCGCTCGATCCAATCCAGAGATTCGCGCCAGCTCGCCTCGCTCTGGCCGGAGAGGCCGGCGATGAGATCGATGTTGCAGTTTACGATTCCGGCGGCGCGCAGAGTGGCGAGATCGTCGGCGACGGTCCGCGCTGAATGCTTGCGGCCGGTGCGGCGGATCTCGAGATCCACGAAAGACTGCACTCCCAGGCTGACGCGATTGATACCCACCGCGGCCCAGGCGCGCGCGCGTTCGGCGTCGATGCCGCCGGGAGCGGCCTCGATGGTGGCTTCGCTCCAGGGCCGGCCGGGGATCTCCGCGAGCAGTTCGCCGAGCGCCTCAAGATCCATGTTGGAAGGCGTGCCACCGCCCAGATACACGGTTTCGGGCCGCCATTCCCAGCGGTGCGCGCGAATTTCGCCCGTCAGGGCCTCGCGGTAGCGCGCTTCGAGCGCTCGCGGCCACACGCCGGAGGCGAAGTTGCAGAAGGCGCACTTCTGGGCACAGAACGGATACGAAACATACACACCGGGCACTGACCTTTATTGTAGCGGTGTGGGCAGCCTCTTATTTCACCGCGGAGACACAGAGGAGCGGAGGAAGACGGAGAAGCAATAATTCAAAACCTGAGATCCCAGAGGCGAAGATCCCGGGGGCTGGCGCTGCCGGACGTGGAAGGACGGCCAGGGAGCCGGCCGCGCTGGTACAATTACGGGTGCTTTCTGAAGGAGCGTCGATTGCGATTCGTCACATTTCAGCGCGAAAGTTATGACGAGCCGGCCATCCTGTTCGAAGACCGGCTGATTGGATTGCGCAGCGCCGGTTTCACGGATCTGCGCGCACTCATCGCGGGAGGCGCCGACGCCCTGGACCGCGCGCAGCGGTGGCTCCTGCACCCACCGGGCGGAGAGTTGATCGACGCCGCCACCGCGACCCTGCTGGCGCCTATTCCGCGGCCGCCCAAGATCGTCTGCATCGGGCTGAATTACCGCGATCACGCCGAGGAATCGCGCATGCCGATTCCGGAAGTCCCCACGGTTTTCGCCAAGTTTCCGACCGCCGCGAATGGGCACCGGAGGCCCATCGTGCTGCCCAAGGCCTCGACCAAGCCGGATTATGAAGCGGAGCTGGCCGTGGTGGTGGGCCGCGGAGGGCGCTACATCCCCGAGGCCGCCTGGCGCGAGCACGTCTTCGGCTACACCATCTTCAACGACGTGAGCGCGCGCGATTTCCAGATGGCCACCAGCCAGTGGATCATGGGCAAGACCTTCGACACGTTTGCGCCGTTTGGGCCGGCCATCGTCACCGCCGACGAGATCGAGGACCCTCATAACCTCGACATTTCGCTCACGCTGAACGGCGAGGTGATGCAGCATTCCAACACGCGCAACCTGATTTTCCAGGTGCCCAGGCTGATCGCTTTTCTTTCGAGCGTCTTCACGCTGGAACCGGGCGACATCATCGCCACGGGGACCCCGGGCGGGGTCGGATTTGCCCGCAAACCTCCGCGCTATCTCAAGGCGGGCGACCAGGTGACGGTTCGGATCGAGGGGCTTGGCGAATTAAGCAATCCGGTAGTTACCGAGGCACGGGAAGAATTGTGAGATAACTGACAATTCCTTGGTCGGAAGTTTGATTCCTAACTTTTTTTTGGGTATCGTCTAGCGACACCCATGAGACTCTTTCCACTTACTGTTGCATTTCTCAGCATAACGGGCATGGCCTTGGCCCAGACGCCCACGATCAAGTCCATTCAAAACGCCGCGAGCAATCTGCCAGTCGGACTCCCTAATTCCGGTGTGGCCCAGGGATCAATCGTCGCCATTTACGGCACGAACCTGGGACCCTCCACTCTGGTAGTCGCGTCCGGTGCGTGGACCAGCACGCTGGCTGGCACCTCGGCGGCCGTTACGATCGGCGGCCAGACCGTCAACCTTCTGATCTACTACACTTCGGCCGGGCAGGTCGGGGCATGGCTTCCCGACAACACACCCACCGGCACGGGAACGGTTAAAGTAACCTATACGGGCGGCAGCGTCACCGCGCCGGTAACTGTCATCCAGAACGGCATCGGGATCTTCACCTGGAACCAGAACGGAGCCGGAGAGGCGATTCTCCAGTACAACTCGGATTACTCTCTCGTCACGACTAC
>Ga0181520_10013104_pt1 | contig 10525 bp, 10 predicted proteins | sample PEATcosm2014_Bin_29_FD_132451 | JGI IMG/M metagenome (GOLD analysis project Ga0181520, IMG submission 132451) | Peatland microbial communities from MTU Mesocosm Facility, Houghton, MI, USA - PEATcosm2014_Bin02_30_metaG | ecosystem: Environmental > Terrestrial > Soil > Wetlands > Peat | place... | reverse complement strand
TCGCCCAGACGAACATCGTTCCCTGCGGCTTGGGCACATCCCAGCCCAGGCGCGCCAGCCCTTCACAAAGGACGTCGCGGCGACCCTGGTAGATCTCGTTCACCACCTTGGGATAGTCCGGTGCCTCATTCATGGCGACGATCGCGGCAATCTGGATCGGCTGGAAGGTTCCGTAGTCGAGGTAGCTCTTGAGCTTGGTGAGGCCCTGCACGATCTCGGCGTTGCCGACGAGGAAGGCCACTCGCCAACCCGCCATGGAGAACGACTTGGTCAAGGTGTAGAGCTCGACTGCCACCTCGGACGCGCCTTCGACCTCGAGAATCGAAGGAGGCCGGTAGCCGTCGAAGGCGGTGTCCGAGTAGGCGAAATCGTGTACCAGCAGCACGCCTCGCTCGCGGGCGAACTCGACGAGCCTCGTCATGGTGGCTAGGTCGATGCACGCCGTGGTCGGGTTGTGCGGGAAAGAGAGGATCGCGACCCGCGGCTTGGGCCAGGCCGACTCCCACGCCTCGACCAGGTTCGAGAAGAACCTCTCGCCGGCGTCCACCTCGTTGCCGGCGAGACCATCCAGCCTCACCATCCGTACGTCGGCGCCGGCAAACAGTGGCGCGTACAGGTGGATCGGGTACGAGGGCGATGGAACCAGCGCCGAATCGCCCGGGCCCACGACCACCCACATGAGGTGAGAGAGTCCCTCCTTGGCTCCGATGGTGGTGACCACCTCGCGGTCGGGGTCCAGCTGCACGCCGAAGCGTCGCAGGTAGAGGTCGGAGATGGCCTGGCGAAGCTTGGGGATCCCGCGGCTGGCCGAGTAGCGGTGGTTTCGGGGGTTGTGAACGGCCTCGGCCAGCTTCTCCACTGCGACGTCCGGGGAGGGAATGTCTGGGTTCCCAAAGCCCAGGTCGATGACATCGTCACCTGCTCGGCGCGCCTGCAGCTTCAGCTGGTCTATCTGCGCGAAAACATAGGGAGGAAGTCCCTGGATCCTGCGAAGCTCCATCGTTCGACGTTAGCGCCCTAGGCTCCGCGATCTTGCAAGCCCGCCAGGGACAAGGCCTGACTGACGAGCTCGATAGAGCGCGGCCAGCCCCAGATCGCCCACGTGGCTCCGGCGTCACGCAAGTCCGACAGATGACCGGCTGCGGATTCTGCCTGGGCAGGGAAAGGGCCTGCCCATGTCACCGGCCCGAGAGCGGATTCGGCCTGCAACCGGCCCAGGTCCACGTCCCACAGGTTCACTGTCGCGCCGGCGGCACGCGCGAGCTCGAGGGTCGAAGCAGCGCTTGCCCCCACCCAGCATTCGATGCCCTGACCGGTGAGGTCGGCGAGCAGGGCGGCGAGCGACGCCCGTCTGTCGCTCAGCGCGGGCCAGGCGATCCCGTATGCGGCGTTCTCCGAGGCGCTCTTCGCATCCCCGATGCCGAGGGCCGCGACGAGACGGTGCCCGCTCAGCTCGTTGAGCGAGGCGAACGACTCCGAGATGAGCCTGTCAGGCAGCAATCCGACGCGTGCCACGAGCGACCCGATCCGGATGGCGCTCGTCGTTGCCGCGACGGCGGCCAGCACGGGGTACATCGACAGAGCGGGCCGCGACTTCGCGCTCCCCGGCCAGAGGTGATCGAAGACGAACACACCGTCGAGACCAGCCTCTTCGGCCCTGCGTGCAGCCTCGAGCGCCGTAAGGGCGGTGCGCTCGAATATCGGCAGAGTGATACCGACCTTCACGCCGTCAGGCCTTCTTGAGCCGGCGCTCCAGGCTCACGGCGTTGACTCGACCCGCGCCTTCAGGTCCCGGATCGCGGCGTGAATTATGTTGCCCTCGGCCCGTCGCTTGATGAAACCGGGCAATGGCACCCTCAGCTCGACGGCCAGCTGGTAGGTGACTTCCGTGCCGCCTTCGGGCGCGGGCTTGAAACGGTAGATGCCGTCGAGGCGGCTGGTGAGATCACCCTCACGCTGGATCCAGCGAAGCTCCGTCGGTGCCTGCGAGTAGTCGTAGGCAAGGGTGTAACTGGTGCTGCGCCCGAAGGCAGCGGCCCGGAACGATACAAGGGAGGGCCGCCCCTCTCGATCCCGCTCCTGGACGTGAACCTCCTTCAGATCAGCGACCCATTCCGGATAGTGCTCGATGTCGGCCACGACCTCGAAGCACCGCGTTGGCGAGCCGTCGACGACCATCCGCTCAATGGTCTGGTCGGCCACACGTCCTCCCTTCTGCCCCAGTGGGCTCCAGCCTCGCATCTCCTGGGCCCTACGGCCAGCATTGGCCGACGGCTGACGGCGGTCCAGTCCTAACCGGCAATCAGAACACCTACAGACGAGGTCAACCACCCACCTCTACCAGGGCCGAGTGCAACCTTTGGGCGAGCTTGTCGTAGTCGAACTCGACGACGGCCCTTCGGCGTGCCTCGGCGCCGAGGCGTTCGCGAAGCTCCGGATCGTCGAGCAGGCACGCCAGCGCGGCCGTGACGGCGGTCGCGTCCCCGGGGCGCTCGACCACGAGACCGGTCTTGGTGTCCACGACAGCCTCGTAGGAACCGCCGCTTCTCCCGGCGAGCTGGGCGACACCGGCGGCGGCGGCCTCGAGGAATACGATCCCGAATCCCTCCTGCTCGAGCCCGAACCAACGGTCACGACAGCACATAGCCCAGACGTCAGCCGCGGCGTCGAGCTTTGGCAGGTCCTCGTCGCTCACGCGACCGAGGAAGCGAACCGGCGCCCTGCAACGCCTCGCCAGGCGCTCCAGGCGTTTGCGGTCCCGGCCCGAACCGCCGATCGCGAGCGTCAGGTCCGGTCGTGCTGAGCTGAGCCGCCCGACGGCCTCGATCAGCACGTCCATGCCTTTGCGGGGAACGAGGCGGCTCACGCTCACCACGAGCCTGCCCTCGGTGGGAAGACCCAGCCGACGGCGCACCGCCACCCGCTCGTCATAGTCGAGCGGGTGGAAGCGCTCGTGGTCAACCCCGGGAGGCACGACGACAAATCGCGGCTTGCGCGCCCCTGCGACGCGCGCCGCCTCCGCGGCCGGGTAGCCGCCCGCCGCTACGGCGAGCGAAGCCCCGCACAAGACGGACGACAGCAGCTGGCGCGAGACCGGGAGCCGGCCGGGAACGGTCACCTCCGCGCCGTGGAGAACCACCCCGTAGGGCACGTCAAGCCGGCTGCCCAAAAGACCGAGCGGGAGCGCCGGATCCAACAGAACCAGACCACCGCCCGTCGCCTTCCACAGCTCTCGCACGCTACGCGCGAGGCCGGGTGTCGGCATCAGCACGGGCGATCGCGATCTCTCGATCCGGAAGCTCTGGCGCCGGTCGAACTCGGCGGCTCCGCGGTACGCGGTCGTCAGCACGGTGAGCTCGCCGAGGGGCAGCCGGCGGAACAGCTCGTAGAGGTACGACTGGATGCCGCCCACCTTGGGGGGGAAATCATTGGTGACGAGCATGTAGCCCATCAGGCCAGCGCCTCCGGCGCCGCGGACCGCTGGCGGTTCAGATCACCCGACGCGCCGGCGAAAACGCAGCTCGGGAACGAGGCCGGCCCGCTGGAGCATGCGGACAGCACGAGCTTCCGCGACATCGACAACGATCCCGCCGGCGGCCGGTGGCCCCAGCACGAAGGTGACAATGCAGTCCTCGCACGCAGAGGTCCCATGCAGCACACAGTCATCGCAGCTTATGGACACGCTCTCGGTAGGCACCGCTCCTCCTCCTGATCCTGCTCATAGGCAACGCCGGCCTGCCGTCGAGCCTCGAGGCGGACGGCGGGTCAAGGACCACGGGAGTGATGATGCCGGAAGGATGTATCAGGCTCGTCAGGCTACCGGCGTCCGCCGGTCGACTGAGATAGGTGCGCGCCGTGGTCTCCGTCCCAGCGATTGTCTGAGCACAAGGCGTACAGGCCGGGAGGCCCCAGGTGGACCCGACATGGCACAACTAGTAGAACGAAGTGCGCGACGTGGAACGCAGCTGAAGGACCGAGGTAGCACGACATCGGACAGACCGGTGGCCGCACAGGCGAACCTTAGAAAGAATCGGAGGTGTCCCGATGACAACAACTGGGGAGCAGCAACCGTTCCCCTTCCGCACTCAGGCCTTCATTGACGGCAACTTTTGCGACGCGGCGTCCGGGGAGCAGTTCGTCAGCATAAACCCCGCGACCGGCAAGACCTTGGTCGAGGTCACTTCGTGTGACGGGGCCGATGTGGACCGGGCAGTCGGTGCGGCTCGCCGTGCCTTCGAAGATGGCAGGTGGTCCCGACAATCGCCCGAGCAGCGGAAAGAAACCCTGTTACGGTTCGCGCAACTCCTGGATGACAATGCCGAGGAGATTGCGCGCCTGGACACGCTGGACGCGGGAAAGCCGATCACAGATTGCCGGACCATCGACGTCCCCGAGACCGTCAAGTGCTTCCGCTGGTACGCCGAAGCTGCGGACAAGCTGTTCCATTCCGTCGCCCCGACCGGGCCCGGCCAGCTGGGGTTGATCGTGCGGGAACCCGTCGGCGTCGTCGCGGCTGTCCTGCCATGGAACTTCCCGGCCCTCATGTTCGCCTGGAAGGTGGCACCAGCTCTGGCCGTCGGCAACAGCGTGGTCGTCAAGCCGTCGAAGCTGACCTCGCTGAGCGCCATCCGTATGACCGAGCTGGCGGCACAAGCCGGTGTCCCTGACGGCGTGCTCAACATCGTGCCCGGTTCCGGCGAAAAGGTGGGAAGGGCCCTGGGCTGCCACAAGGACGTGGACGCGGTATCGGTGACCGGTTCGACCGATGTCGGTCGCCTGTTCCTCAGTTATTCGTCGGAAAGCAATCTGAAAAAGGTAGTCCTCGAACTGGGGGGCAAGAACCCCCAGATCGTGCTGGCCGATCCTCCAGATTTCGAGATCGTCGCCCAGGACGTCCTGTCGGCGGGCTATTGGAACATGGGCGAGAACTGTTCAGCGGGGTCGCGCCTTCTGGTGCACTACTCGATCAAGGACGAATTGCTGGGATGTGTCGTGAAGCATGCGGCCGAGTGGATCGTAGGCGACCCGCTCGACCCCGCTACGAAGATTGGGCCCTTGGTCGAGGAACGGCACATGGAAAAGGTGCTCGGCTACATCGAGACGGGCCGGGACGAGGGCGCCAAAGTGGTCCTCGGCGGTGAGCGCGTACTGGAGGGCACGGGCGGCTACTTCGTCGCCCCCACGATCTTCGACAACGTCGGTCGCGACATGCGTGTCGCTCGCGAGGAGATCTTCGGACCGGTCATCTGCGTCATCCCGTTCCGGGACGAAGAAGAGGCGATTGAACTCGCCAACGACACCAACTACGGGCTGACTGCGTCGCTTTGGACCAAGAACCTCGACAGCGCGGTGCGTGTCTCGCGAGCCGTCCGGGCGGGAACGGTGTCGGTGAACTGCTTCTCCGAGGGAGATGTAACGACGCCGTTCGGCGGCTACAAGGAGTCTGGCTTCGGTGGTCGCGACAACGGGCTGGAAGCCTTCGACCAGTACACCGAGGTGAAAACGATCTGGATGACTATCCGGTGACGCCTGCGTTGGCCAGGGCGATCGCCAACTGCTTGCGAGTGTCGTCGCATAGGAGGCGCACCGGGAGCCGCGTGGGCCCAGCTGGGACGCCGGCCAGCTCACAGGCCGTTTTCACCGCACTGGCGTAATTCGTGCTCTCGAGGATGTGGCAGATGGGCCAGATCCTTTCCCAGACAGCCTGTGCCGCGTCCAGGTCCTTTTCCACGGCCAGGTGGCGGTAAAGCTCCACAGTTAGCTCGGGGATGAAGTTCGCCGCTCCCCACACGGCGCCCGCCGCACCTGCCGCCAGGGCGCAAAACGAGAGCGTGTCTGCGCCGTTGAAGATCCCGAGGCGGTCGCCGAACTCCTGTAGGAGATGAGTCAGCAAGACGGCATCGGCACTGCTGTCCTTGATGTACTCCACGCCAGGGATGCTGGCCAGCTCATCGATCCTGTCTACGGTCATCTCGGTGCCGCTGGCGGGGATGTTGTAGACCATGATGGGTATGGCGATGGCACGGGCCACCGTTTCGTAGTGCCCGAGGAGGTCCACCCACCCCGGGGGCTCGTAGTAAGGCGGGACGACCATCACGGCGGCCGCACCTACGCCTTCGGCGTGCTTGCTCAACTCCACGGTCTCTGCGGTCGTCAGGGCACCGGTCTGAGGAACCACCGGCACGGCGCCGGCAGCCGCCTCAATGACGAGCTCCGTGACACGCTTACGTTCCTGGGACGAAAGAGTGGTGAACTCGCCGGTACTGCCGCACGGGACCAGGCCGCCTACTCCCGAAGCGACGAGCCGGGACACCAGCGAGCTCAGCGCGACCTCGTCAATTGGACCGTCTTCCGTGAACGGGGTCACTAATGCCGGCAGTATGCCCTGCAGCTGTCGGGCGTTGCTCACCGGATCTCCTCTCTCTGGCCGCGCGTGACCACCTTTGGGAGGTAGAGGCCACGAACACGGTTGCCGCCTCGACCCGGGTCCATTATCGCCGCCTCATGAACCCGGCGCGCGAAGCGTCTCGAGAACGGCGCGCGCCATGGCAAGGTCCTCGAAGGCGACGCCTACCGACTTGAACAGGGTCACGTCATGCCCGTCGTTCTGGGGAACAAAGCCGCCTGCCAGCTCGAACAGGTCGGCGGCCACCAGCTCCGCGTCGAAGGCACCCTCCTTGATGGGGATGAGGAGGTCGCCCGCCCCCGCCAGGGCGCTGGCTCGGGTCTCCACCGCCACCACGCTGCGAAGCACTGTCGCCGTGTCCAGTTCCCGGCGGTCCGGGAGGTGGGAACCGACGGCGATGACGTGGGTGCCGGGCCGGAGCAGCTTGCCATCGAACAGGGGCGTCGGGCTGGTGGTGCAGCAACAGACGATGTCCGCCCGGGCGACCTCGCTGGCACCGGCGCGTGTGGCCCTGATTCCGAGGGCCTCCGCCTGCGCCAGCAGTTCCGGGGCGCTGTGTTCGTCCACGGTCACAAGGAGCATCTCCTCCAGGGCGCGGATTTCGGCCAGGGCACGGAGATGAGCGCGAGCTTGCGGTCCCGAACCGAAGAGCACGAGCGTCTTGGCCTCAGGCGGAGCCAGAACATCCGTTGCCCAGGCGGAGACGGCGGCGGTGCGGACCTCAGTCAGCGCGGCCCCGTCGAGCAGGAGCACCGGGGTGAGGCTCTGAGCTTCAAAGAGCACATAGATGCCCTGTGCGTGAGGACCGGGAACGTTGGCGCCCGCCGAAGAAGACGGGGTGCCGACGAGAGCCTCCGGGCCTCTCGTCGAAGCTGAGCTCGGGGCCAGGGTGAGGATCTTCACGCCGACGAGGTCTTCGTCCTCGGCCGGCATGACCAGCAGCTCGCCGACGCCGAAGGCCAGTGACATCCGGGCGATCGGCCTGCTCTCACCTGCCAGCAGCGCGGCGGCGATCGCACCACGAGCCCGCGACGGCGGGAGGGCCTGTTCAATCGCCGCGCGGCCGACGACAAAAAGGGCGTCCATGGCGCGTCAGGGGTCGCCTGAACTCGATAGCTGCCGGATCTGCGTCACGCCACCTCGAACAGGAGCTCCCCAAGCTGGTCCTCGTCGACCTCGATGCCGAGGCCGGGGCCATCAGGGATGGGGCCCCATCCGCCGGTCGAGCGGGGCTGGTAACCGGCCAAGTGCTCCAAGGTCCAGTCGTTCATGAACGACGCCGCCCACAGAGCCGAAGGTGCGGTGGACCCGGCGAGGGCCGCCACGGCCGCGCTGCAAAGGTCGCCGCCCCAGGTGTCCTCGATCAGGAGACCCACACCGAGCTCAACACAGACGTCACGCATCGCCCGCGCCGGTGCCAAGCCCCCGACGCGGCTGATCTTGAGGTTGATGCCTTCGGCGGCCCGCTCGCCCGTGGCCCGCAACAGTGCCTGCATGTCCGTGATCACTTCGTCGAGGACCATCGGCAGCGAGGTCCTGCGCCGTACCTGCAGGCACTCTTCGAACGACCGGCAAGGCTGCTCGATGCGCAAGCGGGGCGTGCCCTCCAGCATCCCGACGGCCTGGACAGCTTCGGGTAGGCGCCAGCCGCCGTTGGCGTCGGCGACGATCGTGTCGCCCTCCCCGGTGGCCTCCACCACCGCTCGCACCCGCGCCACGTCGGTGTCGGCGTCCGCTCCCACTTTGAGCTGGAACCGATGCGTGCCGCGAGCCCGCTCAGCGAGCACGAAATCGACCATTTCTGCGGGCGGCCCGAGCGGCACGGCGACATAGAGAGGCACTTCTGTCGTCTGCCGCCCGCCTAGCAGTTCACAGGCGGGCACCCCGCAAAGCTTGCCGAACAGGTCGAAGGCGGCGATGTCCACCACGCTCTTGGCGTAACCGTGACCAGCCAGCACAGCGTCCATCGAGGCGTGCAGCGTGCCGATGTTGGTGGCATTCTGGCCCACCACCGCTCCCGCGACCTCGTGCAGGGCGGCCCGGGCACCGGCCGCGGACGAAGGAAGATAGTTGCTGCCCAGCGGGCAAACCTCCCCGTATCCGGACACACCGTCGGCGGTACGAAGGACGACGACGGTGCTTTCCAGAGTCGTGATCGTCCGGTTGGCTGACATCACGTAGCTACCGTGGGCATAGGTGAGAGGACAGCTGTAGACCTCCATCCGGTCGACCCTGTCCGCCGACAACCCCATGTCAACCTCCTCGCGGCACGCCAGGTCTCCTCTCCGAGCCCGGCGGCCGCCAAGCCTAAGCTACGAGCTGGCGACCCTGCCCAAGAAGACCGGCACGGCCACCGGGCGATTGTGCAGGTCGCCGACCTCGTCGAGCGGTCGGCTTGCGAGGGACGAGACCGCCATCTGCAGGGCTGGCCCGCAGGTCCGGCCCTGGCAATAGCCCATTCCGCAGCGAGTAACGCTGCGGACCTCACGGACTGTCGTGGCACCCCGGGCGATGGCGGCTTCGACCGCCTCCCAGGGCACCTGCTCGCACCGGCAGAAGACCGTCGACGGCTCGAGTCGCGAGCTCCAGCCGGCGCGCAGGGGGTAGAGGGCCGACAACAGTCCCGTGAACGCGCGGCTGCGGCCGAGGCGCTGAACGAGCCGCCGTCTTTCCGCGGGGCCACGATCGTCGGCCAGCCCGAGGTATGAGGCCGCAGAGTGCCCAGCGAGCTCGCCTTCGAGCTCGGCCACCTCGGCGCCGGCGACTCCCGCCAGCTCTCCGGCGACGAACAGGCCACCGACGGAGGTGCCCATGGTGGCATCCGTCACGACGCCCGCCGCCAGCTGGTCGGGGCGGCTAAAGGCGGTCGCACCGAGCTGGACCGCAAGCTCCAGGCGGGGCACGAACCCGTAAGAGACGCAGACCGCGTCGGCGGCGATGGTCCGGACCGGTTCAGGCAGCCGTTCCCAATTGGGCCCCAGGCGGGCAAGGATCGCCCGCTCGACACGGCCCTCGCCCTCGCAGCGGACGACACCCCAGCCGGTGAGCACCGGCACCCGGTGGCGGGCCAGCACCAGGCCGTATCCGGCCGCCTCCCTCAGCTTCTGGGGGTACCGCAGGAGGGTGGGCACGGCCCTCGGCGCCGAGCTGGCCCGCGCTGTTTCGACCACGACTACGCGGGTGCCTGCTTCGGCCAACGCGGCCGCCACCGGTAGCAGGAAAGGCCCGGTGCCGGCCACCACGACCCGCCGGCCGATGGGGACGTGCTGGGACTTGAGCAGAGCTTGCGCGGCGCCCGCGGTGGCGACACCCGGGAGCTCCCATCCGGGGAATGGGAGCGTCAGCTCGGATGCTCCTGTGGCCAGCACGAGAGCCGGCGAATGGAGCTCCGCCGGCGCACCGTCGGTGAGACGGAGGGTGAAGCCCGAGGGGCCCCTCGAAACCGACCAGACTTCGCTACCGAGTCGGAGCTCGACAGCCGGGTTCGCCGTCAGGTGGTGGAACCGCGCCGGGAGCCGCAGGCCGGCCGGAGCGGCGGGCTGACCACTGTTGCTCATCGGTTCCGCCAGCGGTTGGCGGAAGTACTGACCGCCCAAACGAGGCGTCCCGTCGACCAGGACCACCCGAGCACCCCGGCGGGAGCACGCGGCGGCAGCGGCCATGCCCGCCGGCCCTGCACCCACAACTACGACCTCAGGCATCCCGGTTGTGCCCCATTTCGCCGATCGCCCGCTGCGCCGGCGCACTGCCCGGCGTCGGCCACTGCCTGTTCGGGGCACCGAACAGCCCTGCAGTGCCGACCGAGGCCGAACTACAAACTTCGTCCCCCTCCTGGAGCAGGGCCAGGCAGGCACGGACGGCTTTGTCGCCGTTCAGGTCGACGAGGCAGTCAAAACAGGTGCCGATCCCGCAGAAGAGCCCCCGTCGCTGGCCGCCCGTTCGGGTCGTCCTCCATGCCCGCTCGCCGTTGGACAGCAGAGCTCCCGCGATGGTGCTGCCGCGTGGAGCCATGAGCTCTCGACCGTCGAAACGGAACCGCAGCAGCGGCGGGCGAGCAGATACGGCAGAGGGGGGCTCGTGGCGCCAAGAGCGAAGCGCCGTGAGCAGCCTTTGCTCGGC
>Ga0181520_10013103_pt1 | contig 10526 bp, 14 predicted proteins | sample PEATcosm2014_Bin_29_FD_132451 | JGI IMG/M metagenome (GOLD analysis project Ga0181520, IMG submission 132451) | Peatland microbial communities from MTU Mesocosm Facility, Houghton, MI, USA - PEATcosm2014_Bin02_30_metaG | ecosystem: Environmental > Terrestrial > Soil > Wetlands > Peat | place... | reverse complement strand
CAGGTTCGGTTTGCTAGGACTTAGTATCTTCGAGGTAGACGTATTTACCACCTCGAATCCAGGAAGCGACAGCTCCAATCAGACACATGATGATCGCAAAAACTAGTACTTCAACCAGACCATGGTGGAAAGCAGCGTCAATAAGTTGAGGGAAGAAAGCTCTCGAAGTAATATTAGCGGCCTGTTGTGCTGGCAAAGATGCCAATACCTTAGCGGGAATCATTGTAGCCAGAGGATTGTAGCCCAGAAACGCGGCGAACAGGTAAGCCACAGGTGGGGCACTTGCTACCTGGTGGGCAACCTGGATTGGTATGCCGTTTTGCACAAGGCCGCTGTATAAGGCAGCCGGCATCGTGGCATTCAACCCGACAACCATAAGGGTAAAGATTACTGCCATCGATATCGGAGTACCAATATTCATAATTGTTGCCCGCATTCCGGAACCGGCTCCACGATGCTGTGGCGGTAGGCTATTCATAATGGCTGCAGTATTGGGGGACATGAACATACCCATGGATAAGCCATCAAGAAAGATGATCGCGGCGAAGAGCGGATATTTGAAATTAACCGGCAGCAGAAGAAGAAATAGGAAACCGACTGCCGTGAGGATCATCGCTCCTGTGGCAAAATAACGAGCTCCATAACGGTCTGATAAGCGTCCAGATAGTGGTCCGAGCGCCAGAATACCGATACTGGAAGGTATCATGTAGATGCCTGCCCAAAGTGGTGTTATCGTAAAGTCATAGCCGTGCAGAGGCAACCAGATCCCTTGCAACCATATGGTGAGCATCAGCATAAATCCGCCCCGGGCCAAAGCTGACATAAATCCGGCTAAATTACCGGCTGCGAATGCCCGGATACGGAATAAATTAAGCCGGAACATGGGCGCTTTTACCCGCTGTTCAATAAGGCAGAAGGCAATCAGCAGAACTATGCCACCACCGAACATGCTTAATACAAAAGGCGTTGTCCACCCCATCGACGAAGTCGCACTGGGAATGATGCCATAGATCGCGCCTACCAGAACCATGGTCAATCCCGCCGCAAAAGTCAGATTACCCAACCAGTCGATTGATTCCTTCTTCCGAGTGCCAACCTGTCGGAGAGTGCGGTATGACCAGATAGTTCCTATTATCCCGATGGGCACATTAAAAAGAAATACCCACCGCCATCCCACTTCAGAGAGGAGTCCGCCCACCAAAATGCCCAGGAAAGAGCCTCCAATGCCAGCTACCTGGTTTAGACCCAAAGCCATGCCGCGCTGGTTTTCAGGAAAAGCATCGGTGAGGATGGCCGGCGAATTAGCAAATAAGAAAGCGCCCCCCATGCCTTGCACAACACGGAAAAGGATCAACTCTAAAGCCCCTGCCGGACCAGTGCTCCAGGTTAAGGCACATAAAAGCGACCCCAGTGTGAAGATCGCAAATCCGAGGTTGTACATTCGGCTTCGGCCAAACATGTCTCCCAGGCGGCCGAAAGCAACAACAAAAACAGCGGTTACCAGCATATATCCCATCAGCACCCATAGCAGTAAGGCTGTACTCCCAGGAGCCAATGGGTTAATACCAATGCCTCGGAAAATAACAGGTAAAGCCAAAAGCACGCTGGTAATATTGATGAAGCCCAGTAACATCGACAGAGTCGTGTTGGAAAGAGCTATCCATTTGTATTCGATCTTACCGCGATGGCTAACTGGATTTTGTGAAATATGTTGCATTAGAAGAAACTGCTCCGCGAACTTTCTATCGCACCAATAGCGAAGGGCCTAAATCCTTTATAAAGCCAAGGAACGAGAAAACCGAGTTCTCCAATTAATCATTTACTGTTGTAATTATTATAAAGTACGAATACCTTGATCGGCAACAACATATTCACCCGGTTGAATTGTACACTGGATGTTCAATCTGATGGTTTACTCTTTCATATCAGCTGTTTGAAGAAATTTCAGTCGTAGTTATGAAATAATCAGCATTGGTCCACATCAAAGCATGATGTCCTTCGGACAAGAATTCCAGCTGAGCCCCTTGATACCTAAAACTCACGTGGCTTGATGCCAAATTATGATAATGGACAATTATTTAAACTTAATCTTTTGATCTGGTCACATGTTGCGCATCGTTTTAAGAGCCGAAGATAACCATATTAGCTCATTCAGAAACAGTTGAACACGATCAACGGGTTCCCTTAAACTCTTAAATAGCTCAGGCGCCACCGGTAACTTTTCGTTCATTACGATTCTGTATACATCAGACGGGATATGAATTGCATTCCTGATAGGAATCATCTGAAGCTCAATAACGACTTGCCTTAACTGCTCAACTGAACGGGCTCCTGCGGCGCTACCATAACTTACAAAACCAACCGGCTTTTTGTTCCACTCCTGGAAAATCGAATCCAATGCATTCTTGAGCACTGCCGGATATCCATGGTTATATTCGGGTGTAACTATAATGAATGCGTCACCATCTTTGATTTTTCCCGCCCAAGCTTGGACTACATCATTCGCATATTTTCCGCCACTCATTGATGGAGGCATCGGCTGATCGAAAAATGGCATCGCATAATCTCTCAAATCGAGAAGTTCAGCTACCACCCCCTCTCTTTTTTGACTTTCTTCATATATCCAATGTGCCGGTTTTTCGCTGAAACGATTCGGGCGAGTGCTGCCAATTATGACCTTTATTTTGATAATAGTATCCATGTTTCTCCTTTCCGAGTATGTTCGGGTGTTAATCAGATCGCCCGTCTCGCGATCAAATTAAAAAGAGTTATCTTGCTCTTGCATTTACCAGCAATAAAGGGACCTTCCCATAACGTAAAACTTTTTCCACCACGCTCCCCATGATCCACCTGTCTAGTCCCGAACGCCCGTGCGTGGTCATTATAATTAAGTCGGCTCCAATCGTTTCAGTCACTTTCTCAATTTCAATTGCTGCATCATTCCCCAAAGTTACGATGCTAGTGACATCGATTCCTTTTTGTTTTATCTCCTTATTTAAGGCTGTCATTTCTTCTTCAGCTTGCTTCTTGATATCTGCATCCAATTTTGTGTAATCAATGATTGGGCCATACACTGTAATACTAGAATTATATGGGTGCATCATTGTGGCCATTTCAAAAAGTGTAATCGGGATATTCAAAGTTTCAGCCAGTTTTTCAGCGACTGGCAATGCCCTTTTACTAAGGTCCGAACCGTCCAAAGGTACTAATAATTTGGTGAAAAGTTTTTGTTCATTTTTAGCCTTGGGGTTAACTTGAGGTCTTATAAGTAACACAGGTATTGGGACTGTGTGGCAAACATGATCTGCGACACTCCCGATCAATTTGCCAATTTTAAGACCAGCGGAACTTACGGATGCTATGATTATCAAATCTATTTTATTATTGTTTACCAAGTCACAAATATTTTGGGCCGGTTCCCCTGCTTGAACTTTTGTAATGATTTCAATGTTTTTTGCAGTGGACTTTTTAACATCTTCTTGTACCGTGGAAGACAATCTGTCCAAATAGGCCATGCGCATGCGTTCTTGATCGTCCTGCTGTGGTCCTCGCACCTGATAAAGAATTATTTCTGAACCCAACTCTCGGGCGAACTCTTCTCCATAGGGAAGGACTATTTCGCCCGTCTCAGTACCATCTAATGGCAATAGGATTCTTTCGAACACGTTTCCTCCGAATTATTAGAACATTTGAATTTTGATTTTAACCTCGACAGAGGCATTCTAAGTAGTCATATACAACCGACAAGGTGAGCTCGAGCCGCAATCATGACAGATATGACTTCTAAATTGGGTAAATTTGCGATTTTGATTTAATTTACCATTATTGAGGTAAACTGTTTCAAAGGCTTTACAGGCTGGGCAGAATGCCATGACCTCATTCAATTCCCGTGGTTAACATTGCAAGCATCCTCCCAGCTAGCATTTTGAAACCATTTTATGTGATTTGCCATCAAATAGTCATAAAATTGAACAAAATTGTATTACGAAATTATGGCATTTCTCCCATGAAGTCCCGGAGGTCCGCACGAACCGTTCATCGTGTCTGCTGGAATTTCTGAAGATTACCAAGATCTTGGATCCTGGTAGCTCAATGAAAAAAGAATGTGGATCGATTTACCACAGGCTATTGGAAATTCGAATGTATTCACTGTTTCAGATTGATACCTACTGATTTAGTTTAGTCGCAATTTAGTCGCAAGATTCCGTCAAAAAACAAAAATCACTATTTACATTAGCTGTAATTATTTGCAAATTCTGATCGTTTTCGTTTCTTTTAAAATAACCAGAATATCGCTAATATCCAGAGAACAAGCCCTATGATACCAATCCATAAACCTGCTAATGCCTGCCCTCTCCCTTCAAGATTAGGGTCTTTCTTCATTTTGTTTAGGGCAATTGCGCCAAAGATAATAGCGAATATCAGGCAGGGATTAACGATGATGCCAATAAGCCCTAGAATCAACGAAGCTGTTGCATGCCCACTCTTTCGTTTTGCTGGCAGGACATTGTCGTTTGTTTGTGGTGAAGCAATTGGGGTATTTGGCTGATCTAATGGTGCTCCGCACTTATTGCAGAATTGGCTGCCGCCTTCATTCGGTGCCCCGCATTTAGGACAATATACTGTCATTTTATCCTCCATACCAATTACTTTGGGTCACTACCATGGCCATTTTATTATCCTTTTTTTGATTCACGCGACTGGATCCAAATGTTTTTCGTCGCGTTTATGCTTGAAACTTGTAATGATGCTACAGGTCCAGTCTGACATCTGCCGATGAGTTTCCTTTGGTCTTTTTTTGCAGTGCGTCTGTCAAACCTAAGGTTCCGTCGTGATCAGAGCTTTGATCTGCGTTTGTGCCGGGTTGAACTAGTTCCAGTTCATTTTCTTGGAACATCATGTCATACCCCGGTCTTGTCAGCCTTCATCATGACATAGCCTTCCGGATTTTCAGCAATCTTAACAATGGTGCCTTCCCATGTAGCGAGCTTATACCCATCAGGCCAACCAGGCTTATCTAAAACTTTTACTCTATCACCAACTTTGAAAATGGACATCGTAATCTCCTTCTCACGTAATTAACTATTTGTTGTTTCCATTCACGTGATTTCAGAAGTTAACAAATATAATGAATAAAAATATCTCGGTAGCATCGTGGGTTGGGGCATATTGTGCTCTGACCCGGTAAGTTTCTGCCTTTATCTAGGGCGATTGCCTCAGCATTTTTGTATTTGGCCCCGACGGGAATTGAAAATCCGGCACCGCAATAAGGACAAGTCACTGAAACATTTTTCGAATACATTTTTACCTCCGTCCAGCTCCGGTTTAAACAGAAGTATTTATAGTTACTCTAGTTCGCCAAGTTCCTGAAGTCAAGCGTTAAGCGATGTAACTTCCACCAGTTTTAATAAAGATTTAATATAAACCTCATTGACATTGTGTTGTTCTAATTCATATCATAAAGGCGTGCGTAATAGATTGAACATGCCAGTGTTAAAATGTCTGCGGTGTGGCCACACCTGGATACCAAAAAGAACTATGGATCCAAAGTACTGTGCTGGTTGTAATTCTCCTCTTTGGAATAAACCAAAGATAAAGCAGTCGGGGCCCAAAAGAGTCATTCGTAATTAGGGAATAAATAAGTGGCAACTATTTTTGAGCGCGTCAGAAAAGTCGTGGTGGAGCAGCTGGATGTGGACGAAAAGGATGTCGTCCCCTATGCTCGATTTATCGATGATTTAGGCGCGGATTCCCTCGATTTCGTGGAATTAATAATGGCACTGGAAGAAGAATTTGAAGATGCCAATTGAATTATTGAAATATCTGACGGAGATGCCGAGAAGATTGTTACCGTCCATGATGCTGTAGATTACATTACTAAACTTGGTATTGAGCAGTGAGATACACTAATGCCAACTATAACCTGGGATTATCTTTGTAATTTTTGTAACCGACCGATAAATCGTGGCAGGCCAACCATTCTTTTTGCCACCAATAAACCCCTGCTGTTGGGAATCGCGCATTCGACGTGCGCTACTAATAAAGACAATTTAGGCCGGTATCAAATGAATCCGCCAAATCATCTTTTTCCAGTACAAATAGCATTTCTAACTCAATTTTATCCACTATTGCACGCTCTGCCAAACGTTCTTACGCCTAACGCGGCCCTTCGTCAATGCATGGCTGACTTTGTTCATCACTTTCCCTCGTCAATAATTGATCCCATGGAGTGTTTAAACCGTTACAAGGAGATGCATCTGGACAAGCCAATTGCGTATGAAGGCGATTTGGGAGCCGATTATATTGAATTCTTAGCCAGGGTATTGAAAGCGGCTAAAGTGCACCCGGTAGATATTGAGTTCGACTTCCCCTAACCTCGAGCTAGTTGCAAGAGTCAGTTAAGTTCAACACTTTTGCCCAGCCATGATTCGCCGTCCGAAATTGCGATATAATAAAACCAATTTATATTTAATCCACAGAGTTGCGAAAATGATACCAGACGCAAATGGATATGAGCCTAAAGAACGAGATATCCCTGTTCTTTTAGATTCTCTCCAAGAACTGTTCCAAGAATACGGAGACAAAGTTACTCCAACTGAACTTGCGGAGCGGATGGAAAAGAAACTCCGCAGGCACATCTCCCCATATGTTACCGCTTATCTTTACACGACGCTGGGATTTGTTTCCAGTCCCAGGAGCCATTACACGGGCAGAGGGTATTACATTGTTCCCAATCTCAAATTATTAGCAGAAAAACGAGCCCAATTCTGCAAAACTGATAATAATGAATCTGACAAAAGCCAATGACCAAATTAGCTTAATTTGTCGAAGAGGAGCGTTAAATTTGAGTGCAATAGCAAATTTTGAAGAGGATGCTGCCGCGATGCTGGATTCTCTTTATGAACTATTTCAAGAACGTGGGGATAAGGTTACGTCGACACTCGTAGCCGACAGAATGGAAAGCAAAATCGATCGACACATTAGTCGCAATCGTGCCGCTTATTTGTATAGGTTGCTTGGGTTTTATTCTAGGTGTGGGCAAGGACATGACGACGGATCTAAATATTATATTATCCCCGATTTTGATTTGTTAGCACTGTTACGAATGAAATATTGCAAAATGGACCCAAATGAAAAATGAGACATTTTTGAGATGAGAAATATCAAGAGTTGAATTCGGATCTAGCAATTCTACTCGCGCGCAACCCCAATCGCTTCTGCAAACTTTGGCATAATTGGTAAAATAACATTATGAGAACATACAGCCGATTTGAAACCGACTTAGCCTTTCAGTGGGTGGATAAATTTTTCAAGCTCATTGAACTAATATTTGAAATATCCGGTGACGATGAAAAGGGTGTTCCTCCCTCTACGCCGACATACGAAAGTGAGCTGCAGTTTCAGGAATTGCGGCTCTGGTTTTTCGCACATCAGCATAAGTTTATGCCTATCTGGTCAGAATTCTGGCACGACAAAATTCCCAAAAAATATTTTGAATATGTTGCCGAGGGCCAGGAATATTTCGAAAATCCATTTTTGATGCTTTATAAACCCTATAACTTGAATCAGTTGGCATATCGTCTGGGAATTAACGAAAGTTACAATGCCTGGGAGCCGACTGAAAACGTTGAAGACATGATAGCAGATATTTCAATCGATTTTTCTCTGGAAGTATTGCAATTCATCCATTATATTGGGGAATTTAGCGAAGATGACAACAACGATATAATAGCCAGTTGATTTATTGAATTATTCTGAAGCTAAAGTCCAATCGCCTCTGCCACTTTTGCCCAACTCTTGTCCTGTTCACCCTCCAATCTGCGAAGGTAAACCGTGGTAACTGCCAAACTGCTGTGATCCAGAAACCGGCTGACATCTTCCACTGTTTCTCCGGCATCGCGTCGTAACTTGGCGGCAGTGTGCCGAAAGATATGTACTCCGGAAGGTGTAATGCCAGCTTTTTTGAAATATCGCTGATTTCCAATGCCCAACCTGCCAATGTCCATTCTTCCATGTAAATTACCCTGGGGGTGGAACTTTCCTTACAAATTCCATGAAGTTTTTTACACTGGTGGAAACGCTGGTTGCCTTCATAAGTCGCCCGGCATCATTAACCACGGCAAAATCCAAATTTGAGATATGTTGTCCATCCCGATATATTGCATTGAGTATCTCCTTATTAAGATGATTTTCACTACATCTTACTAAAGGGATAACCATGGTTTCATTTTCTCAAACATAGTGTGTATAGCCAAATTTTGATAAGATAACCCCAATTAATCTAAAGTTTAGAGACGATCATTATGTCTTATCGCTGAACCCAGAGTCGGGCGATAAACGTAATATCCTATTTTTAAAGGAAGGATGCTCTAAAGTTCCCCAAGGCCTATAAATACGTGTGCTGATTTCATGAAGACCTCTAGTCATGTCACATTGCCCTACGCACTCCGCCGCTTCATCAGCTTCAAACTCACGATTCCAAGAGAGCAATGACCACACAAGAAGTCCGACGAGAAACAGGAGCACCATAATACCTATCGAAAATTCTGAAACACGAGGAGACATCGAAGATATCAGCAAAAACAATACTGCAGGTACGAATACTAATAGGGAGTTTTTTTCTTTTTTTGAATGTCCACTTTTGATATGTCCGAGTTCGTGAGCTAATGTTCCTCTCAAGGCTGTGTCACCAAGCCCATTAAGGAGAAGACTTCCAAATTCGATTGTTCTATCATCGGATTGTGCTCCATTAAATCGTGGCACAACTTTAAGGATTATTTGTTTATTTTCAATGCGCATGGCGTAAACCAATTCAGATAGCATCTTTGATGCTTCCTGGGTTCTTGAAACATCTGGAGAGCTTAGCCGTTTGTTTTTAAAATACGCTCGAATAACGTGAAATAAATATGGCAAAATCCGGCTTAAAGAAAACAAGAAAATAACGCCCGCCAAACACTCATAACCAATGGTAACGGGTCTGATTAATACCAGAATAACTATCAAACATATAATTGCGATCAAAATGAACACGCGATCAATTTGCATTATCTTCTTCATGAAAATGATTATATCAGTTTAAGGAATTGATCAGCCAACCATGACCCCGTTAAAACACTATGAAACGATGACTATGCTTGCACTTGGATACTCCTCTGACCGCTAAATTCAATTTTTAATTCTCTGGTATCGTATTTATTATATTATTACTCATTAAAACTCAATTAAAGGATTGTTAAATTTTTGTTATAAGTACATAGTCGTCTCTTGGTATATTATAATTAAGTTAGTTTTGGAGCTTGCCTGTCCCTTAAGCTCCTGTTTTGTATGAGAATTACAAGTTGCGGATAGTGCGAACAAATGGTCAGAAAAAATCCAATAAAAACTGCCAAAATAGCAAAAATTCAGCTGTTATTGGAACGATTTGATGGTAATCCCATATTGAAGCCTGATCCCAAACATTTTTGGGAGACCAAAGCGGTTTTTAATCCAGCTGCAATTTACGAGAATGGGAAAGTGCATATCGTTTACCGTGCTATTGGTGAATCTGATGTTTCCGTGTTAGGTCACGCCTCAAGTTTGGATGGATTACATATTAACGAAAGACTTGATGAACCGATATATGTGCCGAGAGAACCTTTTGAAGGAGCCAGCACTGCGCATCCATATGCCTACCAGTCTGGTGACATTTATATCTCCGGAGGTGGCGGGATGGGAGGTTGTGAAGACCCGAGATTGACCAGAATCGGCGACCGAGTGTACATGACTTACGTTGCCTATGACGGGCATAGCCATCCGAGAGTTGCATTAAGTTCAATATGTATTGATGACTTTCTAAACAAAAAATGGAAATGGAAAAGGCCCGTGCTTATCTCACCACCTTATATTGTCGACAAGAACGCCTGTATTCTCCCGGAAAAAATAAATGGCAAATATGTTATTTTCCACCGAGTTTTCCCTAACATCTTAATTGATTTTGTGGACGATTTGGATTTTGATGGAAAGAGCCGCTGGCTTGTTGGGCAATATACGATACCGACAAGAGCTTTGAGTTCTGATTGGGATAATTTAAAGGTCGGATGCGGTCCCCCACCGATGAAAACCAAGTATGGATGGCTGCTCATTTACCAGGCTGTCGGAAGCAGCGATGAATCGCGCTATAAAATTGGCGCTATGCTGCTTGATTTGCAGGATCCAACTAAAGTTTTAGCACGTACAAAAACTCCTATTTTAGAGCCACTCGCCGCTTATGAAAATGAAGGCTGTAAATATGGCGTGATTTACCCCTGTGGGGCCGTAATCATTGAAGACCGATTGTTTGTGTATTATGGCGGAGCGGATACGGTAGTTGGTGTCGCAACGGCAAAACTGGAAAGCTTTCTGGAGCGTCTTGCGGAGGACCACAAAGAGTCAAACCCAATGAGCCTGCCAGTAAATCCCAAAACCCAATCTTTCGAAATGCCGGACCAAATAGAAGGATTTTGTGATAAATGCCGAAGAGTAAGGTTAATTAGAAATCCCCGCCATAT